>OGPU01000302.1_pt1 | contig 59914 bp, 51 predicted proteins | sample 1552991 | NCBI WGS metagenome assembly OGPU01 (sample SAMEA2580296, study PRJEB22360) | human gut metagenome | biome: human gut; feature: human-associated habitat; material: faeces | place: Denmark | collected 2008/2010 | reverse complement strand
AGCCTAAAATCGGCTGTATTGAGGTGAGGTGTTGCGACGTTCCCTAGAATCCGCCCTTATTATTTCAGCAGTCGCACCACCCCTTATTGTCAACTTGTTATTCATGGGTCAAGCCCCTTTCAGCTTCTTTAAAGCACAGTATCAAGCAAGCGATTTGCTGGACTATGCAGGAACAATTTTGGCTGGCTTTGGAACCCTAGTCATTGGCCTCGCCACCCTTTGCAACAGTCGCCAAATCTCAGAAGCCAACAGAAAAATACAGAATGATAATCTTCGGCTCCAAGAAGAGATGAAAACGCTAGCCGAAAGAAACACTAAGCGCCCATTCTTTATAATCGACGAACTTCTATTTGATGGGATAACCATAGCGCCCAACAAAAGCGGAAATTATGTTCTCAGATGCCATGACGATAGGCCGATTAAAACCGCATATATGAACCTACAAAATATCGGAGACGGCCCCGCCATAGGAATCAGCCTGCAGCCCGATTCCGCTTTCGGAACCACACCAGAAAAAAACCGGGAAAACAAAGTCTGCACCCAGAATGGCAAAATTGAGATTCCTCTACCAATTGCCCCAAAAAGATACAGCACAGATAATTTTGAGCCCATGTTCGAAATTGATTATCATAATGTGGTTAACTCAAGATTTGTTCAACCGATTGAGATTATAAAAAAGGAAGTTTACGAAGAGCGCCAGATAGGCGAATCCGGGGAATGGGCGCCCGAACAGCTCGGATGCGACGTCATCATTAGACCAATCGGATTACAAAGCAATGAAAGCCTCTTAAAACGCGATTCTCGCTAGCTCCGTAATGGTCTTGCGCAAATCAAATTAACCAACAAAACGCGCATGCACCATGCGCAAAACTCTAGACCATATCAGTTTGCAGCTTGTAATACAGCAATTAGCATGATTTGCGATGCGAACCCGGTAACGTAAAATTCTTTGCGCATTTTGAAAGCTGAACGCGTCCAGAAGAGAGAAAAGACATGGCACGTGCCGTCGGTATGATCTGAGTGTCGAATTCAATCATACTAGGAGGCAGGCCATGTCCAACCCGATCGCATCATTCGACGAGCAGGCCGTGAAAGACGAATTGCGCGAGTCGGTCAGAAAAACCATCGAGGAGACCATCAACGCGATGCTCGACGAGGAGCCTATCATCGAGATGTACCTGGCCGGCGTGTCGACGCGGCGCATCGAGGACGTCAGCGAGATCCTGTGAGGCGCGGGCGTTTCCGCCGACACGGTCTCCAACCTCAACAAGAAGGCGTTCAAGGCCGTGGACGAATGGAGATACCGGCCTCTGACCTGCGAATACCCGTACGTCTACATCGACGGCATCTACCTCAAGCGCAGCTGGGGAGGCTCCTATGGGAACGTGGCAGTGATGGTGGCCATCGGCGTGAACGGGGACGGATACCGCGAGGTCATCGGCTACGCCGAGGGCTTCACGGAGTCCAAGGAGTGTTGGCAGGGCTTTTTATCTTGGCTGAAGTCGCGAGGGCTGCGCGGCGTGCGCATGTTCACCGGCGACAAGGCCGCCGGCATGGTGGGCTCGATCGCCGAGGCGTTCCCGAATGCCAGATACCAGCGCTGCACCGTGCGCTTCTACCGCAACGCGCTGGCCAAGATCCCCAAATCCAAGCGCTCCCAGGTCGCGGCCATGCCCAAGACAATCCACGCCATGGAGTCGCGCGAGACCTCGGCGGCAAAGGCCGAGTCGGTGGCCGACGAGCTCGAGTCGATGAAGCTGAAGGAGGCCGCCAAGGTCGTGCGCGAGGGCTTCGCCGAGACGCTGACGTACTGCGAGATGCCCCGCGGGCATTGGCGGCGCATCCGCACGAACAACGCCATCGAGCGGCTCAACAGGGAGATCAGGCGCAGGCCCCGCGTGGTCGGCACGTGCCCCGACAGGAAATCCGCACTGATGCTGGTGCCCACCTGCCTGAAGTACGTCGCGGACAGCGAATGGAGCTCCCGCCGATACTTGGACGAGTCTCTGCTCAAAGAGTAGCTGTACCGGGGGCTGGCTGAATTTGTGCAAAACTATTAGCGGTACCATATCATCTACATGCCCACCGACGATGGATTGTTCTACCTGGCGGTCGTAATCAACGCATTCTCGCGCAAGGTGGTGGGATTGTCGATATCGGAGCGGATTATCGAGAAGGTGGCAACAGACACCATCGAGCAGGCGTCGGGCAGGAGCTCCCGCCCGACGACGGAGCCTCGTTTTCCACGACGACCAGGGACGCCTGGAGTCCCATGGGATTGCCCAGTCGGCGTCGAGGCCGAGCCCCCGCTCGACAATGCGATCGCCGAGTCGTTCTTCAAGGCGCTCAAACGCGAGCTCGTCAAGGAAAGGCACTACCGGGACAGGGAGGAGACGAGCCGGGACATATTCATGCACATCGAGCCTTGCTACAACCGTGTCGAGTTGCATTCGCACCTGAGCTATATGCCCCCAGACAATTACAAGCGACGATGGGTCTAGAGATTCTTATATAAAAGCCCAATTTATGCTACCCATTCCAGGACTAGGTCTCGTAGGTGGTCCAGAAAAGCATCCGCACCCCCGATTCATCCCTTTTTGAAATACCCAAGAAGAGAATCCAGATGAGAAGTTCGAATCACGGATCCCAATCGACATTCGCATCCCAGGAAGCCTAAGTCTGACATTTGCATAAAAATCTGCGAACACATCTTTGACGTAGACGCTGCAATCCAGCTAATATGAGTGAATCAATTTGCTGCTCTTTGTGTTTGCTGTTTTCATAGGAGCGAATTTATCCTTTGGACTAGACTCGTCATCGGCGGATATGAGCCTATCATGGGCTATTAGCATTCCGCACTTTGATTTTCGCTCATTAAAGGAGGTTCTTATGAAGCTATTAAGCAAGACGGTGGAGGTAGTGGGCCATATTGGAGGCGCCCGACCCGAAAGACGGCCAATGCAGAGTGGAATATGGTCCAGGGTTCAAATCCCACGCCTCCTCCATTATTCGCAAGCTCTTTCTAAAATATTTCAATTTACCGGAAAATTCCCCAAGAAGAGCTATTCGCAACCGATGGCTCTTCCGAATAAAGGGCTCTAAAAAGGCGATGTTAACCCGGAATGGATACACGGAAGAAAACGAGAAGGACATCAGCGTTTCCCAAGTCGCCCACAAGGCACAACCAGACCCCTCCAGCACTCGTCCGCACTCCTAGCCTTTAAGACATCAACGGCTTCGCCTTACGACCACCCGCAATATAGGTCACATAATCGTAATAGCTTTCAAGCGGAATATATTTTCCTCTCTCGAGCGCGTAGCTCTTCAGCCCCGAATTGCAGGCAACGTCCCAAGAGTAAACTTCGAGATTCCAGCCTTTTTCAACCAACCTCTTCGAGTCGGCAAGAAAACCTTTTCCTTCGTTCCATCCAGCACCATCCCCCGTCAAAAGAGCTATTGTGCTAGGAACCGAGTCGTATCCCAGTCGCAAAATTTCAAGCTCAAGTAAATGGTCAGTTGTATTTTCCTCTCCACCAGTCACGCATCGCGGAATAACCTGAACCGTTGCACCCAACTTTTCTACGGCTGACCAGAGCTTATCTTTCGAGGGAGGCTCGCTTCCGGCGAAAAAGATCTTATCAACGTTCCTTTTACCTGCAACCAAATCAAGCAAACCCTTGAAATATGCACGGTATGACTTGTAGTCAACCTCTGGCTCTTTAGCTGGCAGAACCTGATTCAATCCTGCAAAATGAATATTGGAATTATCCCAAATGATATACATGTTTCTCCTTTCTGCATTCACCTCAAAACGGGCTTACGTCATATCCGAAAAACCTAAATTAAACCTTACCCACTCAACAAGTAAAAACCGCATTGCAGCCAATGGATTTCAAAAAAGAGAATGTTAGACCAAAGGAGACAGAGCATCGATTGCCCGTTCCGCAAGAACCTCGCCTCCCAATCCTTCGGCAACGCCAAATCGGAGCATGCCTTAAGAAATCCGCATCGTAATAGCCTCAATTCTATGGTTACATCCCGCCCGAATACATCTCAACGAACTTATCCGGATCATCGATCAAAAGCCTAATCTGCTCCCAATCTCGATCGCAAAACATTGTCCGATCCAAAGACCCTTCCTTCTCTGCTCGAGAGAACTCTTCGGACACCTTCTCAACAAAAGCAGGGCGACTCTCATCGGTAATTCTGTTGAAATTCCAGCGGTATGTCCCTAGCTTAAGCAGATTAAGAATAGGAGCAAAAGCAGCCACTCGCTCTGGGTCTTTTCTCATGAAAGACTCACTCAATGCATATTCGTCGCAAACCGCAAAAACCTTTGCGGAAGATTTAACAGATGAATTTGCATTGTCAACGCGATAATGTAGATAGCCCTTTTCAAGAATAGCAACACGTCTTGCAGCCATCCAAGCCTGATGAACAAATGATGTGTCCTGATATGACGCACCGGGAGTTTCATTAAAGCGTATCCCGTTGCTCACTATCAGATCTCTTTTATAAAGCGCAGACCAAATAACAGGCAATGCGGTTAAAGGCCCTTGATAGACCCTAGGGTCAAAAACCTCTCGATACCTGAATTCGTCAAAGGGGCGCTGAAGGACGTCTCCTGCTTCAGAATGCTCGTAATAGTTTGCCTTTAGTAAATCAAGCTTCTTCTTTTTAGCAAAACGATACATATCTTCGTACATATGCTTATCAGCAAAATCATCTGACTCGCATATACCGATATATTCGCCTTTAGCTGCAGAGAAACCAAGATTCATCGTATGCCCATAGCCACGATTCTTTTTAGTGAGGATCTTTACCCTCGGGTCTTTCTCTTCATATCTGCGCAAAATAGAAAGAGAGTCGTCGGTTGATCCGTCATTCACGCAAATGATCTCTATGTTTTTCAGAGACTGAGAAACAAGGCTATCAAGACATTCGGGAAGATAATTTTGCACATTATAAACTGGAACAACAACAGACACGTAAGGATGATCTTGGTCAAATCGCTTGTTGATGAACATAGGAACCTCGTTATCGTAATTTGAAGACTGATGCAATTTTACGCGGAACAGCCGTAAATTTACGACCGACTCTAAAGCTAACAGAGGATTTCAAGGCATCTAGCCTTTCGTTTAACTCGGCAATCAAACGGCGCTGCGCCTCCAACAAATCGGAGTCTTTCTTGCCACGGGCCTGAAGAGAAGTCAACAAAGACATCATTCTTTCTTTGCGGTATTCTTCCGAACTTTCCCCTGACATCAAAAGCAGAACCCTTCCGTCGGGGCAAGTGGACCGCAATTCATCAATAGCCTGAGGTCTCCGCTCTTCAAACTCTTTAAGTAAATCCGAAATAGCATCGAACAGTTTGCAGAAGTTAGTGCAAGACATGCTTAAATCCAAATTGATCGCACAAAAGGATAAAGCCATCTGCAACGCATCTTTTTCGCAAATGCCCATCCAATTGCCAAGACCAAGGCCTCTTCCCACAAAATCCACCTTTGAAATATCTGCCCTGAAGGAAGGACTGTCAACCGCTAGTGCGTCAAAGTCAAAGAGATGAAGGATCGAGTTGCATTGCACCTGAAATCCAAATATATACGCCTGAATCGGAAGGTTCCGTTTCCCCTCTTTATTTGCCTGGTAGAAGGAAACGAATTTATCCCTCAAATACAGCTTATTCCAAGGAACAGGAGAAACAGCCAAATACCAGCTTCCCTGAAGCGATGCCGGTTCAATACGGTATCTATCAGCCAATGCACATTCGGTTGATGGCTTAGAGACGGACAGTAAGTCTGAAACGCCCAGCAGCCCGTCCTCGTCTGCAAACGAAATCACATCTGGAAGACCCAATGAAACAGAGGAAACGGGCTCAGAATAAACATTTATCGAATCGATAACCTTACCGAGAAAGCCTTTCGTATATCGGCAAGCCGAAGAAACGAAGCTAACATAAAGCGACCGGCAGGACTCGAGAGCAGCTTCCACCGATGGATACAAGCAGACTTGCTCCCCATCAACAGGAACAGGAAGAGCACTTCCGATGCTGTTGCCCTCCCGACAAACCAACTTTAATGAAAACCCCCTATCAGGAGAATGCATCAAAGAATCAACAAGCCCCCGCAGATCAGAAGGATCATTATTCACCAGAACTATTAGATCAAGAACATCTTCGACGCCTTCTACGGTTTTTCCGCGGTCGAACCCAAGCATCCATGTTGCCTTTTCTCTAACATAATCAGGAGTTCGCGCTATCGCCTCCTCAAGATGATAAGAGCTAATTAACTCATAATATTTTTGAGAGAACCGACCAAGTTCACCTGGGTAGAGATATTGCGCATCTTGATAAAGAAAGTTCGTAGACCAAATACACAAATCGCTTTCGTACTTAGAGAGAAGCCCTTTTCCCTTCCAAGAAGAAAACACCGACTCAACAACAAGCACATGCTTCATTATTCGACCGAAATAGTCTTCTATAGATGCATTTACAGCCGAAGCATCCCTTGTCCTGTAAAAATAAAGCTTGTCCTTCAAGTAGCCAATTTTTTTCGCGTACGGAAATACATCAAACTGAAACGCATGGTCCTCTCCCAGTTTAAGAGTCGAATCAAGCATACAATGATTGGCTTCGAGAAAGCTCCTACGGAACATCTTGTTGCACATCAAAGGCCGCGAACCAGGCTCATCGAACAACGCACGAATCGCATTATCAGCGTATATCACATCATTTTGGGCAAAGCTGTCATCGGCCCATTGAACAGTAGGAAAGGTCTTACCACCAAACACAACGATATCAAGACCATTCTCCTGAGAAAATGCAAGAAGCTTCTCGCAAGCGTCTTCACGAATGTAATCGTCTGAATCGACAAATAGGACATAATCTCCTACCGCGATAGACAATCCTTTGTTCCTTGCAGCGGAAACACCAGAGTTCACCTGACGAATGACCCTAAAACGATCATCCGATTTAGAGTAGCTCGACAAAATAGCCGAAGAATTATCAGTAGATCCGTCATCGATACATATTATCTCGATTCGATGCAGCGACTGACGAGCAAGCGACGAAAGACACTCTTCCAAATATGGAGCCACATTGTATACGGGCACAATTACTGAAATTTTCGGAAGATCGCACTCTCTATATTCTTCTTGAGACATTCGCATCCTTCTCCGATTTAACGCAATAGCAAAATAGAATTTTTTGATTATTAAAACATGCACTATTGAATTATCTTGTAAAGTCTCATATCTCCATCGGCCATCACTATTTCAAAACCAGGCGTCTCATCGGTTATGCGATTAAAACCCTGCCATTGATCGGGATAATATGACCAGAAAGAAATTCGCTTTGAGGGATCCCCTCCTTGGTCAAGGAGAAGAACATATTTTGCGCCGATTTGTCTTACAGCTTTAGCAACTTCGGGATTAGACGCAACCTCATCAATAGACTGACGAACTATCACACTATCAATCGATTCTCCCGTCGATGGGAGCGCAAACTGCCTATAAAAAAGGTTCTTTGCATCGTACAGGGCATACAGGAATTCGCTCCCGTCGTTTGGTTCATTCAGGATCAACTCATCTTTAGGCACCTTTTGTAAAGCCTCCTTGGCGAACTCTTTTTCATCGCTCGTCAAGACATTGTCTGCATAGGCATTGTTTTGACACTCAATTTTTTGGGAGATGTTGCCAAATGCGGTCACGACAGTTCCGCAACCTTCAAATACAAAATTCGGCCCATATAAACACAGTACGAAAAGCACAATAAGAGTGCCACTGCTTAGCTTACCTCCAATTGCAATTTGACGATTGCCTTTGTTTTTTTCGGCAATCGAATCCAGAACAGCAAAAGCCCATTTAAGGCCAAGTAACGCCAAGGGAATAGATGCAACTGAGGCAATAGCTGCAAGCCTATAAGGATCAGTGTACCAAAACCCCGAAAGAACATGCTTTATCAGCCCCTCGGTCGATACAGAAGAGATATAGATGAGGCACGAAACAATATATGAAAAAGCCAGCCAAGCAGTCCTCCGAGACGACAAGGCCCTTAAACCACCAATGAAAACCAGCACCGCAAGCCAAGGTTGGGCAGCGCCAGCGTTAAACGAAAGCAAGGCACAGTCGACTATCGCTTGCCATTTCCCGACCGTCGCGGGCCAATTGAACTCAACTGTGTTTCTGATCATTGAAACAGGCAGGCTATATAGCCCAAACCAAATGACAGCCACTATAAATGCCAGCAACAAAAGGACGGAAAGGGACTTCCATCCTACATGGCCCTCTTTTGAACAAGCTGCGAAAAAACACTCACAAACAAAATAAGGAATTACAAAAATAAGTTCGGCAAAAATGCTATTTGGTTGAGAAAAAAGAAGGGCAACAGTGCACAGCAAAACCACGCCAAAACGAAGTAAACGTTCTTTCGCCTCGATTCCAAATGAAACAAACCGAAGCGACGCTATGAGTGCTGCAGGGAGCATAGACATTGATAACAAATTCGGATACAGCGGCCCAAACGTCAAGAACCCCCAAGGAAAAGGCGCTACCGATAGCGCTAATAGTGTACCGGCATAAAGAAGCTTCTTCTCTTTTCCAAACAAGCAATGCATCGCAAAACACACAGCCAAAGGAAAGATCAAAGCCGAAGAAACAAAATTCAGAGCGTTAACGGCGACTGTAATAGGTGCTGCTGTAGCAGTTACAGCCATTGCAACCAAACAATGCCATACTGCTGGATAAAAAGACGAATCCGATGCAAAGGGGGACGCTATTCCCTCTCCATATCCCGCCCGAAAAGAAGAATAAGTCCCACTATCGACAAACGTACGAACTACCGATAAATGGAATCCATTGTCGGATGCCTGGAAGAAGGAGTCGGCACCATCAAGGTTCCTCACGAAGAAGAACCCCACCACAGCAATTCCAACAACAGCATAGGCCGCAATCAGCAGAAGCTCATCTTTAGAAACAGTTGTCCCAACACTGTTTTCTCCCAAGCGTCTTGCGAGCACGCTAACAATAATAGAGACGGCTAGATAGGGAAGAAATAAAGAGGACCATGAACAGGGAATATTGAAGATTGAGTATATAACTGCAGCGACTGAATAAAAGAAAACACCAATTATAGGAGCAAACCCAACGCTTGCAATAAGGGACCGTTTAACTGAATAGACAATCAAAGCCCCTGGCAAAAACAAAAAAACAACTAGTACCGCCGCAGAAGAGAAAAACTCGGTCCACACAATATCCCCTAAATAAAACAGCAATTAAAATAACAAGAAGAGCAGAGACGGCAAACCAGTCCAGTGTTCAAACGAACCACAAGGAATAATTCTTAGCCGAAACGCCCGGTTACAACACCTGGGAAAGAATTTACGCCATTCTCTCTCTACCCACATACTCTACTAGCCTCCGCTCCCAATCAGGCGGATTGAAGCCAGCTGCTCGGATCTTGGAGAGGTCCATCGCCGAATGCTCAGGGCGAGGAGACACGGGACCCGCAACGCTGGCATAGTAATCAGCCGTAGTAACTGGCACTACCTTGTCGGCGTTCCCATTTGCAAGCTCGAACACACGCTTTGCAACCTGCGCCCAGCTTTTTGACTCACCCGAACCGGTAAGGTTATAAGTGCCGTACGGTGCGGGACTGCTGGGCTCGACGTCGCCTTCGCGGTAGCCGAGCAGCCAGAAGATACCCTTGGCCATATCGCGCGTAAAGGAAAGACGGCCCACCTGGTCGTCCACCACCGTCACCTGAGGAATCTCGCCGGCGGCAACGCGATCCGAAAGGCCCATCATCGTCTTCACGAAGTTATGGCCATCTCCGATCACCCAGCTGGAACGTGCGATATAGTGCCTAGGGCACCCACCGACGGCAAGATCGCCCGCTGCCTTCGACTGGCCGTACACGCCCATCGGGGCAAAGGGCTCGTCTTCTGGGTGGAGCTCGCGAGCACCGTCAAACACATAATCGGACGACACGTGAACCAGCGTGATGCCATGCTCTGCGCAAACGCGAGCCATGAGCGCAGGACCAGTCGCGTTTGCCCTCCAACAAGTCACGCGACCTTCGGGTGTTTCCGCTTTGTCGACAGCGGTGTACGCTCCGCAGTTGACGACCGTCCCATATAGGCTCCAGTCAATGCCCCGGTAAGCTGCAGGGTCGGAAAGGTCGAACGTATCGATGTCGCAATAGTCGAACCATCCGGCCAACCCCCGCTCTTCGGCCAACGCGCGCACCGCGCGGCCCAACTGGCCATTGCAGCCGGTAACCAACGTGCGCTTGGGCGTCATTGGCAGTGCGTCCTTCAGCATAGGGTGGGCCTTATCAGCTTCGGAAAGCTCGCACTGCTCAAGCGGAATAGGCCACTCAATGTTCAGGTCGGGATCTGCCAAGTTCACAAACGTGTAGGTCTTCTTTAGGTCGGCTGACCAATGGGCATTCACCAGATAGGTGTATGCCGTGCCGTCCTCCAGCGCCTGGAAGGAGTTGCCCACGCCTCGGGGCACGTAGATGGCCTTCGAGGGATCGATAACGCAGGTATACACCTGGCCGAAGCTCTTCCCGGGACGCAAATCAACCCAAGCGCCGAAGACGCTGCCGGTGGCCACGGAAATGTACTTGTCCCAAGGCTCAGCGTGGATGCCACGCGTTACGCCACGTTCGGCATTGAAGGAGATATTGTTCTGCACAGGCCCCAAGTCGGGCAGGCCGAGGTCAACCTGCTTCGCACGCTGCCAGTTTTCCTTGAACCATCCGCGGGAATCGCCGTGCACGGCCAGGTCGAACACCAGCATGCCGGGGATATTCGTGCGTTCTGCCCTCAACGGCTTCTCGAACTCAAAAGACATGTCCAACTCCCCCTACTGGCCCTGCGCCTTGTACTTTGCCTCGGTAGCCTCCTTGGCGGGACGCCACCACTGCTCATTTTTGCGATACCATTCAATGGTCGCGGCAAGCCCTTTGGCAAAGTCGGTATGCTTAGGATCCCAGCCCAGCTCACGACGCAGCTTCGAGGAGTCAATGGCGTAGCGGCGGTCGTGGCCGGGACGGTCGCGCACCCAATCGAAATCGTCGGCGGCCTTGCCCATGCCCTCGAGGATAGCGTGCAAAACGTCGATATTGTTCTTTTCGCCGTCGGCGCCGATGAGGTACGTCTCGCCGTAGCGGCCCTTCGTCAAGATAGTCCATACGGCAGAAGAGTGATCCTCGGTATGGATCCAGTCGCGCACATTCAGGCCATCGCCGTACAGCTTTGGCTTGATGCCGCACAGGATGTTAGTGATCTGGCGGGGAATGAACTTCTCCACATGTTGGAAGGGGCCGTAGTTGTTTGAGCAGTTGGATATGGTGGTACGCAGACCATAGGTTCGCGTCCACGCACGCACCAGCATGTCGCTAGCTGCTTTGGTGGAGCTATACGGGGAGCTGGGCTTGTAGGGCGTTTCCTCGGTAAAACGGGCAGGATCGTCCAATGCAAGGTCGCCGTACACTTCGTCGGTGCTTACGTGGTGGTAGCGCACGTCGTGCTTGCGGCATGCCTCAAGAAGGCGGTAGGTGCCCTCGACGTTGGTGCGCAGGAACGGCTCGGGATCGGCGATGGAATTGTCGTTGTGGCTTTCGGCGGCATAATGCACGATAGCGTCGCAGCCAGGCACGATGCGCTCCAGCAGATCCACGTCGCAGATGTCACCCACTACCAGCTCTACCCTGTCGGCGGGCAGACCGGCAATGTTTTCACGGTTGCCGGCATAGGTGAGCTTATCCAGCACGGTAACATGCACATCTGGGTGGTTATTTACCACGTAGTGCACGAAGTTACTGCCGATGAACCCGCAGCCACCCGTAACGATGATGTTCTTGGGTTGGAAGTCCGCCATCCCCTAGTCCTCCTTCGTGGCAATCTTGCCCTCGGCCACGCGCTTCAGGTGCTGCCCGTAAACGCTCTTGCCGTAGCGGTCAGCGGCAGCCACAAGCTCTTCGCGGCCAATCCAGCCATTCTCGAAAGCAATTTCCTCGGGAACGCACACGGGCAAATCCTGGCTACGCTCAACAGCGCGCACAAATTCGCCCGCTTCATAGAGGCTTTCCATGGTGCCGGTGTCGAGCCATGCATAGCCGCGGCCCAGAGTGACAACGGAAAGGGTGCCGTCCTCTAGGTACATCTGGTTCAGCGTCGTAATTTCCAGCTCGCCACGGGCGGAGGGCTTAACCTGCTTGGCAAGCTCGCACACACGGGAGTCGTAGAAGTACAGGCCAGTAACTGCGTAGTTTGACTTGGGCTGCTCAGGCTTTTCCTCAATGGAAACAGCATTGTAGTCCGCATCAAATTCCACTACGCCGAAGCGTTCGGGGTCGTCTACGTGATAGCCGAACACAGTAGCGCCGCCATTTGTCTCAGCATCTTGAACCGCCTTGCGCAAGTGGCGACTAAGGCCGTTGCCGTAGAAGATGTTATCGCCCAAAACCAGTGCGCAAGGCTCGCCGGCAACAAATTCCTCGCCGATGATGAACGCCTGCGCCAAGCCATCAGGCGAAGGCTGTTCCGCGTAGGAAAGCGACACGCCAAATTGGGAGCCATCGCCCAGCAAACGCTGAAAATTGGGCAGGTCGGTAGGCGTAGAAATAATCAGAATGTCTTTGATGCCCGCCATCATCAGCACAGACAGCGGATAGTAGATCATTGGCTTGTCGTACACCGGCAGCAGCTGCTTACTGGTAACCGAAGTGAGGGGATACAGACGCGTGCCCGAACCGCCAGCCAGAATAATGCCTTTCATACAACTCCCGCCTAATTACCTGAAATGACTATTCTTCCTTTTGTTTATCATTGCTGTAGCGCTCAAATTTTTCGATCGCTAACTGCTGAGTTAGCTCACGTATCTTTGTATCCGCCTGGGAAATACGCATAGTGAGGCTGAAGCTTTGCACCAAAAGCACGAAAATAAAGAATAGGAATACGAAATTAACTGGTGCCATTGTCCCAACAAGATCAGACAGCAAATAAAAAATTTGAGGAAAAATGCTGACGACCAGAAGAAGAACCGCAAAACAGAACCAAAAAATAGAATCCTCAAGCTTTACCTTGGAAGTTCGAACCTTCTTCGCAATAAACCCAAGAAGCAATAGCGAAGCAAGGATAAGCGTGATACGTAACGCCGCTGTCATTTTGCAACACCACCTATGCGCTTACGAATAAGCTGCATAAACAGAATCGAGATAGCCATCCTGAGCATATATTTAGCCGACGTCCATGCGTTCAAGTAGCTTTCGCCGGCAAACCGTTCAGCCATTCTTACCGGAACCTCCACTACCTTAGCATCTGCTCTTTTTATCAAATATGAAACCGTATCGGGTTCAGGCCCGCAATTTAACCCACAAGCCATCAGTTCGATCATTCGCGCATTGAACGCTCTCATGCCGGAAGTAGGGTCTTTAATCGTTTTGCCCGTCGTAAGCCTAATTGCCCCTTGTATTAAATTGCTACCAAGCATTCTCATCGACCGGGGCTTAGATTCATTTACGAAGCGAGAGCCTATCGCAATGTCGAAATCGCGAATAGCATTTTCAAGCACAGGTATATATTCAGGTAGATGCTGGCCATCTGCGTCAAATTGAATTGCGCAATCATAGCCATGTCGATACGCGTATTTCATACCCGCCTGAAACGCACCCGCTAGACCTAAATTTGTCGGCAAATCCAAAAATGGATATTTGTTTTCACGGCAAATGCGAACCGTTCCGTCTTTCGATCCGTCATTAATGATTAGGTAATCGACCCCTGGAGCCTTTGCCTCAATCGAATCAATCGTCGCTTTTAGCGATTCTTCTTCGTTGAAAGCAGGGACAATCAGCAGTGTTTTCATCTGAATCGACATCTATCTTTCCCGCAAACTAATTAAACCTTTGCGCTCCCGAATACACTCTATTGATCATCTTCGCAATCGGTCTTGGCCAAAAACGTTCAAGCATCTCAAGGTCCTCAAGCGTTCTCGCGTTATCCGCGATGCATGCTGAAGTTTCAGACCCATCATGCACACGATGATACATCCTAACATGGGAATCGTATACAAAAGAACCGTCCAACCGAGAAAACCGCTCCCATGCGTCCCAATCCAGATTACTTCGGAACCCACTTTCAAACAACGGCATCTGAAGGTTGCTTACATCGTACGTGACCGATGGGCAGCAAATCGGATTACCGAAAGAAATAGGCAGACGCTTAACTAGCCCAGTAAACGTCAGCCTCTTTAAACGGTACGGAAGCATCATCCATTTTTTCGCATTTAAAAGAGGAGATCGCTCCACGCTTCTACCGTCTCTAATCTCGCCGTAATCAGAGAAATAAAGGAGGGGCTTTTTCATTCTATTGAGCATCGAGACTGCGTTGGAGGAATAGTCAGACAGATACACATCATCCTGATGGGCAATGGTTACATATCTCGTTGAAGTACAACCGATAGCAAAATTCCAATCGGCGGCAATCCCCGGTTCTCCACACCGCGAATACAGAGGAATTTGATATTTGCATGCAACCGACTCAATTAGAAGATTTGGAGTAGAAGTTGCAATCACAATCTCAGAGGAAGCACTTTGATTCACGAGGGACTTGACGCATTCCTCCAAATAGGGACTCTCCCCATATGCGCACACGACAAATGAATGGCTCATAACCGTCCTTTTCTTTTCCTTACTCCATAGAAAAAAATGCATAGAGAGCACAGACAGCAAATAACGTAGGAAAGAGATATCGAGAGGCTGACGCCATTCATTCCGAACAATTCCATCAACATAGGAGAGATGGCAGTGCAAAGAGCAACCGAAACAAATGAGGAAACAACTGCACCCTTTTGCATCCTAAGTACAACCAGCATATCAATCATAAAAATAGCAGCAGCTGTCATTCCAACGCAAACGACAACAAGAAATGACACTTCATAATATTGAGCGATATCGGCTCCGTAGATCAGGCCAAAGAAGAATTCACCGAACAATGCAAAAAAAGTAATGCACAGAACGACAAGAACCGAGAGACAAGCGAAGAAGCGAATAGAGATCAGAGAAATTTTTTTGTATTTTTTTTCCTTCCAGAACTCGGCAATCGGACCTAAGAGCGGGTAATAAAGATAGCCTGCAAGAAGCTGAACAACCACAGATGGGGTAGCTATTGCTGCATAGATTCCCAAGTAATAACTACCGTAAATTGTTCCATAATACTGCCGCGCATAAGTAACAACATATGTACAGAGCAGCATACTGAGAAGACCGGGAACACAGACAGCAAATAGAGCTTTGATTGGCTTTTTTCCGAAATCGAGTCCGAAGTTTTCAAGGCGTGACGATTTCCGATAATCAAAAACCACCACCACGGCAACCGTCGCAATGCTGATTAGCCAAATCGCCAAAGCAAGGTTGTTGGTCAGTTCGATGGTTATAGAAAAAATCAAAACCACTAGCACACCGCGTATCATCTGAGACTTTCCGACAATGTCAAGCCTGTTGTTACGCTGGTCTATACCATGAAATACATCAACGAAAGAATCGGCAATCTTGAAAGCAATATAGGCGACAACAACCTCAAGGCAATATGGCGCAACCGTCAATAAAGCATACCCAATAGAAATCAAGCAAGCAGCAAAGGAGGTCACGGCTCTAAAGGACACAAATTGCGAAGTAGAGAAGGAGCCTTCGACATCCGAAACCTGAATAGGCCGAAGATTAAACAGCGCTATTGTTGCCGTCAAATTGCCGATCGCCATCGCTATTGCTAGATTCCCAGACAGCTCTAAACTATCCCCTAGAACAACAACCAATACCGTTGTTAGCCAGTTTGCAACTGAGTATACAAGCGACCCCACGGCATTCCACGCAACACCATGAGCAAGAGAGAGCCCTTGATCCTTCATTCGGAAAGCACTTCATCCTAACCAGCATCACGACTGCAAAACAAAATAGCAAAAAAGCAATAGCAGTCCGCAAGAACAAATCATTTTATTTCGCCCTAGACTTCAGTTTTAAAAACGATGGTATAAGGCAATCGATGACCTTATATCTTAAAGAAGGAAAATGCTTTGTAGCTGCATTAAAGAGTCTCCATAAGATAAAATACATCTCCCAGCCCGCTTCAAGGGCAGTGTCCGCAAAAGGGGTCATCGATAGATACTTCGAATACTCCAGCCTGTACGCATGCGTGTTCCCCTTGCGCCACGGCCGTTCCTCTCCCAGATAATGCACGATTACGGGATCTTCCCTTGCGTCCATATATTCTTTTTCACTTGAAAATTGCGGCATCAAGCGATGCAAAAACGAATAAGGATAATAAGAGAAAACATTCGATGCATTATATTTGGGCGGGATCGCATCTATCTCCTCAGACAGAACAACATTAATAGCATCCTGGTCGTTTGCGAATAAGTAACTACCGTTTTTTGCGCAATAATCAAGTATTCTTGTCTCCACATCGTTTTCGCGCCACTTCTTCAAATCCACCAGAAGCACTCCGGCGTTAAAATAAGGTAATTGTTCAATGCCAAGTTCTTTCCTCCTCGGCCTTGAAGCAGTCGGCTCCATAGCCATAGAAAGAACACCTTCGGCGGGATTGCTATCCCATAGATTAAGCAGAGATCCTCTAACGATTGTGTCGCCATCGAGATACAGTACCTTGTCGATATCCTGAGGCAAAAGCCTTGCAATAAGCAGCCTTGCCATAACAATCCCATTCCATGCTCCCGTATCAACGCCAAAACCGGTAGCAACCACGGAGCCGTCAATGTCGATAAAGTGGATATGCCTCCCATATCCGGCAACGAACCGCGAAAGGATCTCCTTGTTATCACTTGCGATGCCGTCGCCGAATACATAAAAATCAACGTGGTTAGCATCTTTATTGTTCTCGCATATTGAACAGATTCCTGCAGCTAGTTGAGGTATGAAATTGTTGTTTACGGTATACAGAATGTTCACTTCTTGCCATCCAAACACTATGAGCCAAAAGTCCATTCAGACTTATCGGGAAAGACAATCTTTTTCGGTAAATGCGTATGCCTTTCCTCAATGGGGGGTAGGGCAGTCCAATCACCATACATTAACTCAAGGTATCTCTCCGCATTGCAGGGACCAGGAAACTTCAAACCCTCAAATTCCAACTCACAGACAGGAAACAATACCTCTTCCCCTATTGGAGGGGCATATCCAGCAAAAGGAAGACACTCCAACACGCCCGAGCCCTCAGTCCCCCTCTGCGCCTCGAAATCGAAACGCTTCTGAATTCTTTGAGGGGTAACGAATGGCTTTACCAAAAAATGCCCAATGCGACATAGTAATTTCTCTAACTTACCTATTAAGCCTATATGGGGAACTTCAACATTGCCTAAATAGTACATATACATTAGTTTTTGGAGGTTCGCACATCTGCGTTCCTGCTTGGTGCGGCGTTCTGGATCATTGTGTAGATAATCATAAGGAAATATATCAATATATATGCCCTGCGAGCCTCCTGCCTCTTCGGTTGTCTGAGTGGCAAAAACCGTCTCGTCCTTGTACATTTTCGCGAATAAAGACGTGTATCCATCATCTTCGGATGTATGGATAGAATAACCCTCCGGAAAGCCATCTTTAGACAAAGCAAGAAGACGCTCGTAGTCCTTTCGCGGAAGCCCAACATCGATATCGTCATCCCAAGGAATAAAGCCCTGATGCCTCATCGCTCCCAAACATGTCCCAGAATCGATAAACCAGGTTATATTATTTTCATTACACCATTTTTTAAATACTAAAAGAATTTCCAGTTCTGTGGCCTGAAGTTTTTTCAAGGCAGCCTGCTGCGACATCGGCATATTTTCATCTCCTTGGCTGATACCCAGTTTATGCATGTTTCGCCAAAATCCATTAATCCAATTTTACTGATTTACATTTAGGTATCTACCTCAGAGGCGCGGCATCGACATCGGCAAGCTCTAATTCCTCGGCCTTTCCACGACTAGCAAATTAGCAAAAGATTGCACAAACGCCGCCGAAAGGAGGATACGGACAATTTCCTAGCCCGACCACAAAGCACAGCCCAAGCTCCCGCGGTACTCGTTCGGTCCCATCCAGCCCAAGGACTCCTTGATCCGCCCGACCAGTCCCGATGGCTGATGAACCCCTCATCCGCCGCGTTGTCGGAACTGCATGAACCTGAAATCAGATTCATAGGGGACAAGGCCCCATACGCAGCGTAGACGCCCAGCACGCCAGATCCGTTCGCCGCAGAGTCCAACGGGCTCGCATCAACACTCAAAAACCGATTTCGGCCGATCATAACCGTGTTGGCAAAACCATAGGAATACTGCTCCGTCTATGACAAGAGCCCACAACGCCACTGGACTACGCGCAAGGCTATTCGAACTCGGCGTCTATTCTGGTTTGGTTGATACGGTCGGGAAGCGAATTGCGATATACCCAGACTACCAGGGTGCATGGTCACCACTAATTGAAGCCCGATGCGTTTTCAGGACGCCGGCAACACCTACAATAAAAGGCCCTTATTCAAAAACAAGCTTTTACGAAGCCTTCTTTAAGCACCAATAGCAAAACTTGTTGGTACGCTCTGATTCCGGGCGAGCGCTTCTTCCATACAATTCTTGCTTCAGAAAGTGAGCTTGGGAATAATCTCTCGCATGGCCGCATTCGCCTTCCTGCTGGAAATGCCCAATGAATTTATAACAATGCTAATAAAGGGGCTGGGGTTGCCATTTGATAAACGCTTATTCCTCTGGAGGGAAGAAAGAAAACGTAACAATCAGTTAGTGTTCAATAATTAAATTATCTTTACTAAAATGAACAGAGGCATTATGATTCTTCCGTGAAACGAAAGGAATCATAATGCCTCTATCTCGAAATGCTTTCTCGGTTATTTCTTCTCTCCTCGGTAGCGGATGCTCAAGTCAACGCCAAATCGCTGACGCATCAGGGTTATCGCTTGGTCTTGTTAACGAAACATACAAAAGCTTGTTTGAGCTGGGGTACGTGGAGGACTATGCAGTTACCGATTCGGGTATGGAAGCGCTTCTTCCGTATAAAGTAGATAATGCAATCATCCTTGCGGCCGGTCTCTCAACCAGGCTTGCGCCTATTTCCTACGATCGCCCGAAAGGGACGTTGCGCGTCCGCGGGGAAGTGCTAATCGAGCGTCAAATCAGGCAGCTGAAAGAAGCCGGAATCAACGACATTGTAATGGTCGTCGGGTACAAGAAGGAAGAGTACTTCTATCTTGAGGACAAGTTTGGCGTAACGCTCGTCTCGAGCCCTGAGTATATGGAGAGGAATAATCATTCCTCAATCTGGGCGGCAAGGGAGTATTTAGGGAATTCGTATGTTTGCGTTTCCGATTGCTACTTTGCGGATAATCCGTTCCGTCGGTATGAATACGATTCCTATAACGATGCTATATGGTCGGATGAGACGCCAGACAAGTACTTTCTTGACGTAAAGGGAAAGAATAACAGGATTCTATCTGCTTCTTTGGGCGGGTCAAACGGCTGGACCATGGTTGGCCACGCGTATTGGGACTCAGATTTTTCTTCTCGCTTTTTGGCGATTCTTCAGAGTGAGTACTTTCGCCAAGAGACAAAGGAAAAGCTGTGGGATGAAGTATTCTTTGCGCATACTCAGGAGCTCTGCATGTGCGCACGCTTTCTTCCGAAAGGCTCCGTCTTCGAATTCGATTCGTTGGACGAAATCCGCAATTTCGATCCTGAATTTATCTGCAATGTTAGCTCGGATGCATTGGATAACATTTGCGCTACGCTTTCTTGCGAAAGAAGCCAAATTGAATCGGTTGACCCAATCAAACAGGGCTTAACAAACCTTTCTTTTTTCTTCTCCGTTAATGGGGAAGGGTATGTTTACCGCCACCCAGGACCCGGGACGAACAAACTAATCAATAGAAAGGCCGAGGCCTTTGCTCTCAAGAAGGCTTTCGATCTCGGTCTCGATAATACATTCGTGCATATCGATCCCGAAGAGGGATGGAAGATTTCTAGGTTTGTGCCCAACTGCCATGAGCTTGATTACGGGAATCGCAAGCAAGTGAAAAGCGCCCTGCAAATGGCTCGCCGGCTTCATCAAAGCGGAGCCGTATCGCCGTATTCTTTCGATGCATACCTAGAATCGAAGAAAATTGTGCATTTGCTTGAAGAGAATGGTTGGAACTTCCCTCCCGATTTCGAAGACCTTTCATCGGCAATGGATCGCCTTGTTGGCCCTATGAGGGCAGGAGCGGGGAATCCCGTGCTTTGCCATAACGATTTTTATGCGCCGAACTTCCTTGTAAACAGTGTCCAGATATCCCTTATCGACTGGGAATACGCTGCTATGGGTGATTACGGTAATGACTTCGGCAATTTTGTTGCTCAGAGTAATCACTATTCTGTTCGCGAAGCCCTTGATTTGATGCCACTTTATTTTGGATTTGAGCCAAGCGAGTCACAGCGTTTTCATTTGCTTGCCTGCACCGCGATGATTGGCTGGTATTGGTATGTTTGGGCAATGTTCAAGGAGCTCAGCGGCGCTCCAGCGGGTGAGTGGCTTTATGTTTGGTATCGTTCCGCAAAGGAATTCTCCTCGTATTCCCTGAGCCTTTTGGACGATGCGGTGAAGTCCCTGCCTGAACTTCGCGAAGACGAATTCAACGCACTCGTTCAGCTTGAGCGAAACCTTGGCGATGCAAACTGCGATTCCGAAGTTGAAGACATCAACAAAGAAACCTTGCTATCCTTGACTGACAAAAAAATGGTTTCGGATAAGGGAATTACACCGCGTGGAATTGCGGCTCTGGAGCCATATCGAGTTCAGCGAGCCGTGCTGCTTGCCGCCGGTTTTGGAAGTCGGTTGCTCCCGGTTACCGTAAACACCCCAAAGCCGCTTGCTCGCGTGAACGGCGTCCGAATAATTGATAGGCTCATAGATGCCGTTATTTCTGCTGGTATCGATGAAATATATGTTGTTCGAGGCTACCTTGCAGAAGAATTCGACCAGCTGCTTGCGAAGTATCCAAATATTCGCTTCATAGAGAATCCTTTGTATGGTTCAACAAACAATATTAGTTCCGCTGTGGCATCTTGCCACTTGCTTGAGAATGCCTATGTGTTTGAGAGCGATTTGTTGTTGACGAATCCGAGGCTAATAACGAAGTACCAGTATCGTTCTAATTACCTTGGCATAGCCGTTAACAAAACGGATGACTGGTTTTTTGACGCTGATGAGGACAAGGTAATTACCAATCTCGCAAAGGGGAAACCTTCCTCTTGTTGGCAAATGGTCGGCGTTTCTTACTGGACCAAAGAAGACGGAGAAAAGCTCGCAAGTGATATCCCTGCTATTTTTGGGCAGCAAGACGGCAAGCAGATTTTTTGGGACGATGTTGCCTTGATTCGAAAACGAAAGGATTATTGCGTACATGTGCGTCCATGCCGCGAAGAAGACATCATCGAAATTGACGATTTTGAGGACCTTCAGCGAATTGATCCTTCGTATGTTGTAAAGAAAAAGGGCCAATAACGCAGAGAGCGGAAGAAAGGTTGAAATGGAAGCTAAGAAGCAGTCGGAAGAATACTTCGAAAAACGGTCCCTCAAGAAAGGCGCAGTCGGTTGGCCTTTGCTGCTTGGACTGGGTGTCGCGTATGTGATTTCGGGAGACTTCTCAGGATGGAACTATGGCATCGAGTATGGAGGTTGGCTCGGGCTTGCTATTGCTTTTGCTCTTATGGGGCTTATGTACGTTTGTACGGTTCTTGGAGAAGCAGAGCTTTCTTCTGTTCTCCCAACAGCTGGTGCTGGTTTTGCTTTTTCCCGTTGCGCCCTTGGGCGCTTCGGCGGTTTCGTAACAGGGCTCGCAATCTCGGTTGAGTATATTTGCGCGCCTGCTGCAATTTCGACGTTTATTGCAAATTACTTTCTTGCGCTTGGTCTGCTTCCCGAGGACTTTCCAACAATTGCCGTCGTTGCTGTTGTGTTCATTGCCTTTATTGCGATTCATATTCTTGGCGTCGGTGAGGCTCTCAAGCTCATGCTTGTTGTCACTTTGGTTGGAGTGGTTGCCCTCCTTACTTTTGCTATTGGCGTTGTGCCCTCGTTTGATCCTTCGAATCTTTTCGACATCGCTCCGGACGCCGGAGGCACAGCCCTCCTCCCTCACGGTCTTGCGGGCTTGATGGCTGCGCTTCCATTTGGCATTTGGTTCTTTCTGGGCATAGAAGGCGTTCCTCTAGCTGCGGAAGAAGCTAAAGACCCGAGAAAAGATATTCCGCGCGCAAACATTGGAGCGATGCTTGTTCTGATATTCACTGGTTTGCTCGTACTTATATTTGCTGCTGGTGTAACGGGCGCAAGTGTTATGGGCGGCTCCTCGGCTCCTCTCGTCGATGCTTTGAATTCGGTTGGAAACGGGTCGTTTGCTTTGTTTGTAAACGTAGCTGGCTTGTTTGGTCTTGTCGCTTCGTTCTTTTCCCTGATTTATGCGGGGTCAAGAGAAGTATTTGCTCTATCTCGTGCTGGATATCTGCCCACATTTCTTTCTCTGACTGGCGGAAGGAAAACGCCGGGAATGGCACTTTTGCTTCAGGGCATCATTGGCTTCTTGCTGGTAGTCCTCGTCCAGGACGGTGATCTTCTGCTGAATATGGCTGTTCTTGGTGCATGCATAAGCTATGCGATGGTCAATCTGTCTCATATTGTTTTGCGTCTTCAGCGTCCAAATATGGAACGTCCGTATAGGACCCCTGGCGGTAAGGCCACAACAGGTGTTGGTCTCACCCTCTCTTGTGTTGCGATTGCCTCGACATTCTTCGTGGATACGAGTGCCACATTTGCAGTTGTTGTTGTTTTGGTCCTTGGCGTTGTTTATTTCTCTATATATGCAAAAAAGCACTTGGTTGGAAATTCTCCAGAAGAAGAGTTTGACAAGCTTAGAAGCGCCGATGGAGAGCTAAAGTAAGGGAGCTATCTTTAATAGACGACAAAGTGGTAGTGCCAAAAATGTCAATGTGATCTGTGTCAAGTTTTCGGACATGGAGGATGAGGAACTAGACGGCAATGGGAAGCGACTCCGATTCAGGCTTCGCGTGCTCGAAGAACGGCTACATGGCATACGCGGGCACCTTGTAACCGATGGTCGAGGGGGCCTTCTCCGGTTGCAGTCGGCCTTGATGAGCTCGATGACGGCATGATTGGCGGCCCTGGTAGCGAAGCTTGCCCTGTAGTGCATCTCGTTCTTCAACGTGGCGAAGAGCGACTCGGCCATGGTGCTGCCGTGGCAGTTGCCGGTACGGCTGCACGACAGGCACACGGTCGTTTGGCGCGCGCCCACTCAGCGGGCGTCCTGTGGCGTATTGGGAGCTCCTATCGCTGTGGAAAATGGCGTTTCCGGCCACGTACCTGTGCGACATCGCCGACTCCAGCGCCGTCACCGCGATGTCGGTGGTCATGCGGTCGGAGAGCAACCGCTAACCACCATGCGCGTGCACAGGTCGACCACGGTGACTAGGAAGAGCCAACCCTCCCTAGTACGAAGGTATGTGATGTCGCCAACCAGCTTGTAGGTGAAAACTGAGCTCGTGAAGTCGCGGCGCGCCAGATCGGGGCGATGGGTGGCCGAATTTAGCATCCTATCGAAGAATTAAGGGCTGGCGAAACCATAGGAACGCCCCTCCCCCTAAAAACGAAAACCCAAAGGATTAGCTCCAATAATTCTTGTTCGATAACGCCGTTCGGCGACAAATATCTTCGATTAATCGGGGCAACCAAAACCCGAGCAATAAAGAATCATTCGTCCCAACAAATCCATCGATAGCCTTGGAACTGTAGTCGTTTGTCGGCACAAATGTTACGCAGAGTTATAGAAGGATGCTTCTTTAACTCTGCCAATCCATGCCTTGCATCAAGTTATCACCTGCAGTAAATCTCATATCCATAAAAATCGATTTTGATCTGTCTCCGCGGATTGCCAAAAACATCATGTTAATGCCTAATATCGCGACAAATCTAGCTTTCACTTTTATCAGCATGCTTCGCAACCAACCGAGAACCTCGACGATGAAGCCTACCACCGCCACAAACCACCGCTTCAACTCGCCGATACAATCCGACCCATCCAGCAATGCCAAGCATCACAAAGAAAGGCGCGTATAGGAATAGATACCTCGCACGACACTCAAATATCATCAAGAATATCGCCAAGGCAACTAACGCAAGATAGGCCGTCAGTTCTCCCTTCTCGGTTTTCTTTCGTAAAAAACCGAGCACCATACCGCAAAGAACCATCAGCCACATCGTCTGGTTCATACCTTGGAAAACTTTTGCATTTGCCGTTCCATCATCTACACAAGAGAAGGAACCAACCCCGTAATAAGAAGCAATGCGTCCGCCATCACCATGTAAGGCAATCCAAAAATGCCCCTCGTCACCCCAAGCAAAAGTTCCATCCGCAAAATTACACAACGTCTTTTCCAGCGATAATTCAACCAAGCCCAGAGGGCCCATTTCCGCTATTCGGCTCCCCCACTCCTGAATGTTCATGGCTTGTCGACTTGCCTTATCGGGGCATAACCGCGATGCAACAACATCGTCCTCAGAATAAACACCTTTTGTTTGAGCGTTTGCGCCCATCATCAAAAAATGAGTCATCGAGTAAGCTCTCTCGGGATCCAACTCGGGTCCTAGATTCTTAACAGCAGCAGTTGCGCCAAAAGCTATAGCAAGTCCGAGAACAAACGGCAACAATGTAGCGAATGCAGGATTCGCACTCAGTCTTTTTCTTTCAGCATCCCTGCGAATGATGCCCAGGCACAACTCAACAAACAGCAGCGCGAACAAGACAAAGATCGCCGTTGGCTTTATTGAATAGCCCACAAAAGAGAAGAAGGCTATCAACGCCCATTTGACTCTTCTATTGTCCAAGCAGCAATAGCAAAACAGGACAACGGAAGGGCACAAGATGCCATATGAATCCGAATAAGGCACTAAAAACCACGGAGAAAAACCTACAAAACAGAAAGAAACAGCAAGCGTTGCATATCCAGCCGCATATCCAAATATTGATCTTGCAGCCTGAGAAGAAAACCATAATGCCAGAGTCACGCAAAGGCAGCCGCCAAGCACAAGGCTGAGATATCCAGACTGAAGCCCAAATAACGACCCTACATAAGCAACAATGCGAAACAGGCCATAAAGAAATACTTGGTTAGGATACTGAGAAAGATAGGGCGTCATGGCATCAGGGGAATCGACCCTTACCATTGCGCCCACGTCCCATCCAGTTTCAAACCACGTTGAGCGCACAATATAACACTGGGCTAGCAGCAAAATAATCGAGCATACCGACGTCAGTAAGACAAAAGTTGATTTTTTCGCAAGCAGCTTTCTGGCACCAGCAAACTTCCCACGCAGCAAAAAAGCCATAAGAAGAACGGCCGCAACACCAACTATCCCAACAGTAAATAATAGCCACTGCCTATCTGCCGTATACGAATGCTTGCAGGCATAATCAACTGGACCCGAAAAAAACAGTACTACGAGAAGGATGATTCCAAAAAAAACCGCGGCGATATTTCTTATAATTTTGGGTGCCTCTGTCTCTTTTGGTATTTGACCGAAAGTTCGCGTCGTCACGCTATTCCTTCCAAGTGCGCTCCGCCACAATAAAACGCGGCCTATGCTTCGATTCAAGGTACAGCTTCCCGATGTACTCGCCAATCACACCAAGGGCAAGAAGCTGCAATCCGCCAAGCAAGCAAATCATACAAACCAAGCTCGACCAACCGGCAACCGTTGCGCCCATGCAGGCAGAAACAACCGCCCAAAGAACGCCAACAAGTCCAACAAAGCTAAACACAATGCCAATCGCTGCTATAAGATGAATAGGCTTAACAGATAGACTGGTTATTCCGTCAAAAGCCAGATGGATCATCTTGCTTAGAGGGTAATGGCTTTCACCTGCTATGCGCTCTTCCCTGCTATACTCCACGGTACTGCTAGGGTAGCCAACCAAGGGCACCATGCCACGGAGGAACAAGTTAACTTCATTGAATTGAGCCAAGCCATCGAGAGCTCGTGCGCTCATCAAACGATAATCGGCATGGTTGAATACGGCCTCTACGCCCATGAGATTCAACACTTTATAAAACCCTTCGGCAGTAAATCGCTTAAACGCGGTATCCGTGTCTCGCGAGCTGCGCACGCCATACACCACGTCAAAACCATCGTTGAATTTCAGAACCATATCGTGGATCTTTGAAATATCGTCTTGCCCATCACAATCTATAGACACCGAAATATCGCATTTACTGCGGCATTCCATCAGTCCGGCAAGTAGTGCATTCTGATGTCCACGATTTCTACTGAGGGAAACGCCCTCGAAAATTGGCTCTCTTGCCAATTCCTGAATTATCTCCCAGGTTTTATCGCTCGATCCGTCGTTGATAAACAGGATCCTGCTCCCTTTAGCAACAAGACCATCACTTATCAGGCTTGCAACAGCCTCCTTGAACATAGGAGCCGTTATAGGAAGTACATCTTCTTCGTTATAGCAGGGAATCACGAGCCAAAGCGTGGGCAAACTATCAGCCAAAGCTGATTTTTCTTCCATCAAAAAGCACCCTAACAAGTAATCAATGCCAATGCCTATCACGGGAAACCAAGCGAATCCCGAAAGCCATTTTTGCAACAACCATCAAAATCGCTCAGGCCCGACAACCGAGCCTGAACACTAATTCATCAATTATAGATAACCACAGTTGTACCAGCGTAGATATTGCTATAAATCCACTGTGCACTCGGATACGACATCCTTAGGCATCCATGGGAAAGGCTGTTGCCGAGCTCCGCGTCAGAATTCAAAATGGTGTGGAAGAAATAACCGTTCCAAATTTGCGTACACCATTTCGCACGGCTGTCGGTGCTCAATGACATCCTCTTACCACCAGTTGTTCTGTAGTATCCGGTTATTGTTGGAGTGCTAGGAGCACCGGTCACGCAGCTCCACCAATATTGAAGAGTCCAGTTGTTGGCAGACCCACGAAATACGCCAACACGGTGGGTAGAGCGGTCAACGCCAATAAGCCACTGAGTACCGCTTCCATATCCCCAGATTTTATTTTGCATTGCCTGCCTGTCAGAAGGCATCGGCGGCGTATAGACAGTTTGTTCCAAACAGAAGCGCTGGTTTGCCGCACCAGTCTTTTTTTCAACACGAATACTTGCGCCGTCAGAGGGCGAAGGGGATCCAACAGCAAGCACAACATCTCTGTTCTGAGCGGACTCGAAAACAAAACCGCCTTCTTTGTCATAAGCGACATACCATTTCTGGTTCAACCCATTGTGCCAAGAATACTGAGCGACCCGTGTGCCGTCGCTCACCGTTCCCCCGCTAACATCCAGCACCTTGCCATTAGCGGCATTACTAATGCGATACGTGCCATCTCCGTTACCACTTAGATTCCATTTTTGGTTTCCGCCATTGTTTGACGTCCATGTGGTAACAGTTGCCCCATCCTGCGTTGAAGCGTTATTTAGATCTACGACCTGTCCATAGTTCGCACCGGAGTGAAATACGTACGTTGCCGTTTTCACTAATTCTGTTGGCTCGAAAATAAACTTTTGAGCAGTGGAGTTATTCCTCTCGTAAACCTGAACATTCGTACCGTTTGAGTTGCTGCCTCCTTTAACGTCAAGCACCTTTCCTGTAGCAATGTTCTGGAGAACAACCGCCCCAGCATCAATATCAACCGGCGTCCACATCTGCTCCCCGGATCCATCGCTGAAAGAAGATTGGACCACATTGCTTCCCGATACGGACAGGTATTTACCCGAGCAGAGAGATTCAAATGTATAAGTATTCTCCATCCCGGAAACAAGCTTGACTTTCCATTTCTGGTTCAGATTCGAATTGGAACTGTAAATAAGAGCATTTGCGCCATCAGCCCTTGACGCATTATCGATATCGACTACTTTGCCTTGATCTTTTCCATATGCAATTTTAAATACTCCCTCTTTAAGAAGGTCGGTCCTCTTGGTCAAGAAAAAAGAAATATTCTCGCCTGCTCCCCCGTCTCTACCAGAAAGAGAAACGTTCGAATCAACTTCAGCAGAACCAAGCATTAAACCATTAGCCGCGCACGCAAACGAGTACGAGCCATCCTGGTTCTTCGTAATTTTCCATTTTTGACTCATCGAGTCTGAAATGGCTCTTTGCTGAGCAGGTACGCCCGGAATAACGCTACCGTCTTTGAGCTCAAGAGCCTTTCCTGAAGATGCAGATATCAACCTGTAAAAGCCATTTTGGTATTCCAACTTGAAGAGCTGATTGAGGTTCGAATTCTTGTTGTAGAGAAGAGATTTAGCGCCATTGTCAGAAGAGGCATTGAAAATATCAACGCATAGAGAAGAATCGGCGACAGGCGAAATCTCGTACCATCCTTCAAACCCAAAATCTTCCGATTCGGATACCGGGGCGATATTGGTCGAGACCAGGCTGAAGCGCTGGTTGGCGCCGCCGTTGTAGCGGTACATCTCGGCCTTGGTGCAGTTGGATGCGCCGCCCCCGGCCAGGTCGATGCAGTAGGACGGGTCGATGGCCGAGCGGATGCTCAGGCCGGAGCCCTCACGCTGCACGATCCACCTCTGGTTGAGCGCCCCGGTCGAGTCGTACTGGAGGACCGCCGCTCCGTTGGATACGTTGCGGTTGTCGTTGTCGAGGACCTTGCCCGACCCGACGCAGGTCACCTTGTAGAACCCGGTGTCGTCGTCCCTCTCGAAGCGGAATATCTGGTTGTCGGCCATGTGGGACTCGTACACCTCGAGGCGGGCGCAGTTCGCGGTGGAGGCGCCGGCGATGTCGAGCACCTGCATGGGGTCGACCTGAGAGGACACGACGTACTCCCCGTCGGACACCACGCGCTCGAGCGCGGCGGGCTCCAGGGAGAACACCTGGCCCCGCCCGTCGGCGACGGTCGAGGCGAAAGCGTTCGACCCGGGGCCGGCGGAGGCGCCGAGGGTCAGCGCCAGCCCGTTGGCCTTGCAGACCAGGCGGTAGCCGCCCTCGCAGCGCTGGACCGCCCAGCGCTGGTTGTCCGAGGCGTAGTCGGACCATTGGAGAATGTTCGTGCCGGGCACTATGTTGCCGTGGTCGACGTCGAGGACCTTCCCGCTGTTGAGGTTGCGCACCTCGTAGAAGCCGTCCTCCTTCAGGGTGAAGCGGAACTTCTGCGAGGCCAGGCCAGCCGAGGCCGTCGCCTGCACGTTGCCGCCGTCGCCGGTCGCGGAGCCGGACACGCCAAGGGCGACCGAGCCGTCGGAGCCCAGCGACACCGAGTAGACCCCGTCGTCGACCGTGCGGCCGCCCTCGACCTCGGGCGCGACGGTCGAGACCAGGCTGAAGCGCTGGTTGGCGCCGCCGTTCACCTTATACAGGCAAACACTCACTCCTTCGTAAAATGAGCCACCGGTCACATCAAGACAATAGTCGGTATTAATTGCGGGTTTAACAACAAGAGCACCACCGCTCTCGGCAATTTGCCATAGCAGCGTCTTGTCATCTACCGAATACTCCTTCTGAACAACAGCTTGGCTGTATCGCCCACTCGAGCCGACCAAGCCCAAATAGCGAGAGCTCTGCATGTTTTTGATTCTTACGTACCCACTACCGCTATCGCGCTCAAGCACAAACTTTTGTTCTTCGCCCATAGTTGAAGAGCAGATTTTCAGCGAAGTTTCGGATGCCGAGCCATTAGAGCCGACCTGGAGAACGCCCATTCCATCCAGCTCCGATTTAAACAAATACTGCCCATCCGAAACCGAATTCGGTGCTTTATTAATTGAGACGAAATTATCTTCTATTGGATAGATATTCGACTGAATGTAACGAAGACAGTCAGCTTTTTCGCTCTTGTACCGATTCTGCCAACCGGTCCAGTAGACGGATTGCTTGGGATAGCGCTTCGCAACGTTATTGACGACATAGTCGCAGAGGGTAGTTACAAAAGCTTCGTCCGACATAGAGTCATTGATGCCAGAATTCTTGAAGAACCAATTTGCACCATAGTAATTGCCATTGTTGATATACGAGGCACCGCCTCCCGCGCCAAACAAGTTGACCATGCCCCAGCAAAGGCCCTTAATGCAATCGGGGCGGTTGTCCAGGTTGATTCCAAATGCTTTAAGGCAACCACGAGCACCTAACGACCCGTTGTAGGAATCAATGTATGCCCAGCCATTCTGAAGGTTGGAAAACTCGGTGGGGTTCGCCTTGTATGCAGCATGCCACGCGGTATTGAGGTCGTTGCCCAATTGGGTGAATGCGCCGTTGGAGCGAGTTGCGCCCGTCACATCCCATCCGTAGCGATCGCCAATAACCTTTAAAGCGCTGTAGGTTGAAGGGTTGTAGTTATACGCAGCTTTCAGGAAGCTACCCAGGCCATACCTGTTGTCAAACTGAAAATAGCCCATGGCATGATAGCCATCGCCCGAGCTAAGGCCTTGGTCATAATTGCAGCTGCTTTCATATTTGCAGAAATACAGCATTTCAGAGCTGAAGCTCATTGGCTGAAGGTTGGAGCCGTTAGCGTATGCTTCGATTTCGTTGGTATCGGGCGGATAAACATCCGCGATGTCGGAAGGATCATCAAGGCCATCAACCCAAATCGCCAGCTTGCCATCACTATAGTCAGGGGCAGACAATTCCTGCTCGTTGGCGAATTCATCATCGACACCAAATCCAGCATCTTCCCCGCCAGAGACAGAACCACTGGAATCCATTCCGCCTTCGGAATCGCCTGGATCCGGCTTTGAAGCAACCCCGCCATCCGCGAATTCGGACTCATTGGAAGTCGATGCATCGGAGCTAGACTCGGTTGAATTCGAGCTTGAATCCGAAGGGTCCGCAAATGCTGAATAAGGAAGAAGACCCATAACTAGAGTGAAGGAGAAAAATACGCTTAGCAGCTTTTTTCCGACAGCCATACGAATTGCCTTTCGTTAAACACACGTTCTTAACATCATACAGAAGATTCACAAAGCCTCAAGCCCACAGCGTTGAACGAAAGATTATTTAAGCTAATTGCTCCAGGAAACAGCGTCAAACACGCATATCAGGGCGACTCAATATTTCTTTCTGGTTTCGCATGCGTCATTATCTAAGTCGCAAATGGCATGCCTTGTCTTACCTTAAACCGCAATGGACAGCATCCCGTTAAGTGAAATACGAACATATGCCCGCCCTGCTATGGGCTCAGTGACGTCACGGAGGTGAAGCAACGCACCGTCAAGGTCATTCATGGGCATTACAAAACCCTAGCGCACACACTCGATGATCACTCGTCCTGGAATATCTGAATCCTGCTGGAGCAAAGAAAGTCAACTTGCAATAAAGCCGCCCGAAAGCGGCGCAAGAGACGTCAATAGGGCCGGAACGACTCAGATCAGTCCCGCCAACCTCCTTATCGGAGCGGTGACGGCTCTACCTATCTTATAAGAGCGGGAGCCCAGTATTCCTTCAAGCTCGCCCTCAAGCCGCGCTAACCTGTCGCGCATTTTGGCCATCTCAGCATCATATTCGCTGTTTCTCTTCCAGGAAGCCCATTCAAGCCAATCCAGATACCAAGCCTGATCGTCCAAAGCATACTGTGCCATCCTCCGAGAAAGCAACAAATAGTCCTCCAGCTGCGAAAAAACCAGCGTCCTATACTGCTCCAGAAGGGAGCTGTCGCACCCTGCCACTTCCGCCTTTTCCGACAGGGAAAAATGTGGCTCAATTTGAGCCTTGGTGTAGTCTGCGATTTCCCTTAATCCGCTTATCGTTCTCATAGAATTGCTATTTGCCACAATGGCATCTACAAAATGACGCGAAAAAGTACCCTCGAACAAATCAGAAACGCCTCTCCTGCACAAGGAGATCCACAAAGACTCAAAAGCATAAGCAAAGCAAAGCGGGCTTTTATCATTTGTCGATTGAAGACTCGCGCGATTCGTAACACGATAATGGACCAGCTGCCTATCCAAAGGCGAGATCCTTTCAGCAAGGGCAAGGGCCGTGCAAGTAAACAAGAGGTCATTGGTTCTCTCGATTTCCTGAAAGGTTATTTTCTTCTCGAGAATAAAATCCCTTTTAAATAGCTTGTTCCAGGTATAGTTCCCAAACAAACCAAAAAGATTATCTGCTGCCTCCTCTGACGAAAAGCATGAAGATGGAACCTCGCCTTTCTTGAAGACCCAGGCTGCCTGGCGGTTTGCATCGCGGTTCTCGTCATAGAGCCATGCGCCAAACGCCACAATATCAGCGTCGTCTTCACTTGCTTTCGCCAATGCAAGCTCAAGCATATTCGGCTCGAAAAAATCATCCGAATCCAAGAAAGAAAGGTATTTACCCTCCGCCATGGCGAGCCCTATATTACGAGCTGCACCAGCTCCCTTATTCGGTTGCTCGATTACCTTAATTCGCTCGTCCTTGCTTGCGTATTGCGCCAATATCTCCCCAGATGAATCGCTAGATCCGTCGTTTATAAGCAAAACCTCAATATCACCAATGGTTTGATTCACGATGCTATCGATGCATTGGGGCAAATATTTTTCGGCATTATAGACCGGAACGATCACCGAGACAGATGGAGAGCGCAAAAATCCTCCTAACATTGTATTTCCCTTTAAACGTTATAAAGGACGTTCGGTATTAGCAAAAGCTCTTCGCTATAATCTTTTGATCTTCAGCGGTATATCGAGTTCTGTCCCCAACAAACACAACGCGTTCTGGCTCCTTTTCAGCAACATAGCCAATCGCATGAGCAACGCTGTCCAGGTCCTGTGGGTCTTCGAGCATTACCCGCTGCCCCTTTATTGCAGAATAAGGACCCACCGTAAGAGAATCGGCAGGATACCAAATCGAAGAGCACACAATTCCATGACGAGTTATCCTTTCGTCAATCCAATCGTTGATTAGCGAATTGGCCTCATACGGCCCATTTCCGCAGAACCGTATCGCCATTTTTCCCCTAGCTCGGATACGATCAAGAACCCCATCGGGCATACAACGCGGCCCCGCGAATATTAGGGCGCTTTCGTTTTCGCTGATAAGGGCTTCTTCAGTATATTGATCTAACGGCTCTTCTATTTCCTTTAGGAGAACAGGGCATTTCGCCATGTAGGCATAAGGGGAAAATGTGACCATATCTCCCAAGCATCCCTCATAGGTCAGAGCAACTTCTTTCCCCCAAAAGGAATTTCGCAGTCCATACTCGTAAATAGCACGCGAAGCTCCTTTCGCATCCGCGCCAACTATGTGTTCGATCGCTGCTCCTGGCAACAAATCCCTGAGTTCTTTTTGAATCGGCTCAAGAGCAAACGTCCCGCCATCGACAATCACAATCACGGCAGGGTCGAGGCGCATGACCTCCTGAACCGTCGTATCGGGTACTCTGTCATCTTGGAGAAGGAGAATGGGGGCCTTCAACGCGCCCGCAAGTCCGTTTGAAATAAGAGGCATAATACTGTGTTCCCCCGATGCAAGAACAACAGACTTTGCCCCTTCAGGGAAAGCCTTATTAGAAAGCTTCGCCGCGATACCGTAACGCGTATCGGCCTCGATTGATTCCACCTTGCTCATATCGGGCTTCTTCGGATCTTGCAAGGTCCCGAACACAATCTGTTCCGATCTTTTACTGCCCACATGGCCGCCCAGCACGCGATACGTCTGGCACACTTCCTTTGCCGTGCCCGCCATGCGCAGATGGCCCTTTTCGATCCATACCGCCTTGTTGCACAAGCGCTCGATCTGGTCATTGTTGTGCGAAACGATGAGCACCGTCACGCCGTGCTCTTTAATCAGCTTCGTAATGCGGTCTTCACACTTCTTCTGGAACATGAAGTCGCCCACGGAAAGCACTTCGTCAACGATCAGAATCTCGGGCACGATAACCGTAGCAATTGCAAAGGCGATACGCGCCACCATGCCGGAAGAGTAATTCTTCATGGGCATGTCCAGGAACTTTTCCACCTCGGCAAATTCAACGATGTCGTCGAAGTTTTCTTCAATGAACTGCTTCGAATAGCCCAGAAGCGCACCGTTCAGGTAGATGTTTTCGCGCGCGGTAAGCTCCATGTCGAAGCCCGCACCAAGCTCGATGAGCGGAGCGATGTTGCCATTAACCGTGCACGACCCTTTGCTGGGCTCCAACACGCCGGCGATGATCTTCAGAATAGTGGATTTACCGGAGCCATTCGTGCCCAAGATGCCGAACACGTCGCCCTGCTTCACCTCGAAGGAAACATCGTCGAGCGCGCGAAATTCCTTGAAGCGCAGCTCGCGCTTGGCAGCGGCAATCACGTATTCCTTGATGCTGTTCAGCTGCTCGCTTGCCATGTTGAAGATCATGGACACATGGTCCACCTTGATCATGGTTTTCTTCGACGAGTCGTCGGCGAGCTCGGATTCGATTTCCAGAACGCTGGTGTTCACGTTTTCGGGCATGGTTGTTCCTTAAACGTAGAGAATGAACTTCTTTTCGGTCTTCTTGAAAATTAGCAGACCGATGGCAAATGCAGCTACCGCCATGCCCAGGCACAGGAGGTTTTCCTGCAGACCGGGCACCGTGCCACTCAGAATAAGATCGCGGAAGTAGCTTACGTAGTGGTACATGGGGTTGTACTGCATGATGGGCGCCGCCCAATCGGGCAGGATTTCTACGGGGTAGAACAGCGGCGTGGCGTACGTCCATGCGGTGATAACGACGCCCCACAGGTGGCACACGTCGCGGAAGAACACCGAAAGGGCGGAAAGTGCCATGCCCACGCCCGCGCTGAACAGCACCACGTACAGGAGCAGCAGCGGCAGGGCAAGCAGGCTAACGTGCGGCATAACCTGGAAGAAGATCATTACCGCAGCTACCGCGATGAGCGAAATGCAGAAGTTCACCAGCTGGAACAGCACTTTTTCAAGCGGGAAAATGAGCTTTTCGATACGGATCTTCTTGATAAGCGAAGAAGATTCGATGATGGAATTCATGGCGCCTGAAGTGGAATCGGCCATGAGAGCGAACATGACGTTGCCCAGGATTACGTACAGCGGGTAGTTTTCAATGCTGAACTTGAAGAACGTGCTGAACACAACGGAAAGCACGATCATCATGAGCAAAGGGTTCAGAACCGACCACAAAACGCCCAGAGCACTGCGACGGTACTTCAGCTTGAAGTCCCTGGATACAAGGGACGTTATGGTGAACCAATTCCTTCTGGCATTAGCACTTGAGAGCATATTTGGCATTAATGCAGTTCCTTATCGTTTAGTGGTTGCGCAGGGGCCGCCGCCTTTGCGGTTGGCGCCCAACGCGACCTAAAGAATCACGATGTTTCATTGTAAAGGGTATTGGCGCACACTAACCAGCCTGCACGGTTTTTGCGGAAAATGAAGACGATCGCCGTTTTCTCTTTCTTTTTCACTCTTGAACCGCCGCCACACGCCACCGAAAAACGCCGAGGAAAAACGGGCATCACACATCCAGAATCGCTCGATCCAGAAAGCCATCGGGCAACCACCTTCCCAGCAGCCTTCTGGGAACAGCCGTTATTGCCCTATCTATCTTGAAAGATCTGCCTTGCAATAGCTCGAGCCTCGCCCGCTCGTGTTCTCCTGCAACTGCCTTGCGCGCAGCTGCAACCGATGGGGCGACCACTACGCGCGCTGCCGCGACAGGGGCATGCCGCACGGCAAGGCCCTGAAGGCCGTTGCGAGGAAGCGGCTCAAGGTGATCTGCGCGATCATGAGGGACAAGGTTCCGTGCGCAGCCTAACGGCCGGCGGGGCAGCAGGCCCAGCCAGGCCTGCATCAGTGCTGCCGAAAACGCCCATCGGAAGGACGAGTCCCTCTTGGCAGAACTATAGGAACACCCCCGCACTCATCTACCAACATTCATTTCGGCCCGAGGTAAGTCGCCGACAATGATAGGCAACGTTGATGGGCATCAAGGACCTCCGCGTTGCTTCTAAGTGCATGGAGCCCAAATCTGGGCGAGACTGCAACCGATCACCCGCGGGCCGCCCCAAAGAGACCAGCCCCTGCAAAACGATGGGGTCCTCGCCAAAAGCCTACGTTTCAATGCACCCGAAAGATCACCTTCGCAACAATCTTCGCGGAACTGCAGTTACTACTCGCCCTATTCTGTACGAACGGCTTCCCAGAAACTCCGTCCTAGCCTGCTCATAGCCATCAGCGAAGCCCTTCCCCCTTGCCTCCTCGGAGGCCCTGGACAATGCCTCCCTACCAGAAACCCTAAGTTGAACTGTTTGACGGAAAAGAAGTTCGGCACAAGGACCCAGGGAATCAAGCACGCAAAGCCGATCCGTTTCGCTTAGCACGGAAAAGTAGTCCGCTGCCGCCGAAAACCACGAATCGACAACCGCGAAGAACGCGGCCCTTTGTTCACAGGTAATGCTTTCCATTCCAGAAAGGCCCAAAGCCTGTTCTCCGCTTCTAAAATAACCAATGACATTTTCGGGGCGAGCCGGCTTGGTCATAATCGAGTCGGATCGAATCCGGCGATTGTACAGAGCCCTATCCAAATAGGCGACCCTATCTGCGCAAAGAAGACAGCTCAATGTGAACTGGTTGTCTTCATGAATGATGCCTTCATAGAACTTAAGGCCATGCTTTTCAAGGAATCGGTACGATGTCATCTGCATTGTAGGGATAGGATAGAAATCGTCTTCACGGACGGTCTCCTCCATATACTGCGGACCCGTATACACACCCTGGTATATGCCATTCCTTCTGTAATATGTAGAATAGTGCGCAAATTTTTCTTTTAGATCATCGCTTTCGTAGAACACATTCCCTGTAAAAAACAGCTTATCAAGGTCGTTTGCCGTCATTTCATGGCAGGCGGTTTCAATGGAATCAGCTGGAAGAGTATCGTCGGAGTCCAAGAACATCACGTAGCCATCAAAATCGGGGCGCATTTCCGCAATCCACGCTAACGCATGATTTCTAGCCGACGACAGCCCAGCGTTATCTTGGGTTAAAAGCACTTTTGAGAAGCCTTCGATGGGCGTTGCTTCAATAATCTCAGCCGAATCGTCTGTTGAACCATCGTTGACGAAAATGATTTGCTTTTCACCTTTATAGGTTTGGGAAGAAAGTGACTCGCAGAGGTCCCCTAGATATGGCGAGGCGTTATACACAGCGCAGATCACTATTACTCCCGCATCAACCTTTCGATTCAAGGCTCTCCCTCTAATCGCATTTGAACAAATCGCAGGTGTACACCTTTTCAGCGATGTCGGTTAAGTCCCGATCCCAGCGGTTGGCTACAACCAAATCGCTCGCTTCCTTGAACTTCGCAAAATCGTTTTCAACCGCACTGCCGAAAAACTGATCTTCTTCATACGTGGGCTCGTACACAACAACCTCCACGCCCTGGGCCTTGATGCGCTTCATCACGCCCTGGATGGAAGAAGCGCGGTAGTTGTCAGAGTCCTTCTTCATGGTTAGGCGGTACACGCCCACCTTTGGGTTTTCGATGCCCCGATTGCGCAGCTCGCCCACGCGGGCCAGCACTTCTTCGGCAACAAAGTCCTTGCGGGTGCGGTTTGCTTCAACAATGGCAGAGATAAGATTCTGGGGGACGTCCTGATAATTTGCCAAAAGCTGTTTCGTGTCCTTCGGCAGACAGTAACCGCCGTAGCCGAAGCTTGGGTTGTTGTAATGGTCGCCGATGCGCGGATCCAGGCACACGCCATTAATGATCTTCGCTGCATCAAGCCCGCGCACCCGAGCATAGGTGTCCAGTTCGTTGAAGTAGGCCACGCGCAGCGCCAGGTACGTGTTGGAAAAAAGTTTTATTGCTTCGGCTTCAGTTGTGCCGCACAGCAACGTAGGGATGCCAGTTGCGCCATCGGCGTTCTCACGTTTTTTCTCTTCTGGGGCAGCACCTTCCTGCAGCAGTTCGGCGAATTGCGCGGCAGCGTGCTGGGCTTCTTCGCCCTTCGCCGCGCCAACCACAATGCGGGAAGGATGCAGGTTGTCATACAGCGCCTTGCCCTCGCGCAGGAACTCAGGAGAGAAGATTATTCGCCGGTCGGCCAGGCGCGCGGAAAGCTTTTCGGTGTAGCCAACGGGAATAGTGGATTTTATTACGATCCAAGCAGTTTCATTCACCGCGCGCACGGCGGCGATGGCAGCTTCGACGCTGGAAGTGTCGAAGAAGTTCTTTTGCGGGTCGTAGTTTGTGGGAGTGGCGATGATGGCAAAGTCAGCGCCTTCGTAGGCTTCGCGTTCATTTAGTGTTGCCATGAAGTTCAGTTGGCGTTTACCTTCGGCCCGCTCGCGCAGGAAGCGCTCTATCTCCGCATCGGCAATGGGGCTTTTGCCGTTATTCAGCAGAGCCACCTTTTCCGGCACCACATCCAAAGCGCGCACTTCATTGTGCTGCGCCAGCAGCATGGCCAACGAAAGGCCCACATATCCCATTCCCGCTACGGCTATACGCATGCTTTGCTCTTTTCTTGGTTCGGTTTGTTGCTGCTTACCAAAATCGTTTCCAGCCGGAAAGCTAAACTAAATCCTATAAAGCTACACCTGTTAGAGACGAACTCTCGCAAGGAACCTACGCCACTCTCTTAAGGCCTCTTTGGCTTTTTTCCTGTCCGCCCTTACGGTCTTTGCCATCTCGGAAACTGCAGCCCCTGTTATTCTACGCTGAATGCCATTCATGATATGAACAGTATTACCTTCTATGTAAAGCACAAACGCATCTCCAGTGGGGCTTTTGCAAACCAAAGAAGGACGATCATCCACCATCTTGAAGAACGATCGCGAAACTGAAACCATCCGAGGTTTGATAGCATCCATAAACGAGAGATACAAATCCCTGATTTCGCAGTTATATTCTTCGATATAGTTACCCAGGGAAAGCTTAGTTTGGCCACCATGATCTTCTATCCGACAGGACCAGTCGGCTATTGATTTCTTCACCTTTTCTTTGCACTAAAATGCATCGGCTCTGACAGCTGCCCCAAATCGAAGCAGGCATAGACCTTCGAGCCATCGCTATAGGTCGACACAATAGTCTGCCCATGCTGAACGTAGTTCCTTAGCTCACACAGAAAATAATAAGCTTGCTCTTTTTCGTATTTGCGCACTGTCTCTTTTTTGTATCTGGAATACGATCCCGACCCTTTTCCAGTCTCCCCTTTAAGGACACTGTCCATGTAATCAGCAAGGTTTCGACCCGCTGAAATTAGATTCGCAACATAGCCATTTACGGCTATGGATATTGCATCAAATTCCGATGCCGTTATTTTTTCGGCAATGGACCCATCATAGCCAAGACAAAGCCCATTCTTGTATTGCCAATAATTCCAGTCGAATAGTCGATAAAGCTGACGAACCTCCTCCCACTCCCTGCAGAGGTCGGAATAGGCCTTTGCGTTCGCCATGCCGTCAAAAGGAATCGCCTCCCCTTCCTCAACCGCATTCCGTAGCTCATTCGATGCATTTTCGAATCTGAGTTTCTCTAGGGTATTCACTTTGATCCTTTCGATCGAGCGTCAATTGAAAGCAACAGCTATTCCCCAATCCCCCAGTTCAAGCAACTCGGTCTCGGTGGTCTCCTCGATTGTTTTCCTGACCAGCTCGCACAATTCGTCTTTCACGGCATTCTCGTCGAATGATACGATTGGCTTGGACATGACCTGCCTCCTAGCATGGTTGAACTCGACACTCAAATCGTACCGGCGGCACACGCCATGTCCTTTCTTTTCTGGGCGTGTTCAGCTTTCAAAGTGAGCCAAGAATCTTACGTTACCGGGGCGAAAGAAATGAAAAAGTAAGATAACAGAATTTATGAGGAAGCCAAAGCCATAATGGACAAGATTCCGATATCTGGAGTGAATGCCGCAGAATCTGATACCCTAAAAAAGCTAGTTTCGTCTCTTCCAAAAAATAGCAAAGAGAAATGGATGCTGCTATCCAGGCTCTCGAAGCTATGCAACGCCCACACACAGCCATACGATAGCAACAAGATATTTGCATTCTCGTCAGCGCTAAGCGCCGGCGGGGCGGCGTTCGGCTTCTATGCCATCTTGCAGACAGATTCCAACAATTCAATCCTCAGTTTTCTTTTCTTCGTATTCTTGGCATTGACAATCGCGCTATTCTACCTAAGTGCCAAAATGGCCATCGGAAACAACGAAGAAACGAGAAAGCAGACAACAGATCTTTTCCTATTTGCGCAAAGAGAGCTCAACGAGATAGTCTTGGCATATGTTGCAGACTCAAGTTTCGACGAAAAACCAGTCCCTGGCGAATCAAAATCGATCTACCAATAGACCGAACTGGCAAGAAAGCAATTCGGCAATATGAACACATATCATTCCGCCCTTCCCGCGATACGCCTCCTGTGAGCCCTCACCTCACAATGTCTTCCCCTAAATCTGAAAGCCAGTTCACTTTCGAGTCGAGCTCAGATTGCCCTTCCCGACATCACCCGCCAGGACGCAGCCACAATAAAGACCCGCAATAGCTCTCCACGCACAACAGCATAAGCTACAGCATCAATTAGCACATACGACCCATTTGCTCAATTGTGTATTCGATTCCGCGTATCGAATGCCTAGTGATTTCGTTAGTTCGGAATAGCTCCTTAGAGGAACCGAAAAAAGCAATATTATACCCACTGCCCTGCTTGCTCGTCGCCATGACGCTGCTGTAACCTATCCCATCAAAGCCCATGCCCTTCACTAAATCGGCAATAAACTGAGTCGGAACATACTCGACGGGATTATCAGACGATCTCATTGGTTTGACCAAATCTCTTTTAATAAGCCTCAAATCGGGCATATTAATAGCCAACAACGAGCAGTCGACATCGGGAAGAAAAGGACTGATCTCGTCAATTTGAGACAAATCAACAATCCTTAATTCCCTTGAAGCCTCTAGTCGGGCAACAGCCACCTCGTCATGAACTGCAGCTCGAATCTCGAAAATTGCAGTATCTGGAGATTCTGCAACATACAGGCAAGCGACTCCCCGAGGAGACATCCTCCCCTCCGAGGCGAGCTTGACGGGGGGTTCGTATAAATCCGCTTCATTCGCTCCTTCTTCGTTGTTCCAAATTCGCGCACGATACCAAACGGACCCAGGAGCAATTGACTTTCCCAATGCTCTAAAGATGCGCCTGAGGGAGTCTATGCCCTCCACGGAAGCCGTATAACGATGTTCGTGTTTTATCTCTTCGGCAAAATCATCCCAGGTCCTTCGGCCAAAGAAAGGACCGTTTTCGCCCATGCCGTCCGGCCGAGCCTTCACCACATTCTCGCTGAGCATCTGGATGATTCGCATCTCACCAGAAAAAAGCTCTCTCGTAAAGCATTCAAAACCGCTACTGGAGACTGATGCCGAAAAAACATCCCACGTATCAGTAAATGCCTCAGATAAGGCTTTGGGTGACGACAGATGCTCCGCCTGTTCCTCAAATGATTCAGGAACAAATACGTCAAATAACTTACCAAATTGATAGGAAAGCTCCGAATCGGGGCTTAACTCATAAAGTCTAACGCCTTCGGCTCCGCATATGTCGCATTTTCCAATATCGTATTCTTCACGAGAGCACCCGTCATCAGAGAAAACAAGCTCTTTAATATTCTCGTCGGAAAAACAAAAAGGACAGCATTTTTTCATCGTCCGGCGCCCAAAAGAGAATTATTAACAAGCTCAATATGGTGCATGATCGCGAGTTTTTTCGCATATCCCAAACCGGGAAATTTATCAGCCTTCTTGAGGTTCCTGAAGTACTCCAGCCCCAACGTCTCATCAACATCATGAAAATCAGCCCACTCAACAAGGCTATCCAGCGCACTCATGAATTTTCGTCCGATATCTTGCTCGCGAATTTCCCGAGATGAGGTGAAGTGGTGCACCCAAATACTATTCTGATCTTCTTTGTTGACATACGCCAAATGAAGGGCGACAACTCTCGGCATGAACCCGCCCAAACTAAACTCTTCGCCAATTACGGAATAATCAGCGAAACCACAGTGCCCATCGTCGTTGAAGTAAACGTTCTCTTCGGTAATACGATCCTCATCATGACTGCGATAATCCGCATTTCTAGCCTGAACGCGAAAAGATCTATCGAGAGAAATGGTCTTGCATTCAAGACGCCTTTTCATGCGGCTATCGGACGGCGGCAAAATTACGTAGTCAGGGTTTAGTTCAGCCATCAAATCGTTGAATAGGGGTCTTTTCTCAGGAATGTAAAACAGCATTTTTTTGAATCGGCGAGCGAACCAAGCTGATCCCGAGAATCAACCGAGGGATAGACCACCGAAATCAAATCAGAGAAATCCTCCAGGAGCCCCGTATACTTAGAATAAAAGCCCTGCTCGCTCTTCAGGTCTTTCAGGAAATCCCCCACAATCGGATTCTGAACGATTCCCAGAGGATGCCCTTTCTCGCTAAACGCCTTTATAGTCGAGCACAACGTGCTTGACGCCTTTACGGGTTCGATAATGGGGACAACTTTTGCAAGCTTATCGGCGCTAAGAAGCTCTCGGATTGCCAAAAGCTCATTCTGCCTACCGCGCAATATGGGATAGTACATTAGTTTCTCCTAAAAGATTCATATGGCTTCGACAGAAAATCACCCAGGGACCGAGCTTGTCTCTCTGTCTGCTTGTGCAAGTATGCTATCAACTTGAATTCTTCTGGATACTGCAAAAGAGCCCGTATATTCACAGATGCCCCTCTTTTTTTAAGGAGAAGCTCAAAAAACTGCTGAAAACCATCATCGTCAATCGACATAAAAGCTTTTAGACATTCCGTATAGTACCTTGATGCACCAACCTGAGGAACACTTCCTCCAAAATACTCGATCGTCTTTTCACGCTCCTTTTTTCTAAGGACGTCAAATTGTACCGATTTATCTAAAGCGGCATCGTACTCAATAGCGTCTTTTCGCACGCTGATATTTCCCCTTCGGGTAAGCACGCATATGCCGACGGGAGAATCAGCGTATTCTTTCATTAGCTCCCGACAATCTTGCTCTGGACAGACTATGTTGACGAACCTGAACGCAGAGTAGTAATTCTCGATCTGCCCCCTGAGTCGTAAATGATTATCCAATTCTGTTTTGATTTCATAAACAACTGCGCGGCCATTAATGAAGACAAAATCGGCAACCGATCCGCCAATTGGAAGCTCGCACATAGCAACTGAAGTTCTAGGACTGTGGATGCCAAATAGAAGCTTTTTAAACAGGAAGTCTTTATAAATATACTCATTCCGATAATGCCTAAACATATATCGGTAAAGCTGGCTCAAGACCTCAGCATTCGTACAGCTTCCTTGAGGGGGGAGATAACTATTTGCCGCCTCGTAAAAGGGGGCATACCTTTCCCCGCGTTCAAACGCTGCCATTGATTTTTCGGTAAAGATACTATTTAAAAGCCGATAATCCATAATGAAAATTATGCCATGAAGCCAGTTTTACTCAACCACCTGTTTTGGCTCTCTCGATTCAACCCCGAATAATCAGCGGCAATCTTCAAGACTGCAGTTACTTATACAGCAAATCCATAAAGCAGTTGATCAGATACCCTATCGGGCACATTTTTAAGGCAAAGCGTCTCGCACATGCCTTCGAATAAAATGAAATTCCCCACTCTTCATTACAGCTTCAAATCCACCTTCGACCTTCTGCATCTCTTTCAGGGCTTTACGTTTTTACCATGGAGGCATTTGACCTGCATCTATTGGCATATGGGGGGGCGAGGCCCATGCCAACTCGTAGATCCTCCGACGGAACCGGACGCCCCAGCGCATCGCCGACATCGCCTTATCCCTCCAGCACCAAGTGCAAATTTGAGCATCGCTCCAGCGAGCGTGCGCCTTCAGCAACATAATTCCAGGTTTCGGCGTAATCCCCAGCAACACCGATCTCTTCAGCGAGGAAGCGCTTGAACCCCTCAATATCATTGACATATTTCCGGGCAAACCTATGCGCTAGCAGCTCTTTCTCGTCATTGCTGCATTCGCCGGGCTCGCCGCTTAATGCATGCTCGAGGTTGCGGGAAAGGAAGAATGTTCTTATAGGCACTTTCCGCTGCTTGCTTGTTAATTCCTTTATCGAAGAAAGCCGCTTCAAGGCTTCGCTTTTCTTCGCATTGCGCGCGGCAATGGCCGCAGGGTCGCGTGCTAGAATGCGACCCTCTTCATAATGAAGGCGGCCATCGCTAGACGCTTCGATGCAGCTAGAAGGCACAAATGCGCCGTCGGTATCGCATATAACCACTATGCGTTCCAGGTCTTTCCATCCGTAGCCACGGTCCCGCGCCAGATGCTTCAATATCTCGTTGCGCACGTGCTCCCGTATCTTGGCGGGGTCTTGGCACGATGTGGTTACATCGCCGTGAATCACGTCGAACTTCACGGCAGCATTGTTGAAGATCTTCGTGAAGATGCCACCCAAAGCAGCCTCGTCACTCGGTCCTTCAACAATGAACAACACAACCTTGCGCGTGCTAGCCATTGGCGCCCTCTTTCGCCGCCATCCCCGCTTCGAAAAATGCGCTATCTATAGCGAACTTGTTCGTTGGCTCGTACACTACCTCGGACTGGCCACCAAGGTTAATGGCCCTTAAGTACTGGCTTCTTAGGTTGTTGCTTTCCCTGCTTCCCTTGAACGGCACATAACGGTTCTTTGGGTTCGCTGTGGTGAATATCAACGATCCTTTATCCACTATTTCCAGCGGTCTAAGGTTATGAGCAGTGAAAACAAGCTGGCCCTTGCCGTGGTCTTGCAGCACCTGCAGAATTTCACCCAGCAAGAACTCGAATACACCGCTGTCGAATTCATCTATCGCAACGCACGCACCCGGCTTTGCATACACATCAACCAACAGAACAAGAATGGAAACCAGCTTTTTAATTCCCTCGCTTTCGCAACGCAAGGGGATGGTAACCTTGCCTCTGGTGCAAACCAACTCGGCACGAATGCCAAGACGACCATCATCGTCGAGCTGCTTTTCCAACTCCCTAACGCCCAGCTCCAACCCAGGGACCAGGGCTTCCATTACAGGGGCTATCGAGCTGATGGTCCGCTTCAAAACCGCATAGTTTTCCTCGGTTAAGAGCGTGGGCTTCAGAAGATTAACATCGAAGCCGTTATCTGCGAAAATTCCGAATTCGCCTTCGTGGGTGGAGATATGAAGGTGATTTGCCATACCCTCCGCTTGCTGCGCAGCAGAGACAATGGCCAAACCCGTATGCCCGAAAAGGAACAATCGACCGGCTACACGCATAAGCGGTTCCGCTACTCTATCTCTGGATTCAAGGGCTTTCTTGCTAAGGCCCTTGTCGCCGGCGTTAGCAAGCTTGCTTAGCACGTCCAAGAACTCGGTGGAAAATAACAAAGAACTGCAGGCACCATCCGCTACTCGCTCCGTTACAAGCACCTGCATCTTGCAGATGTCGTCGATCCTGAGCAAAGGCTCCCATGCTGTTTTAGGGGAAACAAGAAAGGGGCTTCCGTCCTCTTCCCTTTCGTATTCGAATAGGGTTTTAAGGACAGGTTTCTTCGCCGAATAATCTTTATAGGCAAACTTTTCACCGCGTATTTTCGGCGTGCCATCGTCCACGCAAATAGTCAGGGAGTAAGAAAACAGGCCTTCGGCGTCCTTTTCCTTCGAGAAAAGCGCCCCCTCGAAAGAAAGGGTCGACTCACAGGTCGTGCGCGAAACGCAGTCAGCGATTTCGCTTTGCAGGGAATTGCCCGTTAGCGCTTTCTTTAATATGGACAACGCCTGTATAACCGACGTTTTTCCCGAGCCGTTTTGCCCATATAGGCCTACGATGTCGGAACCGCCCAGGGGTTTGCCCGGAGTCCAAGAAGAAAGCGACACTGTGCCGCTTTCGGTGTTCTTGAAGTTTTCAAGATGAATAGACGTAAGACGGATCATTGTTCTGTGCCTTCCCATTGGTAAGCACAATATTACCCCGTTTTTTGGCAAGTTTTTTCCTATTTCGGTATTTTTAATACGGTTTTAGAGATTGATTTGCTTATATTTGGAATTGGAATTATCTGTTTAATACCCTCGACAGAGCCCCGGAAGGCAGCCTATGACCAATCAAAACGTCAAATTGACGCTCCTCACTATCGCCTTTTTATGTTCAGCGTCACTCTCCGCTTACTTTTCGTTCTCCCACCAAGCGATGCTTCTTGCTCCTTCCGCCACGATTTTATTAGCTCTGCTTCCTCTCATTGCCTTCAATTCCCCTTCCTCTAATGAACCCACAAAGCCCCAAAACCTTTCCCTGTTAGAAGAGTCAATCCTGGGTTACATGAACGACGACAACGCCCATTACGCAATTTCCCTCTACGGAGAATGGGGATCAGGGAAAACGTGGTTCTGCGACAACAGGCTCAAAGGCCTTTTGAAACATAATGGCTTTTCTCTCTGCCGCGTCTCTTTGTTTGGGGTGGAAAGCTACGAGGTGGTTTCTTCGAGGATTTTTACCGCACTTTTATCCATCGATGAATCAGGGCCAAACAGGGGAATCAAAAACATTAAGCGATTCGCCTCACGACAGCTTTCCTCGAGCTTAAAATCGATTGAGAAAATCTCTAAAGCTCCCGTCTCCCTCGATTCCAGCACATTGCTGAATGTGATACCAAGAAAGAATTGCCTCCTCGTGCTCGACGACATCGAACGAAGCCCATTCTTCCGTGAGCACGGAAATTCCTTCGGAATCATAAATGAGCTATGCGAAAACCAAAGAAGGAAGGTTCTTCTCATAACTGGCTTAGACTACTTAGATGAGCAGAAAGAGCAGCTTGAAAAAGTAGTGTGGAGAAAATATCTATACACCCCATCCCCTGAAAGCCTGTTCGAAGCAACGCTTGCAAGGGAAATATCCTTGATCCAAAAATGCGATCTCGACGTCAAGAATGCCATTATCAGGGGAATCGAGCAGTCGGGCATCCTGAACGCTCGCGCAATAATAAAAGCAAGACCCTCTCTGGTCGCAATCGCCTCCTCAACCGCTCTCCGAAAACAAGAAATCGACCACTCCGAAAGAGAATGCGCCCTATCGAAAGCCATCGAACTCGCCATCCTCGTTTCCGCAAACGCCCTGCCCGAAGTCAAAGAATCGAGCGACAGCATGGGTAAGGCGCTGATAACGATTCAGCTAGAGGGGTACGAATATTTGCAGGAGGCGTTTGAACCCCTCACTAACGGCAGCACCGTCAATAAAAACGAAATCGATGAATCGCTCTCTCGGTTCATTGAGTCAAAGCACAACCGGACAAAGCAGGATATCGAAATCGACGATGCGCTTTCTCAGCTAATGTCAATTAGAGAAATGGACAACGATGAAGCCGTTTCACTTGCGTTAAGGCTATCGAGCTACGTTCAAAGTGGGAAAATACGGCCCGAAAAAATGAAAAAAGTCTACGATGCATGCAAAATACTGCACAGCGTGGGGCTCAACGAAGCTCCATCAGAGCAGCAAATAAGAGAATCTTTCGATAAGACCATCGAATCGAATCCATATCAATCTCGCAGCGCTTTAATCTGGGGATACCAAATGATGATCGAGGCAGGCGAGCCAAAAGACCCCTTTCTTGACAGTTTGTCGGAGAAAGCAGAAAGCTCAGCCATAAAGCAGTTAGAAGTTTCATTAGATCCCCTAGAGAATCCCGGCAACATATCAACAGCCGTTCTTGAGTCATTAGAAAATCATTCCTCCAACGATAAGGATGCTTTCATCCCAGCCGCAATCAACGCCGAAACAATCGCAAAAGCCTTTGAATCCGGCAACGGAAAGATACAGATGGGGCTAATTGATTTTTTTAAGCTGAAATACAGCCATAGGGCGTTTCCTTACAATGAGGGAATCGAACAATCTTATAAGTGGCTAAGCGAAATTATCGAATGCCTTGAGAGAATTCAAACAATGGAGAAGCTTGAAGAGTGGAGGCGCAAGACTTTTGTTGACGCCCTTTCCAAGATAAGAGGCGATATTGGCAAGAAAAGGCAATAAAAGCCGCGCTGCATTAGCCCCCCGCAGAACGAAGAGAGGAGCACTCCAATTCATGCAGCAAGCTCCTACCCCATCTTCTGCAAATTCAACGAGTAGAACCTTTGCCTGCCCTTGCGCGTCTCCCGCAAAAAACCTAGTTCTTTAATAAGCTTGCGCTTCTTGGCCATTGTGGGCTCGGACATCTCGGCTGCCGCACACAGCTCTTCAGTAGTTGCGCCGTTTTCCGAAAACAGCTCTGCCTGGGCAAGAATGAACGCAACTCGCCAAAGGCCAACGTCCTCTTCCTTGGTAGCGATTGCGCGATTTACCGCCCCAACCGCATCAGCCAAATCGCTCTGCTTCGTCTGCAGCGAATCCAGCATGCTTTCCATCGCATCAACCACCAGCCCCGAAAAGGAAATCACAAAAGGCGTTATATCTCCCTTATTCAACGGATGCTCGCAAATCGAAAACCCCTTGTAATATTTTTCGATACGCTCTTTCACGGAATACGAAAGGCGATACCCGACTATAGGGCTAAAGCTGCGAGAAAGGACATAGCTGCTGATGAACCTGTTGGTTCGCCCATTGCCATCGTAAAACGGATGAATATAGGCGAACAGAAAATGGAACACCGACACCCGTACAAACGCGGGGATGGCCTCATCAGCAAGGATCGTCAATGCCCGATTCATCAGTTCAATGATCTTTGATTCGGGTTCAACGCCCTGGTGTATTGGCTTATGCGAGGCATCCAGAACGCTTACTGGCCCTTTGCGGAAGAACTGACCATCTGGCACATGAGACGGATCATCGGCTCTTACTTCATCGAGAACCAGCTCGTCATACAAAGCACGCACATCAGCGCAAGTAGCGATAGGAATCGTTTTACGCACTCTTAGCGCATGATATTTTTCAACAATGCCTAAAAACCTGCCCGCCTTGTCCTTTTCGGCGAGCATTTCAAGGGCATCGTCGATTTCCCTGCGCGTCGAGTGAACTCCTTCGATTCCGTTAGTAAGCACGATTTCGTCAATAAGGCATTTGTCCATGTATTGCTCAATGGCCCTCTGCGGCAACATCCCTATGGTGCGGTCAATGTCTCTATCAAGCTCCATCGCCTTGATAATTAGCTCGTAAATCGCGGAGTCCATTACGTAGAATGCTTGATTCCCGCTTATCTGAAAGTTAAGACGCACGGCGTCCTTGGAATTAAAGCGCTGCTCGTACACGAGCCTGGCGTCATTTTCTGAGATATGAAATAGGGTTCTTAGGTCCCGATATTTTGACGACATGAGACACCATCCCGAATAGACCAAAAATGTCGGTAATTATTTGGTCTATTGTCGCATATCTTACGAATAGACCAAAAAAACAGCCTATTTTTTGGTCTATTCGGGCGAAAACAGGCGATTGACCAAAATTCTTTGGTTAATTTTGGTCAATTGAGGGCGCTACCGTTCACGACAAGCGACGGCACCGCGACGCAATATCGCCCCTAAACGACACCCATGCGACACTGTCGCGACAGTTTGGCGACAGTGTCGCATAGGTGTCGCACTGGGAATATAGAGACAAGTCCCGTTTCCCCAGTACGACATAGCGCACAAAAAAGCCTCGCTTGCACGATTCATTCACTGCAAGCGAGGCTCTGTCCGCTAAGCGGGGAAACGATGCCTGTTCCTATATACCCACCTGGCTTATTTCCCTGCGGCTTTCAATGCTGCTTTGGGGCCTGCCACCAGCAGATAGTACAAGCCCTTGCGCAGCGGCGTGGGATCGTTGGGGAAAAACTGCTCGAAACGCTTTGGGTGCTCCATCAAATATCGCAGGTTCGCGTTCTGATAGTCGCTGAACAGCGAGCGATCATACGCACCGCCCCTGAACCCGGCGCGCAAATCCTCATGCATCTTAACCACAAATTCACGACGCTGCTCCGGCGCCAAGCGCGCAAAGTTCCACATATAGCTGTCATAACGCAGCCTGAACAGGACTTTTCTCAAATCATCGCAATCAGGGTCGTTCTTGATGAAGCGCTCGGCCATGTCGAATTCCTTGCACACGCACATCACTTTTTGCGCGTCGTTCACAGAAGACGCCTCGTTGTCTTGGCGGTAATGTAGAATAGCCTCTTCGGACATAACAACCTTCTGCGCGGTTACCCACACCTTGAACTGGAAGCCCAGGTCTTGGAAGCTTGCACCTGCCGTTTCAAGAAAACGCACGCCCTTTTCAACCAGCATTTCGCGACGATACAGCGCCGACCAAATGGAGGGAATGCAGTAGAACACTTCGCGAACATCGCGCGGATTGAAGGGGGCGTCCGTCATAGGGGGTTTGCACACACTTATAAGCTGGTTGCGTTCCTTGGGCGTGCTCCAGTAGAACCAATAGTTAGCCTTGGCCACATCAACAGGAGCGTCGGCACCTGCGTCCTTCACCAAGCCGTACAGCAGCTCCAGCGCATTCGGCTCGAAGAAATCGTCGGGCTCCAAAATGCCGATGTACTCGCCACGCGCGGTGTCGATGCCCAAGTTCATTGACGCGCCGTAACCGGAATTATCCTTATCAATCAGGCGAAAACGCTGGTCTTTTTCCATGTAGCGCTTGATGATATCCAGAGAACCATCGGTGCTGCCATCGTTGATGCACAGCGCCTCGAAGCCGGTAAACGTCTGAGCAATCAGCGAATCAAGCGCCTGCTCCAAGTACTGCTCGGAATTGCAAATGGGCACCAGCACCGAAATAGCAGGTGCAGGCCCTTCAGGTGCAGGGCTGATCTTCGCGCTCGCACGCGCTGCATTCGCACGCGCCTGTTGCTGAGAAATCTGGTTCTTGCCCTTTTTCTCGGTCTTCGTGGCAGCGTTTCCGCCACCAGCGCTCTTCGCGTTATTCTTCTTAGCCATTCCCTGCCCCTCTCAAATCAATTAGGTAAAAGTATACCGTTCATACAAGAAGCAACCACAGGGCATATTTCAGCTGCTGCGAATCACGTCAAGCAGTCCGCGGGCCCGCGCGTCCCCGACAGCCGCGAATTACGTCGGACGTCCTTGGCTGCCGCGCCCTCACGAGCGCCGCAATCGCGCCGAGCATCCCCAGGATTCATACGTCCACGGGCGCCGAGAATCGCGCTGGACGCTCCACGTCTCCACCAACCCAAGCGTTCAACGACGCGCACGGACATTCGCCGCCCCGCCCATCGCGCCACGCACTTCACGACAAAGCTTCAACACTTAATTAATTCCTCGCAAACGAGGTGCTTTCCTCGAGCGCATCGCATAGAATCGATCTAATGTAAAACGCGTTCATAAAACAGCGCCAGCAGAGCGCAACATTATTCGCTTCAACGCGTTATTGAAGCCCGCCGCCAACAAGGAGGTTCTTATGAAACTTGGATTCATCGGATGCGGAAATATGGCCAAAGCCATGATCAAGGGAATTGTCGCTAGCGGTGCTGTTGCGCCCGGTGAAATCTACGGTTCCAATGCAACGCCGGAACACGCCGCTGCCGTAGCCGAAGAATTCGGCATTAACGCTGGCACTAACAACATCACCGTCGCCGAAAACGCCGACATCCTGTTCCTTTCCGTAAAGCCCTACCAGTACGAGGCCGTTATTGCCGAAATCCGTGGAGCAATGCGCCCTGAACAGACCGTCGTCACTATCGCCCCCGGCAAGACCATCGCTTGGCTGGAAGAACAGTTCGGCGCGCCCGTCCACATCGTACGCACTGCGCCGAACACACCCGCACACGTGCTGGCAGGCGTTACCGCCTACTGCCCCAACAGCTTGGCAACCGCTGAAGACGTCGCCGCCGTCGAATGCCTGCTTGCCAGCTTCGGCACCACCGTTGAACTGGAAGAATCGCAGCTCGATGCCGCAAGTGCCATCGGCGGCAGCCCACCCGCCTATGTATATATGTTCATCGAGGCCTTAGCAGACGCAGGCGTGGCCGAGGGCCTGAAGCGCCCGCAGGCTTACCAGCTTGCCGCACAGGGCGTACTGGGTGCTGCAAAACTCGTGCTCGAATCCGGCAAGCACCCTGGCCAGCTGAAGGACGAAGTGTGCTCGCCTTCCGGATCCACCATCCGCGGCCTTGAGGTTCTGGAAAAAGGCGCATTCCGTGGCACCGTTATCGATGCACTGCGTACCACCATCGAAAAGGCACGCGCTCTATAACGCAAACGGGCACAGTTGGGTGCCTGCGGTGCCGATGCGCTGCGGCAAGCAGCGATTGGCGGAATCCAGAGCAAAACAATTCGACATCAAGGGCATTAGGGGCAGAGCAGCGGAACTGTTTCTGATTGACGACATCGATTAAGCCCGAAGGGAATATGCATGGTCCCTCTGCGCTGATTCTTCAGAAGGACCATGCCGACGCACAAACCGAACGTCTCTGACCAAAAAATAGCCGCACTTGCTTACGCAATCGCCGCGAATCATCACCCCCCCCCGCAAACAAGCCCTCGCTGCATGCGCCAGGGCGCACACCGCACCTACGCCCGCCCGCACAGCACCGAACAAAGACGAAGCCCCGCGCCAGCGACGACATTTACCCGCCAGAATTCAACGTAAACGTACCTAAAATCCCATATAATTCATTATTTTTTTAACAATGTACCCAGGGGATACATTATGATGGACTTATCTATACCAGTTCAAAGGACAAGCAGAAAGGCAAAGTGGGATCACATGGCAAAAGCGTCAGCAAAGAATAAAATGCTTTCCACTGCGGTAGCACTTGCAATGGCTGCTTCGCTGAGCGTTCCTTTCACGGCATATGCCGATGAAGATGCGAACGCTTCGCAAGAGGCAACCCAGCAAGAGGAAACGACAGCGGCAAACGACGAATCCGCAACCAACAACGAAGAAACTACAACAGTTAAGGCAACCGGCGAAACTGAGGCAGACGCGAAAGGCGCAATTGCGCTGCATTCCAACGAATCCACGCAGGCAGTGGCCAAGGTTGACGGCAAGCAGTACGCAAGCATCGCAGCGGCAATCGCGGCCATCGATGCTAAGGGCACCGTTACCCTCCTGGGTGATGCAACAGAGGACGTCACCATCCCTGAAGGCAAGGCCATCACGCTCGACCTAAACGGTAAGAAGCTCACCAACAAGGCAAGTCACACCATCACCAACAATGGAACGCTCACGGTAACGGACTCCATTGGCGGCGGCGTGGTTGACAACATCACCCATGCAAAGGCTGCTCTCTCCAACGCAGTAGGCGCAACGGCCACGCTTGAGGGTGGCACGTTCATGCGCAGCAAGGAAGCCGGCAAGGACGGCAACAACAGTGGCGGCAACAGCTACTACACCATTGAAAACTATGGCTCCATGAGCTTCGGTTCTGGTGCATCGGTGGAAAACGCTGGCCACTTCTCCAGCATGATCCGCAACGGCGGCAAGAACACCGCTGAAAGTCCCGCTGAAATGACCATCAATGGCGGCACGTTCAGCGGCGGTATCAACACCATCAAGAATGACGATTACGGCAACCTCACCATCAACGATGGCAACTTCGACAACACGTCCCAGTACGTAATCATGAACTGGAGCAAGGCCACCATCAATAACGGCACGTTCAAGACCTCCAGCAAAGCCACCTCTGCTGTTCTGTTCAATTCTTCGTACGGCAATGACCCCGCTGACATCGGAAGCCTGGAAGTAAACGGCGGCACGTTCACCGCCAATTCCGCTGCCCAGCCCGTGCTGACGAACTACTACGACGCCAACAACACGGCAACGTCCACGGTGATAAACAACGGCATCTTCAACGGGGATTTGGTAAACGAGTCCGAGCATAAGGGCCCGCTTTCTGTTTCCGGTGGTACGTTCACGGATCCGGCAGTCGCAAAGCACCTCAAGAGCGGCAAGGCAGTTTTGTTCAACGACGGCAAATATGCTGTCGGTAACAAGGACGCCGTGAAGGGCGATGCAACCTATTCCGTAACCAATACCGACGGAACGGTTGTTTACTTCACCGATGCTCAGGCTGCAAACGACTATGCTAAGGAATCGGGCGCTCAGGCTCCTGTGGTTTTGAAGGTTACCGTTAACTTCGATTCCAACCAGGGCACAGCAGTCGACTCTCAGCTTGTTGCCGTTGGTGACAAAGTGGCAAAGCCGGCAGATCCTACCAAGAAAGGCTATACCTTCTCGGGATGGTTCACCGACAAGGACTGCACCAAGGCTTACCACTTCGATGCTGCTGTAGACAACACACAACCCGAGTTCACCCTGTATGCCGGCTGGAAGGCAGCGGCTCCTTCTACCGTTCAGCCCGGTGCTGGCGACAACGGCAATAACTCCTCTGCCAATGCGAACGTAAACGTCAACACCGTTAACGACAATGGCGACAATGCCGCAAGCGAAGCAAAGGCGACTACCGTGAAGACGGGTGACAACCTTGCCCTTATTGGTGGCGCAATTGCCCTGATTGCCGTTGCGGCTGCTGCCGTTGCAGGATTTGCACTGCGTCGCAGGAAGATGAACTAGTTTTTTGCTCACTACGTTTCACTGACCGTAAGGCAATACGGCGGTAACGCGTACGGCAAAGGGGTCGGGCCTGAGGAAACCTCGGACCCGACCCCTTTGTTTTGCTTTGGGGCAATGGGGACGGGTACTGTTTTCTCGCGCATCCTTTCGCATTGGCCTTTTGAGTCCTGGAGAAATCCAGGGCTTTTTGCTTACCCGTCTAACAAGCAGAGCCCTGCTTGCGACCAATTACGCCAACAGGGCTCTGCTTTTGTGCGTGTTGCCAAACAAAAAAGGGCGGTCGCTTTTGCGAACGCCCTTAGTAAAGCTGGAAATTTGGTATCAGTCCCTATATTCCCTCTTACGCCATGAATTTGTAGACGGCTTGGGTGTAGGCCACCGGGTCGTCGATAGGCAGACCCTCAGTGATCAGCGCCTGATCGTACAGAATCGTGGCGTACAGGTGCACCTTTTCGGTATCGCCATCCTCGAACGCCTTCTGCACTGCCTTGAATACGGGATGCTCGGCGTTCAGTTCGAGCACTCGATCGCTCTTTACGTGCTCGCCGTCGGGACCTTGCGCCAAGATCTTTTCCATTTCCAGCGTGATGGGACCTTCTGCAGTTACGCATGAAGGGGTATCGGTCAGGCGGGCGGAAACGGCAACGCGCTTAACCTTGCCATCGAGTGCCTTCTGCATTTCGGCGAACAGGCCCTTGTTTTCCTTCGTAATGGCCTCAGCTGCGCTCTTTTCATCCTCGGTCTCCAGGCCCAAATCGCCACCGGCAACGTTCTTGAAGGGCTTTTCCTGGTACTCGTTCATCGACATGAAGCAGAACTCGTCAACGTCCTGCGGGCACAGCAGCACATCGAAGCCCTTGCCCAGCACCGTGTTCACGATGGGGCGCTTCGCCAGACGATCAATGGCTTCGCCTGTTGCGAAGAAGATGGACTCCTGGCCTTCAGGCATTGCTTCGGCGTACTCGGCCAGCGTAACCATCTTCTGCTGCTTGGCGGAGTAGAACAGCAGCAGGTCGGCCAGTACATCCTTCTTCATGCCGTAGCTGGTGTAGATGCCGTATTCCAAATTGCGGCCAAAGCCCTTGAAGAACTTTTCGTAACCGTCGCGGTCGTTCTTCAGGAACTTCTCCAGTTCGCTCTTGATCTTCTTTTCGAGCTTGCTGGCAATAGCGCGCAGTTGGCTGTTCTGCTGAAGCGTTTCGCGCGAGATGTTCAGCGAAAGGTCCTGCGAGTCCACCACGCCCTTCACGAAGCTGAAGTAGTCGGGCAGCAGATCGCCGCACTTTTCCATGATCAGCACATTCGAGCTGTACAGTGCCAGGCCCTTTTCGTAGTCCTTGTTGTAGAAGTCGTACGGCGGGCGCTTGGGGATGAACAGCAGCGCATCGTAGGTCAGCGCGCCTTCCGCGTGCACGGAAACGGTGCGGGCTGGGTCCTCGAAATCGTGGAAGTCGGTCTTGTAGAAGGTGGCGTATTCCTCGTCGGTTACCTCGGATTTGCGGCGCTTCCAGATGGGGATCATCGAGTTGATGGTCTTAACCTCGCGCACCGTTTCGAACTCGGGCTTGTAGTCGTCGCCGGCATCTTCGGGCTTGGGCAGGGGCTTGCGCTCCTCCATTTCCATGTGGATGGGGTAGCGCACGTAGTTGCTGTACTGCTTGATAAGGGCCTGGAGCTCATACTGGTCTAGGAATACGTCGTACTCTTCTTCGTCGGCGTTGTCCTTCAGGTGCAGGGTGATGCTGGTGCCGTGGTCGGCGCCCAGTGCGGCGGTCTCCTCAGCGGTGGCGGGCTCGATGGTGTAGCCCTCAATGCCGTCGGATTTCCAGGTGAACGCCTCGGCCTCACCGTATGCGCGGGAGGTTACGGTAACTTCCTTGGCAACCATGAACGAAGAATAGAAGCCCACGCCGAACTGGCCGATGATGTCCACATCTTCGCCCTGCTTTTCGGCGTTTTCAGTCTTGAACTCAAGACTGCCGGAATGGGCGATGGTACCCAGGTTGATTTCGAGCTCGTCGCGCGTCATGCCGATGCCGGTATCGGAAACGGTGATGGTGCGTGCGTCCTTGTCGAAGGCAACATCGATGGAAAGGTCGTCCTTCGAAACGGCGATAGAGGTATCAGTAAGGCTCTTGAAGTAGAGCTTGTCCACCGCGTCGGATGCGTTGGAAATAAGCTCGCGCAGGAAGATTTCCTTGTTCGTGTAGATGGAGTTGATCATCAAATCGAGGAGCTTTTTGCTCTCAGTTTGGAACTGCTTCATTCAGATCCTTCCTTCTTTGGGCGAATGGCACGCGCCACACGGCACAGACGCGGCAACACCCTATTTATATTGTGGGCAAACGCAAATTAGCACTCCCGCAAGAGGAGTGCTAATAAGAATTCTAGTATGGGAACTGCACCTGTCAAGGAAGGCGAAGGCCGCCCGCCCGTTTGTAACGCGGCTGTTGCCTTTCGGGCGGTTTACGGCGAACGGGCGCGGGCGATGGTAGTGCGCAGCGCGTCAAACACCGTGCCGCGGAACGCGCCCTTTTCCAGAACCACAACTCCGCGAATGGTGGAACCGAAAGGCGAGCACACCTCGTCCTTCAACTGGCCAGGATGCTTGCCCGATTCCAGCACCAGCTTCGCAGAACCCAAAACCGCCTGCGCAGCAATCTGCTGGGCCTGCGGGCGCTTCGGCCCTTCGGCCACGCCGGCATCGCGGCCTTCGCCTATTACCAGCGAAAATAGCAACAGCCCTAAGCGTTTTAGGCGCTATTCCTTCTCTTCGCCTTCTGCCGTCTCGGGCTCCTCCTCGAAGCGGACGTCGATCTTGTCGATGCGCAGGCCGTCCATCACACGAGCCATCATCGTGATCTTCGTGCCCTCGTGATGCAGCTCGTACGAATCGCCCTCGGCGGGGATCTTGTCCAGCAGGTCAAGCATCAAGCCGCCCGCAGTTTCGTAATCGAACACGGGAACGGGCTCAAAGCCGATGAACTCAACGAACTGGTCAACCGGCAGCGAACCGTCTACCAAGTAATGGTGCTCGCCCACCTTCAAGATCTCGTCCTGATCATCGTGCAGATACTCGTCTTCCATACGGCCGATAATCTGCTCGACCACATCGGTCATGGTAACGATGCCGGACGTGCCGCCATGCTCGTCAACCACCACGGCGATTTTCGTGTGCTTAGCCTGCAGCACCTGCAAAAGCTTCGCGATGGAAATGCTCTCCGGCACCGCCTGAATCGAGCGGATTTTCAGGTCTTTCATCGTGGAGCCCTCGGGCAGCAGATAAGCATCCTTGATGTGCACGAAGCCCACGATGTTGTCCTTGTCCTCGCGGAACACGGGATAACGCGTGAATTTGTTCTTCCCCATGAAGTCGAGATTCGTTTCAAGATCATCGTCGTAGTCGATGGCCAACACCTCGGTGCGGGGCGTCATGATAGCCTTCGCGTCCTTATCGTCCAGGTCGAAAATGTTGTCCAGATACTGGTACTGATCCTGCTCGATAGATCCGCTCTCAGCGCTTTCTTCAAGCAGCAGCTTAATTTCTTCCTCGGAATAAGCCTCGGTTTCATTCTTGGCATCGTGGCCGGTCAAGCGCATAACGCCATTGGTGGTAGCGTTAAACAGCCACATGATGGGATAAGTAATGCGATAGAACGCATGAAGCGGACCCGCTGTGTGCAGCGCGTAGGTTTCCGTCTTCAGAATAGCCATGCTCTTAGGGATGAGCTCGCCGGCCACCACATGCAGCGTGGTCATGATGAAGTAGCCAATACCCACCGAAATAACGGTGACAGCCGTGTCGGGCAAGCCAAAGAACACGAAGATCGGGTGAAGCAGCGCGGCAAACGCGGGCTCGCCCAACCAGCCCAATGCCAGCGATGCCAGCGTAATACCGAGCTGGCAAGCCGAAAGGTACTCGTTAACGTTGTCGGCCATCTCGAACGCACGCTTGGCGCCCTTCTTACCTTCTTCCACCAAAATCTCAATCTGCGATTTACGCACGCGCACCAAGGAAAACTCGGCGATAACGAAAAAAGCGTTCATTAGCAGGAACAGGACCACCAATATCAAACTTAACCAAATAGGCATCTAGGTACAAAACTCCTTGCGTAAGCGGGTGAGAAGCGGCATCGCCATCTCTCACTGCGGGGACGAGAAACGGATCGGCCATTTCTCATTGCGGAAACAGAATCGGAAAAGAGGGCCAGCCTGCTTTTCCGCTAAAGGGGAATCGGTGCGCTTTGCACCCTTTCCGAGAAAACCGAAATTACACGGCCATCTCCCCCTTTGGGAAGGGCATAAGGCGCGTTACGTCCGCCAACAAGGAAAGGCGCTTGCGCACGTCCAGGCATAAACCACGCGCAAGGAAGAGCTGCAACGCTGTTTGCGCTGCAGTATCTGAATACAGAAACGCAGCCTTTTCTTCACACGAAGACAAAGACCGCGCGGGACCAAAAAGAGAATTATTGCATTGTGCGGTGCGTTTTCGGGTCGAGCAACATCGACCGCCGCCGTCGGAGTCGTTCACGACAGCTTCATCTCCTATTCTGATGGCCGCCGCCATCGTTGGTCCCACAACCCGTTTTGCGTAAACAGGCACGATATCTTTCAGAATAGTACCGCGGAACAACAGCAATTCAACGAAACACCATCACAGCGCCATGTTTTCGACGGCAAACGACACAATCCCGCCGCTTCGGTCGTAATGTGGACGGGGCGATGAAGCCGCGGGCGAGAAGAAGCTGCACGCAGGCGGTGAGGTAGCCCACCGCCGATGCCGTCGCTTCGCCCACAACACAGACGCGGCAACGGGGCTGTGGGTGTCACCCTCATGCGAAGCGCCAACCAATTCAACAACGCGCGCCGCCGCGGAACGAACGCACAAGGCAAAGACGGCGCGTGAAAGGCGAGAGGCAAACCCAACGACGCGAAGCGAATGCGCTTACCTCGCATAGGACGACACGGAATGTACGCACACCTCACACGGGGGCAGCGGGCACGTCTCACGCGAAGGCGGGCGCGACAACAGGAGTATCTTGCGCGTGAGCGGGGAGCAGCTCGAAGCTACACGTGAGCGAACCCACGAAACAGCCGCGCCAGCCCGCACAAACGGGGACAGTGCGCGAAACACGAGCACCGCCCCATACAAAGCGAGGGCAGTGCGCGAACCGCGAGCACCGCCCCACCCCACCTGAGAAAGATCAAAACGCTCAAACGGAGCACCTAGGAATGGCAAGATCTGCGCGCCGTGCATGATTCGAGGGGCCCGTGCAGCGAAAGGGGCCCCTCCCTGGCAAGATATTCGCTCGGTGTATCCTCCAACGGCGGTTTGCGGGGCTTTTCGGATACATGGCGCGCATATGAGGGCTTTC
>OGPU01000291.1_pt1 | contig 61502 bp, 84 predicted proteins | sample 1552991 | NCBI WGS metagenome assembly OGPU01 (sample SAMEA2580296, study PRJEB22360) | human gut metagenome | biome: human gut; feature: human-associated habitat; material: faeces | place: Denmark | collected 2008/2010 | reverse complement strand
ATTCCTTCTTGGTCCCGGCCGGGGGGCGGGGGCGGGCCGCCGGTGTTTAAAACCACGCCGGAACTGCGGTATTCCCGCAAATTTTCGTTAGCTTTACGACATGGGAGCCGTCACTAACCGACGTCGTCCGCACAATCATGAAAGTATGCAAATCGCCTCTCCCGGAAAATTCGCGGATCGTCCGCTACCCCGACGCCAATTACCGCGACTGCTTCCGCTGCCGCCTGCAAATTCCGGGAAAAGTATCCCCGAACCAGGTGATGGCGGCATTCTGGACGACCAGCCCGGCATGGCTGAAGTTTCTCTTCCGGCTGCGCGACCTGCTGGTCAGGCCCTTCGGGCTGAAAACCGGGGAGGGGCCCAGCCGGGAAAAACTGGAAGAAGCCCTGAACAACGGCGAAAGCTGCGGTTTCATGTCCGTCGCCGAAAGGACGGCCGACGAAACGATCGTCGCCCTGGACGACAAGCACCTGGTAGCCTACATGTCCATCTACATCGAAGGCGGCGAAGTCTTCGCGAGTACGGTCGTGAAATACCACAACAAACTGGGAGTGGTCTATTTCAACCTCATCCGTCCGTTCCACATCCTCGTCGTGAAAAACCTCTTCAAACAAATGATGCGCGAACGCGGGTTCTGACACGGAGTTATTCCCGCGTCACCCGTAAACACCGCCGGCCACGAAACCGAATGTCCTATTACTCGGAATACTGCTATTCCTGTCGCCGGCCGCCCTCGGAAATAACGAAGGCGACGATACGGATGCGCTGCTGATCGCCGCCACATATATATATCGGCGACGGGAACGGGACGATCTACCGCGGATACGGCACCAACCCGCTGGATGCGGCATATACGTTCAAAAACGGCAGAATCTACAAAGGCGACGGCAGGTTCACCCTGTCGCTCGACGCCCTGTATACGATCAGAGACGGAAGAATTTTCGAGGGCAACAACACCTGGCCCTACGATGCCGCATACTCCATCGAAGGAGAGCGGATATACCGGGGCAACGCCAGATTCGCCTCGTGGTTCGACGTGTTGTTTACGGTAAGGGACGGACAGTTTTACATAGGGGACAGTTCGTTCATCCTCGACATAGCCTACTCCGTCAGGGACGGCCGGGTTTACGAAGGTCGCGGGGAGTTCACAAATACGCTATTCGATGTGCTGTATACGATCGAATACGGGGGTTATTAAGCATCGGAGGAAATCCCGGGGCAAGTAATTTACAAACCGGGCGCCGGAAATATACCGTGTATCCCGATCTTTCATGATCCCTGTTATTTATTACGGTTGGCAAAGGGGCGCCGCCCGTCGTGGGCATCCTTGAACGAGCGTATTAACATCGTTTCATATTCACCGGGGAGTTCTTCTGCCAATTCTTTCCAGCAAATTATCAGGCGGTCACAGTCTTCCATCTGCCAGATATAGCAACCACCCCGGTGTCCTACGGGCTTTCCTTCACCGAATTGCATATACTGTTTTATCCGTCGGCGCAATGAACTTCCGGTCATTCCTATATAAAGAATATTTGTTCCCGTCACCCAATTGTTTTTCAACACGGTAATATCCACATTGGGATCCTTTCCCTTGAAAAAACCGCCGCGGCCTACCTCGGCAAATTCAGGGAAACTTATTTCTTTTCTGAGAACCAGATATACTCCTTTCGTCTGCGGAATACAGTCCACCTCCTTTTTAAGGGCCGCAACCGTTTTAAAACCCACAAATCCCCATGCCCTTGCATCTTCAAGCGTATTCATAAACAAAAGATTTTAGTACAGGCCCATAGTAAATCCGAACAGCCATTGGTTATCAATCAACTACATCCAATGCCAAACATAAAAACAGGGGTCGGATTTTTCAATCCGACCCCTTTGGTAGCGGGAGGAGGATTTGAAGTATCCTTTTCCCGCTTTTTTGTGGCCATGAATATCAATACTTTACATTTTGGTCGGGGGTCACTCGACAGTATTTTTGTCCCGAATCTGTCCCGGAACAAATTTAAATTAATCCGCAGGATAAGACCTATTTACAATATTGAATTCTTTTTCTACATCGATAGTTATCAAATTTTTCAGATATTCTTCCCACTCCCCCGTATCTATCTTATTTGCAATTTCGTTATTTGAAATTTCATCCAAAAATAAACGAGGATGTGTATCTACTCCCAGAGTAAGATACAAACGAGTAATTGTGAAATCAGACTCAGCATGAACAGAATATCCTTTATAAAAATTTGAATAAACTGTCAACATAAAATGTTGCTCATTCATTTTTATCGATTTAATATTTCAAGGTTATTTTCTCCAAACACAAGTTTTAAGACCTGATCCTTTTTATCTTTTTGCAAGCGAATTTGAAGGATTGCTTCGACAGGCTCTAAAGTATTTGAAGTAGATTCAACAAATATTTTAGGATATGTCAATATATCAATCACAGACATCCTCAAAACCTTTGCGATTTTCTCAAGTTCACTAACCCGAAGTTCTCGTTTTCCCTTTTCAATATTGCTTATCACAGCCACATCTACCCCAAGTTCATCTGCAATAGCAGACTGACTTATAGACTTTTGAAGTCTAATCTCTCGTATATTTTTGACCACATTCATATATCTGCAATTTACCATTTTTAACTTGCTGATCATGTGAGATAATCGTTACAAAATTGAAATTTTATCAATTTTATTTTGAGATTACCTCAAATTATACATATATTTGCAAATGTAAATTACAATGTCAATAACAAATGTAGAGAAATTTTCAACCATTTACACACAATCCTATGCAAAACAGCAAATCAACTGCAACCCCGGCGTACAGTATGCCGCAATGTGAAACCCGCTACCTGCGGGGGAAGGAAACCAAGATGGTTCAGAGCTACCCCAACAACGTGAGGCTGGTCGTGAACCTCGACACGGAGGAGAGCCGCCTGATGATCGACAACCGCCTGTTGGGCATCTACAACGGGACAGACATCGAAAAGATGCGGCGTATAACATCGGCCGCCGAAAGTCTGTCCCTGACTATAGGGCATCGGAGTCCTGACCGTGTCCGCATCCTGTCGTGAGATAGCACCGGACGCAGAGGGCGGCCAACTTTTAATCTGGCGATTAGATTTTCGCCGCCCTCTTTTTCCACCGAATCAAAAATTTAAAAAATATATGGAACAAACCAAGACATTCATCGAGTTCTGGCGGGGGCTGGACATCCACAGTCGGGAAGAACTCCGGACAGTAGGCGCAAAGATGCTCTTTGTTGCGACCTCGACTTTCAACGCCTATGGGTGCGGCGCCCGGCAAATCCCGCTGTCCAAGCGCGAGGCGTTGGCAAAATTCATCGCCGAGAAGTACCAAATCAACGTAACATTTTAAACGACAGAACCATGCAAACTATCATATTGATTATCCTCGCCTGTATAACGGGTCTTCTCGACTTCCTCATTCTGCTCTACATTGCAAAATCACTGTTGCAAGCCCGTGCAGATGACCGGCAAGGACTGATCCCCACCCTCATCTGTTTTATCCTGAACACAATCGTCGCCGTAGTGCTCATCCTCAAACTCTGGTAGCCATGTATTGCGATAAAGATAACCGGGAACACTACGCCATAATGGATCTCGACAAAGAGCTGTTAGAAACGATACGCCGCGCGCTCACAATGTACCGCTGCGGTCTGTATGAAGGCATACAAGAGGAAAAACGCCCGCGAATCAAAGAAGATTTCCAGCAACAGTACGATAGAGCCGGCATAATCGTCGAACACATCGAATCTTTATAACCAAATCGGGGGGGGGATTTCCCAAAGGGGGAAAGTCCCGCCAGAAACACCGCGCAAATGATACCAGAATACGTCATAGACCAAATACTATCCAAAGACATCGTCTCTATAATCGGGGGCGAAGGAGTAAGTCTGAAGAGGGCCGGCGTCAATTACGAATGCTGCTGTCCCTTTCACAAGGAAAAGACACCTTCGTTCAAAGTGTCCCCGGTAAAGGGAATCTTCACCTGCTTCGGATGCAGCGCGAAAGGTAATGCCATTTCTTTCGTGATGATGCTCTACAACATGACGTTCCCTGAAGCGGTGGAGTATTTGGCAAAAAAACTCAATATCGAATACAAGGCCGAGGAGCTGACTCCAGAGCAAAAAGAGGCCCGGTTCCGTCGCTCTCGCATTTTCGAAATCAATCAGGTCGCCCTCGAATACTTTCGGGAAAGTTACAAGCAATCACTCCCTGCCCAGAAATACGCAACAAAGGAGCGAGGGTTCAAAGAGGAGACAATCGACAATATGCTGATCGGCTTCGCCCCGTACAAAGGCGGATTCCGCGAATACGCCACCCAAAAAGGGTACAAGGATCAACTACTGCTCGATGCAGACCTCGTCCGCCGAAGCGAACGCGACGGCTCCCTGTACGATACTTTCCGCGGGCGGCTGATGTTCACCATACGCGACCGGACAGGAAACATCGTCGGCTTCTCCGGTCGTCTTATGGACAAGGAGAACCCCAAAAAGCTCCCGAAATACATCAACACGGGCGACACGGCAGTCTACAAAAAAGGAGAGCATCTGTTCGCATATTTCGAATCGGCACGTCAGGCTGCAGCCGTCCGCACAATGAATCTCGTCGAGGGGAATCCCGACGCTATCCGCATGCACCAGATCGGTGTAGACAACACAGTCGCCCCGCTCGGCACTGCCCTCACACCAAAGCAGATCGAACTCATAAAGAAGGTCGCCGACACCGTAATCATCATTGGAGACATGGATGATGCCGGGCAGAAGGCCGTTGTCAAAAACGCCGAAACCATGCTCCGCGCAGGGCTGGCCGTGCGGGTCATGGAAATCAAAGACAACTACAAAGACCCTGACGATTATTTCCGGCAATATTCAAAGGGGTACGAAGAATTGTTGAGCAATTCCACAACAGACTTTATCCCGTGGCTATGCGCCCACAAAATGGAGGGCAAGAACTCCCAGACCGAGCAGATCTCCGTCATATCCGAAGTTTGTCAGCTCTTGGCCCTATGCCGCGACGAAAGCACGGTCAACATGTATCTGGACATGTTCGCCCGCGAGTATAAGAACCGCAAGATATGGACGGCAGAGCTACAAAAAATCCAACTCGAACGAGAACGAGCGCAGCGAAAAAAGGAAGAAAGCTATTCCGAGGACATGATTTCGGAATACGGGTTCTATATCTCACACAATAGTTATTACGGTGCCGGACGAGGAAATGCCGATGTCCGCTGGTCGAACTTCATCCTCGAACCGATCGTCCATGTCAAAGACGACCAGAACGCCCGGCGTCTGTTCCGGATGCGGAACGACAAAGGAGAGGAAGCAGTCATCAAACTCGATCAGCGTTCGCTCGTATCGTTTGCCGACTTCCGCATCCGTACGGAATCGAAAGGCAACTACATCTGGGAAGCCGGACAGGGCGAACTGACGAAACTCAAAAAATACCTGTTCGACGGGACTCCCTCGGCCGACGAAATCAAACAGCTCGGATGGCAGAAACGGCACCAAATATACGCATGGGGAAACGGTGCAATGGACGAGGGGCACTTTGTCAAAGCAAATGATTTCGGCTTGGTGAACGTCCGCGGACAGCTTTTCTATTTGCCGGGATGTTCCAAAGATACGGCAGACGACCCGCAAAGCTACCAATTTCAGCGGCGCTTCGTCTATGCGATTACCAATGACATAACGCTCAACGACTACGCGACACGACTCATCGAGGTGTTCGGCGATAATGCGAAGGTCGGACTCTGCTTCCTGATCGCGTCGCTCTTCCGGGATCTCGTCGTGAATGTCACGACATCATTCCCGATTCTGAACCTCTTCGGCCCCAAAGGTTCGGGGAAATCCGAACTCGCCCACTCGCTGACATCGTTTTTTATCCCGTCCTATATAGCGCCGAACATCAACAATACGACGAAAGCGGCGCTTGCCGAGGCCGTGGCCGAGGTGTCTAATGCGATCGTCCACATCGACGAGTACAAAAACACGCTCGACATCGAGAAACGGGAATTCCTGAAGGGCTTATGGGACGGTGCCGGCCGCTCCCGTATGAACATGGACAACGATAAAAAGCGGGAAACTACGGCCGTGGATTGCGGCGTGATACTGAGCGGGCAAGAAATGCCGACAGCAGACATCGCTCTTTTTTCCCGACTGGTATTTCTCACCTTCTCCAAGACGACCTTTTCCGATGACGAGAAAAGGAGGTACAACGAACTCAAGCTGATCGAAAAGCGCGGCCTGACCCACCTAACCGGGGAGCTGCTCAAGCACCGCAATCAGTTCCGCAGTAATTACCGCCACATGTACGACGAAACCGCCGCCGACTTCTCCGTGGCATTCGTAGGCAAAATCATCGAGGATCGCACCTTCAGGAACTGGGTATCGATCACCGCGGCTTTCCGCAGCATCGAGCATCTGCTTCACCTGCCTTTCACATACACCGAAATACTCCCAATGGTCACAAGGATGTGCGAAACACAGAATCTCAAGACCAACGAAAACAACGAACTCGCCGGATTCTGGGAAACGGTCGATATCCTTGCATCATCCGGAAAAATATGGATCGGCGTGGACTACCACATCAAAGCGTCCACGAAAAAAGGTATTCCGATTAAAGAATCAAAAACGCCACTGGAGCTACCGGAAGGGGCACGCTACCTATCCGTATCATTCCTCCGTATATCGCAGCTATACGCCAAGGAAAGCCGAGATTCCGAAAGCAAAAAGATACCCCGTGACTCGCTGAAATACTATCTGGAACATAGCCGGGAATTCCTCGGCACAAAAAAGGCCGAGCGTTTCAAAGTCATCCAGAACCCGACAGGATTCGTCCCGGCCGGAGACGCAGCTACAGGGCGAACAACAACGGCAATGCTCTTCGACTACAAAATGATCTGCGAGAATTACGGCATCGACCTCGACACCTCACGGAGTTACACAGACAATCCAGACGAACAAGACGATCCGGAACCTTTCACCCCTACGCAACTATCATTTTAATCACCTAATATTCAATCCTATGCAAAACAACAAATCAAAACAGAAACAGGCGGAAAAAGAAACCCCGACTAACTGGCAGCGCATCGAAATGGTCATCCAACAATCGAAAATGACCGCTAACGCATTCGCACGACACATCGGCTTGCCCCGCGGTGAAAACCTTTATCAGATCAAAAAGGGAAATAATGGAATCTCGCTCGATGTAGCCACCCGCATCTGCCAACATTACCCCAAAATCGACAAGCTCTGGTTGCTGACGGGCGACGGACAGATGCTCCGCGATGATGCGCCTGCCGGGCCGTGGTCTCACACCGGAACCTCAAACAGCGAGGCTTTCCGTGCATGGGCTGCCGTTCATCTTTTACCGGTGTTCATCGAAAAAGGCTCTCCAGCTCCGGCGACCGCCGCGCTGGATCAAGTGGATGAACTACTGGAGCAACTTGCAAAGAAAGGAGGGGAACAATGAGTTTTCAAACCTCGTGTATGGTACTCGTTCGGGACGAGCAGCAGCAAATCGAACTTCAAAAATGGATGAACGGTATCGGCAGGAGAATCCGCGGAGGACGAGACAGCAAACATTGTTTCCTCGTGGCCGATACCGACGAGAACGCCGCCTTATGGATGGAACTGGATGAGAGTGCCAGAGAATGGTTCGGGCACGACTTCTACGACAGTGGCGAGAATATCGAAATGTTCAAGGCACTGGCGGCCATGAACAGAGACAACGACCGCGAGCAATGGTTCGTCGCTCACGCCGTCATCCGCTTCGAAAGGCTGAAAGATACCGTACAGACTGAAACCGGGGAACGGCTGATTATGGCCGGTGAATGGTTCAAGGTTCTGATACCGCGGGCCAGCGACATCCGGGCTAAATGGATGGCAGCAGTAGCACCGAAGCAACTGTGCCACAAAGCTACCAAAGACGAAATCATCGAACATTTTAACCGAAAGAAACTATGAAAAGCATCGGTTTTCTCGAAGAATTGCAGCGCGAAGTCGTTGCGCGGCACAAGACGGAAACACGTCGGCTGACAGACCCGCAGCCAGACGATTATTTGCTCAATCCTCGCGGCGATTTCATCCTTCCAGATGGTAGTCGCGCAGACCTTCTTGCTCGCCGCCGTCTCGTTCGTCCCCGGTACAAGGTCGGCGAAGTTATCTTTATCAAAGAGCCGTACATTCCGCACCCTTTGGGTCTTGATAGAGTATTTTACAAATACGATCCGGCAGACATTCAAGCCCTGCAAGAACTCGGATATGGAGAATACCTTGACAAACCCGGATTCTGGCGAAATAAGCAATCCATGCCGGCGCGGATGGCCCGCTACTTCCTTCGGATAACAGCCCGGCATGGCGAACGGCTACAAGACATCACCGAAGAAGCTGCAAAGCGAGAGGGAGTACGACCATTTACCTCCATCGAGGGGCATTACGTCCACTATTGCCCGGAACTACATTTTACCAAAGAAGAACTCGTAGACGGCTATCCGCATTGTAGCAACGCAATCGCCAGTTTCCAGACTCTAATGGAAAGGCTCGAAGATCGCGGAATTTGGGAAAAGAACCCCTTTGTGTGGGTGTATAACTTCGAATTTACAACCGAATTAACAGCCGCCGAACGTCGGCACTACAACCTTCCAAAACAATGAGCGGCAACAATAGCAAAAAGATAGCCTTCAACTACTTCGGTGGCAAGTTTTCTTTTATAGAATATCTCTACGAGAATTTTCCACCGAAGTTCACTCACCTCGTCGATCTCTTCGCGGGATCGATGGTCGTATCATTGAACTACCGAGGCAATGTCATTCGGACAGCCAACGAAATAAACGGCGAAATAACCAACTTCTTCGAGCAGCTCCGCGAACATGAAGATGAACTCATCCGGATGTTAGAACTGACTCCATGCTCTGAACTCGAATACCGGAAATGCTGGGGGGGGGCTGAAGGAATCACAGACCTTGAACGCGCTCGACGGTTCTATGTCCGTGTGCGGCAGTCGTTCTTCGGACTGGGTGTGCAACGACAAAATAAAGGGTGGCACATGTCCAAACAACAAGTGAACGCACAGGGAGGAGAGACAGTCAGCCGATGGAAAAACGGAGTTGAGAAACTTCATGAAGTAGCGCAAGAAATCCGCCGCAACTTCCAGATCATCAACAGCGACTTCTCTGCCGCAATCGACAAGCTCGACTTTCCGGAGGCATTTTTTTATTGCGACCCACCGTATCCTTTGGAAAGCCGCGGGAGTAAACATAAGGGTGGAGACTACCTGTTCGACTTTACGGATGCAGATCACGAACGGCTGGCTTGGAAACTTCATCAAATAAAAGGATTCGCAATGGTCAGTGGATATGATTGCCTGCTTATGGATTATCTCTATGATGATTGGCATAAAATCAAATTCCCGATGAAACGTAACAACATCCGCTCTAACATCGTCAATGGCAGCGGTACGCTCATGCAGGAGTGTATTTGGTGCAACTATGAAATACCGGTTCGAAATCAAAATTTATTTTTACATGAAACCGCTTACTCTATCTGACCTTCGCATTCGTCAGGCGTGGCCGCTCAATCAAAAGATCGACCACACATGCTACGCCATGGAAACGTTCGTTGCCTACTGCAAAGAGCACGACCGCACGCCCTACGTATCATTTTCCGGCGGACTAAACTCAACCGTCCTGCTCGACTTGGCTCGCCGGTTCGTCGCTCCTAACATGAAGGGCGTGTTCTGCTCAACAGGTAACGAATACCCGGAAATCGTCCGGTTCGTGCGGCATACGGATAACATCGAGATCATCCACCCGGCCATGACCCCACGCGAGGTCATGGCCCGATATGGGTTTCCTCTTGTAAGCAAAGAGCAGGCGCAAGCTGTCCGAAATATTCGGACGACCAACAGCGACAAATTACGGACATATAGGCTCTACGGCGACGGAGTACGCCGACCCGGCGTACTCTCAGAAAAATGGCGCTACCTGATAAGTGAGCCTTATATGACCTCGGAAAAGTGTTGCGAAATACTGAAAAAGCGGCCTTTCCGCAAATTCAACGCCCAAACACAGAGCCTTGGGATGGTCGGCACGATGGCCGACGAAAGCAAACTGCGGCAAACCATGTATGTCCGTCGCGGCGGGTGCAACGTCTTTTCGGATAATCCCCGCAAGGTTCACAGCGCCCCGCTGTCGATCTGGACTGCCGCGGACTGCCGGGACTACATTCACAGATTCGACATACCCTATTGCCCGATTTACGACATACCGGGCATTACCCGAACCGGCTGCGTATTCTGCGGGTTCGGCGCACACCTCGGAGGGGGGGGGCGCTTTCACGTACTGTACACTCTGCATCCGAAACTCTACCAAATGGCAATGAACTACACCAACAACGGCTACACGCTACGCTATGCCCTTCGGCGGATGGGCGTGCAGCTACCAGACGAACATCCCGAACTATTCTAAAATGGCAATTAAAGTTATATACATCGACCTTTTCTGCGGTGCGGGCGGCACCTCGACCGGGGTACACCTTGCGCGGCACGGCGGAGATCCTTGCGCCAAGGTGATCGCCTGCGTGAACCACGACGCCAACGCCATCGCGTCGCACGCTGCCAACCACCCCGATGCGCTGCACTACACGGAGGACATCCGTACGCTGGAGTTGGGGCCGCTCGCGGCCCATGCGGCCCGGATGCGCCGCCAGTATCCGGATGCCTTCGTCGTCCTCTGGGCCTCGCTGGAGTGTACGAACTTCTCGCGGGCCAAAGGCGGCCTTCCGCGCGACGCCGACAGCCGCACGCTGGCCGAACACCTGTTCCGCTACATCGAGGCGCTGAACCCCGACTACATCCAAATCGAGAACGTCGAGGAGTTCATGTCGTGGGGCGATCTGGACGAGCGGGGCAAGCCCGTCAGCAGGGATGCCGGGCGACTGTACCGGAAATGGATCGACAACGTGCGAGGCTACGGGTACGACTTCGGCCCCCGCATCCTGAACGCCGCCGACTTCGGGGCGTACACTTCCCGCCGGCGGTTCTTCGGGATCTTCGCCCGCCGCGGCCTTCCGATCGTCTTCCCGGAACCGACTCACACCAAGAACCCGGCACAGAGCGACCTGTTCGGTCAGCAGCTTCGCAAGTGGCGGCCAGTGCGGGAAGTCCTCGACCTTGAGGACGAGGGCGAGTCGATCTTCGACCGGAAGCGGCCGCTGGTCGAGGCATCGCTTGCCCGCATCCACGCGGGGCTGGTGAAGTTCCTCGCCGGCGGGCGCGAAGCGTTCCTCGTCAAATACAACTCGATGAACCAGTCCGGGAAGTATGTTGCACCCGGCATCGACGAACCGTGCCCGACCGTGGCGACGCAGAACCGTCTCGGTGTGGCAAAGGTGTACTACCTCTGCAAGCACTTCGGCGGATCTCCGGAGGGGAAATGCACTGCCGTCGATGCGCCCGCGGGCGCGATCACCTGCCGCGATCACCACGCCTTCGTCTCGGCCTACTACGGCAACGGGTTCAACTCGTCGATCGAGCGGCCGTCACCGACGGTTACGACGAAAGACCGTTTTCAACTGGTGCGTCCGTTCTTCGCCAACTACTATTCCGGCGGCGGCCAGACGTCAGGAACGGACGGCCCGGCTCCGGCCGTCATGACGAACCCGAAGCAGCGGCTCGTCACGCCGTGGATCATGAACACCAACTTCAGCAACGTCGGCAGTTCGCTCGATGCTCCGGCCCAGACCGTGACTGCCAACCGCAAATGGCAATACCTGATGAACCCGCAGTTCGCCTCGGCGGGTGCCGCTACCGATCGGCCGTGTTTCACGCTGATCGCCCGCATGGACAAGCGGCCTCCGCGGCTGGTGACTGCCGAAGCGGACGGCGAGGAGCTGCCCTCGTTCATCAGGCTGGAGGACGAAACGTTGGTTTACGAGATTTACCCGGAAGATACGCCGATGCTGGTGCAGATAAAGGAGTTCATGGCGCTGTACGGACTGGTGGACATCCGGATGCGGATGCTTCGTATCCCGGAACTGAAGCGGATCATGGGCTTCCCGGAGAACTACGTACTGATCGGCACGCAGGAAGAGCAGAAAAAATTTATCGGCAACGCCGTCGAAGTGAACATGGCGCGGGTTCTCTGCGAAGCTCTGGTGGCGAAACTTTACGAGTTGAACATCGTGCCGCAGCGGTTTGCGGCGTAATGGCAGTCCGCTCATATGCTGACAGCTCTGGAGCATTGCTTCAGAGCTGTTGTCGTTTAAGATATCCTCCTGCGGGATGCTAAAATGTAAGTTGGGGCAGTTCAGTGTTACCATTTTTGCGTTTTTTCAAATTCAGTGTTACCATTTTTGCGCGCGAACCCCCTTTCAGTGTTACCAATTTTGTAGCTCTGTGTTACCATTTTTGCGCTTGTATACCTTATATATAATCAGAAAAATATATTTATATATTTTTCTTCTTTTATACAAAATAGAACTCAAAATGAACTCAAAATCTTACGCGTATGCGCGCGTAACGCGTACGCGCGAGGGGAAAAGGAATTTTGTTTATTCGCAATAGGGAAAAGAGTGTTGCAGTTACAGTTTTTTGTGCCTACCGGCTATTATGGCAAAAATTGTTCTTAATGTGTGTTACCATTTTTGCGCTTGAAATTTTGATTCGGGGGCAAATTCCCCTCTTTTTTATGGTCTGTGTTACCATTTTTGCGTTTTTTGTATTGCAACATGCTGATATTTTTGAAATAACATAAGATATTTGGGGGTGTTTGTGTGTTACCATTTTTGCATATTATATTTGCAATTTACTGATATACATATTTTTATGTGTATTTTTTGAGTTTTGCTCTCATCAGTGTTACCATTTTTGCGCTTCAGTTATGCAAAGTGTTAATTATCTGTAATTTGTCCAATATCTATCTTGCGATAAAAACGGTCTGTGTTACCAATTCTGCATTTTTATTTTATAACATATTGTACTTTAATTGTTTATGTGCTTTTTTGTTGTGAAAATATAGTCAAAAATCCTAATCTGCTGTATCTGCCATATAATTTTGCGATCTGCATGTTTTGGGGAAATAAAAAGTGTAAGCAGCCTGTTGGTTGTTTTGTCAGTTGAGACCTTATCGAGACAGAAGCGCCTATGTCCAGTGCCTTAGGTTATGTTCGGGCTTGCTACCCGTTGATGATTCCTGATGAAACCTGCACGGTTGTAACCCCTGTCCAAGCCCGGGGCATTTGCTTTATCGGCAAAAAAAATGCTATCTTTGTCGTTGGAGGTGTAAGGTATTTGCCGATAACGGCAGAAATGAAATCATATGAATTATTTTTCGGTCAGTGAGATCGCCCGAAGATGGGTCGTGTCGGAGCGTACGGTGCGCAACTGGTGCGCCGTAGGTAAGATTAAGGGGGCCTTCTTAACGGGCAAGACGTGGAATATCCCGGAGGATGCCGTGCGCCCGCGGCGCGGCAAGGAGAAACCCCACAGCGACAATCCGCTGCTCAACATCCTGAAAGAGCAGAAGGACATGCAGCTCCGGGGCGGCATCTACCACCGTGTTCAGATCGAGTTGACCTACAACTCCAACCATATCGAGGGCAGCCGGCTCACGCAGGAGCAGACTCGTCATATTTTCGAGACCAATACGCTGGGCGTTACGGATCAGGCGGTCAACGTTGATGATGTGATCGAGACTTCGAACCACTTCCGCTGCATTGACCTGGTAATCGACAAGGCTGCTTCCGGACGCCTGACCGAAACATTCGTCAAGGAGTTGCACCGCATTCTCAAGGCGGGTACCTCCGACAGTCGCCGCACGTGGTTCCGCGTCGGGGAGTATAAGAAACTTCCCAATGAGGTCGGGGGACAGGAAACCACGCCGCCCGAGCAGGTCGCAGCGCAAATGAAGGCGCTGCTTTCTCACTACAATGCCCTTACGAATAAAACTCTTGAAGACATCGTGGCGTTCCACCATGCTTTTGAGTGCATTCACCCCTTCCAGGATGGCAACGGCCGCGTGGGGCGGCTTATCATGTTCAAGGAGTGCCTTGCCAACCGCGTCGTGCCCTTCATCATCGACGAGGATCTCAAGCTGTTTTACTACCGGGGGCTGCACGAGTGGGATCGAGCCCACGAATACCTGCTGGATACCTGCCGCACGGCTCAGGATAACTTTCGGGCGGTGATGCGGTATTTCAAAATTGAAATGTGAGATAATATAGATAATTATGGCAACTGACCAACCTGTACTGTACTTTCCGGTAAACGATAATCCACAATTAATGTTATTTATAACATTTTTACGTTTGAGTGCAGGTAAAAAATGGGGAGGGGCGAAACCGCCCCTCTTCTTATATTTTTCGCGCCTTCAGGAATGTGGATGATGTCACCCTGAAGAACAATCCCCGTTCCCCGTTGTCTTCGACCATTTCAATCAGCAAAACCCTGTCGTTGGAGAAATTGAATTTGTCGAATTTATAGACTACGGTCATCGTCTTTTTGTACTCGATGGTGTGTGCCGGGACGTAACTGCCTGCCGGCGTCAAATCTGTCCGGTCAAAGGAGGTCATTTTGCCCTTCTTTTTGGTGATAACTGCGAAGCCGCAGTAGTTGTAGGTGTACGGCAGCTCGCTGTTATTGGTGATATCCAATTTGAAATATACGTAATTATCTCTGGTGTATATACCCTTCAGGAATACTTCCATTGCCTTGTCCGCAACTCCATTTTGAGCCACGATGAAATCCCGTTGCTTCAAAATTGATTCATATTCTCCCGTTTCTGGTAGCACTGCGGCTTGAGTCGGCGTTTTATCTTCTGCTGGTTGTGAACGCAAAGAGGGCGAAGACTCCTGCCCTGGCTCCAATGGCTTCTGCTCGTTGACGTAGATCCTGTCGGCAATGTCGATGATGTAGGCATTCTTCTCGCTCTTTTCCGTATAACACAGGTCGAGCATGTAGCAGCTCGTATCCTCTGTAATGATGGATAGGTTGGTACTCGGAAAGTCTGTCAGGCATTGGATATAGAGGATATTGTCATACTTGTCGAGGGCAAAGTAATTGGGATTGAATCCCCCGCGGATCTTGGCGATCTTATCCGGGAAGATGATCTGGCAGACTTTGTTTTGCTGGAGAGGTATTTGTTCAGGTTTTGCTCCATACCCCGATGTGGTCAAACAAACGAATACGATGGCGAAAATATAATTTTTCATTACTTAAAAGTGTTATTTATAACATTTTTATTTCGGCAGGCCGGGCCGGAGAAAGACCTTTTGGTTGTCGAAGAATGATACATATGTTTCTTTGCGTGAGCGCCCCGCATTTGAAATGTCTCGGACGACGGAGCCGACCAGTCCGCCGGTCACTGTTGAGATCTTCCGGTCGATCGCCGACGCTGCGGCCGAACTTGTGGCATCGCCTACGATCTTCTGGTTCTGGTCATTTTGGACTGGCAGTCCCGGACTGCCGTCTTCAGAGTATCCGGAAAGCTCCAGAGAATATATTGCAGTGCCGAATTTTATGGATTCGACAGTGACCTGTACCCGATTATTGTTTAGTGCGATCTGTGCATATATTATGGAATTTCGGGGAATGACCTGTCCGTTTGAAAGAATTACCGATGTGTCGATACGCAGTGCCAGCCTATTGCCGACCATTACGGTTTGCGGCCCGTGTATGAAGGCCGGAATCTCACTGGGTGATGCAATGGAGACTGCTGCATCGGAATTCGTGTTCATTGGATCTTGCAGATCCGAAAGGTTGAATCCTTCTTCCATTAGTTTCTTTTGTTGGGCAAGGATTTCATCTTTTGTCAGCGGACGCGATGGCTCGGTCTGGGACTCGTCTGTGGCCGTGGTATTGGGTTGATTCTGCGACTGTGAATTGTAGATCGCATCGAGTTCCTGCTGAATGGCAGTTTTCTCCATGGCGTTTCGTTCTGCGGCCGGAGTGTAACTCGTCGTTGTGCCGGGAACTTGTGAACTATGCGCAACAGGGGAATGTGTTTCTCCCTTTGGCGTTTCAGGAACAAATATGGCATCGAAAGATATTTTTACATCTTCAGGCACTGTCTTGCTCTGGCTATTTGCGAGTCTTTCCTGATAGAGTTTTTCATCGGTACCCCCTTGTGTCCGGGGTGTTTCAGCCACAATGTCAAATGCAATATCTTCAGATGCCACCCTCTCATCTGTACTGGTGTTCGACTGTATTGATAGTACTCCTCGGATTATAAGTCCGAATATCAGTATAAGCACAACGGCCATACCTAATAGTAAGATTATTTTTTGCTTATTACGATCGTACCATTTTTTGAATTTATCTGTTCTGCTGCTGTCCATCCTGTCGTAATTTTAGTGCGTAATTGACCCGGGCAATGTATTGTCCTGTTTTAACATGAGCATGTCGCGGTCGCTTTTTACTCCAGCCGAAATTTCCGGCAAAGAAAGTGTTTATGGTGTAGATCACGATCACGAATAATATGTCGATAATGATGAAGAGCCTCCACATCGAGGAGGCCGCTGCACCAAGAACGCTTGTGACCAGTACTGCAAGCACAAGGAGAAATATCCCCAGCGGAAGTTTAAATACGGGGGGATAAACGCAAAGTCTGCATCTGTATCGTGGTCTCTGGGGCATTTTAGAGTTTTTGCGTGATGAAATCTGCAATCGAAGAGGCAAACAACATTACTGAAAGGCCGATAATGAGATATCCCAGCTTTGTTATAACATCTTTCGTTTCTTTCTGGGATAACTCTTGACCGGACATAATACTTTTTGTGGCCGTACTCAACCCTATTTTGATTACAGCGATAAGGGCGATCAAGCCAGCCACGATTTGTACGCCATCTTTGATTACACCCTTTAGCTTTGTCGTGGCTGCTATGTCCTGTCCGCCGGCAGCCCACAGAAAGATTGGGATGAAAAGTAAAATTGGCAGTAAAACAATGATTTTCCGTTTCATAATGCTATTGTTTTAAATTAAAGTTTTTGAAGTCGATTTTCGTGATGGCGAGTGCATGCGGATTCTCCCTGGTTCTTTCTTTTGTTTCCTCGAGATAGAATGTGATGGAGACTTCGTAAATCTGCGGTTTACTATGTACTTCCGAGGTGATCGTTACCGTGAATATGGCGTCTACCGCCAGCGGATTCTCTGCGACACACTTCAAGTCGGTTATCTGCACGCTTTGGGAAATGTTGTATTGGCGCATGTTCGTAAACCAGTTGTCCTTGTCGAACCGCTGTTTGAGTGCGTATATTGACGAGTTTCCAAGGGCATAGGTGCTGCTTATGCGTTGCTCATAGGTGTATTTGTCGATGTCGAAGAACAGCATGATGAAGAGCCGTACATGTGCTTCTGCCTCGATCTTGCAGAACTCGGCGGCCCTAATCCGGGTTGCGATCGCTACGTCACCGTCCTGATTGAGTATGTAAGCCGAGGAGGTTGCCTGTAATATCCTCGTTTCAGTATGGATATACATCGCGGTCATTAATATTGCGCAGACTATGAGTATCGCGATGATACCTTTTCGATAGAAGCCGACAGCGTTGTCGAGCTGTGTCAGATGTTCAAAGATTTTCATGGTCTTTTATTCAAAGTATCGTCCGGATACTCCTTTTTTTTGTTTCAGATAAGTTTCCTTGAAGAATTGTCCGGATGTTACCGAACGACTCTTGAGTATTCCCCAAGTCATCGCGCCGACTGTCATGAACGAAGTGGTAATTTGTTGGGGAAGTTGAGCTGCGGCTTCAGAACCACCGACACAAAGAACTGTCAGCGTCGGAGCGCAGAGATAGGCCGCTCCGAAGGCGAATGCCATTAATGCTATTCCCAATTGCGCTACGGAAAGTGAATTGCTGGCGACATCGAAGAGCAAAAGGTTCTGCAATATTTCGATGGCCGCGATGATGAAACTCATCATCGTTACCGTTATGTAACTTTGCCACCATGCGCCGATGGTCTTTTCTGCTCCGTATATAAAGGACAGGGCGACCGCAACGGGGAAAGTAATTCGTAGCAATGCCTTAATGATAAGTACAAAAAAGGTAATTATCAGCTTGCAGAATGCTCCGACGATGAGACATATATTTGCGAGCAATTTGACCAAGCCTCCTTTGATCAGACTCCAGAGAGATTCTTTTTTATTGTCCTCGTTGAAGTCCGAAGCATTGTCTATTTTTGCTCCATTATAGTTCCTTTTCGACACTCGGGCTTGGGCGCGTTTAACATTTCTTATGTCATTTTCACTCAGTGCGTACTCGCTTGCTTCAATGCGGCCGAGGCCATCGCTTTTGTCAATTGCGACCTGCATAGCATCTTGTCTGTTCGGATATAGATATTCAATGGCGGTTTCCCCGAAAAAATCAACCGCAGGTATTATGCAATAGCCGAATATGAGTATTAGGAATAGATGTACGCACCTCATTATCTCAGCTTGTAAATCTTTTCCGGTTTTTTCTCTGAGAGCGAATAATGCTCCGTTTACTATAAGGAAGAACATTAATCCTGCTCCGAGGACGCCATAATAACTGCCTACTTCTGAGGAGAGGAGCGTTAAAAAGTTTGAATTGAAGTAGGTTTCGAACTGGGTGGTGAACGAATTGATTATATTCGCGAGACCAGAAGTGAGTATTGGGTTCATTTTTTTCGATTTGTTAAATATTCATCGAGTTCGTACATCCCCAGCTCGTGTTGTTTGCGATTGACTGAACATATGAGATAGGTGTGGTAACTACAAATGATGCCATATGTATCGTCCATTTGTTTACGGACATCATCGAGATATCGCGCCATTTCAGTGAGTGTGGTTTGTGCGCCGGATTGCATACTATTGAGTAAGTCTTTCAGATCACCCATTGCCCCGTCCATGATATTATTTACGGACAGTTTCCCGTCTTGATCCGCTTGGCCGAAGACGACCTTATTCAGAACTGCCACATGGTAGCTGGCCTCTTCGTCTTCGAAATAAATGCTGTTGTCATATATATATTTTATGGTTTCGAGATACTCGATGTATATCTCGTGAGTTCGTGACGAGACCCGGTATAGTCTGTTCCCGGCGTTATAGACTTTGGCGAGAGAACTTGTGAGCTGTATTGATTGCTGGGTGATTTTCTTCAGGTCGGATATTTCCATTCCCGACGCTTCGGACAGGGCTTCCAATGCTCCGAGGTACGGAGTGAGGAATCCTATCAGAGCTGCTGCATCCTGCCCGAATTGCGCTTTTGTCGGGAGTGGGTGTAGTAGCACGCCGGCCAGAATGATGATGAGTATTTTTTTCATAGGCAAAGGTGTTATTTATAACATTTTTACATTACTTGTTTTGGGCATGGCAAAAGGCATTGATGGCCATCTGCACGTTGCCGTTATATTGGTCGATGTATTTCTTTATCGTGGCCTTGTGTTCTTTCGATGTCGTATAAAGGGCAAGTTCTTCCTGGGAAAGTTGCACGATATATTCTGTGGTATGTGTGCCTTGCCGGATACATATCGCGTGGTCGGATTTCTTCATCGACAGGATGATCTCCAGATCCCGGGAGGTGAGTGATAATTCTGATCGATATTTCTCGAGGTTAGACTCCTTGCCTTCGTGCGAGAGGAAGAACATGGTGTCGGAATTGTTGATGATCGCCTCGTGGTGTTCCGAGTGTATAATGTCGGGCACATCTTGGACGATCAGCCCGATGCCGCTGTCCTCTTTTCTGATCGTTTTGTACAGGTATTTGATGAAATCTCCGAAGTAAGGATCATCGAGGAGTTTCCATGCCTCGTCGAGCCAGAAGATTTTATATTTCGTGGGGGCTTCGGCCAATACTTTCTTGGCCATGAGCATAACCAGATAAAGTACAATTTTGTAGATTGATTTAACATTGGATACAGCTTTCAATTCGACAATGCACATGCGCAACTGGGGAGCGAGGTTGAGTGAATTGTTTTGGCTGTTCAACAAAAGCGACCATTCTCCTTCTTTGCTGTATTGATGCAATACGAGTTCGAAAGAATCGAAATCGAAATATTTGTCATTTAAAGTCCCTCGCTCGTGCTGCTGTATGATATACTTATAGAAGGAATCGAAATTGACGTACTCTGTTCGCTGTTCATAGCGGAGAGAGTAGAAATCGTACAATAGCTTTTTGATATATGCAGTTTTGCCGGGATCGTCTTTTAATCCGAGTCCATTGTTTTGATCCCATAACAGGAGTATCAGGCTTGTCAGCATTTCGAGTTCCGGAACCAATAGTTTTTCCGAATCGTTTTTCGGATCGACGAACGGAATCAGAAACGGGTTGAACGATAACTCCTCTCCCGTAGGCGTCATTCGCATATACCCGGATTTCTCTCCCATGAGATAGTGCAGCATTTCATAGCTTTCCCCATCGTCGAGAATGAAGTTGAAATATTCGTCGGTTTGGACAAGGCCCGAGATCAATTTGTTTGCGGACACCGATTTCCCACTCCCCGATGGGCCGATAGCTGTAAAATTTCGATTAGAGATCTGTGAGTTTCGCATAGTCTCGTTGAAGATATCGACGACGACAGGTTTCCCATGTGTATCGTTCAGAACGATACCGTCTCGGGCTTGGGCATAATCGGCTTCGAGATTTGAAAAAACAGTGACTTCATCGAGAAAAGTCGGATACATGTCAAGCGGGAATTCAAGCCCCGAACAGCATCCGCCGATCGACGACATGAAGATATGCTCGAAGTCCAGTGATAGCCGTGTCGGGGCGATCTGCATTTTTTCCAGTGCGATGTCTAATTTATCCTCGATCGCGGTTTCTTCATTTTCAGGATAAATCAGGAAGGCATTGAAATGGTGATATACAGGGAGGCTTTCTCCCGTTTCTATGATCTCGGCCATCGTTTCGGCCGATGCAATGTGCGACGCGGCTGCCTTACCCAGAAAAGCAATGTTTCGGGTAAAGGTTTTCAGATGCTTTCTTATTGCAACGGGATCCTCCCGGCTTATGATGTTGTTTATTATTTTGTAGCATGGAACACTCCAGCACAGGGGCGATACCAGAGCGTTAAACCGTTGTGCATAGGGACTGCTGGTTGCATTGTTTCTCACTTTATCCCGAAGTGATTTGATGTGCGGATCTGCGAGAACTGCGATGCCGGCCATCTTGTAGTTTCCGAATTTTTGATCTTGAAACGAGAGGTCGAGGGCGCATCGTCCCTGCATGGAGAAGAAGTCCCGGAGGTATTCCAACCAATCCTTGTCGTCCATGCGCCTTGGGGAGAATTGAGAGAGCGCAGCTCTGAAGCGTTTTATGACACTCACTATTTTGTCGATCGCCTCGTCCGAATAGTCGCTTTGTATCGAAATGCTTTTTTGTTTGGTTATGAACATGTATGATTTGTTCGAGAGCCACCGCTTCCCATTGTACATGCGGTTTACGGTTTTCGAGAGGTAGTTGTCGTAGTGCGGCAGATCCTGCGGTGCATAATAGATAATATCCTGTTGGTGGAAAGTGTATCCTTCGTCAAGATCTTTGATCGCAGCTTCCAATTGCGTATACAACCGCATTCCGTCCCCCGAGCCGTCGTCTCTGAAATCAGCCTTTGAGAGTGTGTCGTATTCGGGTAGTGTCAATATAAAGCCGACGGTTACGCTGCCATCTTTAGCTATGGCATAGCCGTCGCCGATCCTGTATATGGGAATGATGTTTTCCAAGTTCGTCCGTGCCATGACTTATTCTTCAAAAAGGTCGCGTGTGTTGAAATCTCGTTGGGGTAAAATCGTAGTGATCTCTTCTTCGGTGCCGGTGATCTGCTGGATGATCCTTTTGTCATGCTTTATATCATCATCCGAAGAATGCAGCGTTGAGTCGTAATCGACCGGGATCATCGCCAGAATTCTGTCCAGTTTCGATATTATTTCGTCTTCGACCGGGGGGATTTCCTTGACGGCCATTTCAGGGATAGATTTGACTGGCTTTTTCCGATAGAAATATACTGCAATGTATAGCAAAGTGAGGACGACGATTATCAGGGCGATCTCGATTAAAAAAGAGTATTTGATATATGTGTCCATTTTATTTTCTGTGCGTAGTACGATTGGAGATAAGGTAGTCCTTCAGCATGTTGTTGCTGTCGGTGAGCAGAGATTTAATCGCCGTATGAGTAGGGTTCAACGGCCCGTCAGGATTGAAAAAAAGTGCAAAAATGTTATTTATAACATTTGTAATAGGTATCTCTCCGAGAATAGCTATTGCTCGTATTCGGTGTAGGTATTCTTCGCAAATCGGGTACGCTGTACGCGAATTCTTGTAGTTCTGTCGGATGAGGATCTGCGTCGCGATTTTTTGCAGATCCAAAGCGGATTCGTAGTCATGCTGATTCTCTCTCTCCGGTTTGGGCATTGGTTCTGGGATAGACGCAGGTTTAGGTTCAGATGCTATTTCCTTCCCCATTGCGCTTTGGTCTTCTGTGGGGGCTTCTGGTACAATCAGCTCCGCAGATCCAGCCAGATCCTGTATACTCTGGTATTTGCGCCTACTTGCCATTTGTAATCTTGATTATTTCTGCCGCCATTTCTTGTAAATAAGGTTTGACCACGGAGTAGGTGCCGAGGTTAAGGTTGACCTTGAGGGATGCAGGAATGACCGTGTTACAGTCGTTCAGGGGAGAGTAGGGAATCCTTGCTTGTAGGAATGGGATTCCGTAGTCGTTGAAGAGGCGCTTTTCTGTGGAATTTGTTTTCCGGAGCCGGGATACCTCGAACTTATTCCAAAGAATATATTTCGACTGCAAGTCGATCGGAAGTCCTTGCAGGGTTTTTAAAAAACATTCTGTACCCAGTACATCACTCGGGTTAATCGAGGTGGGGATGAAGATGTGTTGTACTAATTGCAGAAATGCGCCGGTACCATCTTGTGTCAACGTTCCGGGGAAGTCGATAAAAACATAGTCATATTCCTGATACTGTATATTCTCCAATGCTCTGGATATTTGTGTGTCGTTTCCCAGATCGACATATTGCATTTTGTAGGTTTTGAATCCTGCGTCGATGAGCAATGCGTAGCGGCGCTGAAACTGGCCGATCTCGGTCTTTTGTCCGAGATCCATCGCCAAGAACTCCGGAGAGGTTTCTTTGTATGACAGTTGCTCTATATCTCGTTTCCGCTTTGCCGTATTGGTTTGTTGGGGGTCGATATCGACGACCAGAACGTTAACTTGTTTGCCTGAGTGCAGCAGGTGCCACAGGATTATTTCGTTGGGTAAGATGTTGGTAAGGACGGATTTTCCCGCACCACCCTTTTGCGTCATGAACGCGCATATTTTACTGTCGGTTGCCATCTCTTGGGGATTATCTTCTGAGCAAAATTATCGTGTCATTTTTTGCGAATGAAATTATACATCGTTTTTGAGGCGAATTCTACATGTGTTTTCGGGATTTATTTAATGGATTAATTAGCTTAATAATTAATTAGTTAAATAATGAATCCAATAATTCGTGTATTAATGTGCGAGATCGTTGGAAAGGCAGTATTATTTGGTTATCGTAGTGACGGACAGCTACTTTTGCTTTGGGGGGCGAAAAAAGTGGCAAGATGTGAGTTTGTCGGACAAACTCTCACAACAACCTGCTCCGCAGCCTGTTGCATCTTGCGTCAATGCTCCGGAAGCGGTGCATTTGACGAAAATTTGCCCTTCGGTTAATTTTTGAATTAGGAATATGGATGATAAAAGAAACCATAGAATTTACTGCCGTTTGACATCTGCCGAATATGGTCGGTTTAAGACGGAGGTCAGAAAGACGTATCTGTCGGAATCCGAATATATCCGTCGCAAGTTGCTTCATCCCCAAATGCGTATCCGCAGCAGGGAGGAAACGGATCTGTTGAATTTCGTTATCGGATCACTGTCGCAGGTCAATAACAATATCAACCAGATTGCGCGGGTTATGAATGCCTTGAAGGGAAGCGGGGCTGTTGTGATCGGCAGCGTCGCTCAGAGGCAGCTCAACCAAGTCGAGGCCATATTGAAGGAGTGGAATACGTTTGAAGGCCGCCTCCGGCAAAGTCTGAAGTCGAAATGATTATTAAGATTATACGGAAGCCTCCGAAACCGGGCAATAGGGGAACCCGGGCGCGGGGCTTCGCAGCTCTGCTCCATTATCATGATCGACATGAAAGCGAGCTATGCCTTACGGAGAATATTATTGGCAATACTTCGGTTGAACTTGCCCAGTACTTTATGGATGTCTCTACACGAAGCTCGTCCCGGGTCAAAGATCCGGTTTTTCATGCCGTTGTCAGTTTTGCCTACAATGAAGTAGATCCTGCGCCGGAGGTGATTGAGGCAATGGCCCGACAGTATCTTCAAAAAATGGGATATGCAAATCAACCCTGGGTAATGTATCGTCACACGGATAAACAGCATATTCATTATCACATTATTTCCAGTCGGGTTGATGTGCGAAGTGGGAAAGCTATTTCGAGTAGTTACGAGGGATTACGGACGAAGACCGTGCTGGATCAGCTTGCGCCATTATTCGGATACCAGGTAGGCAAAGGAGCGGATAAACGTCAGCAACAAAATCAGGGATTGATCCGCGAGATAGATCAAGTAGTCCAAAAAGTCCTGCTTGAAGATCAACCATACAGCATGTATCGGTTTTGCCAAGCGTGCGAAAAACGAGGACTGAAGGTAAAGAAATTGCCTCGAGGATATGTTATCTCGCAGGGTAACTCTTATCCTGTTGCCCTGTCAAAATTACCTGTTTTTGCAGAGCGCAGGTTATCGCATATTTTAAGAGCAGTCAAGCAGGAACGAATCCGTGAAATGCGGTATATCCGGAAATGCCTGTACATGGTTCTCCGGAATATGCCTCAGATTGATATGCAGTCCGATATGGCGGCTGAATTGTTTGGGGACAAGCTACTGAATCAGTTGGCGCAATACAATATAAATGTTATTTATAACAGAAATAGCGCCGGAATAGTCGGAATTTCTTTTGGCCGGCCGGACTTGACTTTCAAGGGGAGCGAGCTGAAGCTGTCATGGGAAACGATCCTACATTATGTTCGGAGCAAGAGGGGGGTATCTGCAAAGAAGAAACCTATCCTTCAAACAACTGTCCGGCCGCAGGCAGCACACCTCCAGACGCTCGTACAGGGAGCCGCAGTTGGGAAGAAAATAGCTGAAGACGAAGAGGAAAAAAAGCGTCGCGGACAAGCCGAGCAGGAAATATAATTCATGGTTTATGCTATTGTGTTGATATATAGATACATGCCAGCTCTAAAATATTATAGTATTTAATATAAATAATTTATATTATTCAAATAATTGAAATTATTTGAAATAATCTGTTTATATTTGCTGAGAAGGCATAATCACAAAACACGAAATAACAATGGAAGCATCACAGACTTTTAAAGACAAGAGAAGCCGGCTGACAAAAGAACAAAGAGAGCGGGTTACTCCGGAACTGGTAGAGGAGATCATGGAAAAGCATGTGTCACCTGAACATTGGCCGTCGTTTCGAAGACGGCATAAAGCCGAGTTTCGGAAAATCGCCGAAGGCTACGTTTCTCAGTGTATGACTTTTTCAGCCAAAGATACAAAGAGGCCCTATAAAGCACGGATCAAAGGGTTGTTGGTGAGTGAGGTAAATGGTGAGGAAAGGATCTCCTTTGATTTTCTGTTTGCCCAGCGGAAATTGGTCATTCCGAATCGTATGCAGATCAAGAACGGTCAGGATGCGATCAATATATCCGACGAGCAGATTGAAAAGTTGAAGGCCGGAGCCTTCCTTGATGAGCTTTTAGTTTCAGAGAAGGGGGCAAAGTTTTTCGCCGAGGTCGATACCGAACTTAACCGTCTTGCTATTGCTGAAGCGACGTATGTTCGTGCCCCGAAGACGCTGCACGGTTCAATTCTTACCCCGGAACAGAGCAATGCCATTATGAGCGGAAAGTCTATGGAGTACGAACGTGAAAACCCCAATGATAAATCGCAGGTATTCGTTCTCAAAGCCCGTTACAGTCCGATTTATTATACGATCAGGTCGGAGTCGGTTCTCGATAAGGATGGGAAGCCTCTTGTTCGGAGTGTATCCGTATCTGTGGATCCGAGTCAAACACTCCAGTCGGTAGAAGAGGCGGTTAAGATGTCTGCTCAAAAAACGAAAAAACGGGTTAGTCAACAAAGACAGATGTGATATTGAATAATCTTGGTTATTATGGATGTATATATCAGTGGGAAAATCAGCGGAAAAACCCAGCAAGAAGCAGAGGCTGATTTTGGGAAATATGCAGAAATCATCCAGGCCGCCGGTCATACTCCCGTGAATCCGATGAAGAACGGCCTGCCTTTCGATGCTCCCTGGGAAGATCATATGGAACGCGACCTTGAAATGTTACGCGCGAGTGATGCTATCTGTTTATTGCCGGATTGGGTCGAGAGCTGCGGAGCGAAGATCGAGTTGCACCAGGCACTTGAGATCAGGATGCCGGTTCTCAATGACTCGAATCTTCGTCTGTACCTCGAACAAGCCAATCATCAGGGAGTTCAACAGGAAGATTCCCGTAGTAAGATTCTGCGCAATATAGAGAGGAGCTACAAAATGCAACAAGGGACGATAAAAGATCCGTCACAGAAACATAACCTTTAAATGAGCAATTATGAAAATTGTCCTTGGAGAAGCGAAAGAAGAGTATGATACCGATGTGCAGATGGCCGTTACACGTCAGTTAATTCTTCGTGTTAATACAGAAATAAAACCGGAGGAAGCCTATGTGGTTTCGGAAATAACCTATTCCCAACGTACGGGCTATTCGTATACGCTGATAAATACTCAAACAAAAGAGAGGCGTACGACAAATTTAATTCGGCCTCTTAGTAAACGGTTTGGTGTGGGATTTTATAAAGATGATGTGCGTATGATGTTAATGCCGGAACCCGAGTTCAAAAGATTATGTGAAGGGGCGCAAAACATAGTCAAGAAAGAGGAAGTGAAAAAAGATAAAACACGGTATCAGCTCTCAAATGATTATCAAGGCTCCAGATACGATTCCAAGCTCACAACTAAAGAAATTGCAATTAAGATCCGTGCATATTGCAAAACTCAGTATCCGGATTATAAATTTTCTGTACGTGTGGATCGTTCTGAAATAAATGTCAAGATTCTTTCAGGCCCCCAAGAGATCCGGGCAGGAAAGGGACTTGCTAAGGGAAACTGGCAAACAATCGGGATTACGGACTTTTATAAGGACTGGTTATCTGAGGGAGCCTATAAAATGTTATATGATATAACGCAGTATGCAAAGTCATACAATCGCTCTGATACTGATATTCAGGATGATTACTTCGACGAACATTTTTATTTTCGATTGGATATTGGTGCTTGGGATCGGCCATATACTGTAACGCCTGAAATAAAGCCGCAGACCGGGATAACAAAGTCTGGTACTTTACAGAAAATTGAGTCTCGGATCGTATCTCAGCCGGAAGCGAATCATCGATCAGGCCCGGAAAAAACCATTTAAATATACAATTATGTATGCACACTTTGAGGGCACATCGCAGGAACTTGCCGACCTGCAAAACGATGTGAGTGCTGCGAAAACTGCACTTGAATTACATAGAGAATTCAATATCCAGTACGCAAATGTTGCCGCTCACCGGAATCCGACCTTCTCAATGTATGAATACCTGATGGAAAAGTATGAGGCTCTCAATAAGCAGCGAATTGCCGAGGGGATAGAGCCTTTGAAGCTATCTGCTCTTGAGGCCCGTTATCAAGAATTGAAATCGGGATCTTTATCTACATCGGAATCATTGGCATTCATTGAACGATGTTTAAAGACGTCGGAAGTCGGACGTCAGTCCAATCAGAATAAGAATAACTCAATTCCTGCAAAGGGGAGAACCAGCAGCGATTGAGTTACTGTCTGAACTTGGGAAAATGTTATAAATAACACGAAAAGCTATGGCAACAATAAACTTCAGGATCGAAGCCCCTATTGCAAAATATGGGACTCGATTACCAGTCGTTGAAAACCGGCTGGTATGGCTTATCAAGGATTTCATTCGGGATGCTGAACAGATTCAAGGTTTGTCGGTCGGCATGAGCCATGTCGAATTTGCAGATGGAGCGTATTTTACCAATGTGTCGATTAAGAACGAGTGGTATGAATCTGCGCGAGGATTGAAAAAATTGGCCCGGAAATATGATCCGAATTATGATAAGCGTGCGCATCAGGCATTTCCTGCTATGTATGCCACCGACTTATCTTCGTTGGGTGAAGAAATTGTGCTGCACTTCCAAAAAAGCTGTGACCAGTTGATCGTTGATCGGTATGCAGGCATTATCAAGAATGAAATAGGATCGCTTCACACAGAGTTAGGAAAGGATGTGTTGATACGGAACATCAATGAAGACAATTCTTTATTTTTTGTCTGTCGGGAAGTAGACGGGAAAGAGAAAGTCGGGATTGTAGCTAAATACGGACAAACTCTTATCCCGCTGAAATATGACGATCTGAAGGAAATAAGAAACGGTTATTACTTAGCTAAAGAAGCTGGGAAATTTGGCGTTGTTACGCTTTCAAACAAGGTTGTTGTGCCTCTGAAATATTTTAGGCTGCATATATTTCCACTTCAATTTTCTTGGGAATCATTGCATAATAGTATAAAGAAAGACTACCTGCTTGTGGCAGGGAAAGAGACGGGTGATGGAATTCGTTACGGGGTAGTCAACCTCAAAGGGGAGGTGAAAATACCGTTTGAGTTTGAAAGTTTAGAAGTGCAGTATAACTGGGAACAACGCTTTGTCAGATATGGATTCATGGTTGCGCAGAAAGATGGCAAGTATGGGATGATAGATAAGGAAGGAAGTGTTATAATTCCTTTCGAGTATGACCATCTTGGCCAAAACGGATATTCCAAAGAATATTTTGAGTTTGAAGACGGATATTTGGGTGCGGTCAAGGATAATAAATTTGGGGTTGTCGATGTAAACAATAATGTCGTGATCCCATTCGATCGTTCAAAAGACGCTCTTCTCGACATGGTTTATCCTGATGTCTATTTTCTATGTCGTCCGACGAATAAAACTCCTGAACAGCGAATCGCTGATTTAGCTGAACTTGAGAACGGACTTATTAAGCAGGATTGGGAATGCTATAAGAAGAATTACTTGTCTGGGAGTTATATGCGGGAACAATTGGATAAACTGAGAATACTATATTGCAATATTGACGATCGGGATGCTGGCAAAGCAAATGAACTATGGGATAAATACTCCCGGAATGGATTATCCCGTATTCCAGACTTATTTGAAGACAGTAATGGCAATCTATGGCGAACACAGAACTATATGATGGAGATTGCTCACTTGGAAAAACCAAGTGCCGATAATGCGGTTGGAGTTTTCCTTTCTCCCCGCGAGCGTATGCAGCGGATAGAAAAGGAGCTTCGGGATATAGAGAATCAAGAAATAATGGGGGTGCATTACGGTGAGTTTCCTCCGGAACGGGTCGATTCTGAGATAAGTGCAAAACTGCTTGAGAACGACAGAAGAATTGAAGAGCTGCACGATTCTTACAGGGTGATCAGAGCAAATTATCGCAAGTACAGAGCGCGTGGCTCTGAGCAGCAAGACCGAGGCGGCCTATCGAAGACTTTGCAAGTTGTCGAAGGGCAAATCCATGTCAAACGTAGCAAAGCCGAACATGTCCATAATGATAACGCGAACATATTGGCAAAGTGACAACGGAGACTGACCAGTGCAGACCTGAAAATTAAAAATATTATATCATATCATGATATGTGTGTCGCTGCTTTAGAGGAAGGTTTTTTTGAACCGGACGGAGGAGAGTATAATCGAAATAAGGAGCGTCAGCTGGCCGAGATTGGACGTGAAATAGATGCCTTGTATGAGCAGTTGGATCGTGCGGAAGCAAATGTCCGGAAGTTTGCTCCTCCCCTTGAGAGGCGGAAAGACATATTGGCTCCGACGACCACTCTGTATAATATTGAGCAGGGGATAAAAGAGAAAATGTCAAAACCCCGATCATCCCCAACCTGCGAACAGAAGATGTAAAAGTGTAGTCTTTTAAAATACTCTTGATCCCATGGCAGTTTTAATCTCGATTAACCAAAAGGGTCGTGTTGGAAAATTTTTGTCATCCAATCGTGGGATGGTTCACATGGGGAGACGATTACTTGAACGATCATAGCTGTGAGCATTTTATACGAGAGATTAAGCAACATATTCATAATTTTTTTGATTGAAAAATTTAATAAACCATGATTGATTATAAAGAAGCGAAGAAATACCTTCTTCCAACATTATTGGATTATGGCTTCAAGGAGCGTAAAGACAAATCGTGTAAATCATGTCTTGTCTTCTCGGACGGCTCGGAAACACTTTTGGTGTATCGCAACCAGAGAGGAATCTACGATCATTATGTCAATAAAAGTGCGTCTGACGATTATGGGGATGCCGTTCACTTCATTATGAAGCGGATACTCAATAAAACGACCAATCTGTCCGCAGAAGATTTTTGCAAAGTGGAGGCTGAGTTGTCACGGATTGCCGGGCTTGGTGTAATTAAAGATGTTATAAATAACACATCTACGATACAGGAAAAGCAACCGTTCGATATTTCAAAGTATACGGTAGAGCGCCTCGATCTCGCGGCTGTTCCCGGGGCATGCCGGCGGTTTTTCGAGCAGCGCCATATTGATCCCGGGCAACTGGCTCCGTTCAAGTCCGTGATAGGTATCCTTGTTAGCGACCGCGGGTTTAGGCAACCGTTGTTCTATTGGAAAAATATGGACGGGAATATAATCGGGGCGCAGTATAAATATATCAAGGACAATGTGTGTCAGAAAAGGTTTCTGAAAAATACCGATCGCAGTAATTCTCTTTGGATGACTCCTATCGAGGGTAGCAAGGCGCTGTTCGTTACGGAAGATCCGCTCGATGCAATCGCGCATAGCCAACTTTTCCCTGGCGCCCGATATGCTTACCTCTGTACCGGAGGAACATCGACCAAAGCCCAGCGGGAGATGATTCATAGCTTTTCTCAGAAATTTAAATTGCCTATCATCCTCGGAAACGATAATGATTTAGCCGGACAGTTGGAAAACTTTAAACTTGCATATCATACGGCCAATATTGAGTATGCCATCAATAGTAAAACGCAGCGGGTTCTTCTTACCGTCAATGGCGCGGAGCGGGAATGGGGAAAGGATGAAATAGTTGCTGCCCTACAAGCAGTAATGAAGCAGAGGCCGAATATGATCCTGTCAATACCATGGGCAAAAGATTGGAATGATGATCTACGGAGTAGTAAGAAGTCTATCTCCTTGCGAATTGCTGAAAATATGGTTCGAGCGCAGATCGAGACAACCAAATCAGAACAGCGGGGAATGATCGCCGGGAAATTGCCCTAATACTTCTGCTATACTGCTGGAGTTTCGGAACTGGGTTAAAAATGTTATAAATAACATTTTAATAATCATATGTTTATAGGATGTTCGGTTTTTTGCGCAACAGCTTTTTTTTATCGGAGAAAACAGTTAGTTTTGTCAATAATATATATTATTTAGATAATATAAATAATTGAAATGAATGGCAACACTATCTCAAATTGAAGAAGAGGATAATGAAATATATGCGTATGTCGTACTTGGGGCCATTTGCATAGGGTTTCTCTTGCTGCTGGTACAATTGTATTATGCCAATTACGATTTGGTGCAACGCCTTCATATCGACATTCCGTTTCTGGATAAACATATTTTCTCGAAAGAGGGGATGAAGTTGTTGCTGGGGGACTCCTATAAAGTCAGGAATGTTGTGCTGTTCCTTTTTGCGTTTTCGTTGACGTCTCCATCTAAAGGGGAGAAACCGACGTCTTTCTGGCGACAGCTCGCCGGACTGGGCATTTCTGTTGCAGTATTTCATTGCTGTCGTTTTTTCTTACTTATCCCTCTTACCGCAGTCGGACAGTCATTGAATATTCTCGGGTCGCTCATCAGTGCCGTGTGCATCCTCAGTTATTGTGGCCGGATTACGAGGTTTTACTTGGCGCCGGATCGCTCTTTGAATGAGAACGAACGGTTGGCTGACGGGTTTGAGTAGACCACTGAATTGATCGAAACCCCTACTTCTGTCAATTGGAAGTATGAGTTTTCGTACCAAGGTAAAACTCACATCGGATATATCAATGAACTTGCGGTGTATAGGGCGTCGTTTGTTATCGGAATGCCGGGCACGGGCAAAAGTCATTCGTTTCTCGATCCTGCAATGAAGCAGCTCATAGCAAAGCATTTTTCGGCAGTTGTTTATGACTATAAAGATCCGACATTAAGCAATGCGGTGTATCAGTACTACGTGGCGTATAAACGGGAACACCCAGCTTCCACGTTGCGATTCGGGTATTTGTCCTATGTGAACATCAACCATACCTATCGCTGCAATCCGATGAAAGGTATATCTACATCGGCCGAAGCGGTCAACTTTGCCATTACGATTCTGACTGCCTTGAATAAGAACTTTGTCGAAAAACAAGGCGAATTCTTTACGGAAAGTGCGAAATCATATACCGCGATCGTAATATATGCACTGGGAGTATTGTTCGGGGGACGTTACCTGTCATTGCCCCATACGCTCACTATGCTGTCTCAGGTGCCGTCTGTCCTGTTCCCGGTGCTGAAGCTGATCTCCGTGCTGTATCCCGATATGAAGACCCTGTTTTCGCCTTTCAAAGAGGCATACGATACAAATACCTTACCGCAGCTTCAGGGGCAGTTGGCCTCGGCCCAAATCGGGTTGGGGTCAATGTCAGACGCATCATTGGCCTATGTTATGACTGAAGATGAGGAATCTCGGGATATCGCTGTCGATTTGGATACGATCTCGTCGAAAGAATCTCCTATGTTATTATGTCTGGGTTCGAATCCACGGTTAGGGGCGGTTCTCGGGCTTGCTAACGCCGTATACCTTACACGCATTGCCAATCTGCTCAATCGCAAGGGCCGTAACCCGACGGCTTTTTTTGCCGATGAAGTGGTGACAACCTATATCAATGGGCTCGATAATTTAATCGCAACTGCGAGATCCAATAAGATTGCGGTTTTTCTGGGTTTTCAGGATTTCAGCCAGATGGTACGCGACTATGGACAGAAGATTTCCGATGCGATCGTCAACACGGTCAATAATGTTTTTGTCGGAGCTGTCAAAGGTAAGACGGCAAAGGAACTGGCAGAAAGTTTTGGCAAAAAGACCGTAAGGAAAATCAGTAAGTCCATTACAGAAGATGGGAAGGTGACAACTTCTATCGCCGAACACAAAGAAGAACGTATTACTCAGAGCATGATTGAGGAATTGTCGCAGGGAGAGTTTGTAGGGCGCATTGCGGATGAATATGGTAAGGAGATCAAATGCAAGGTTTTTCATGGTAAAGTGATCGTCGAAACACCTGAGAAAGAGCAGCGCCTTCGGGAAGAGTTGGAGAACAGGACGAAAAATGAATGTGAGAGAGATGGACGGTCATATCTTCCCGATGAAACCCCTTGGATACCTAAAGTCCGGAATTGGTCGGATGAGGAGATTAAGCGCCGTCTGCGTCTGAACGTGATTAAGATAAATAACGAGGTTTCGGACGTGCTTCTGAAGCTGAATGAGATTGCCGATACATATAAGATTCTGACTCATCTGACAACGGGGACTGACGAGTTTTGTTTGCGGCACTACCTTGCTGAACCGCAAAATCCGCAGAAACGAATCAACCTTTTCGTCTGGCTGGAGGAAGCATACCGTATTGTATGGCGAATGGGCGAGCTTGAACTGAAAGATGATATTCTTTCTTTCGAGGAGAAATTTCAGCTTCTATTGCGTGATGTATATACGACCTCATATGAAGGGCTTCAGCAGATTCTTAAAGCCCGGGAGCAATATCATGCAATGGACTTGAATTCTGTAAAACAATTGATTGATGAATATGAAGATGAATATGGAACCAATCTGGTCAATCCTTAAAATGATCGGTTATTTCCTCATGGAGCTGTTGGTGTGGATTGGGACGGTTCTGTTGCATGTAACTACTTTCCTGCTCTTGTTCTTTGTACTTAGGAAAGTAAAAAATAAACCAAAAATAAAAAAATATTATTATGAGGAAACTGGAATTTGACGGTATCATCGGTGCCATCGACGAAAAAACCAATAAGCTGGTGCTGCGAGTTGGTTCGGAAACTTACGCGAAGACTGAAGAAGGAAACTTTGAAACCAAGACCGACTGGATCAATTGCTATGTGGCACTCTCAGAAAAGGGGCGTTACCGGGTCGGTGATCGTTACTTCTTCAGGGGGAATATGATTGTTGAGCCATATGCCAGTAAGAAGGAAGAAGGTGTGGCCAAAGCTCAGATCAAAGTCTTTGTATCCGAGAAGCCGGAACTTATTTATCGCAAGAAAGACACTGCACCTGTACCCGCTGCACCGGCTGAACCCTGCGATGATGTTGATGATCTGCCATTTTAAATGCGAGCCTTATGAAGAGAATAGTAGCAATATGCTTATGCTTGGTAATAAGTAGCGTTTGCCGGGCGCAAGTCGGATACCAGGGCCAGAGCGCGATCAGCTTGGGCGTAGCTAAAACCAATTATGGAGTCATGGCGGACTTGCGGTTCATGAATCAGGTTACCCCCAGATCCGCAATAGGGGGTGAGGTAGTATATAACCGGGAGCAGCTCTCGACAACAGACGATGCAGATTTCAATGCGCAGCAGGTTCTTGTTGGTGTCGTATATCAGTATCCGGTATTGTTCGGCCGACTCGGGTTCTTCCCCTCGGCGTCGTGCCTGATCGGGGGAGAGTTCGCTGATAAAACTACATCCAAAGGCGATATGTTGAGTTTTAGCAATGGGGTTGCGTTTGGTGTTTCGGTCAATATTCCTGTCGGAGTTGTAATCGGGAAGCGATTCACAGTTTATGCAGATCCGCGGCTTATGTACATCCCCACGACTAACTTTGAGAGTTGTATTTTGTCTATCGGTGTCGGGCTGAAATACTATTTCTAAATGACCAATGTGATATTCAGTTCGAGGTTAAAAGTGTGCATTTCTTGTTCGTAGGTATAAAATAGGTAAACATATTTGGTTACTCGGATTTTATTTACTACCTTTGCGGAAAAGATCGAACTATATGACACTTAACGACGCATTCTCGGTGTTGATTGCGCAGCCCTTTTGGTATAAGGGTAGCGGATATACCAAGCAGTATGCCTATCGGGACAAGAAGAATTTTCAGAATGGGAAACTTATTCCTGAAGAGCGTATGAGGCACTATTTGAAAACAGCCGGCTGGGAGCAGACCCAAGAAGAACAATGGGAAAAAGATGGAAAATAAGGATTGGGCATACCAAATTATCGACAACGATGCTATCAAAATGAATAACGGGGATAACATGGTCGATGTGTCTACGGCTTATCTGGCTATTGACCGTGCCCGGTCTGATGAACGGCATCAGTTATTGGCCGGCTGGGAGCCTACAACGAAGTCAGTTCCGACGACCGGCCTTGTTGATGTCTTTTTTTTAGACGGGACGATCCGGGAGATCGTAGGCGACCATGTATGTAACTGGGTTTATCCTTATATCGAAACCGGATATGCTGTTGCATGGAGGCTGCGGAAAGTCGATACCGAACAAGTAGATGAATAACAGACAATTTCTTCCCTTCACGACTCAACAAATTGGGTGAAATATGCCGGAGACTGAAGATAAATTGAGATTGAGCCTGATGGCCTATCCGTTTCCCGAGATCCAACGTGTCGAAGAGGTGTTCTCCACGCTGAAGGCGGATCCGGCATTGCTTGAGGAGGCGAGGCACCGCGGGTTCTACATGGGGCATACGAAAGCCAACCAGATGTTCAGCCGGTTGTTTGGCGGCGGACGCATAATGATAAAGCCGGAAGCCGATACGGAATTTGTCCGGCGGGTGATCCCGTATCTGAAGGCATTACTGAGCAGCTATGCCTTGAAACATGAAGAGAAAGAGGCGATATGTGCCATGATCCTGGACGAGATCGCTGATGACGTACTGCCAGAACCTAAAAAATAACTGTAATAAATGCCGAAGGGAGAATATACACGCACTGAAGCGGGGCGACGAGCCTATTTCGTTGTTACAGGAATAGAGTTGCCGAACACGCTTACCCATGATGAAATCAAAGCGTATTCGCATGCGCTTCCTGAAGAACAGTGGAAACGCTGCCATGAACTCTATCTCCAGTATATGAGCATCGGCCGGCCTGAGTATATGAAGAATTATGCTGAAAACTAACCCTAAATAATATGGACATTCAAATAATACAGAATAAGATCTACGAGATCCGCGGTCAGCGTGTGATGCTGGATTTTGATTTGGCCGCACTGTATCAAGTTACTACCAGTGCGTTAAATCAGGCTGTAAAACGTAATATCAAGCGGTTCCCGGATGATTTTATGTTTCAGCTCTCCAAGGGGGAATTCGACAACTTGAAATCACAAATTGTTACATCAAGTTGGGGCGGTACTCGCAAACCCCCTTATGCTTTTACAGAGCAAGGATTAGCTATGCTATCCGGGTTGTTGAACAGTGATGTTGCTATTCATGTAAATATTATGATTATGAGGGCCTTTGTTCAACTGCGGAACATGATTGTGCAGTCAGCGCGATACTCGGCCGAGCTTGCCGAGTTCCGCAGCCGGCTCCTGCTTGTTGAACGAGAAGTCAGGGAGAACCTTGAGGCTATGAACGACTTGAGCGAAGACGTGCGGAGAGATTTTGATACAGTATTCGAGGCCATCGGAGCGTTGTCCGTGAAACTACCGGAAGCCAAGAAATCGCGTCAGCCGATTGGCTTTGTAACCGGCAATAAAGAAGATTAATTGTTGTTAACCAAATAAAAAACTTGCGTAAATCCACTATTATGAAAAAGATTTTTAATTATGTGCTTGCTATCTCTGCCATTGTGATCGGGATGGCCTTTGGTTCTTGCAACGAGGAAGAGTTCCCCTCCCCCTCGCATCCTGATGGAGATGTAGTCCCTGTTATTCTAAGTGTCGAGGTGGCAGATCTGGTTTCGTCCCGTGCGATCGACGAGAATTTGATCAGCGATATTAATATTTATTTTTTCGGGAATAAAATCAGTTACCATTTCTACTACGCAGAAACAGCTCCTTCTTTTACTTTTCAAATGCTTCCCGGCACTTATCAGTTATATGTAGTAACGAATGTCCATCAGGATTTGGGAGAGCTGACCAAGGACGAATTATTGGCTTGCGATTATATAATCGGTGATATGGTGAGCGATATTCCCATGACGGGGAATATGAATATTCATATAACCAATGCAATGACGCTCCCGACATTGCAGGTAAAGCGTGTCGCTGCAAAAATATCGTACAATATTACGGTCGATAATGCTGTCGCTTCCAATATAAAATTACGTTCAGTGCAATTCTGCAATCTTCCGAAATCTACGGTACTGTTCGGCTCGGGGACTACGTCGGATGATGTAAATGATTTCTATGATGCCAATGCAATAGAGATCGACAATGACATGATATTTTCAGATGTTTTCTACATGTTTGAGAACTGTCAGGGCAACGTAAACAGTATCTATAACCAAACTGATAAATCACCGGAAAAAGCTCCTAAATGCGCATCGTATATGCGTATTCTTGCGGATGGGCCGGGTAAACTTCTTGAGTATATCGTATATCTGGGAGAGAATAGTACTACAAATTTTGATGTACGAAGGAATACCAAACACGAGATGAACCTTTACATCAAAGGTGAAAATGAGATTGATAACAGAGTCACGGTTTACGAAGGGCTTTATTATGGTAAGGCAAATTGCTACATCTGTACAGGTTCTCAGGTTGCGTTCGATGTCACGCCATACCGCACATCGAAAAATCTGACGTATACCTATTCGGATATATACGCTGGAGTCGAATATGAGGCCGTGAGGGCCGCCTTGTTGTGGCAAGATACGAAGAATCTCGTCCGATCGGTCAGTATCAATGATAACACCGTGATCGTCAATACCAATGGGGGAAAAGGTAACGCTGTGGTCGCTATATATAATAAGGCCGGAGAGATCTTGTGGAGTTTTCATATTTGGTGTACAGACCAGCCCGAAATATGCGAGTTTGCAAAGAATAGTGTCGGTAACTCATATTCCGTTATGGATCGGAATTTAGGAGCGACGACCTCCGCTTTAGGGGTACAATCATCCTATGGCTTGTACTACCAGTGGGGGCGAAAAGATCCTTTTGTCGGAGCTCTTGGAGCAACAAGTAGTGAAAACGGAAAAATGTATGATATAAATGGAGGAGAAGTGAGTTTTCAACAAGAGAGAGCTGTTGCAGGACTTACAGTCGAAAATGCAATTAGGAATCCTCAGGTATATTATACTGGCTATAACACATTTTGGGTGGCAAAGAGTGAATCTACCAAACTATTATGGGGCGATAATATAGACGACAACGTAGCCCCGGTTAAAACCGTGTATGATCCGTGTCCTGCCGGATATAAAGTTGCCCCACAAGATCTACTGCGAATTACGAGTAAGAACGGATCGTTAACAACAACTCAACCGTCAGGGTATTATACCTATGGTCAATTTAATTCGGGTTGGGCCCTGTATTACGATGGAAGAGGGACGGATAGAACAAAAATATTCTATCTGCAGGCTGGAGGTAGTCGTGCTGGATTAACGGGCGGAATAAGTATGGGCACGATAACGGGGGCTATGTGGACTTCCGGATGCAATAGTAATTTTAGCGCGAGTTCGGCCGGTTGTAATAGTGTTGAAATACTTAATCAATCAATTGAAAATCTCTCGCATGGATTTAATATCCGTTGTGTAAAAGAGTAGATGTGAAATTGTAAAAGTAAAGATAGAAAATAGGGGGATGGTTAATCCATCCCCCATTTCAAATTCTGACCAACCCGTAGCTGTCCAGCAGACCAAAATTCTGGCTTAATAAAAGCAATTAAGCTTAAACGAATCGGAACAGCAAATCTAAAAGCACGGACAGCAGCGCAATCAGTAATTGTAACATCGCTACAATATTTGCATTCCTTTTGCGCAACCCCTCTTTTCGATAATGTTTCATACGAAAAACTTTTGAGGATCTCGTTTTAACCTTCCGATGAAGAACAACTGTTCTTAATGGTCTTATGACCACCGCCCGGTTAAAACACTGGCGCACTCAATGCCTAAAGGCGTCACAAAGATAGTGATTTTTGTCGATAAAGTAAATTTGATCTGAAGAGTGCAGATTTAATATCTACTTTGTTTGTGGTAAAAGTCAATAAGATTTCAGATGGCGAATCTTATCCGTGTGGGGCAAAAATGGCGTGGAATAGTAGTTAAATCTCGGGGGATGTCATGCAAAACTAAACCCTGAAGTATGCCGTAGCAGGGACTTCAGGGGATTACGATGCAAAGATAAAAATTAGTTTGGGAGATGATTTTGGCCCGGTTCATTTATTCGAGAAACTCTTCCTTACTCCTTCAAAATGGCAGTATGGCACATGTCCTGAATGATGATGCCTTCGTCAAGTATTTGATAGGCTAAAACCCAATGTTTTTCGAATACCGCACAACGGTAGCCCAGTTTGCACCACCGCTTGAATTGGCATAGAGGGTGATTGATCTCGGCGCTGCATGTCATGATAAATTGGACGAACTGACCTCGATAAGCCTGCGCCGCTTCTTCAGAGAGTTTAATATCATCCCTGAGATAGGAAACCAAATCGGATAATTTGCCCAATACTGTGGGGGATACAATAACCTCGCGCATTATTGCTTGTATGCTTCTTGGATTTTGGCGTCGAATCTTGCGTTGAACTCTTCGAGGGGCACGGCACCCGCGGCAAGGGCTGCGCCCCATGCACCGACGGTCTTGGCCTCTTTCTTTTCTGGCTCGACCGTCACGCTCTTGTGATCTTTGATAAGGTCGAGTAGCCACCGCCCTTCCGGCGTGCTATCCTCAATGTGTACCGTTGTCATAACTCGAAAAGTTTTCCTTGTTGCAAATATAACGAAATTCTTGCCGCGAACGTATTCTCGTGTAAAAATAGTTTTAGGTAAGCCTTCAACTTATTTCTTGTGTGGAGCCGCAAAAAACAGCCCGCTACCTTTGAAATATTATATAAATAATATTTATGCAATGTTTAAATATTGCTCGTATTCTGTTAGCAGGAGCGAGGTTAAGACGATATTTGCAAAATGTTCCATAGTGTTGCTGTTATAAATTAATCGGCGGCGAGCCTTTCACCCGCATTGCGCATCCGTTCCGCACAATCCCATAGTCACGTCCCTGTCATGGACTGAATGCGCCGTTCTGTTTTTTTGAACTACGCCGATCTGTGGTTATCTGGTCATTGTTACGTCTGAAGGCAGGTAGTATTTCGTCGTTTGCGACTCTATGTATCTGTCGTTATAGTGGAATTTGAAACCCGGATTGTCGCCGGGGCGTATCGAGACGGAGAATTTTTCGTCGCAGCGCCAGAGGTAGGTCGAGTTCCTCGCTCCTTTGGTGATCGTCGGCATTGCTGTCGATCGCAGTCCGACGGGCGGGATCTTCGACCTATCGAGTCGGTATTCCTCATAATAGAACTTTATCGGCTCGGAAGCCTTGTAATCGGTCGAATACTGCGTGCGGTAATCGTAGGCTACCTTCGGTACGGGACGTCCGCCTTCCATGACGAGATACTGAAATTCTATCCGGGCGATTCCCTGCCGGGTTATGTTCACTGTCCGGGGCTTGAGTCTGACTTCAAGCCGCGTGATGCAGTCGCGCGAGAGCTGGAGTGCATAAGTCGCCTCGTTGGATAGGAGCTGCCCGGTGCTGTCATACCAGCCGGCCGGTTCGAAGTTGAACAACTCCTCGTTCACCAGTGCGAGCGTTACCTTTTCACCTTCAGTATTGTGCTCTCCGGCTCCCTCGATGGTGAAACAACCCTCGACGCTGCTGGTCACGACTATGTTCTTCACGACGTCCATGTATGCGCGTGCTTTTGCCGATGTCTTGCCTGCTGTGACCTCGAATTCGAGGATCTGCTCGCCGATCTCTTCGGGTGCATACTCGAATGTCGCATCCGCATCGACGGGGCAGGCCTGCCCGTTCACGGCATAGCCGTTCCGGAAGATTTTGCCTTTGCCCTGACTGAGGGTCGGTGTTACGACGAATTTCCCGTCTGCGCCCGGAGTACCTTGGATATGTAGCTTCACCGGAATCCGGGCATCGGCCGCGGGGTTTACGATCTTCGCTTCGCAGACAGCTTCGGCCGTGATTTCTGATGGCGCTGTTACCGTCACCTTCAGGTCTTGCTGTTCGCTGACTTCGCCATCAGGGGACTTGGCCTGAAAACTTACGAGCAGATCTCCCGCTTGGGCCGGGGTAATTACAAGGCGTGCATGCTTGGCCGCGAGCTGCACCCATTGGCCGGACGTGTCCATGTCGCTTCCGTCGAGCGTGAGCGTGGCCTTCCCTTCGCGGATGAACGCTGAGAGGGAGAAGTTCCCGTCCACACCTTCCTGAGCAACGGTCAGCGTGAGGTTTACGGTCTCTCCCAGTTCACAGACCGCTGTGACGGTAGACAGGGATAATTGCGGCGTTGGCTCGACGATCTGGTATTTTGACGAGGAGCATCCGGCCGATACGAACAGCGCCAATGCGTAAAATAAGGTCGTTCTCATGGTGTTGTCAGTTTGTTACGATGATCTCAAGGGTCTTGAATTGGGTGGTATATCCGTCCGTTGCCGAGAGCTGAATACGGTGAATGCCCCGCTCGGCCGGGGTGTAATAAAGCGGCTGTTCCATGTTTGCCGGCACGGAGAACGCTTCGGCCGGGGTGATGGTCACGGCCCCGTACTGGAGTGTGCCGTTGCCGGTGAGTTGTGTATATGTTACGGGGATTGCTCCAGTCCATCCTGTTTTGGTGAGAAGCATGGTCAGTTCGATCCGCTCGGTGATGGACGCCGTTTCGGGGTACTCGACCTCCAGCGCGAGGGCGGGACTCTTCTGGACATTGAAGTTGATGAAACTGCGGCCGGACTGCTCGCCCTCTTTGGTTTTGACCTCGAAGGATATGCGCAGCGGCCCGGCCAGCGTCGGCGTGAGCGTCAGGATCTCCGTAGTGTTGGACATCGACGTCCATGTGCCGTCGGTCGGGAGGTCGCTGCCCTGCATCGAGAGCTCGCAGGCCCCTTCGTTGAGTACGGCCGAGAGCTGAAATTCCCCGTCGTACCCCTGCTGCGAGACCTTGAGCTGGAGATACGCCGGCTGGTTGATGATGTAAGAGTCCTGCAAGGCCGTCACTTCGAGCGTCGGCCGGGGCTCGGTGATCCGGTACTCGGATTTCTCACAGCCTGCGGCCGCGAAGAGTAAAAGTGGGAGGATTATTTCACGATATTTTTTCATTGTATAATAGGGTTTGAATTCACACAATGGGTAACGCTGTCTCCGGGTATTTCCCCGGTCTGGATCATGGCGCAGTGTGAGCACAGATCGGCCTTTACCCACCAGCACATTCCCAGCTTTTCATGGTCGCAGGGATCGTCCTTGGTGCAGCCGCATATTTTACAGGTCTGAACGGCTGTGTGGCCGTCCATGTCGGTCAGTGTAAGTTCTCGTTTCATATGTTTATTGTTATTGTTTTGTCCGGCTCGGTGACTATTAAGCCAACTTTCGATACCTCACTCCAGCCGTATGAATATTCATCATCCCACTCAATCTTAATGTTGTAATCCTCGTATCCGTTCTCGACCGCCCAGTCGTACAGTTCTTGCGGTGTCATAATTTCCTCCCGCACATGGGGCAGTATTTGATATGCACTCCTGATGCAAAACTATCATCGTCACATTCTGCGTCGTACGTGATCTTTAATCTTTGCCCGTCAATTTGCAAAACGCATTCGGATACCTGGTCAACTATCCACCACATACCAGGTTTGCAATACTCGCATGTTGTGCCTGTTTTTTCTTGTTTTTTCATAGTTTATCTTGGTATTTAATTTCCACACTGTCGATCTGCTCCCGCGTGATAGCGATTCGGTGCTTATCCTGAAAGGCCGATATCCTTTTACATACCCTCTTAGATTCGGCCGAGGACAGCATATCGTGATAGTATAGATAACTTTGGCAAAACAAGAGGGTCGCCAATTCCTTTCGCCTTTCGGCCGCTGTTTTCTCTGTTTCCATATCTCCGTCTTATTCATGAATCTCCCGCCAGCCGAGGATTTCGTGTCGGTAAAACGAGCCGTTGCCCGTGAACCAGTAGTTAAATTGCTTGTCGTAAGCCGCTATGTAATATATTCCCGGGGAAGTGCATATTATCACTGGTTTATTGTCATCCGGGGTAATGTTTGGGTCGTGCCAGCGCGTCAGCTCCGCGCGCTCGGATTTTCCGAACTGGATAAGCCATTCAAGGACAGAGAAGGTAGGAATACAGCATCCCATACATCCCCGGTCGCAATCCTTGCGGTCTCCACAATCTACACAGATATTTTTTTCGCAAAATGCTTTTGCCCTTTCCTTAATCGTCGTTCTCATTCTCGGTCAGTTTTTGGATGAAATATTGAGCAATTACACAGCTTGCATCGCATTTATTTCGTTTAGAGCATATAGCTTCTTTGCAATGATATTCCATAACAAAATAGCAAAACGCCTTGATTGCCTTCTTCCGCATCCGCTCCTCTGCCTCCTGCTCGGCATGCTCGACCGCATACTGGGCTACATCTACTCTCACGGCATGATATGGCAGGTCAAATTCTTCGCCCTCACAATCGACTTCTACTTTCCAGCTACCGTCCTCCAGTTCTTGTCTTGCTTTTTCGCTTTTCATATGTTCAGTTTATAGCCGTTAGACAAAAGCCATTCGGTAGCATCCATAAGTACATCGACCAATTTTATCCCCCGGTGGGAGATCAATTCTGCTCCGCTTTCAGTTTCATAGCTTACATACCATCCCTCGTAACATTTGGAGATATTGAGGTAAAATGTACCTTTTGCGTCAATGAACACGGGTAGTAATTCCTGCTGGTCGGCGACCGTGAAGGCGGGGGCGTACTGGCCGGGGAAATTTCTGCACATCCATCCAACATGCTCCTCTTCTGCTATTCGTAACTTACTCCGCCCTATTACTGCTGGCATCGTATGCCATACCATGCTCGCCTTCTCCGCGGGCACTCCCAGCTCGATCAGCCGCTTCGACTGCTCGACGCTCGTTACTTGGTCTGTCATAATTTTTGCTGTTTTATTTCGTTTTGTTTGTGACTATGAAAACCGACTCTTTGCGAATTGGCAATTACGTTCTGTGCGCCGGGAAAGTAATTGCCGTGACCAGCGTATTCCCCAAGGGGATCAACGCCCATACCGACCGGATCACCGGCAAGGTGTCGTACATCCCCGCCGACCGGATCGACCCGATACCCCTGTCCACCGACATGCTCCAGCGGCTCGGGATGCGCCGTAATGCGGTGCGTTGGGTCAAATACGGCGTCGATAACCTTTATGTCGACCGAGCCGTGGATAAGTTTTACATATCCATCGGCAGGCTTGGCGAGCGGGTATGTCAGGTGCGGTTCGTTCATCAGCTTCAAAATATACTCTCCGACGGCTGGGGCGTGGAACTTAAATTACGGCGGTAAGTTGTTCATATTCGTAGAAAAGCGTGCGTCATGGGTTGTTGATTTTCATAAAACACATCCACTGCGTTTTGGAGTTCTTGCCGCTCTTGTGGCCGAACAGCGGCTCCACTCCGAAAATTTCGATGATTCGGCTTGCGGGTATTTGCTCTTCGCACCACTTGAAGATTAAAACCCCTTCCGGTTTCAACACTCGCATACATTCGTCGAACCCCTGCTTTAGATCGGTTTCCCATGTGGATAACAATTTGCCGTATTTGTGCGCCATGTAGCTATTGTCGCCAAGACGGACAAGGTGCGGAGGATCGAACACAACAAGCCGAAATGTTGCATCTTCGAACGGTATACTTCGAAAGTCACCGATTACATCCGGATGCACCTCCAAACTCCGGCCATCGCAGAGTATATGCTCTTCGTCCCGAATATCCATGAACACAGCCTGCGGGTTCCGCTTGTCGAACCACATCATACGCGGGCCGCAGCAGGCATCCAAGATCAGTTTGTCCGTTTTCATAATTCACACTCAGATCTATTCGTCTGTCTCTCGCTCCAGCCGCATGCTGTCGGCCATGGCCCAGAGGTATAGGAGTGTCGTTCTGAAAAGTTTCATAGGGTAGTCGTTTGAATTATCACAGCTCTTCCGTCTGCAAGTCGCGGACGGGATATGTCCGGTTGTCGGGTTCGTAGAGGAAAAAATATATTCGTTCGAATTGTGTGAGACTGATTGCCCAAAGGTGCAATCCATCTGCGGCAGTGGAGGATATGTAATGCTCGTTGGCTTTTAGTTTTCTGCCACCTATCAAGCTCAGACATCGTTGTACTTCGTCCAGATTTTGACGTATCAAATACATTTGTCCCGCAGCAGGCTGGTACCACTTGCCCGGATTATCTTTATCGTAGTTGTAACATTTTTCGGTGAACTCGATTTTCCGCATAACGTCTTTGGCATTGAGTAATGCCTCTGTGTTTTTTCGGCCGTTATAATCGAATTTGGCTTCACTCCAGTCCTGCATGACCGTGAGATCAGAAACACTCGTGAACTCACCACCGCCCCAATCTCCGATAACGGGATCCGGGGCCATCAGAAACCTGCATTCCTCCGTGATGATTGCGACACCTTCAGCTTGCTCTTCCCATTCTTGGTTCCATGCCGAACTTGGGTAATAGAGTGAATTGCAGTAAATATACACGCCGGGTTCCGGATTCGTGAGGCTGCCGTTAATCCCATTGACTTCGACTTCGATATCCACCTCGGAAACGCAGATGTCGTCCTTTACTATGCAGTGGATTTTGTGTAAGCCGGTTTCATGGGGCTGGTATGAGAGCATATTATGGGAGTCTGCAGAACAGTAGAAACGATTTCCGGCAATGCCGTCTTCGAGTATGAAAAATCCGTTGCCTTCAGTTGACAGTTGTACGAAAAAGTCACCGGCATAATTCTCTTTGGTTGCTGTTAAAATAAATTTAAACTGCTGTTCCAAATTGATTGTCGGGGTGATACATTCGGCATTCGTTATGATTTCCGCAGTATTGACACTCACTGCATAAATTCTTTTTTCGACCTTTGTCCCGTCGGCCGAGATTGCATAGATACCGAAGTTGAACGGCTGTTTGGCCGTCGCCCCGGCTTGGGGCGTAATTTTCAGGTGGAGCACCTTCGAGGAGAACTCCTCGTTGACGATCTCGTAGGGAATCTGCTGTTCGGCTTGCCATTGCAGTTCATGGCCGTCTACTGTTGCCACGGCCTTACCTCCGTTGCAGGAGGTGTTCAACAGGAAATAGTCTGCTGCCGGATTCTTTTCGGTGATTGTCAGTGTTGCCTCGATTACTTCGCCTAACTCGTATTCTCGGCTCTGGTAATCGAGTGTCATGCTGATTGAGGGTTTCGGGCCGGGAGTATCCGGCTCTGCGGAGTCTTTGCTGCACGCCGTCGTTGCGGCCAGCAGCAGCATGAGAATTGTCTTGTAAGTTTTCATGACGCAAAATATTTGGAGTTGTGTCGCCGGCGGGACTCGAACCCGCAACCTCATGCCCGGATCCAATTTACTAATCTATTCGTATGAAAGAAACCGGACATGCGCTCTTCCGATTGAGCTACGGCGACTTGAATCACCCCCGGCCGCAGCCGGGGATGATTGGGGAAAAGGTAGGGTTTACTGCCCCAAGTTCACGTCTTGCGTGGACAAGGCATCCCAGTTTGCGACGGTCACGGCCAAAGTCACGTCCTGTCCTGTGAGTCCGTCGAGCTTCGCATTGACTTTGTAGGAGCCGTTTCGTGCGATCTTGCCGCCGGTTGCTCCCGTGAGTTCCGTTTCGTAGGTGACGGCCAGCTGGTCGGTCGTAGTCGAGAGGTTGCCGTCAGCATCATAAACGGCATTGAGGACTACTTTTATTCGCGATCCCGTAGCGGCTGCGGCCTTCTCGTTGATGTAGAAAAGGTTGTTGTACTTGTATGCGTTCGTTTTCGACGCTCCGGTTTTGTCGCAGTAGGCGTCCTGCGCCGAGGTGAAAGAAGAACTTACGGTGGCGTACTTGCTCGTGGTCTGGTCAATCAGGAAGGACTTCTCGGCACCGCGGCTCAAGGTTACCTTCTTGACCTCGACGCAGCCGTTGCCGTACTTGGTACGGAACGAGTCGGTCATGGAGGTCTGAATCTCGACCTTCGCCACGACGCGCTTCACGGTCATGGTTACGGCCGTCGTCCCTGCTGCGATCTTGACGCTCGCGGAGCCTGTCATAACGAATCCTCCGGTGCGCATGGCCTTTGTCGTGACGTTGGCGTAGGTGCTGTTGTAGGAGGCGATGTCGCTTTCCAATTCTGCGAGCAGCCCGGTTTTGGTGGTGATATTATCCGCTATGTTACGGTTGATGACGACATAGAAATCACACGAGGCATCGGCGCTCACGCCCGGAAGTACGAACTTGATCGGCGTCGTGGTCGAGCCGTTCACTTCGGCGGCGGTCAGGACACGGCGCAGGATTTGCGTGCCCGAGGTGTTGTAGACGATCAGCACGGCCGAGGAGATCGACTTCTCCCAACTTTCGGTAGTGCCGGAGCCAAAGGCGCGGGTTCCGTCAGCTACACTTTCATTTTTCAGGATAAGTTCGATTTCGCCTTCCTTTCCACCGTTGGTCGGTGTAGGATTAACTTCGTCTTTCGTGCAGGCTGCAAGCAGCATCGGCATTACCGCGATTGCGGTCAGTTTCATAAAAAATTTTTTCATAGAGGGATGATTAAAAAATTAAGTGAGAAAATAAGTTATTTTCGAGCCTATGCTCCGAAATGTTCTTCTTGAATGACTGTTCCTTCCCAGTCGGAGATAATCACCGTCACATTGGCTCTGTTCAGGAGAATGCGGATGTCTATCTCGACGTCGTGTCCCGGATTAGGGGCGATTTCCATGTAGCGTTGTATCGTGGCCACAAAGAGTTCATGCCCGTAAATCGAGGTGGGATCGTCGGTGTAGATGCCGATTGAGATTGGCGAGTCCGAAGGAAAGTAGGGCGTGTAAAACGATCCCGACATGGTGCCGGCCGCCGGGTCGCGGGCCAGTTGGGGACGATACATTCTGAAGCCGCCGCAGGGCTTGTTGTCAAAACTCAGAGCGGCGTAGTTGTTCAGCCCGAAATAGAAATCTTCGGGGTTGTTGATGTTCTGCATCCCTTCGACACGGACGTTGACCTTGTATACGGACTTGAACAGGTCGATGTCGAAGCGCAGCGAGTCGCCCTTTTGGATCGGCGTCTGGATGCGGTTGAAGAAAAGCGGGTCGGCACCCGTATCCGGGAAGGTGATGGCGGCATCGCCGAGGTTGTCTGCCGACACCGTGGAGCCATGCCCTACGTTCGCAAGCGTCACAATCCCATATTCTCCATTTGAAATGTAGGTCTGCATGGCTCCGGTATCGGTCAGGAACTCGTCGCGCGTAAGCGTCGTGTCGCGGTACTGCCTGCCGGTCTTCAGGTCGAAGAAGAACAGGCGCAGGGTCTGCACCTCGTCCATGGTGTCGTGCTCCCCGTCGTTGTAGTTGTAGCGCAGGTATACGATGGCCTTGCGCTTCACATCGACGTCGATGTCGTCGTGGATCTCGCAGCCGGGGAGAAGGCTCGCGAGCAAAAGTCCTGTGAACAGTATTTGGATAGGTTTCATGCTGCTATTTCTTGAATCCGATTTTTTGTGGTTCCTGCCGAATTTGCGGTAGCTTGACGGACAGTGCCCCTATGGCCTCGTAAATTGCGTCGATGTCCTTGCCGATGTCTTCGCTCATGTCGTTCATGGCTTTCAGGTTCTCCCGAACTTCATGTTCGATAAGCTGAAGACGGCTGCGCATTTCCGCAAGCTCGGCCGAATGCTGCGATGCCTGCGTGAGATAGTTGCGCATGGCGACGAATGCCCGCATGATGGCGATATTGACTTGTATCGCAGACCCGCTGCGCAACACACTCGATAACATGGCAACGCCCATTTCGGTAAAAGCGAACGGCATATACCGAATGCCGCCCTTGTTTGAGGTCACAATTTGTGATCTCAAACTGTCTTTCAAAGAGTTATACTCTTCGTTCGAAATCTCGAACATAAAATCTTCCGGAAACCGCTCGATATTTCGGCGGACAGCCTGTTTTAAAACTTTCGTCTCTACCTGATAGAGTGCAGCCAGGTCGAAGTCGAGCATCACCTGCTGTCCACGGATCTCGTAGATCTTATTTTGTATGGTTTGTAGTTCCATCTTACCAGGATGCTTTTACGTTATTCTGTTTGTATAAAATTTGGATCTCTGGATCGAGGTTACCGCGGAACTTCAGCACCGGATCTGCCTGAATCGCCTTGAGGTAATACTCCAGTCCTTCGCGCGGCCGGTTCATGCGCGAGAGTGCTATTGCAGATAGGTAATCGGTTCTTGGGTTCTTCTCGGCCGGCGGCAGCTGCTCCAGAATCTCGAAAGCCGCCTCGTCGTAACTCAGCGAGAGCAGCACGATCGCAAGGTTCTGGCACTTGTAGTCGTTCAGGGTGCGCAGCGCCCCGACATAATCCCGGTCGCGGAGCTGCTGTACGCCGCGCATGTAGGTCGTATCGAGTACGGTCAGCACGACGGTATCCTTGACCATATCGACGCGGCGGAGGTTATAGCGGAAGTCTACGGCCCGCAACTGGGGATAGAGGATCTCCTTCATGTAGGCATAGTCCTTGGGAAACTGCTGGCGGATTTGCGGCTCCGTTACGTCGAGGTTACTGCTTTGATCGATCATGTCCGTAATCTTCTCCCAGTTGGGTACGTCGCTGTTGTGTCGGATCAGGCGCTTGAGCAGCGTCCAGTCCTCACCGATCGAGCGGGTGCGAATGAGCGTATCGACCTCGTGGCCGAACTTGCGCACCAGGCGCTCCTTTATTGCGCGGGCACGTTCGCCGGCAATACGGTTGTTGGTCGCCATCGAGCCGTCGGGAGAGGATGAAGCGGTAATGGTGATAGAATCGACGAAAAACTCGTATTGGTTGATAAGCGTGTCCATCAGGCGCTCGATTTTGTCAAGCTGCACATGGTTCTGGCCCATCGTGTCGATTACATTGGCACGGCCGACCGGGAAGGTGATGTAGTTGCGGTCGCGTACCTCGACGTACTTGTCGATGATCTTGAGCATGTACCGCGGCTCGTTGTCCAGGAGCGAGAGCATGGATGTCACGGTGTAGGTAAGCGTGTCGCTGTTCGAGAGGTCGTAGCGGCTGCGGTCGATGGCGTCGACGCGGCCGCGGAAAAAGAGGTGCAGGCGCTTGGTATCCTTCGTCGGCCGGTAGGTCTGGGTGTAGTAATACCGGATCTCCCCTTTGCGGATCAGCACGGAGTCGAGCCGCGGATCGGATAAATAGGGGAACGAGATCGTTTGTTTGTAGGTGGACTCCAGTTTGTCGGCCCGGCGCTTCTGGCCGCCGGCGATGTAGCGGTTGTAGGCTTCGTAGTACTTCGCGGCCAGGCCGGTGGTGGACGTAAGCTCCGTCGAGTCGCCGAGCATGCGGTTCAGGTACTTGTTCATCTGCCAGTACTGGCGCTTCTGGATGTCGGAAAAAAGCTCACCCCGGATAGAGAGCGGTTGCAGCGCCTCTTCAGTCCCGTTGTTCTCTATGACCGGGGTGAGCGACAACCCCCACGTGCTGCTCTGGAGAGCAGCGGGTATGCCTACGATGAAGTCGATCGCAATCTCCCCGTTGCGTTCAGCTACGGTTTTCGACTTGGCAACGATGTAGACCGTCTGAATGTTCTCGCCTTTGATGGTGACTTCTCCCGTGGAGTCGCGTTCGACCTCGGCCAGATAGGCGCTGTCACGGCCGCCGTTCATCGAGATTTTTCGCATTTGCGTGACAGCCCGTTCGACGTCTTCTACTTCGGGTGTCTCCACGGGGCCATTGCTGGGCAGATGGATGTCGGCCGTCGGGGTGCTGCGCTGCAAGGAGTGCGTCATGGCGCAAGAGAGCATCAGGACGGTCAGAACTATGTAAACGAGTGTTCTATACGGTTTCATTTCTGAAATTAATCTTCAAGTGGTAGAACAAAAGAGGCGATAGATGTTAGTATCAGAAGGAATAATAAACCGATTTGCTTCGATAACAATTTGCTGATTTCAGCATCGTATGCTGTTATTATTGATTCTATTGAAATATCTTTTGCTTTCGCCAGAATAGCATCTTCTGAAGATAGCTGATCTTGTTTCTTGGCGTTATGATTGCTCCACTCCTCGATGGCCAGGCGTTTCGTTGCATTGTCAAATTCTTGCTGATAACGATGTGGTAATTCCTTTACAGTGAATGCTGTATATCCGATCAATGCCATTTGGATCAACAGAATTGTCAGGCCGAATATGCGCAAATAGATACGGTTCATAATAAATTGCATTTTGATTTTTTGTCCGATAGTGCTTCGGCAATATGCACGATGGCTTTGCCCAGATGCCTACTCTCCCTGAGATCCTGAAGTTCCTGTTTCTCTGGAGCCGTTTCATGCCACTCTTCATAGCAGTCGGGACAATACATGAGATTGACGGCTCCTACATAGAACCCGCTTGAACTGATCTTCCGACCGCAGCGGTCGCAGACTTTGGCCCGAGCCCATACTTTGATTTCGGCGGCCGATAATGTCAGTACTTTATATCCTTTGGAGTTTTCGAAAGTCGTTGTCATGGGATCTGTGAATTAGAACAAGTAGGAAAATGACAGGTTGCATTTGATCGGGACGAGCAGGAACCGGCGGTGACGATAGGTATACTCGTCGTCGAACTCCCCGATGTGCTTCGGCCGCAGCTTCTCGGTGTAGGGGGTATAGACGATACCGGCCCCGATCTCGACGATGAAGTTCCAGCGGGTACTCAGGAGTTTCGAGTAACCCCAAGAGCATCCGATGCCGTAGGCATTGCCTTTGAAGGTGCGTTTGTCGTAACCTATGGTGTAGTTGGCATAAAACAGCGAGGGGGAGACGAACTGTCCGATGTATCGTTCGACGAACCAGTGCCGCCATCCCGGTTGCAGGACGACATGGCTCCACTGGGTGTCTCCGAACTTGAACGGATTGGCCGAGACCGGAATGTTGATCGTATTGTGCAAGTTCACGTTCAGATCGACGGCTGCGTTTATATTCCCGGCAGCCCATCCGACGATATTGGTCGAGACGGACGAGAACTGGGCGTGAGAGACTGAAAACGTGAACAGCGATACGATAATGAGGAGATAGTGTTTCATATTGACGATATTGTGAAAAAAGTGGGGCGGACGCATTTGCATAATGTATTAAATCCCTTCAGTCTGCTTGGAAAGAGAAATTGTCCGCCCCAGTAGTTTTCATTCCGGAGTGTTGTGTAATTTGCAAACCAATGTTTTTATACATGATTAGATTTTAATACGTTATGCGATGCAAAGGTACCCGTTCTGTGAGGTGCAAAGCAAATTATAGATACTTTTGGAAGGGCTTTCCATTTTTGTAATCGTTTGATTCTAAAAAAGAATGATTATATTTGTGCAATTGAATTCTACAAGAAAAACATGGCGAAAAACGGGGATACGAGAAAGCTCCTGCTGGATATTGATATCGAAACGATGGAGTATATTAATGACTACAAGTATGCAATGCTTTTATCTCAGGGGATAGTAATGACTAATGTGGATATATTTATTGCAGCGATCCAGAGTTTAAAGCGTGAGACAGAGAAGGAAGGGAAGCTCAAAGTTGTTCCCCGGCCGGAGCATGTGCGTAAGATGGAAGTCAGCAGACGCGAAGCGTTGCAGGCCGGCAAGTTACGGAAGAGACAAAATAAGGAATAATAGAAGGAGGGCTTGATTTAAGGCCCTCTTGTGTTGATAAAAAGATAGCAATAGGGAAGAGGGGAGAGTGTTTGGCCATTCCTTTGGACGGTATAATGCAAGTGCTTTCCCGTACTGCGGCCGGAAGTCCCCATTATGCCAATCGGATCTCCGATATGTATTTTTTGGTGCGGAGTCCGGATAAAAGTACGTTTCAGGTGCCCGTATGTGGTTTTAAAGCCGTATTTGTGTCGTATCTTGATGTGTAACCCAATAAGATCATTATAGGCGACTGTATCGAGAATCCCGTTTGCAGTAGCGTAGATCGTATCATTCCCTGAAGGGGGAATGTCTATTCCTGAGTGCCGGTGTACCTTTTGTGTGATAGGGTGAATGCGCAGACCGTAACCTGATGAGATTCGCAGCCTGTCAAAATTCGGTTGTTGGACAGGGGAGATACATGGGATGTCGAGGATCTGCGGCGCTCTTGCCGGGAGTTGGGCAATGATATCTAATATTTCCTTATTTCCTGCTGTATAGAGTGCATATGGATTTTGTCCCCATAAACTTATGGGAAGCAGTTGGAGGAACAGCGATATTCTTGCCCATTTTTTCATAAAAGATCGGCAAGAAGAACATGCAGGGCATTCGTTATCGCCTCGTCCCGGGAACAGTCGGCCTTGATGCTCCTGCAAAACTCCTGTATGGCTTCCTCGTTTTTGCGCTCGAGGTAATCCCGGTATTCTCGATCTGACATAGACTGGTGAAACTGGGGCTTAAAATCCGCGATGTAGTTGACGAGGTAGGGCTTGAAAAAGGCTAAATCGTATAATTCTCGTATTTCCAGATCAATAATCTGCTGGAGTTTTTTATCTATATTTTCACTCATTGTTTTTTGATTTTTTCAACTGTCGATTTTGAAAAAAATACATAATTCTTGATTGATTGACGCTTCAGTATACTGCGTTCGACTTTCTCTATCGCCCTGTATTTTGCATTTTTTTTGTTGTCTGCCCGAACTCTGCAATGCACGATCATAAAACGTAACCCGACATCATATAGGCCCGGGGGAACTTTGTTGGCAGTTTTGTAAATACCTAATAGGTTCGCCATTCGATGTATGGCTTTGGAACTCCGTTTGAATTTCACCTCCAGCTCTTTAGCCGTATACTTTGGATAGAGTTTAATCAACTCTTTTTTCTCTTTTGAATTCCACTCCATAGTCTTGACAATTAGTTTTTAATAGGGATATTGAGTTCTATCTCCCGGACACAGACTTCCGTGTCGTCGCCCATAGTTTCTGCCTGGGCCATTTCTTCGAGCCGGAGTTTGTCCGAGTCGTTGTCTGCGAGGGCATATAAGCGTCCGTATTCGCCATGTGCGTCCTCGATAGTGATGGCATACACTTTCATATTCGGCATATTGTTATTGGTTTGGGGAGAGAATATCTTGTAGTTCCCACTCTCCTTTCATGTATTGCACGGCGGTTATGGCGGCTCGTCATTTCAGCGTCGGGTATCATGGTGCCGGTCGTTATAAGTTTTCTTTTTCCTTGAGGAGCAACAGCCCCTTGTAGATCGTTTCCCGGAGATTGTCTTGTATCCCCGGTAACTTTCGGTGCGCCTCGATGATCGACCATATTTCTTCCGTGAAGTCGATGCTTCTCTTTTGCACGAATGTATATGTCCGGCTACGCTTCTTTTTCTGGCGCTGCGTAATACCGGCCAACGCGATGCTCATCATGTCCTCGTCGTAGGAGGGGCGGTCTTCTATGGCTGGCATATGGAGTGTCTACTGAAGGAGTTTAGCAATGATTTCATCTGTCAAAGCACTCATGTCGTCAGCGCCTTTCGATTTCGGTGCGAATTCAAAAATCGTTTTATGTTCGGCCTCTGCCTGTTTGAAGGCTTCGCATAGGCGGATATTCGTGTTGAACGCATCAGGGAGAAGATCATCCGCCCGTAATAGTTCGACCGTTTGTTGGTAAACCTTTGTCCGGGCGTTAATCATGCTTAATATGATGCCTCCGAGTTGGATTTTGGCTCCATAATTCTTTTTTATCGTGTTTGAGGCAGAGAGGATACGTCGCATGCCGTCGTAGGAGAATTCTCCGGGCGACAAGGAAATGAGCATGGCATCGCCGGCGGTGATTGCATTTATGATGATTGCATCGAGAGCTGGAGCGCAGTCGATGATGGCAATATCATAATCTTTGTATTCGGGCATTGCCAGGTACTTTTTCAGGAAAAACGGGGCGTTCACGTCGTTTGCGAGCTGAACGTTGATATTCGATGTCCTGACATCCGAAGGGATGATGTAAAGGTTCGGATTGATCTCGTACGGTTTTACGGCCTCGCCTGTTATAAAGAGTTTGAATAAAGTCTCCTTGTGTTTCGTAGCATTGAAGATTAGCGAGAGGTTCGCTTGTTCGTCCCCGTCGATCAGGAGGACTTTCTTTCCGAGTTGGGATAGGCGGAAGCCGACATTTGCTGCGGTGGTCGTTTTCCCGACACCGCCCTTTTGGTTGATGGAGATTAAAACTTTCATGGTAGCAGACTGTATTTGGTATTATAAATTGAGTTCCATTTGAATCACTCCCTGTTCGTGAGAAATCTTCTCTTCCTTTATCGCGTTTTCGATGGATTTGAGGTAATATGCGTCGCGATTATTGATCTTGTCGCCGTGATCTTCCATGTAAATCCATGCTGCGAGATGTCTTTGAAACACGTATGTGTAATTTCTTAGGGTTATATTTTTGAATACCCGATTGTATCTGTCTTGCCCGATTTTTAAAATATGCCCAGCATAATGCCGCATCTGGGAAAGATGGTTCTCGTAAGCGTAGAGATCTTTTTTCGACGGATGTGTCTCGTATATGTTAAAAATAATATGGCTTGGCGTGGAATGGCGATTGCTCGGGAACTCCTCGGTATAGGTGAAATAATAGTTTGTCGTATTATTTTGCACCATAAGGAGCAGCTCGTCGCGTGCGACATCGAGGACGCGACGACGGAACTCATGGTACCTCGGGACTGAGTTGGCGCGGATACGCTGCTTGGATTCTGTACTCCCTTTCTTCTTGGGTGAGTCGACATTCAGAAGCAATCGGAGATCAGGGTAGGGAATAGCCCATTTCTTCCCATCTGCGTGCCGGCAGATCTGCATGTAGATCCTCGCGGTGTAAATCGAACGGCAGTTGTCGACGGTAGCTTGTAATAGGCGTGAGTATCCGTAACAGGGATTGACCAGTAATCTGGCTATGTCTTCATCGAAGAAAATGTGGATATAGCTTTTGTTTTTCTGAGACTTGTCATTGTTATAAAATACTCCTTGACATAAAGGCCGGCATCCGTCAGTCAGTGTTTCTTTGGCTAATTCCGACCATGTGGGAAATTTAACCGGTATCCTGATCAGATCGCTGATGGCTGCTCTGATCCGGCTATAATGGCTTCGGATATTCGTAAAAGCATCTAAAGGTATCCTAACCTCGAGTGTCCGCTCGTTAATCTTCCAGTAAACATCTTCGGCGTGCAATCGGAGGTTCCGCTCTTCCCCCAAAAGGTAATCAATTTTTGGATGTTCCTCTTTGTTTCCGAAGCGTCGGCACAGCGTGACGTATTCGTCTATATTTTGATTGATGATCGGCTGTAAAATGTTGGTGATTTTTACGATTGCCGATAGTTGTGTCAGCCGGTAATTGTATTTGGCATCCAAGATCATGTTTGGCTGGTTTAATTCGAGTGGTGCTTCGCCAGTCGGGAGGGTTGGGGGAACGATCAAGCTCTCGCTTTTGTATACTCGAGAGTCTTTGTTGCTATATATCGTTTGTACTGCCATGATCGTGGATAAACAAGAGAGAGGGGATATGGTGTGCCAACTGCTACCGTGGGATCAGTGATGCAGTCTTATCACCACTCCCCTCAAGTCTCCTGTGCTTTATATTGATAATTTCAATTCTTTATATTTTTGCTTGAGCTGTTTGAAGTCGAGCAATAAGGCATCTATTGTGAATATGAGAATTTTCCGGGAGGTGCTGTCCGGGTGAGTGGGAATGAGACCGGCATGGACATATTCACGAACAGTCACGGTGCATACGCTGTGCATTCGGGCACAAGCGTCAACGGTTATCGCGGTTCCATAGAATTTTTTAGGGTCGAAACATTCCTTTTTCATCCGTGTAATCGTGGCCTCCAGATTACTCACAGTGAATTCGAGTTGTTGAATGTAGAGACTGATCTTGGTGGAGTCGATATGTGTAGAGTCTTCCATGACTAATTACGATTTATGATATTCTCGTGATTGTAAATAAATTGTCGTCAGGATACGTTTTGGTCTCAAATTTTCGTGGCTCGAGCTTCCCTGTTTTTATTTTCTTGTTATACCGCTTTATTGCTTGTCGGCCATTTGTGACTACATTCCCTACAATTTTGAAAATGGCAGGATCTTTTACCGCCATTCCTTTTAAAAATGGTTCCCACCCTTTAGAAGACGGCACTTCAGTGAAAGTGATTTTTCGAGCCATGTCTTTGGTTTACAAATGTTATTTCTTAACTTTACCCAATTTATTGTGGTACGCAAGTTCGGTACGCACGTACCACAATGCAAATATAGCAAATATATTTCCTAATAAGCAAGAATATGCAAAATAAATTTCCTACAATTAAGGATAGGATATTGTATCTCGCTGAAATAAAAGGATTTGGCAAGAAGAATTTTTGTGAGAAGATAGGAATGTCTTATGGAAGTTTTACTGGGCAAGCAAAGAATACACCTTTGAATTCAAATGCGATAGCAAATATATTGTGTATTGTTCCGGATGTTAATCTTCACTGGCTGTTAACTGGGATTGGCGATGCTGTTATTGTTGAGCAGGAATTGGATTCTTCGTCTATTCGTGGGGAGAATACTGCAAAAGACTCAATGATAGCTGAGCTTATGACAATAATTAGAACTCAGGCTGAAACATTACTTCAACAACAAAATTTCATAAACGATCATTTCATGGAACTACACCAGAAAAAAATATCCCCCCCCCGCGTTGGCGTGGAATATCCTGATAAAGAGCATATTAAAGAGTAGTTCTGTGTTTGATATATTGTAGTGGGATCCAATTTTCAAACACGGACTCCATAATAGTATATCGAACAAAATGATAAAATTCTATTTAGCTACTCCCCAGCGGGAGAGATCGGCGATTATCTTATCCGTAACATTTAAGGGCAAACAGTATCGACGCACGACAAAAGAGTCGACTTTGGTAAAGTTCTGGAACCCCCAGCGACAGAGGGTTCGGGTGTGTCGTGAAAACAGATTGGCGAATTGCACGAATGATGCGTTGGAGCTGTGGTGCCAAGCTGCCCAACGAGCTGAAGTGTACTTTAAGAAAGGTTATACGATTCCATCTTCGCGAGACTTTTTCGAGGTCGTGGATGAAGAGTATTACAAAGCCTTAGAGCGACCTGTTCCGTCAATAAATACTCCGGAGTCCCCCTCTGGCTATTACTCTGATTATTTTGAGCGTTATATTGCCCGCTATGCCGATGCGAGGTCGATAATAACGATCCGGCATTACCGAACAGTCCTGAATAAGCTGAAGCAGTATGAAAAGATGATTCGGTGTCGTTTGCAATTTGAAGATATCAATATCAATTTCTATAATCAGTTCCGGATCTGGATATATAGGCAGGGATATTCGGATAATTATTTCGGCAGTCTTATCAAAGTGATCAAACAGGTTTATAGGGAGGCCCGGGAGGTGGATCACCTGCATAATTTGAATGGCACAGCTCATAAAAATTTTATCACGGTAGCAAAAGAGAGTGATCCTGTCTATCTTTCGGTTGACGAACTGATGAAGTTGTATAGATTGAGAATCACAAAAAACACAGTATTGAATGAGTGGCCGGATCTGTGCGGAGAGAAAGCAGTCAGGCAGCGCATAGCTACATGTGAACTGGTACGGAACCGGTTTCTTATCGGGGCATTTTCGGGCATGAGGGTGTCTGACTTTAGTCGTTTCAGCGAGTCAAATATTGTTGATGGGATGATTATGATGCGTACCCGTAAGACAGATACCCCGATTGCGATTCCACTTCATCCCGTGATACAAAGAATCCTCGAGAGCGATTTTGACCTGTCAAAAACGATTTCAGACCAGAAAATGAATGTCTATATCAAAGTGGTGGCGAAAATGGCAGGGATCGACGAAAAAGTGACAATTTGCGAACATCGAGGGGGCGAGTTAAAAGAGATTAGGGTCGAGAAATATACTTTGATCTCTACGCATACTGCTCGCCGATCTTTCGCCACGCACCTCCAGCGTTCCAAAGTTCCGCTTACTGCGATTTCCAAGGCCTTGGGGCATAAGAAGGTTACTACGACAATGCGTTACCTGCGATTGGGGGTGGATGAGAATGCTGCTATACTTGCGGGAAGTTCCTTTTTTAAGGATTTTGAAGGGGAAGAGTAATTCAATTTATCCTACATTTTATCCTACACAAAAAAAAGGACGCTGATTATCAGCGTCCTTTGGTGCCCAGGAAAGGAATTAATTTGTGAAAACATATGCAAATAACTAAAATTTGAATATATTTATAATATGTTGAAATATAGTATATTAAAATGATATACTATGAAATGTATTTTGTCTGTTTTTAGCTGTTTTGCAAAAATGCGGACACGGTGCGGACATGAAAGTATTGCTGTATTCGAATCTAAATCATATCTTTGTAGAGCATAAAATGAGGATGTATGGCAAAAGTTACATATGTTTTGGCGCAAGGGGAGAACAGCGCGGGAGAATCGCAAGTTAATTTCCGTGTCTATGTTTCCCGCGAATTGCGTGTACGTGTGCCGTCCGGCATTTGGGTCGATCGGAAACGTTGGGGAAAGAAAAACGATATCAATATTCCGAACATACCGGGGGAGGAGCGCGATGCGCTGTTGGCAAAGCGGGCGAAATTGAAAGAATTGGTCGATGTAATTGAGACCTCGGTCGAGGCGGCAGACGATAAATCGACCGTTACGCGCGAGTGGCTCGAAAAGTTGATCCGGCGCACTTTGCGGCCAAAGACGGCGACTTCCGTTGAGGAAAAGAAAATAGGCTTTTTCCCGTTGACGGATGAATACCTCGCTACGCATAAATTGTCCGAATCGCGTGTCAAGCATTTCAATGTCTTGGTGCGGACGTTGAAGCGGTATGAGTTGTATCGTAAACTGTCGAACCGACGGTTCGTGCTGGACGTACACACCGTATCTCCGACGACACTTGATGATTTCGGGGCATTTCTGATGAAAGAACCGGAGATTTTCGACGAACATCCGGAGTTGTACGACGAGGTGCCGTATGCCCGGCCGAAGGTGAGGAAGAATCTGCCTGTGAAGCGCGGCCCGTACCTCAATGCTGCGGGAGAAACGGTAATTCCCGGCCGTCCGAAAGAGCGGGGCATGAATTACGTTTCGGATATGTTGATTCGTCTACGGTCGTTTTATGTATGGTTAAATGATAACGGACATACCTACAATGATCCGTTCAAGCAGTACAAGATTGCGGAGATTGTCTACGGTACGCCTATCTATATTACGACCGACGAACGCAAACAGTTGGCCGAAGCGGATATGGGGGATGACAAGCAACTGGAAACGCAACGAGATATTTTTGTTTTCCAATGCATGATCGGCTGCCGGGTGAGCGACCTTTATAAGATGACCTATGCCAATATCATCGGCGATTGCATCGAATATGTTCCCCGCAAGACGCGAGACGACCGAGTGGTGACGGTCTCGGTGCCGCTGATCGGTGCTGCGAAAGAACTGATTCGTAAATACCTCGATGAGAACCGCGGAACATTGTTTCCATTTATTTCGGAGCAAAAATATAATGTCTATATCAAAGCGGCGTTCCGTAAAGCGGGACTGACGCGCATGGTGACGACGATCGACCAGCGGACGCGGCAGAATGTTCAGGTGCCGATCTGCGACCTTGCTTCGTCGCACATGGCGCGCCGGACATTCATCGGGAATGTTTATAAAAGCGTGAAAGACCCTGCGATCGTGGGAGCGATGTCCGGGCATAAGGACGGCAGCCGGGCGTTCGCCCGCTATCGCGATATCGACATGGATATAAAACGGGATGCAGTGAGTGTGTTGGAGTAGAATTTGTTTTGTCGATAAATTTGTATAAATTTACGACAGATATATGTGTGTAAATAGATGCAAGCAATAGAGGATAAGATACTTAATAAGATAAAGAAGTGCGGACGGGGTAAGCTGTATTCCGCATCCGATTTCGCTGTATACGGATCGGCTGTATCGGTTGCGAAGGCATTGGAACGGCTTACTCGAAAAGGCGGTTTGGTCCGTATTGCAAGGGGCCTCTATTGCTATCCCAAAATCGATAGAAAGTTTGGAATGGGCATACAATACCCGACCATCAATGAAATCGCTGAAAAGGTAGCTCGGCAGAGCGAAGCCCGAGTTGTTCCGACGGGTATGCACGCATTGAATGTATTGGGATTGTCTGCCCAGGTACCGATGAACTATGTGTTT
>OGPU01000273.1_pt1 | contig 64520 bp, 74 predicted proteins | sample 1552991 | NCBI WGS metagenome assembly OGPU01 (sample SAMEA2580296, study PRJEB22360) | human gut metagenome | biome: human gut; feature: human-associated habitat; material: faeces | place: Denmark | collected 2008/2010 | reverse complement strand
CTTGATTTTCTCCGCTTTGCGTGCTATACTCTTAACAGTAAATATTTTTCTTTTTCCGCTCTCGGAGTTGCAGCTCTGAGGGCGGACTTTTTTTATTCTTTTATCCATATAAAATTACCACCTTTCCAAACTTCGTGAATCATTGCTCTTTTTCTGAGTAGATGCTCTGTTGGTGCGATTATTTCAGCACCATTAAATCCCCTATCTATGCGGCGTGAAATCGTTTTAGGTCCTACACCAGATATTTCTGCCCATTCAGGGATTGTGTGAGCTATTCCGCCAATTACTATTACTATGCCTCGCAATTCTCATTGTCTCCTCTCGACTTGGGAATCATTTGCTTCTTTGCTTTTGTGTTCGACTGATTTAACATTACCATTTCTTGCTCTAAAAACCTTATCACTCGTTGATAATCAGCTTTTGAGCTAAGCGGAGCCTCAAATCTCACGCCGTTTTCAGTTCGGGCTTTTATATAGCTCATTTTTATCACCTCCCAACTATCATATTCTTTAACTCCTCTTCGGCGATAATCTCAATAAGCTTCTTTATTTTGTTGAGCTTATCGCCGTCCGAGTTATGACAGTTATGCATCAGACTTTCAATCATATGCACACACTCCTTATAGGCTTCATTCAAGCCTTTTTCATCAACAAGCTCTTTGAGATATTTTTCCATTGATTTTTCCTTTCACATATTGGACATATGTAATCTTTACTATTTTTAGCAAAGATACTTACATTCCATTTTGTTGAGCATTTCTTACATATGCGGTATTTGTAATGTGTCATAATACTACCTCAATTCAGTAATATTAAATGGATCAGTAAGATCCTTACCTTCGGCTTGTGCTAAAAATTTTTCAAGTGCAACTTTACGGCACTTGTACTGGCCAAGCTTCATAAAAGGTATAAGCCCAGCTTTGCGGAGTTTGTGTACATAATTAGTATTGCTATGCAGTATTTCTGCAACCTGCGGTACCGTATATAAAAGTTCTTCCACTTTCTCACCTCATCTCATATCCAAATCATTTTTGGAACATTTTATTGTACCAAAAATGGATTTCGTGTTCTGCCTAGCAGATAATCTATTGAACAGTCAAATATTTTAGACATTTGGAGCAATATAGGAGTAGGAATATCTCCATGGACAAGCCATGTATAATAACTCTTGCGTTCAATTCCAAGTTCTTTTGCAAATTCTTCTTGTGTAAGATTTGCACGAATTCTTTCAGCTTCAATATTTGGGAACTTAAATTTTGCCATTTTTTTCACCTCTTTCTTATTACGCGTTTTGCGTAACTTTTAACGCTATTATATACGCTTTTTGCGTATAATTCAAGTCTATTTTTATAAAAATATTCACAAATTGCGTATTTAAAAATTGTGCATATATACAAATTGCGTATTTCATAAAGCATTTATATTGAATTTTTACGCAAATAGAGTATAATATAACACATAATAAGGAGGCGAAAATATTGTACGGAGATAGATTAAAACAATTAAGATTGAGCAGAAAATTAAATATGAAGGAAACTGCTGAACAATTAGGAATTGTATATACAACTTATGTTGGATACGAAAAAAACGAACGTGAACCATCAAGCGATGTTCTTGTAAAAATAGCAGATTTCTTTAATTGTTCAACAGATTATTTATTGGGTAATAGTGAACATATTGAACCACAAGGGAAAATCAGTAATGCTATATCGAGCAAAGAAAAGATAATACTTAATAAATATCGTAAGTTAGATACATATGGGCAAAAAACAGTAGATAGCGTTATAGATTGTGAATATGAGCGTTGCACAACCGTAAAAGTATACAGGGCTGCACATTCGGAAGACAACCATGAAGATGAAATTGTAAAAATGTCAAAAGATGTATTGGAAAAATTAAAAAACGCTCCAATGACAGATGAAGATTTATAATTTAATTAAATAAAAAATCACCTCAAAGGGTATACTACCTTTGAGGTGACAAAACTTGATATATGGCAAATATAAAAATATAAGAAACGCAAGTTGGCAATGCATAATTGATTATAATATAACAAAGCTGCCTATAAGTCTTGTGTCAATAGCAAATAAATCAAATATACAAATAGTTAAAAATAGTGTCGTAAATTTGCTTAGGGCAACTGAGCGTGGAATATCAGTTTATGACGGAGACAAATGGCTTATTGTTTATGATGATAATATTAAGACTTCTGTGAATCGTTTCACGATAGCTCATGAATTTGGCCACATATTCCTTGGACACGAACTAAAAAAAGGCTATTATGCTCGAACATTCGATAAAAACAAACCAGAAGTAGAACAAGCCGCAGATATGTTTGCCGCTCGGTTACTTGCCCCAGCCTGCGTTTTGCACGAACTACACGCAACAACTGCTGAACAAATAGCAGAAGTATGTAATATATCTATGTCAGCGGCGAAAAATCGTGCAGAGCGAATGGCAGTACTCGAAGCAAGGAACAAGTATTATCTTCATCCGCTTGAAAGAAGAGTGCGTGAACAGTTTGCAGATTATATAAAAGAAAATAAGCAATAAAAAAACCGCTCCCAGAGGTTGCAGCTCTGAGAGCGGAAATGATGAACGATTATCAGCAAAAAGACCGTCCAAATGTATTATATCATTTTGGGCGGTTAAATGCAAGGAGTGATATAATATGTCAGTTTTAAATACGAGAAAAAGAGGTAAATCGTGGGAATATCGTTTCGAAGCTGCTTCTGTTGACGGTAAGCGTAAGCAAATAACAAAAAGTGGCTTTAAAACAAAAAAAGAAGCTCTTGAAGCAGGAACAAAAGCTTTGAATGAATATAATAATTGCGGTATGCACTTTGTACCTTCTGAGCTTTCGTATTCAGATTATCTTGATATTTGGATTAAACAGTACGGCACGTCACTTAAAATGACTACTATAGAAAATTACAGTAAGAAGATTAGATTATATATTAAGCCAGCTCTCGGACAATATCGTCTTAAAGCACTGTCCGCTGCAAGTATTCAACAATTTATCAACGATAAATTTAACGAGGGGATTTCAAGAAATACACTATCTGTTATTAAAGGAATTATAACCAGCAGTTTATCTTATGCTGTTCAACCTCTTGGATATATACAATCAAGTCCTGCGATATATGTCAAAATACCATCTAAACGTGCAGAACCAAAGGTTAAAGCTGCTACTAAGCCTCATATAGTAATTCCAGCAGAATGTATGCAAAAAATTTTCAAGCGTTTTCCTGTTGGCACCTCTGCGCATATTCCGCTACTGTTCGGTTATCGTTGCGGTATGAGATTAGGAGAAGCGTTTGCGATAACTTGGGATAATGTTGATTTTAAAAATCGTACTATAACAATAGATAAGCAATTACAATGGGTAAATAATAAATGGGTTCTTACATTGCCCAAATACAACGAGATTCGCACTATAAAAATCGATAGTATTACATACAATACCCTTAAAACTATTCGTACAGAGCAAGCTAAAACTCGTTTATTATACGCAGAATTATATACACATTTATACAAAAATGCAAATAATGAAGTAAATACAGAAGACGGTATTGAACTTAATTTTGTCAATGTCAGAGAAAACGGAGATTTTATACAGCCACGCATAATGCAACATTGTAGCTATATAATACACCATCAATTAGGATTGCCTTTTGATTTTCATTCTCTAAGACACACTCACGCAACAATGCTCCTTGAAGCAGGAGCTAATCCGAAAGATGTACAAGTAAGACTTGGGCATAGAAATATAGGCATGACGTTACAAATATACACTCACGTTACAGAAAAAATGACAGAACAAACCATGTCTATTTTAGAACAGATTTCATGATAAAATTTGTCCATAATATGAATTTTGTCCACGCCTCGTCCACGCTCAGAAAAATTTTGCGAAATTTTATAAGATATTATAAGTTTTTATAAAATATCCATAACACCGAAAATAGCTTATTTATCGCATTTGTAGAACTTTCTAAGATATTTTAAAATACGCAAAAATATATGTATTAGTAATGGGTAACAACCCAATGGTTGGTGCTACTGTTGCTTGTGCTGTTGCTGTTTACGAAGGACTTAATAAGTAATAATCAAGCCTTTTGTTACAATTTATAATGGTTACTAATAATTTATAGTAGTTCCAATAATTGCATAAAATGTGCTTTTTGTCCATATGCTTTTTAGGTGTGGATGATAATACTTCAATCAAGATGTTATTAACCATGTTACTAAGAAGTAATGTATAGTCTTTAATATAAAAAATCCCGAGGTGGTAAAATTCCTCGGGATTTTTTATATTTTATCTACAAAGTGCTGGTATTTCAGGTTGTAACATAGGTAGTTTAACATAAGGATTTTGCGAACCACTTACACCAGTAATATCAAAAGTTTCAAATTGAGTTCTTGTTAAAATATCACTATCAAATCTATTTCGATATAAATAAACAGCAACATTATATTTATCATGTTTGAGACTACCATTATAGTCTATAGAAGTATGTTTTGGTAATGTATTATTACCATTTACATAAACATTTTTTACTATTGCTGTTACAGAGTAAGCTAAGTTTGATGAATTTGCTATTTGAGTCCATGTGCCTATTCGTTCATTATAGTAATATATAAAAACAGTATTTTCTGCACAAGTGTAAACATAATCTGCATTAATCCTTGTTATATTAGAAGATGGTTTAAGAGTAGTAATGCAATCCTTTAATGCATTGTAAACACTTATTATTGTTCCAAAGTCTGTGAATCCTAATGCAAATTCACCTAAGATTCTTATAAAATCTATAGCTTGTGCAGTATGATTTGTAGTAATATTTTTACTTGCAACCCCTTCATGGTACATATATGCACCAGGTTGAGGGCGTGCATATATTCTCATAAATTTAACAGATTCACCATCAACAGACATAGAAGCTTGTACTTTGTTAAAAATAATATTATCTTGATTCATTACTATGCTTTTTTGATTGGGAATATCATTTCCAGTTAGTTCTAACATATCTTTATAAGAAATTTCATCAACAGACATATCAGATAATTCTTATTCTAGTTCTTTTATACGAATTTCATCTTTAGATATTGTTGCTTGATTAAGTTCATCCATTACAGAATCTACATCATTTATCGTATATAAACTTCTTTTTCCATTTTCAGATAAGATGTATTCAATGCCATTAGTATTTGTAATTGCATCTGTTTCTGATGCTTTAACAACTGTATTTAATAGTGGCAATATCACTATTAAAGTTGAAAGAAATATAGTAATTATCTTTTTCATAAGTCCTCTTTCTCTTTTTTTACAAGCTTTAAATTTTCAAATTTCGCTCCGCAATAATAACAGCTTTTTACAGTATTACGCATAATTGGACGCTTTAGTGGTGCACCGCATCGGGGACAACGCCAAAATAATATGTCACCTATTAAAAATAAAATCATTAAAATTAATGCGACTACTGTTAAAAATATTATAGTTCCATCAGAGTAACTGCCACTTTCATAGCAAGCAAAAGCTATAATTAATACAGCTACAGCTGCTATAAAAATAGCAATAGAATATTTGACCCAAATATGTGGCGGTATTCTAAATCGTTTCAAACTTTGTTTCACCCCCCTTGTATAATATCTTAATATATAAATGTATTATAAGTCTATCTAATAATTGTAAAATAATAGTAAAATCTAAACAAAATACTTGATATTATAAAATAAGCTCTTGCTTGACAATATATATTCATTGCGGTAAAATAAAGGTTACTTTAATAATATTTTATGGACAGAGGTTGGCTCGATGAAATCATTTTTGAGAAGAACTTGGGCAAAGATAGACTTAGATGCTATTGAACATAATTATAATGAAATAAGAAACCATGTTTCTCCTGAAAGCGAGATTATGTGCGTCATTAAGGCAGATGGCTATGGCCATGGTGCAATTTTTCTTGCGAGAGAATATGAAAGACTTGGTGTAAAAAGATTTGCTGTTTCTAATATTGAGGAAGCTATGCAGCTTCGTGAGCATGGAATAAAATCTCCGATTTTAATTCTTGGCTTTACTCCTGCGGATTTAGCAAAGGTTCTTGCAGATAATAATATTTCTCAGGCGGTACTTTCTGAGGAATATGCCGAGGAACTTTCTAAATATGCTCAAAGAGATAGTGTAACGGTAAAGGCTCATATCGCACTTGATACTGGTATGAGCAGAATAGGATTTATGTATCAGAATATAGACAGAGATTTTGCGTCTATTGATACGATAGAGCGTGTTTGTAAGCTGCCTTCCCTTTATTTTGAAGGAATTTTCACACATTTCTTTGTATCAGATGAGGCTGAAGAAGGCAAAGAAGATACACTTTGTCAATACAAGTGCTTTGATGATGCTATTGCAAAGCTTTCTGCAAGGGGAATTGAATTTCCTCTAAGACATTGTGCAAACAGCGGTGCTATTATTGATTATCCAGATACGCATATAAATATGGTTCGTGCAGGAATTATACTTTATGGCTTAGCTCCGTCAGGAAAGCTTGAGGGTAAGCTTAATCTTATCCCTGCAATGCAGCTTAAATCAGTTATTGCACAGATTAAAACTGTTGAGCCTGATGCAAAGGTAAGCTATGGCGGTACATTTACAACAAGCCGTCCGACAAAGATTGCTACTGTTCCTATCGGCTATGCTGACGGTTATACAAGAGCCTTAGGAAATAATGCAAGAATGATAGTAAACGGAAAATACGCACCAATTATCGGCAGAGTTTGTATGGACCAGCTTATGCTCGATATTACAGATATTGAAAATGTTTCTACTGGTGATGAAGTAACTGTAATTGGTACAGATGGGGATTGCTGTGTTTCAGCAGAAGAAATTGCGAATTTGACTGATACCATAAATTACGAGATTATCTGTATTATTGGAAAGCGTGTTCCGAGAGTTTATTTTAAGAATGGCAAAAATGTTGGTACGCTTGATTATATTTATCCAAGCAATCTAAAGAACTAATAAAAACCATCACATTCTTTTGAAAAGAATTTAACAAAACTTTTGGGTTTATGCTATTATAAATAAAATCTGTCAATGTATGTCGATAAAAAATAAAACTCTTTGTTGACAGTGATTGTGCAGTATGTTAAAATAAAAACACAAAGAATTGTAAGATTAACCACCTTTTTTGCAAGAGGTGGTTATTTTTCATATAGAAATGTGAGGTATGTATAATGAAAATGCTTGTAATAGATGGAAACAGCATTTTGAATCGTGCTTTTTATGGAATAAGACCTCTTACCACAAAGGACGGACAACATACAAACGCTATTTTTGGATTTATGACTACCTTTGAAAAGGTTTTGTCAGAAACTAATCCTGATGCGGTTGCTGTTGCCTTTGATATGAAAGCACCGACATTCAGACATAAGGCTTATGACGGCTATAAGGCAAAGCGTAAGGGTATGCCCAATGAGCTTGCCTCGCAGATGAGACCACTTAAAGAGCTATTAACACTTCTTGGATATAAGATTGTTGAATGTGAGGGCTATGAGGCTGATGACATTCTCGGAACTCTTGCTGATACTTGTACCAAAAACGGTGATGAATGTGTTGTTGCAACGGGTGACAGGGATAGCTTGCAGTTAGTTTCACCGACAGTAAGCGTAAGAATTGCCGCAACAAAAATGGGTAAGCCAGAGGTTACACTCTATGACGAGGCTGCAATTATGGAAAAATACGGAGTAACGCCTAAGCAGCTTATCGAAATCAAGGCTATTCAGGGTGATACTTCGGATAATATTCCAGGTGTTGCCGGAATAGGAGAAAAGGGTGCAGGCGACCTTATTAAACGCTTCGGAAATATAGATAATATTTATAAAAATATAGATACTATTGATGTTAAAGACAATATCAGAAAAAAACTTATTGCTGGTAAGGAAAGTGCTTATCTCAGTCATATGCTTGGAACGATATGCGTAGAAGCTCCGATTGATACGGATATAAATAGCTATATCCCAGCAAAAAGAGATTCAGCGGGAGCGGCTCGGCTTATGGCAAGCCTTGAGCTTTTTAAGCTTATAGACAAGCTTGGACTTAGTGGTGAAGAAATTCCTTCTATTGAAATTAAAGCTGAAAAAATTAAAAAGCTGAATGTTATAGTAGATTTTGATTATAGCAAGGCTATTGAAGGTTTTAAGGGAAAAACCGTTTCAATAGCTTGCAGACTTGAAGATAGTCAAATTTCAGAAATGGCTGTTTTATGTGAAAATGATATTTATTTGTTTTCTTTTGAAAGCTTTGATTTTCTTGCTGCCATCAAAAATATTTTTGAATATGAGGATATTAAAAAACAACTTCATGATATAAAGCCTATTGTAGCTATTCTGTTGAAAAATAATGTTGAGCCTGTTGGAATAGTTTGTGATACGATTCTTGCATCATATTTGCTTAATCCAAATTCGCCTGATTATTCAATCGAAAGACTTATGCAGGAATACAATCCACCTAAGTTTGAACTTGCTGAAAATGCACCGGAGCTTGCAAAAGAAAGTGCAGAGGTTTCTGCATTATCAGAAACCCTTATGAAACTAATTGAAGAAAAGGAGCAGACAAAGCTTCTTAATGAAATTGAAATTCCACTTGCTATTGTTCTTGCTGATATGGAAAACTGCGGTTTTATGGCAGACAGAGATGGCATTATGGAATACAATAAGGAAATCAGTGCAAGGCTTGATGAGATTACTAAGGAAATTTATGATACAGTGGGTTATGAATTTAATATAAATTCTCCAAAACAGCTTGGTTCGGCACTTTTCGAGAAGTTAGCACTTCCACATGGAAAAAAGACAAAGAGCGGATATTCAACAAGTGCAGAGGTTCTCGAAAGTCTGAAATATGAACACCCAGCAGTTGCCTTGATTTTGCAGTATAGAACCTATTCTAAGTTAAAATCGACCTATTGTGACGGGCTTTTAAAGGTTATTGGTGAGGACGGAAGAATACATTCCAGCTTTAATCAGACCGAAACAAGAACGGGCAGAATCAGTTCAACAGAGCCTAATTTGCAGAATATTCCAGTAAGAACAGAGCTTGGCAGAGAATTACGCAGATTCTTTATAGCGAAGGACGGTTGTGTACTTGTTGACGCAGACTATTCACAGATTGAATTAAGAGTTCTTGCACACATAGCGAATGATAAAGCTATGATAGAGGCTTTCAAAAATAATAAAGATATACATTCTATAACTGCATCACAGGTATTTAATTTACCGCCAGAAATGGTTACTAAGACAATGAGAAGCCGTGCAAAAGCCGTAAATTTTGGAATTGTTTATGGCATAGGAGCGTTTTCACTCTCTAAGGATATTGGTGTAACAAGAAAAGAAGCAGATAATTATATTAAGAATTATCTTGCACATTATTCGGGTGTTGACGAATATATGAAGCGAACTGTTGAGGACGCTAAGCGTGACGGCTATGTAACTACAATGTTTGGCAGAAGAAGATACTTGCCAGAACTTACTTCATCTAACTTCAATCTTCGTGCATTCGGAGAAAGAGTTGCAAGAAATATGCCTATTCAAGGAACATCGGCTGATATTATAAAGATTGCGATGATAAGAGTAAGAAACCGACTTAAAGCTGAAAATATGCAGGCAAAGCTTATTTTACAGGTACACGATGAGCTTATAGTAGAAGCTCCTGAAAATGAAGCTGACAGAACAGCCAGGATTCTTGAGGAGGAAATGGAAAATGCAGTTAAGCTGAATGTTCCTCTTATTGCAGAAGCAGGCAAGGGCAAAACATGGTATGAAGCTAAGGCATAATCTTGAAAGATTCTTTATTGGAAAGGAGTGCTGAATTTTATGAAAATACTTTTTGTTTGTACAGGCAACACTTGCAGAAGTCCTATGGCTGAGGGAATCTTTAAAAAGCTGACCCAGGGAGATGAAAGCATAAGCTGTTCAAGTGCTGGAATGAGCTTTTGCGATGGTGACGCTGTCAGCGAGAATGCAGTTACCGTCTGCAAGGAAATCGGAGTTGATATAAGCGGGCATAGGTCTAAAGCTATATGCCGTGATGATGTTAACGAATATGATGTCTTTGCGGTTATGACAGAAAATCACGCCATGACGCTTGTTTCGGCAGGAGTTCCCAAGGAAAGGATTTATATTATGGGAATCAGCGACCCGTTTGGAGGAAGTGTTGAAGTTTATCGAAAATGCAGAGATGAGATTCAGCAGTCCTGCGAAAAGCTATATAAAAAGATTAAGGATATGTAAAGTATGAAAACAGAGATTTTCCCTATGGGTGAGGAACATTTGGATTCGCTTGCGGAGCTTGAAAAAATTTGCTTTTCACAGCCATGGTCAAGACAGGCTCTTGCAGATGAGCTTGAAAATGATAGTGCGTTTTTTTTCGTTGCTGAAACGGACGGAGAGGTTTCGGGCTATGTCGGGTTGATAATAACTGCTGGGCAATCATATATAACAAATATAGCTGTTTTCCCGAAATTCAGACGAATGGGTATAGCTAAAATGCTGTTTGAGAGATTATTTTCTATTGCGGAAAAATGCGATTTGGAATTTATTTCTCTTGAGGTTCGTCCCTCAAATTACAATGCAATTTCTCTTTATAAATCATTAGGCTTTGAAGAAATAGGCTTACGGAAACGATTCTACAGAAATCCAACAGAGGACGCACTGATTATGACTAAGACATTTTGGGGAAATGGAATTTATGAATAAATTAAAGGTTTCGCTCAAGCCTTTGAAAGGGCTTATGGGTCAAGGTCAACGCCCTTGTCGCCGTCCGCAGACGGCGAAATACTCTATGCTTTACAAAGCGTAGAGAACTCTCACAGATAGTTCTCCGAAAAATAAATACTGAATATAACTTTGAACTTGATTTTTTCAGGTTAACTTTAAATTATTTTGCTAAATAAAAAAACTCTGCTCACGAAATATTGAGCAGAGTTTTTGGTTTTTAAGATATTTGTCTTTCAATTACTTTTTCTCTTTCAAGATATTCTTTTGAGCGCATGGGAATAGTAGAAATCATTTCAGGTTTTGCTTTAAGATAACCAGTTATGCCACCTGTTTCTATAATTTGCATAAGCTTATCTATAGAATTTCTTATAATCTTAGATAATTCTTCTTCGGTATAATCTTGTAGCTTGATAATTTCAAGCTCTCCATTATCTGTAATAAATTTTTCATGACCAGTTATATCAGCTGTAAGAAAGCTATCGAGGGAAATTTTTGTATTCATAGCTTTAATCAAAAAATAGCAATTAAAGCGATATTCATTACTTTCTAAAATATTTTGTAAGCTTATTTTTAATAAAAATTTGTCATATTCTTTTATATACATATATCTATGTTTTTTAAAGCCATACTCAAATGCAATTTCCTCGAAAATTAACTTTAAATTCCTTTTTGTCATAACAATTTCCACCACAGTTTAGTAACAACATCACAATTTTTTCCAATATACTGTAATTATATATTAAATTTTACAACATTTCAACCGATTCCAGATAATATTTCGAGGATTAATGTATTAGATATGAGGAAACCATCTCGTGTAAATTTAATTCCGTTGTCATCATATATAAGAAGATTTGTCTTGGCAAATTTCTTTGCGTTTTTAATATAATTTTCAGGAATTTTTATACCAAAGCGTCGCTTAAAATCTTTTTGAGTAAGCCCCTTTGCAAGTCTAAGTCTTAGCATAATATATTCTTCGATAGAACCGCCTTCGCCATCTTGATAGGTTATTCCCTTATAAAATTCATCAAAAGAGCGTTCTGTATAAAAGCGTTTTCCATTTATAAAAGAATGTGCCGCACAGCCTACACCAAGATATTCGTCACAATCCCAGTATTTAAGATTATGCTTGCTCTCCATACCATTTTTTGAAAAATTGGATATTTCATACTGGTGATAGCCAAGCTGTTCAAGTTTTTCACAAGCAAAAAGATACAATTCTGCTTGTGTATCTTCATCAAGAGTAAGTGCATCTTTTTCTTTATAGAAAGGTGTACCCTCTTCAATTTTTAGTATATAAGCTGAAATATGTTCAACACCAAGTTCGGCACAATATTCAATAGAATGTGCCAGACTTTCTTTTGTTTGCTCCGGAATACAGAGCATAAGGTCGAGTGAAATATTTTTAAAGCCAGCTTTTCTTGCACTTAAAACTGTTGTTTTGACATCTTCTGCGGTGTGAAGTCTGCCCAGCCTTTTAAGCTCATTGTTATTGGCGGATTGCATACCTATTGAAAGCCTATTGAAACCAGCTTGTCTAAGCTTTGAAAAATCAAAGCTTTCATCAGCCGAGGCAGGATTAAGCTCAGCAGTAATTTCTGCATTATTATCAATCATAAATGCAAACTTAGCCGTTTTTGCGATTGATGAGAGCCTGTCTGCACCAATAATTCCCGGAGTACCTCCGCCAATATAAAGAGTATCCGCTGTACGATTAAGTTCTTTGCCATACTTGGCAAGTCTTTCGTTTACAGCGGATACATAGCGATTTATTTCATCATCATTGCCACTCTTAGAAAAAAAATCGCAATATTTACATTTAGAGGCACAAAAGGGAATATGAACATAAATTCCTATATTGTTCATATTTTAAATTCCTTTCATAGACTTATTTGTCTGTTCGGTTAAATTTTCTATTTCTTGGTTTTTAGCTTTTCCTCGTTCAGAATAAACTGAAATAAGAATTGCTCTGAGTTCCACATACATAGAAATTATAGTTACAGCAAATAATCCTATATCTATCCACGCAAAAATTCTGAATGAACTTTCAAGCTTGACAGTATCTTGGATTCTTGTAGAGGTTACAAAAGAAACCATACTTTTCTCAAAATCACTCATAAGTTCCGAGCCATAGATAGAAGTATCTATCATACTTGTTACTATTACAAATAAGATAAGCATTACGAGTAATGCTCCTGTGAATATAGGTTTTTTCGGCTTTACAACTATTCTCAGAACGAGAAAGCTTAGTATATATGCTGATAGGATAATTACTACAATAGGATTAATCAATTTAATCTACCTCTTATTATAACTCTGGGTGTCCTTTTAATCTATCAATCATCATAGCCGTTTTTAAAACTGCGGTTTGTGTTTTAGCATCAGGAAGTTCATTATTGAGAACCATTTCGACAGCTCTTTTGAGTGGAATCTTCATAACATTAAGAAATTCGCCTTCATCAAGCTTTTGAGTCTCAAAATGGTCTATTCTACAAAAATACATATGAATAATTTCTCCGCAATAGCCTGGGCTTGGATATAGCTTTCCTAAGCTTATATATCCACTTCCGATAGCACCAGTTTCCTCTAAAAGCTCACGCTTTCCGTTTTCAAGCGGATTCTGACCTTTTTCGAGTTTACCAGCAGGAAGTTCGATTGTAACCTCTTTATATGGGTATCTGAATTGTTTTACAAAAAGTAGCTCATCGTTTTCAGTGAGAGCAGCAACACAAACTCCTCCTGGGTGTCCGACAATCTCACGAAAAGAAGTTTTTCCATCTTGAAGCTCAACCTTATCTAAGGTGACATGAATAACCTTACCATCAAATATTTCTTTGCTTTCGAGTGTCTTTTCAAATAAATCCATTATACTTTCCTCCAAGCTTATGCTACTTTATTAAGTATACAACAATTACTTGGATTTTTCAAGAAGATGGAGAAACTGATTATAAAAGACCATAGCCACCATTGATTGCATCATAAAATAATGCTCCATGGGGTGCGTGTGGCGTAAAGAATATAAACATAGCCATAAATAAGACTAATGCCACAAGCGAGGGTATAAAAAAGCTACTTATAATTTTTGCCTTGGTAATTATCTTATATGAAATATAATGCGATACTAAAATGATTATAAATAATCCTACAAAAAGTAATATTCTCCATAAGCCTTCAAAAAATGAATTATATACAGCCATATAAAAAAGCCCTGCCGCCCAATATATGTAAAATGCAGCAACCTTAGACGGCACAAACCGTACAACAGGAAGCCGCAATATTGCAAGCTCTATTACACTCCATATAAAAAATGGAAAGGTGAAAGGTTTTAGCTGTTCCCAAGCACTGTTATTAACACTTGATATAAAAAAGCTCCATACATCACCCTCTGATAGTATAAAAGCGTATTTAACTAACATTCCAAATGAAAAAACGAATGCTGAGCCGATAAATTCCATAAATGCAAGTTTCTTGTTATACATAAGCCCTCTGATTCACTAAAAATTATATTATATGAAATAAAGCGGAAATATTATTTTTAATCTGTTTTTTAACAAATCATGGCTATTATACTATCCTATTTTAATTATATTGTATTATACATAAAATATGATTAAATCAAAAAACACAAAGCAGTAAAAATTGCACCTATGGCGGCAGCTATACAAAAAGTGACAATATTTTTAAAGCGTTTTTTACTGCGTTTAAGCGATGATGGCTCGCCCATATTTTCGAGAAGCTTTTTTGCCTCCTGTTCAAGCAATTCCCTTTGAGCTGAGGCATATTCTGGTTTTATCACGAGCAAGGCTCTTTCGTAATAAACACTGCCTGTATCAAGTACCTCAATTATGCTTCTATTTATACCCTTAATCATAAAAACAGCCTCCCGAATTTTTGTTATTTTAGCTACTATATAATTGTCTATTTTTAAGAAAATTATTCAATTTTTTAATTCTTTTAGGTAATTATACTATTTGTAATCAGAGTTTTCCCCCATAAATGTTGAAAACTCTGTTGAAAGTGTGGATAACTTTCTTGAAAAGCCTTGAAATAATGCGAATTTCTATGTTTGAAAACTTTTCCACCACGCATTTTTACTGGATTTTATTAAACTTTCTGTAATTTTAACATTGTCAACATTTTTTGAAAATTTTTTATTGAAATCTGTAATTTTTTTGATTATTTACTCAAATATCAAGCTTGACAAAAGGATTTTTTTGCAGTATATTTTCTTTGAATTTTAAGGATGGGATAGTGATATTATTGACAAAGCAGGAATATATGCAAAGGCTTTATAAAGCACTTAAACCTCTTTCTAAAGAAAACAGAAATAAGGTTATGAATGATTATGAACTTCAATTTTCGCAAGAGATGAAAAACGGTAAAACTGAACAGGATATTATATATGATTTAGGAAGTCCTGAAGATGCCGCAGAATATTTTATAAATATGTATCAATCAGATAGGGGTTATCACGACCATTATAATATTGAACAGGCCAGCAATAAAAATAGCAGCACTGCCCATTCATGGGAGGCTGCTATCTGGGGAACTCTTTCAATTATTATTGTGCCTACTATGATTGCGATTATGCTTGCTTTTTTCGCTTTGGGAATAGCTTTTTGCATAGCTGGTATGGTTATGGTATTTTCAAGCTTTATCCTTAATTCATTGAGCATAGGATTTTTCTTTATTGCTGTGGCAGGAGTTTTTCTGGCAGTTTTCGGAATATTTATAGCAATTCTTTCTATATATGACGGTATAAAGCTTATAGGAAAATATTTTAGATTTATCAGAAATAGAATCAAATATGGAGGTAAAGCAAAATGAAAACAATAAGAATACTTGCTGTAATTTTCTTCTTGGTATTTTTAATTCTTACAGCTATTGGTGTATATCTCATAATAAAGGATTCCATTTCGCTTTATAGCATTGCTGATAGTCTGCCATATGGCTTTATTCGTGATAGTGCAATTTACTTATTTAACTTATTCTGATTTTCAGCTTGAGCTTTTGAAAATCTGCACCCGCAATAATTCTGGCGATAAAGATTATATCGCTTTGAAAGCTCTATTGAGCGTTTATAGCCCTCTCTCTTTTTGAAGTCTGAGAAAAGATACGGAACTCCATATTTATCCGCAAGAGCCGAACCAATAGAATTAAGAGCTTCAGCGTTTTTCATAGGACTTATTGAAAGCGTTGTTGTGAAGTAATCAAAGCTTTGTTCTTTTGCTATTTTTGCGGAGCTTTCAAGACGCAAATGGTAGCATTTCATACACCTTGCACCTCGTTCAGGTTCGTCCTCAAGTCCCTTTGCAATTTCTTCAAAGGCTTCAGGTTCGTAATCGCCGTCAATTATTTTGACGCTTATGCCCATTTCAGAAACAAGCCTATGCAATTCGCTTATTCTGAAATCATATTCGCTTTTGGGCGATATATTTGGATTATAATAATACAATGTAATATCAAAATATTGATTAAGGTATTCAAGAACATAGCTGCTGCATGGAGCACAACACGAATGCAACAACAGCTTTGGTCGAATACCTTTTTTTATTATATTGTCGATTACAGAATCAAGCTCTTTTTGATAGTTTCGTTTCTGCAAGGCTATACCTCCAAATATTTCAATGGGTTATTATGAATATAATTCCAAACTGATTGATATTCCTTTTCATTTCGTATAATGCGGTCATAAAAGGATTTTTGCCATATTGAAAATCCAATTTGTTTTGTTATAGAGCCTTTAAACTGTTTAATAATTCTTGAAATAGTAGGGGCGAACTGTGTTCGCCCGTTAGAATCTTCATATATAAATATAATAAGATGAATATGGTTAGGCATAATTTGATACTTGTCAACTTTTATATTTTCATATACAGTATTTAGTTTATATATTTCATTTTCTATTACTATCCCAATTTTTGATAATGGTAGTTGGTCAAGCGGGCGAACACAGTTCGCCCCTACATTTTTCCACAGCAAATTTTCTTTATTTTTAGTACAAATAGTAATAAAATAAGCTCCATTAGACGAATAATTATAATCATTCAATCTTATATTTTTTCTTTTAGGTAAGTCCATAAATAAAATCCTTTAAATAGTTTTTACTTCTTAACCTGCAATACCTTTATTGCAGCATAATGCTTAATTGTAAAGGATTCGTCTGCGATTTCCTCAAGGAGCTTTTTATGCTCATTCTCCCATTTTACAAGTTCTTCCTCGGAGAGCGACGCACCTGTTCCACGACACGCTTTCATTCTTCCGTTCCAGCTATCTCTTGTAAACGGAACATCAAGGTCAAATTCTTCACTATGAACTGTATCAAAATATTTATCCACAAATTCAGGCAGAATTATTGGGTGTCTGGTTTCGCCTGCACCATTCCATTTTGGATTGTATTTCAAAACAAGGTCTTCACTTGCTTTTGCGATTTTATCCTCAAACGGAAGCCACTCCATATATAAAACTGCCAGCTTGCCACCCTTTTTCAACATTCTTGCAAAGTTTGGTATTACGGTTTCATAATGAAAATAGAAAAAGCACTGACACGCTGTAATAACATCAAAGCTATCCTGTGGAAAAGCAATATCTTCTGCGGGAGAAACTATAAACTGAATATTCTGCTTATTTTCCTTTGCGAGAACTTTTGCGGCTTCTATCTGATTTTCTGAAATATCCGCACCAACAAAATCTGCACCATATTCATATAAATGTCTTGGCAGAACTCCTGTTCCAGTACCTACATCAAGAACCTTTTGTCCTTTTGTACATAAGCCTAAGCTTATAATTTTATCATAAAATTCCTTAGGGTAAATATCCCTATATTTCGCATACTCAGCGGAAACTCTACCCCAGTCAAAGGCTTTGCCATTATCAATTTTTTCGTTTGTTATATCCATATTGTTGATAAATCTCCTTTCATGAAGTTTTTGGGTTTGAAAGATTTTTCTACAAAGAAAAATGGATTTATTTTCTGATATAATACGATAGATATTATATGTTATGGATCCTGAATATATTTTCTTTTAAAATCTGAAAGTCTCAAAATATCTCTTCCGAAAACAAATATTCTACATAACCTTCGATGTTCCGTATCACAATTATGAACATCATTTCTTTCAAAAGCAATATGCATTCTACTTAATTCTCTTTCAGCTTCAGCAGCATCATATTCTGACCACATTCGTGCAACTAAATGTGCTCTATTCCACTTGTCACTTGCTAAGTCTTTTAGTGCATAATTAACAAGTTCTTCTTCTGATTCAGAAGCCTTAATCGTACGAAGAAAACCTCTTTCGGAATAGCCATATATATATTCTTGTCCATCTTGCTTTATAACAAACCCTTCAGGTGCCATATGTTTTCCAATAGTTATTGCATAAAAGGAGTAGCATTCTTCTTCTAAATATTTTTCTAATTCGGCTATGGTTTTCATAATATTTTTTACCTCTTTGTTTACTTAAACATCTCTAAAATTAAAATCTGTATATAATTTAACACCCATATTCTTTGCCGTTATCAATCTTTTCGTTTGTTATATCCATATTGTTGATAGTTCTCCTTTCGTAGATTTTATGTAATTATAAACTGGAAGTTGTAAAGCTATTCCCCAAGAAAATTTGTATATTTATTGTTTTGGAAACCAAATCGATGTTGCTCCATTATTATCGCAAAATGTAATGCACTTATATTTTGTTCCAAAATCTTTTAATTCATCATATTGCTCATTTGCTTTATGGCTAAACCGAATAATTATGTAAGTTTCATCCGGCAAAGCTCCTGCGTTTCCAATAGCCAATATCGTATTCTTATTTTCTAACTCTTTTTCAATAATGCCAATAGTTTTTTTGAATTTAGGAATTTCGTTCGCTTTGCTTTTTATATATTCTAACGATGGATTATCTCTATTTATCATTTTTACCTCCACAGATACCGATTTACTTATCTTGAACAGGCTAATTTTGTAATCTACAGTCTTGCAAGAATATCATCGGCAGTCTTTGCGATAAATGTTGCACCCTCTGCAATAAGCTCACTTTCGGGACGGAAGCCCCAATTTACACCGCAGAAATCTATTTCGGCATTTTTCGCAGTCTGGACATCAACATTGCTATCGCCTATATATAAGCAATCGCTCTTATCAAAACCAAGCTCTGCAAGCATTGCAAGCAATGCGTCAGGACAAGGCTTTCTCTCAAAATCAGGTCGCTGTCCCCAAGCCGCCGCAAATTTATTATCAGGGAAAAGCTTTGCGGCAATAGATTTTGTGAATTTATCAGGCTTGTTTGACATAATCGCATATTTGATTGAAAGCTCGTCTAATTTTGTGAGCAACTCCGTTATACCGTCATATGGTACAGTTTTATCAAGACTGTGTTTAGTATAATATTCGTTAAAATCAGCAAGAACCTGCTTTTTCTGCTCATCAGTTGCCATTCCCTTCGGAATAACCATTGCTCTGTCTGCTAAAGTTGAAATTCCGTTGCCAACCATAAAACGATATTTTTCTCTTTCGTGTGGCTCAAAGCCATTTTTTACAAGAGCATAGTTCATAGCATCAGCGAGGTCATAGAGTGAGTTTACGAGAGTTCCGTCCAAATCAAATACACAAATTTTTTTCATCTTTAATCATTCCTTAATCAAGTGCTAATTTGTAAATCTTATAAATATCGCTTGCATCAAGCTTCTTGAAGTTTCCGCACGAATTAGCTTTTTTAGCCATTTCTTCAAGGTGTGAGCTATCTATTCCGACTGCTGAAAGTCTTGTCGGAAGTCCAAGAGATGTATAGAAGCACTCAAGTCGGGAAATGCCCTCCATTATAGTTTCATAAACCATTGAATTAGGCAATTCAACATTCATAACTCTCTGTGCAAATTGAACAAAGCGTTCTTCATTTTCTCTGTATACATGCTTCATCCACGCTGGAAATATTATTGAAAGTCCGGCACCGTGTGCAATATCATAAATTGCAGAAAGTTCGTGTTCTATTGCGTGAGAACCCCAGTCTTCCTCTCTGCCCATACCAATTAAGCCACTATGTGCGAGAGTTCCTGCCCACATTATTTCGGCTCTTGCGTCATAATTCTCTGGGTCTTGTTTTACAAGCTTTGCATTAGATATTATTGCTCGCATAAGACCTTCACAAAGTCTGTCGCTTACATCAACATGCTCTGTCTTTGTGAAATAGCGTTCCATTATATGTGCAAGCATATCTGATATTCCACAAGCTGTTTGATAGAATGGTAGAGAATAAGTTGTTTCAGGATTCATAATTGCAAACTGCGGACGAAGCTTTTCACTGCCATAGCCACGCTTCAGAAGTCCATCTTCTTTAGTTATAACAAGATTTTCACTTGATTCACTTCCTGCAGCAGGTATAGTAAGCACCACACCAACAGGGAGGCAAGCTTCAGGCTCATTTCTGTTTTCAAAGAAATCCCAGACATCACCTTCATATGAAAATCCAAGAGCAACAGCTTTTGCAGTATCAATTACACTGCCGCCACCAACAGCAAGTATAAATTCAATATTTTGCTGTCGGCAAATATCTATTCCTTCATAGACCTTTCTAAGTCTTGGATTTGGTACTATTCCAGAAAGCTCGAAATATTCAATCTGGTTTTCATTGAGCATAGCTGTGACTTTATCATAAAGTCCGATTTCCTTTATGCTTTCTCCACCATAAACAAGCAGAATTTTAGAGCCATATTTCTTTATAAGTTGCGGAAGTTGATTTTCCGAATTTTTCCCAAACACTATTTTAGTTTTATTCTGATAAGTAAAATCGTTCAAAGCGTTCATTCCCTTCTGAAATTTTAGGTATAGAGCTGTTGCTCTTATTTTACCATAATACGCATATATTTCAAGTGAAAAAGTGAGAAATTTGTAATAAATCACAAAAGAAAGCTATTATATTTCTATTTTATAGTTTATAAACCAAATTATAATATGCAATTCTTTACATCATAGGCATTTGCGTGTTATAATAAAAATGTATAGCTTACTAAGCATAAAATCCTTACGAAAGGAATGTTATATAAATGGCTTTCGACAGAAGCAAAATTCGTAATTTTAGTATAATAGCACATATAGACCACGGAAAAAGTACACTTGCCGATAGAATACTTGAGCAGACTCAGTCTGTTGCAATTCGTGATATGGAAGACCAGCTCCTCGATAATATGGAGCTTGAGCGTGAGAGAGGAATTACTATCAAGGCTCGTGCTGTAACACTTCTTTATAAAGCTGATGATGGTGAAGAATATATTTTCAATTTGATTGATACTCCAGGCCATGTTGACTTCAACTATGAGGTTTCACGCTCATTGGCAGCTTGTGAGGGAGCGGTTCTTGTTGTTGACGCATCACAAGGCATAGAAGCTCAAACTCTTGCAAATACTTATCTTGCAGTTGATGCAGGGCTTGAAATTGTACCAGTTATAAATAAAATAGACCTGCCAAGTGCAGACCCAGACAGAGTATGTAAAGAAATTGAAGATGTTATTGGTATTCCAGCAGAAGATGCTCCAAGGGTTTCAGCAAAAGCTGGTATAAATATTCATGAAGTTATGGAGAGAATAGTTTCAGATATTCCTGCTCCATCAGGTGATAATGATGCTCCACTTAAAGCCTTGATTTTTGATTCATACTATGACAGCTATAAGGGCGTTATTATATATGTCAGGCTTATGGAAGGTCAAGTTAAGGTTGGAGATACAATAAAAATGATGAGTACAGGCTCAGAATTTACTGTTGTTGAATGTGGATTTATGAGAGCCACAAGCCTTGAACCTGCTGGAACACTTTATGCGGGCGAGGTTGGATATATTGCAGCATCAATTAAAACTGTAAGTGAGGCTCGTGTTGGTGATACTGTTACAACTAAAGAAAATCCTGCAAAGGAAGCTCTTCCAGGATATAGAGCAGTTCAGCCAATGGTTTTCTGCGGTATTTATCCAGCCGATGGCGCAAAATATGGCGACCTTCGTGATGCTCTTGAAAAGCTTGAGCTTAATGATGCGGCACTCTCATTTGAGCCTGAAACATCTGTTGCTTTGGGCTTTGGTTTTCGTTGTGGTTTCCTTGGACTTCTTCATATGGAAATCATTCAAGAGCGTTTAGAGCGTGAATATAATCTCGACCTTGTCACAACAGCACCAAGCGTTATTTATAGAATAACAATGAATGATGGCACTGTTCATATGATAGACAACCCTACAAACTACCCAGACCCATCACTTATAGCAAAAGCAGAAGAACCTATTGCAAATGCGCATATTTATGCTCCGTCAGAGTATGTCGGAAATATTATGGAGCTTTGTCAGGATAGGCGTGGTGTATTTAAGGATATGAACTATCTTGATGATGATAGAGTTGACATACACTATGAATTGCCACTCGCAGAAATTATCTATGACTTTTTCGATACACTTAAATCTCGTACAAGAGGCTATGCTTCGTTTGACTATGAATTAAAGGGTTATTCTGAATCACAGCTCGTTAAGCTTGATATTATGCTTAATGGCGATGTTGTTGACGCACTTTCATTTATAATACACGCTGATAAGGCATATGGTCGAGCAAGAAAAATGGCTGAAAAGCTAAAAGAGAAAATACCACGCCAGCTTTTTGAAGTACCAATTCAAGCTTGTATTGGTGGAAAGATTATTGCAAGAGAAACTGTTAAGGCAATGCGTAAAGATGTTCTTGCAAAATGCTATGGTGGTGATATTACTCGAAAGAAAAAGCTTCTTGAAAAGCAAAAAGAAGGTAAAAAGCGTATGCGTCAGCTTGGAAGTGTAGAAGTTCCTCAAGACGCATTTATGGCAGTTTTAAAGCTTGATAGCGAATAATTTTAGTTTAGATAATTAGTTTATATAAAATTATTCTTAGATAAAGCAAACCTCCGAACCTGTTTTAACTTAGGTTCGGAGGCTTTTTTATTTATAAAATTTGAAACGCAAAAAGCTCTCTGCCGAAGCAGAGAGCTTTAATAAGACTAATATAAATTCAACAAAGTTGATAAATAAAATCCTGAAATATAATATTCCAAGCTTCTGATTATCTCTTTGAGAACTGTGGAGCTCTACGAGCAGCCTTGAGACCGTATTTCTTACGCTCTTTCATTCTTGGGTCACGAGTGAGGAAGCCAGCCTTCTTAAGCTTTGGACGAAGTGCTTCACTATCGTATTGAAGAAGAGCTCTTGCTACGCCGTGACGGATAGCACCAGCCTGACCAGAAACGCCACCGCCTGCAACTCTGCAAACGATATCGAACTTGCCGTCAGTTTCTGTAAGAACGAGAGGCTGACGAACGATGAGCTTCAATGTTTCAAGACCGAAATATTCATCAATATCTCTGTCGTTAATTGTGATTTTGCCTGTACCCTGATAAAGTCTTACTCTTGCAACAGAGCTTTTTCTTCTACCAGTACCGTAAAAATAAGGTGTCTTATCGTACATTTAAATATTGCCTCCTTTCTTATTTATCCCAAATCTCAGGCTTTTGAGCCTCGTGCTTATGGTCTGCACCATTATAAAGGCGAAGTCTTGTCATAGCAGCACGGCCAATAGTGTTATTAGGAATCATACCGTAGATAGCAAGCTCAACAGCCTTTTCTGGCTTAGTAGCCATGAGTGTATCATAGCGAGTAGCCTTCATGTGGCCGACATAGCCTGTGTGGCGATAATAATACTTCTGCTGAAGCTTGTTGCCTGTGAGAACAACCTTATCGCAGTTGATAACGATAACATGGTCACCACAGTCTACATGTGGTGTATAAGTTGTCTTAAGCTTACCGCGAAGAAGGTCAGCAGCCTGAACAGCAACGCGTCCGAGTGGCTTACCAGCAGCATCAATGATGTACCACTTGCGTTCAATCTCAGCGGGCTTAGCCATATAAGTTGACATTAGCGTTTCCTCCTGTTTTCATAAACATTTTGCATATTCTCGAGGACACTGAATAGTATCCTTCTCAAGTCACAAGATAGATAATATCACAGACAAAAAGCGAAGTCAAGGCTTTTTTTGATTTTTTTAATTCTGAATATATATAACTCCAGTTTTCTCATATTTTCTTTATTATACTAATTTATACTAATTTATGATTTTTAATTTTTAAGGTGTAGATTTTTTGGCATTGTACCCGATGCAATGCACCATTAAAGCGTCCAATTATGCGTAATACTGTGAAAAGCTATTATTATTACGAAGAGAAATTTGAAAATTTAAAGCTTGTTCAAACACCTGAAAATAAAACTTAACATAAACATAAAAACCGAGGCTATAAAAGTCTCGGTTTTTTTTATTAAAGACTATATATTACTTCTTAGTAACATGGTTAATAAGTCCGCCGTCCTTGATGATATTCTGAATAAACTCAGGGAATGGCTCTGCTTGATAGGTCTTACCTGTCGTAATATTTGTGATAACGCCTGTATCAAAATCAATATCAATTTCATCGCCGTTTTTAATCTCGTGAGCTGCCTCATCACATTCGAGAATTGGAAGTCCGATATTGATAGAATTACGATAGAAAATCCTTGCAAAAGTTGAAGCAATAACGCAAGAAATGCCAGAAGCCTTAATAGCTATTGGAGCGTGTTCTCTTGATGAGCCACAACCAAAGTTCTTCTCGGCAACAATAATATCGCCTTCCTTTACATTCTTGACGAAATCTGCATCAATATCCTCCATACAGTGAGCCGCAAGCTCTTTATGAGAGGCTGTATTCAAATATCTTGCAGGAATGATAACATCTGTATCTACATTATCTCCATACTTGTGTACTATTCCGTGTGCTTTCATTTATATTCAATCCTTTCCTCAGAGCTTTTCAGGTGATGTAATATAGCCTGTAACTGCACTTGCAGCTGCAACAGCAGGGCTTGCAAGATAAATTTCGGATTCAATGTGTCCCATTCTTCCGACAAAGTTTCTGTTTGTTGTTGAAACAGCCTTTTCACCCTTAGCAAGTATACCCATATGTCCGCCAAGACAAGGACCACAGGTTGGTGTAGAAACTACTGCTCCAGCCTGAATGAATATATCAAATAAGCCCTCATGCATAGCCTGAAGCCAGATATTCTGTGTTCCTGGGATAACTATGCAACGAACTCCCTTTGCAATATGCTTGCCCTTGAGTACCTCAGCGGCAGCACGAAGGTCAGAGATTCGTCCATTTGTGCAAGAACCGATAACAGCTTGGTCAATCTTAACCTCTGTATCGCCGATTTCATCAACAGTTCTTGTATTCTCAGGAAGGTGTGGAAACGCAACTGTTGGACGAAGCTTTGAAAGGTCGATTGTATATTCTTCATCATAAACAGCGTCATCATCTGCTGAAAACTCAACAGGCTCACCCTGGAATCTATCCTTGATATATTCACGGGTAATATCATCAACTGGGAAAATTCCGTTCTTTGCACCAGCTTCAATAGCCATATTAGCTATACAAAGTCTGTCGTCCATAGAAAGGCTCTTAACACCCTCACCAGTAAATTCCATAGACTTATACAAAGCACCATCAACACCGATTTCGCCGATAATGTGTAAAATAACATCTTTACCGCTTACCCACTTTGGCAGCTCACCGACAAGATTAAACTTAATAGCAGCAGGAACTTTGAACCAAGTCTTACCACTAATCATACCAGCAGCCATATCTGTTGAACCTACACCTGTTGAGAAAGCACCTAAAGCACCATATGTACAAGTGTGCGAATCTGCACCAATTACAAGGCTACCAGGGCCTACAAGACCTTTTTCAGGGAGAAGTGCGTGTTCAATTCCCATTTCGCCAACATCAAAGTAATTCTTGATGTCATATTTATCAGCAAACTGGCGAACCTGTTGACATTGTGCAGCAGCCTTAATATCCTTATTTGGTGTGAAATGGTCCATTACCATAGCTACCTTTGTGTTATCAAAAACACTATTAGCCTGACAGCCCTCAAATACATTGATTGCAACAGGAGAAGTTATATCGTTTCCAAGAACGAGGTCGAGCTTTGCCTCGATAAGCTGTCCCGCCTTAACTTCTTTAAGTCCTGCGTGAGCGGCAAGGACTTTTTGTGACATTGTCATTCCCATTTTTATGACCTCCTTAGTTATATTAGGTAGTATAATTATCGCATATAAATTTGAAAAAGAATGTAAAGTATGTTACAATTCAAGCACACAATTTTCTCCTAATCTAAATTAAGTAGAAAACATAATCCACCGCCAAATTATAAAAAGAAAGGTTTGATTTTTCAAATGGAAAAAATGAATCATTATATAGAAACCTATTCATACGGACTTCCAAAAAGCCTTACAGAGCTTTTTGAAAGCATAAACTTTGTCAAAAAGCTTGAAAAGGGAGAAGAAATATATTCTCAAGGTGAAAAGGCAGAATCATTTTTTTATCTGAAGCGTGGTAAAGTAAGAGTTTATATGACCTCCGAAAACGGTATGGAAAAAACACTCTCAATAATATCTCGTGGAGCAATCTTAGGCGAGGCGGCATTCTTTGACGGTATGCCAAGGGTATCGAGTGCAAGTGCTATGCAGAAAACAGAAATTGTTGTAATAACAAGACAGATACTCGAAAACGCTTTCCGCACACACCCAGAAATCGCCTTAGAGCTTTTAAAGCTTCAAGCAATGACTATAAGAATGTTATCCTTACAAGTAGATAGCATCACCTTTCGTGACGCCGAAAGCCGTATAGCAAATTTCTTGCTTGAATCTGCCGAGGAGCGTGGTGATAACCGCTATGTCTTTGCCACGCAAGAAGAAATCGGGACTGCTGTTGCAGTATCAAGAGTAACAGCAAGCCGAATCATAAACGAATTTTCAAGGCAAGGCCTGCTTTCAACAGGCTACGGAAAAATCACCATAAATAACAAAAAAGCTCTTGAAGCAATAGCTTCAAAAGCTTAATATAATTTAGACTTTTGTCAATATTTATCATTCAAGATTGCCTGTTTCAAACATTATAGCCGCAAGAGCCACTATTGGTGCAGTTTCTGCACGAAGAATCCTTTTTCCAAGAGTTGCGACTACTGCACCATTTTCTGCAAGAAGCTCAACCTCACGCTCTTCAAATCCACCCTCAGGGCCAGTAAAAATCGCAATTTTCTTTGCGGGTGATGAGAGTATCTCTTTAAGGCTTTTTCCCCCACCCTCAAAAAAGAATATCGCTACATCAAAATCAGAAAGCATTTTTGAGGCTTTTTCGAGAGTAATTATTTCGCTAACATCTGGAATAATCGCTCTGCGTGACTGCATTGCCGCTTGAAGTGCTATCTTCTGATAACGAGCCTGTTTTTTGGCTGCCGATTTTGCATCAGGTCTTGAAACGCATCTGCTTGTAAGAACCGGTACAATATGACTTATACCAAGCTCAACAGATTTCTGAATAACGGTTTCAAGCTTATCACCTTTAGTAAGTGCCGCAAATAGTGTCACTTCAACAGAAGGCTCATTCTGACATTCAGTTTTAGAAATTTCGTGTACAAAAACGCCCTCATCATTTATTCTGTCAATAAGACAATTATGTTCAACGCCCGAACTATCGCAAAGTGTTACAGCCTCTCCAACTGATTTACGAAGTGATTTTGTAATATGAATAGCGTCCTCGCCTGTTATGAGATGTTCGCCATCCACGCTTTCCGCAAAAAACCAATCCATAATTATCCTTTCTATCCCGAAACAGCCTCTCCATCAGAATCCTGTATAGAAACCTGTTCCTTTGTCTTAGACTTTTTACGAGCCTCAAGCTTTTTAGCTCGTTCTGCCTTTTTGATAAGTGTATTTTTTAATTTTACAAGTCTGAAACGATTATAGCGTTGAATTATAGCAAAGGGTAAGTTTCCAAGAAACAGAAGTATTGTCAATATAAAAGCTGTCCAAAAAGGATTTATAATAAAAAGAACAACTGCAAAGTAACAGTTTGCAATGTGATTCCATTCTCCACGACAGGTTTCTAAAATAAATTCATCAAGATATTCTATCGAAACATCATCAAGATGGTCTTTAGAGAAACCGTCTTTGCCAATATGCTGTGGTAAGAAATCCTTCCACTTGTTAATTTTGAGGTGGTCTGCATACCACTTACCATTTTTCTCCCATTTTCGTGGTTGATACCTTGCTCGTTTCGAGTCGAAATGCTCAATCTTAATACTTATGCAAAGGAAGAATGTGGCGTAGTGCCAGATAGTTCCAAGAAGCAGATTGATGAGCAATGCGTTGAGCAATGGTTCATTCCTAAGCATACTACGCCTGCCTTTCTATGTCGATTATTTTATATTATACCATATATTAGGAAATAAATTGTGAATAAATTATGAACGAGGTTGTTTAATAAAACAAATAGTGATAAAATTATTTGTGGGTACTAACCCATAGCGAAATTGCTTAATGAGCCTTGTTCGTGGTAGGTTATAAAAAGTTTGTTAATGTGGTTAAAATAACTACCAATTAGTTAACATATTTTCTAAGAAAATTAAAAGTTTCGCTCAAGGCGGAGTGCCTCCGCTGTCAAGACGCGTTCTACTTTTTTGTTAAATTGTGGCTTGTTATTCGCGTCTGAATTTTTAAAATTAGAAGTTTCGTTCAATGCGGAGTGCCTCCGCTGTCAAGACGCGTTTTACTTTTTTGTTAAATTGTAGCTTGTTATTCGCGTCTGAATTTTTTAAGTCAAAAGTTTCGCTCAAGGCGGAGTGCCTCCGCTGTCAAGACGCGTTCTGCTTTTTTGTTAAATTGTAGTTTGTTATTCGCGTCTGAATTTTTAAAATTAGAAGTTTCGCTCAAGGCGGAGTGCCTCCGCTGTCAAGACGCGTTCTACTTTTTTGTTAAATTGTAGCTTGTTATTCGCGTCTGAATTTTTTAAGCCAAAAGTTTTGCTCAAGGCGGAGTGCCTCCGCTGTCAAGACGCGTTCTACTTTTTTGTTAAATTGTAGTTTATTATTCGCGTCTTAATTTTTTAAATGAAGAGCTTCTTGTAGAGTCAAGGGACGGAGTCCCTTGTGGGTTTTAAGGGCAAAGCCCTTAACATAGGAGGAATATTTTATGAAAGCTGAAATTTTATGCGTTGGAACTGAGCTTTTGCTCGGTGATATAGTAAATACCAATGCAGTATATCTCGCAAAAGAGCTTGCAAAGCTTGGAATAAATGTTTATCATCAAGCTGTTGTTGGAGATAATCCGGAAAGACTAAAAGCAAGCCTAAAAGAAGCACTTTCCCGTTGCGACCTCGTCATCACAACAGGAGGTCTTGGACCTACTTGTGACGATTTAACAAAAGAAACAGCCGCAGAGGTTCTCGGACTCCCTATGGAAGAGAATGCCGAAGAACTCCATCACATAAAAGAATACTTCCAAAAAATCAACCGCACAATGACTGATAATAACCGAAAACAAGCCCTTATTCCAAAGGGTGCTGTTATACTTAAAAACGGCTTTGGCACTGCCCCTGGTATACTTGCAGAGAATAACGGCAAGTTTCTTGCACTTCTTCCTGGTCCACCAAGAGAAATGCGTCCTATGTTTGATAATGAGCTTGCACCAATTCTCAAAAAATATACAGGCAAAACATTAGTTTCAAGGACAATACATATATTTAATGTAGGCGAATCCTCAGTTGAAAGCAAGCTTAAAGACCTTATGAATAGTCTTGAAAATCCTACTCTTGCACCATATGCAAAAGACGGCGAAGTACTTCTTAGAGTAACTGCCGCCGCAGAAAGCACCGAAAATGGCTATGAAATGATAGAGCCTGTAATAGAAAAAGTTCGTGAAATTATCGGCAATGAATATATCTATGGAATAGATGTAGGCAATCTTCAAACTGCTCTTGTAAAAGCCTTACACTCAAAAAATCTCAAAATTGCAACTGCCGAAAGTATTACAGGCGGTCTTGTATCAAAGCGTATAACCGAAGTTTCGGGTTCGTCCGAGGTTTTCGAGTGTGGTGTCTGCTCATATTCAAATAATATAAAGCACAGCGTTTTAGGAGTATCTCAGGAAACTCTTGATACTTTCACAGAATATAGTGCCGAAACTGCTTTAGAAATGGCTAAAGGCGTCCGCAGAATTTCCGGTGCGGATATTGGTATATCCACCACTGGAATAGCAGGTCCAAACGGTGGAACAGATGAAAAGCCTGTTGGTTTAGTATATGTAGCAGTTGATAGTGATAATTACAGCGATGTCAAAAAGTTGCTTTTAAGCAGAGGCTTTTCAGAGGAACGAGAGCTTATCCGTTATCTTGCCTCATCTCATGCACTATATATGGGACTTACCGCCACAAAAAGGTTATAAATCTATAAAAGAAATTTAATCAGTATAGCTCATAAATAAACTATTCTCTTGACATTATAAGCAAGACACTGTTATAATAAATTAGCATAAAATTATTCTTGATTGCGTAAAATTATGTTATATTTACCGAAAGGAGCTGTACTTATGGTTATTACAATATCAAGACAATTCGCCAGTGGCGGACACGAAATCGGACAAAAACTCGCTGAAAAACTTGGTTTTAAGTTTTATGATAAAGAGCTTATCTATAAAGCCGCTGAAATGAGTGGCATAAGCCCAGATATTCTCAAGGAAGTTGACGAAAAAGCGGCAAGCAGCTTGCTTTATTCACTTTCTCTCGGTGCTTCAAGCATTGTACACGGATTTTCTGGCACTGCCCAGTTACCTATAAATGACAGAGTTTTCATCGCACAACAGAAGCTCATCAAAGAATATGCCAACAGTAATTGTATCATAGTTGGCAGATGTGCCGACTATGTTCTCAAAGATAATAAGAACTGCATCAAAATCTTTATTTATGCAGATTTTGATTTCCGCAGAGAGCGTGCTATAAATGTTGAAGGAATTGATGAAAATTCCGTAAATGCCTTTATTGCTAAAAAAGACAAAACAAGAGCTAATTACTACAATTATTATGCCGATATTAAATGGGGCGATTATAATAACTATGACCTTTGCATAAACAGTGCATTTCTTGGTATAGACGGCACAACAAAGCTTATCGAAGAAATTATAAATATAAAGAAAAAATAAAGAGGTGATGATATGCCTGAAATCAACGAGATTATCGCAAAATTTAAAGAAATAACAAAAACTAAGTGCATTGGAATAAATACAACTGAGAGTGAAACAAGTCCTTTTGAGAGCAGCTTCGGAGGAACACCTTATTTTCCAAAGGATTTTGAATATCCTTATGCAGAAAATTTTAATCAAAGGGGTACTCAAATCCCTATGATGCTTTTAGCACAGATAAATTTTGAGGAAGCTCCTAAATTTGAAAACTTTCCAGAAAAGGGAATTTTGCAGATTTTCATAAATCCTACCGATGATTTATATGGTGCTGATTTTGATAACCCAACAGTTCAAAAAAATTATAAAATCTTCTATCACGCTGATATTGACAAGAACCCCGAAAATCAGCAAAAAGCACCTATTATCAAGGATTATATTGATGAAAGTAAGGGTGATGAGATTGATTCTCCAATAGATACTCCATTAAAGCTTAGCTTTGAGATTCAAGAGCAATATATGACTTGTAGTGATTATAAGTTTGATGAAATTTTCACAAAGCTTTATAATGAAGAAACAGGCTCAGATTATGAAGAGTTTTTTGATATGCCAGACGAAATCACTGATAAAGTGTTCGATGAAATTGAAGAAAATGGTCATAGAATGGGCGGATATCCGTTCTTTACTCAGAGCGACCCAAGAGAATATGACGAGGAATCTCGTGAATACAGCACCTTACTGTTGCAGATTGATTCTGAAATCCATAACGGAGAGTTTGTAACTCTTTGGGGCGATTGCGGTGTTGCTAACTTCTTTATCAAACCTGAAGATTTAAAGAATTGTAAATTCGATGATGTAGTATATAATTGGGATTGTGGCTAATTGAGGTGAATTTTAATTGAAACAGCACGAATTTCTTGGCAGAGCGTCTAAAGGACGCTTTTGCATAAATGGCGTTGATGTTTTCAAGTATCCGTGGCACAGCTTTGGTGAATGTGCTGTTGTGCTTGAACCTGATACAAAAAAGCCCTATGCTTTTTCATCTTATAGCGTTACAAGCGGAGATAAAGAGATACGCTTTTTCGCTGGAAAGTTTGATGATGACGAATGGGCTTTTTACGATTTTGAATAATAATTTTTTAGAAGGTGTATTCTATGTATAGTTATCTTGAAGCAAGCTCGCTTCTTGATTTTGACCAAACCATTGCTAAACCACTTTTTGATGGTGTAAAGTATCCGTGGGAGGTTTTGCCAAAAATCAGCGACTTTATTATTGCTCTCGGCGAAACACTCGACCCGAACGAATATGAAAAGCGTGGCGAAAATATCTGGATTGCCAAGTCCGCAAAGGTTTATGACAGTGCTTATCTGACAGGTCCTTTAATAGTTTGTGCAAATGCTGAAATAAGACATTGTGCATTTATCAGAGGTTCTGTTATTGTCGGAGAAGGTGCAGTTATAGGTAATTCAACAGAATTGAAAAATTCAATTATTTTCAACTATGCTCAAGTTCCGCACTATAACTATGTTGGTGATTCTATTCTTGGATATAGGTCGCATATGGGTGCAGGCTCAATTACATCTAATCTCAAATCCGACAAAACTCTTGTAACAATCATCACAGATGATGGCAGAGTCGAAACTGGACTAAAGAAATTTGGTGCAATGGTCGGCGATTATGTTGAGGTTGGCTGTGGCTCGGTTTTGAATCCTGGTTCAGTTATAGGCAGAAAAACAAGTATATATCCGCTCTCTATGGTTCGTGGATATGTGCACGAAGGAAGTATTTACAAGAAAAAGGGCGAAATCGTAGAACGCACACACGGTTTCTGCGAATAATATAGTCGCTCAACTTTATCTATGATAGATATTCTCACAAAGTAAAACACGCACAACTCTGTTTACGAGTTATGCGTGTTATTTTTGTTAAGGGCGATATTTGTTCACCTATTCGGTAGTTATCTATCAAATCTATACTAATCTTGACTTTTGCTTGTTTCCTTTGTAGTAGAAACTGGATTATCCTTAAAATATTGAGTAAGGAGTTTTTTGGCAACATTCATAGCAACAGAACTTTTTGCACCATGCTCAACCATAACACCTATTGCTACCTGTGGATTATCGGCAGGTGCATAACATATAAAGTTTGCGTGGTCACTTCCATTATTTTCAGCTGTACCAGTTTTACCAACAACCTGAATCTTAAAATCTCCAAAAACTGAACTATAAGTTTCGTTTACCGCCTTAATCATACCCTCTTTGACTATCGCAAGATTTTCTTCACTTACGCCCATACTGTCAACAACGGTTGGATTATTCGGGGCATTCTCGGATATAACAGTTTTTCGGTCATAACTGACAACCTTTCGGACGATATGCGTTTGAAGTCTTGTTCCGTTATTAGCAAGGGTTGCCGCATAAGTTGCAAGTTGAATAGGTGAAATAAGCGTATCCGATTGACCTATTGCCGCCTGAACTGTATTTCCTGGATACCATTCACTGCCCCAGCTTTTGCTATTTTCAGGGCCGGCTATTGCACCGCTTGTTTCTTCGCCCTCTCCAAGCTCTACACCTGTCGGACTTCCAAAGCCAACACGCTTAGCATAGCTTTCTATGCTTTCAATTCCGAGCCTTCTGCCTAAATCATTAAAGAAGTAGTTGCACGAAACTGCAATAGCTTTTGTAACATTGATTGAGCCATGAACACCCATACAATTAATTCTTAAACCATCGTAATAGTCATATGTGCCTGTGCAGGTAATATCTGTACCTTTATTTATAGCTTTTTCTTCAAGAGCCGCAGAGGCAACAAGTGGCTTAAATGTAGAACCCGGTGTAAATGCACTCTGAAAGGCACGATTTATAAGCGGGTCGCCCTTTGTTGTGGCAATTTTAGAATAATCCTCCCAATATTTTGAAAGGTCATATGTCGGATATGTTGCTGCACATATAACGGAAAAATCCTTCACATCAAGCATAACAACCGAGCCAGAAATACAGTCCTCGCCAGAATGTTTTGTTCCTGCCTGTTTTGCAAGGTCCTGTGCTTCTTTGGTAGCCTCTTTAAGAGCTTTTTGTGCAAGTAATTGATACTTAGTATCTATTGTAAGATAAACAGTATTACCTGGTTCAGCATTTTTAGTTTCAACAACATCAAGGACATTGCCATTTGAGGAGGCACGAATCATTTTACTTCCCGATTTGCCACGAAGCTGGTTTTCATACGATTTTTCTATTCCGAATTTTCCGATTTTATCATTGAGAGAATAGCCATCATCTGATTTTTCCTTATATTCCTCGCTTGAAATAGCACCATAAGCACCAACTATCTGTGCGGCGGCTATACCATTCGGATTTGTTCTGATAGTTGAGCTTCTGACATCAACACCTGCTATATCCTGAAAATTTTCCGAAACAATCGCCATAGTATCAGCACTTATTTTTTCTGCAAAAGTATAAGGAGTAGATTTGCTGTAACCCATTTTTTTCATATTATAACGAACGCTTATAATATTTCTCTGTTCCTTTTTGGAATACCCATCACACTTATAGCTTTCATTAAGCTTACTCATACATTCCTCAGCAGTGGAATAGGTATTCATATTAAGGTTATCCTTGCTTTTGAGTTCAGCAATTTCGTCCTCCATATCATCTGCAAACTTGTAGCTATCACCCTCCATAATAATCGGCAAAGCATCAACCCATTTCTCACCGCATTTTTCCATAAGAAGAATCAATGCAAGAATTGTGTCATTAAGCTTATCATCTTCCATATAGAGCTTATCTATAACCACTTGATAGCCTGTACTATTGATAGCTAAGCCCACTCCATTAACATCAAGAATTTCTCCTCTAAGAGCCTCGGTTTCAACCGTATAGCTTGTAGATGTTTTTGAAATCTCGTCATACCTGTCACCATTTATAAGCTGCCAATCTGCAAGCCTTGCAGTAAACATTCCAAAGATAATAAGTAAAACGATTAAAAGAAACGCAGTACGCCCATGATGGTGCTTTTTTTCTGTTTTTTGTTCTTCCATAATAACTGCATTCCCCCTTTTAAACTATCTGTCGATTATGTTTCATAATAAATTAAAAGTTTCGCTCGAGCCTTTTCAAAGGCTCGCAGTTTCCAAAGGCAGAGCCTTTGGTCGCTCTCCGCAGAGAGCGAAACTCTTTATGCTTCTCAAAGTGCAGGAGGGTAGAAAAACATTCCAGTGGAATGTTGTTCGTAGGGAACCCTCGCAGGGGGTTCCCTAGTAAAGTGCTTTAACTACTAAAATGTGAAATTTCTCGCCAAACCTCATTCTTAATGAACATAAGGAGATAATTAATATAGTCGAAGTAATTACCAATAAACTGTTGTATAAATAAAGTTACAACAAGCTTTTTTAAGTTTTTCAAAATTATCATTAACTAAAAGCTATCACCAAACTTATATCATTTAGTTAGCAAATATTGAACGGACGAACGCAGTTTGCCCATTCAATTAACATATAAATTTACAAGCTCACCCTCAAAGCAAGAACCCTATTGACATAATAAGCTATTGGAGTAAGAGCTACTGTATAGAGTATTCTTGAAAGATAATGACTTACGAAAAAATATCCATTGTTGCCATATCCACACATAACATAGAAAAATAGGAAATGCAGTGATAATGCCATTGCTACCACTATAAACGAAATTGCCATTGCAACGGATAGTCTTGTGCGAATAAGCTCACTTGTAAGATAGCTTATAAAATAGCAGCACAATGTCATAATTATCGCAAAAAAGCCGATAACTCCACCATTGCTTATGTCGGTAAGAAGTCCACCAGCAAGTCCAAACCAAAGAGCAGTCAATTTTGGTTCAAACATAGATATAGTCAAAACTACAGGAATTATAAGGCTTGGTTTTCCACCGAAAAGCTCAGGAATAAAATTTGGTATTCCCTGAATAACAAAAAGCACCAAAAGCTCTGTTGAATATATGATATATCTAAATATTCTGAATCTTCTTTCCACGAAAATTCCCCCGATTATTGTTTTGATGCTGTACTTTCTTGTTTACTGCTTTCTTTTGAGCTTTCAGACTTAGAAATAGTACCTTTTCCGAGATAATTGGTTATAATCGCAACTAAACTTACTTCTTGTATATTCTCATATGGCTTGATTATTGCCATAGGTTGACTATCATATTCGTCAAGCTTGATTTCCTTGATTTCTCCGATACGAATTTTTTGTGGGAAAATTCCACCAAGCCCCGAGGTGACAATAATATCCCCCTCCTGCATTGTATGTTGTGCAGGAATTTTAGTCATAAGAGAGAGGTTATCGTCTGAATATTTCGATGAGCCTGTAACAATTCCACTATCACTTGTGCGTGAATTAAGCACTCCCACCTGAATATCCGGTGAAAGTATGGTTCTTACCTTACAGGTAGTCGCATCAACCTCACAAACCATTCCAACAAGACCGTTTTCGGTTACAACAGGGTCGTGAAGCTCCACACCATCAATAGTCCCCTTATCTATATAAAAGCCATAAAAATTCTCATTAGGGTCACGCCTTATAACTGTTGCAGGAAGTATATCGTAATCGGGATTTTCTTCCTTTAAATTATAATATTTTTTAAGCTGTTCATTTTGTCCTTTAATGTCATAATAATCAACAAGCATATCACGAAGCTTACGATTTTCAGCTTCAAGAGAATTGACCTCCTCTTGAAGCTCATCAGCGGATTTTTGTGTATCTTTGGCAGAATCCACCGCATTTACCGTAGCTTTCTGCATAGGCATCGTAAAAAGATTTACAATATATGTTCCGAAAGAACTATTTCCTGCTGTAACTATGACGAGTATAAGTAAAACAGAAATAGCCCCAAGCAAAATCTTGAAGCTTTTCCCTAAAAATAAATTTTTCATAAAATGGTCACCCAATTAAGCTTAGTAAGCCATTTATTTCTTTTTCATAAAGAAGTCGCCGTCAATATTCATCTCAAGTCTTTTGCCTGTACCCTCCGCAACACAATCAAGAGGTCTTTCTGCAACATGAACAGGCATATTTGTTTCCTGAGCGACAAGAAAATCCAAACCACGAAGTAAAGCTCCACCACCAGTAAGCATAATTCCATGGTCGATAATATCTGCTGAAAGCTCTGGCGGAGTTTTCTCTAATGTACTTCTTATAGCCTCTACTATAACAGAAAGCGGGTCTGCAAGGGCATCTCTTACTTCTGCTGCACTGATTACAACATTTTTCGGCAAGCCGTCAACAAGGTTTCTGCCCTTAATCTGCATATCTCCCTCGCCCTCATAAGGATAAGCCGAACCAATTTTTATTTTTATCTCCTCAGCAGTTCTTTCGCCGATAAGAAGATTATATTTCTTTTTAACATACTGAATTATTGATTCATCAAATTTATCGCCAGCAACTCTTACAGAGCAGGCTGTAACAATATCTCCAAGTGAAATCATAGCGACTTCAGATGTACCGCCACCAATATCAACAACAAGACTTCCTGTTGGTTCAAATACTGGTAAGCCTGCACCAATAGCAGCCGCCATAGGTTCTTCTATAAGCTTTACATCTCCGGCACCAGCCTGTCTTGCAGTATCCTCAACAGCTCTGCGTTCTACATCAGTAACACCTGACGGAATACAAACAATAACCTTTGGCTTGCTAAAAATAGAGGGCTTTACAGTTTGTCTGATAAAATGCTTAAGCATAGTCGCTGTAATATCAAAATCCGCAATAACACCATCTTTAAGCGGACGAACAGCAACGATAGAGCCTGGTGTACGACCAATCATTTCTTTTGCAGCAGCTCCGACAGCTAAGACTGTATCGGTCCTTACATCAACCGCAACAACGCTCGGTTCACGCATAACAATTCCCTTGCCCTTCATAAAAACAAGAGTATTAGCAGTACCGAGGTCAATTCCAATATCCTTAGAAAATAATCCCATATATATTCTCCTTCTCCCTTTGTCCAATTACTGTCTATATGCCAACAAAATATAATCTATACTCAAAATAGTCAAGCGAACGAATACAGTTCAACCTTACATATTCACATAGCGGTAGTTACTTTCTCCGCATGAAATAAACCTTCCTTGCATCATATGTCGAGGTTTTGTTTGCAAAACTAATTATGCGTTTTAACAGTGAAAATACTCCGCAAAGTTTCGCTCAAGCCTTTTCAAAGGCTTGCGGTTTCCAAAGGCAGAGCCTTTGGTGGGTTTTAAGGGCAAAGCCCTTAACATTTTCCTGTTGAGCCGAAACCGCCTTCACCTCTTGATGTATCGGAAAGTTCATCAGCTACAACAAATTCAGCTGGCTTTACAGGCATAATTACCATCTGTGCTATGCGTTCGCCTGCGGAAATAGTGTAGCTTTCGTTTGAAACATTGCAAAGTCCAACGCAAACCTCTCCACGATAATCGCTATCAACCACACCGACACCGTTTGAGAGTGTTATTCCATGCTTTACACCAAGACCACTTCTCGCAAAAAGAAATGCTGCACAATCTGAGCTTTCAAGCTCTATTGCAAGTCCGGTAGGAATCATTGCAAGACTGCCTGGCTCAATGGTCACAGGTTCATCAATGCAAGCATAAAGGTCTGCTCCTGCTGAACCGATTGTTGCACGCTTAGGCACAACAGCATTTTCTTTTAACTTTTTCACTTTAACAGTATAGCTCATTTTTATTTCTCCAAATCATTTAATTTCATTTCAAAAAGTTTTCAACTTAAACCCCTATAATATAAACCTCTGGTAAATTCTGCTTTAGGGGCATTTTTTTCAACATAATCCTTAAACTTTCCACTGCTTTCAACAGAGTTTTCAACATTAAAATGCAGAACCTCAAAGTCAACATTCTTTATTTCGCTTTGTCTGTCTGAAAGTATAAGCGGAACGCTATTCAGAATTTCACAGCTTTTCTTATCGCAGATTATCGGAAATTCCTTTCCTTTACGGTCACGGATTATCGGCGGAGTTTTGCAATTTTTACAACCTTTTCCGTCATTCTTCGCAGGGCAATTTCTTGTAAGCATAAGCGGAAGTCTGCCATATGAAATTATTCCTCTTGGAATATTTCCGCCAAGCTTTGCTATTTGTGCAAGAGTTAATTCAAAGGAAACCTCCACATCAAGCATACCAAAGGATTCTGCCCATTCAAGTGCGGCAGTATTCGCAAGATTCAAGCCAAAACCACCGTGAATATCCATTCCCAATTTTTTAGCAAGAGCAACTGCCCCGAGATTTGATGCCAGAACCTCATAAACACCAAGTTTCTGCAAATCTTTCAAGCGATTTTCTATTTCATCTTCTCTGCCAAACATTGCTCTCGGAATCTCAACTGCAATAGCAAAGCCTCTATCCATAAGAGAAATTATTTCGCTATCCGCAAGAAACATTGGAACATAAATAAGTTCACAATCGAGAAATGCATCGGGAATATTTCCATTGCGGAATTTTGCACGAAAACCCATACCCTTTGTATTATGTGTAGCTGACTTAGGAAGATTCGGCATTTCAAATGCAATCGGATTAACTTTCTCACGAATTGCAAGCAAAGCTTGTAGCGTATCTCTACGCATAGCGTTAATAGATTTTGCCGACAAAGTCAAGCCACTATCTATTATACATTCTATCTTATCAGTATAGAACGGTGTACCGCCCGTTTTATTCAAATAGCTCTGACAGCGTTCAGCTGAAAGCGGAGTATTTATTGCTGTTTCTGGAATATCACCTACTGTCTCAGCAGAGTTTCCGTCATTATCGCATACAATAAGCTTTGCTGGTTTGCTGTTTTTAACTTCAAGCTTAAATGAAACAGGCACAAGTGGCATTTCGTCCTTATAGCTTGTACGAATTTGTGTAAGTAATTTATTTGTAGCGGAAGTTACATCGTCTTTAGAGCGTGTTCCAAACATATCCGGGCCAAGCTTTTCGGTATAATAACCGTCAGTAAAGCCTGAACGAGAAAATACAGCACGAAGTCTTTCAAGAATTTCTTCATCAACAAAGCCTTTGTCTAAGCTCTGTCTGCAAGCCGATACCGCCGCCGCAACATATTCAGGACGCTTCATTCTACCCTCAATCTTAAATGAAGTAACACCAATTTCGTGAAGTTCTCTAAGATTGCTTATCAAAGAAAGGTCTTTCAGGCTTAAATCGTAACCGTTGCCACCTGCATTAAAAGGAAGTCGGCATGGTTGTGCACATAGTCCACGATTTCCACTTCTGCCACCCAGCATCGCACTCATATAGCATTGCCCTGAAACGCTCATACATAACGCACCATGAACAAAAACTTCTAACTCTATCGGGCAATTCATACTTTTCAGTTTATCAGCAATTTCTTTAATCTCAGTCTTAGATAATTCTCTTGCAAGAACAACACGCTCAAAGCCCATATCATAGAGCATTTTTGCCGCCTCTGCGGTATGTACAGACATCTGTGTTGAGGCGTGGAGAGTCATATTCGGTGCAGCTTTTCTTATAAGTGAAACCAATCCTATATCCTGAATAATTATAGCGTCAATGCCTATTTCGCAGGCGTATTTTATAAGATTAAGAGCTGATTCCATTTCATCATCGTGAATAAGTGTATTACAAGCAAGATGAACTGCAACATTTCTTGCATGACAATACTTTACTGCCTCAAGCAGCTGTTCACGGTTGAAGTTTCCAGCATTACCTCTTGCACTAAAAATATCCGCTCCAAGATAAACCGCATTTGCTCCCATTCTTACAGCAGGATATATAACCTCAAGACTTCCAGCGGGAGCAAGAAGCTCTGTTTTAAGCATTGTCATCTGAGGAATTTTCTGCTGTATCGTCAGCAGAATTGCCAAAGAAGCTCATAATATCCTCTGCGGCTTCCTCTCGGCTTTCTGTTGTTATAAGTCTTTTTCCTCGGCGAGATGAACGCCTTACAGGAGCGGAAAGTGGTTCTGATGTTTCGTGCGATTTTTTAGAATCCTTATCAGCCAAACGCTGTCTTAAAGTTTCAATTTCCGAGCGAAGCTTTTCTGTTTCTTTTCGGGCATCATCAGCCTCTTCACGAGCCTTTTGTGCCTCCTCAAGATATTCATTGAGTTGATTTTTCATATTTTCTGTTTGGTCAGCAAGTTTTTTAGAGAGGTCGCAAAACTCCAATGCTGTTAAAATAGCAATATTAGAAATTGACACTCTCGGATTTGTTTCCAATGTTTGTTTCATTTTTCTATCTACAACAGAAGCAATCTTCTGAGTATATTCCTCATTATCTTCACTTAAAATATTAAACTCTGTACCACAAACTTTTACTTTAATTTTATTTTTTGACATTTCAAATTCCTCCATTTCAATTTATTATTTTGGGGAAAGTCTTACTAAATTATATAATTCTTATGGCGAAATTTTTCAACCGCCTAATCAACTCTATTATAATACATTTTTGCCGAATTATAAAGCTTATAATTAAGAAAATGTCAGAAATTTTTCTTCAATTTTAAAAACCTTTAATTTATAAATTTTTCCGATATAATTAGTATTTTTTATATTTAAATTATCTCATAATATAGCCAATATTTTCATTAAATTTCAAATTGATATATTCACAAATTCATCTCATAAGTATAGCAATTATTAACTAAAAATAATTTTTAAGTAAATTTGACAAATTTTATTGAAATTATACCGAAAACTAATTTTTTAACAAATCAAATCCATAAAAACCGCATCACCAAGCCATTTATAAGCACTTTAAGTTCTAAGAATTTTAATTTTGACACCTATTTGACACCCAAGTCCAAGAAAGCCTTTAATCGTGATTTTATCTTAAAAAATATAATAATTTTTTAGAGCTGAAAATTTAAAGTGTGATGTGTAGATGAACTACTTAATATTACACTATTAAGCAATATCTATCTTTAAAATGTAAATAGGTACAGCATAAAGCCATACCTTATAGTTATTGCAACTTGTTTTCATACTTTTTAACCAGATTATAAAATGTATTTCTTTTTAAGTTTAATATTTCCATTGCATGCGAAAAAATTGATGAGTTTGAATTGAGAGTTAAAAGCTATTTTTTAAGTAGAAATTTAATGTTTATAAACAAAAAATGAGAGCGGTATAATTCCGCTCCCAATGATAAATTGTTTATAAAATTTATTATTTGGTATACAAACTATATTGCTAAATTCCTATTATTCATCTTATAATTATCAATTAAATTCATCATTTTTATTTCCTTCTTTCGATGTTTTTTCCTCTAACTTTCTTTTTCTTTCATTAAAATCTTTCCAAAAAGATATAGAAAAAAGTGGGGTAGTGTTATATACTACTTCTCTATCGCGTTCACACCAAGACATAACTCTTGTAGTGACGATTGTTTCATTGCCTAATCCAAACTCTATTGCAACTCGATAATGATGTTCATCGCTATTACATAATTCAATAAATTTTGCTACGGTTTTGTCAAGTGAGCGGTTCTTGAAAACTTTTTCCAGTGGGTAAATATATCCAGTTTCACTAATTTCTCCAACCTCAATAAAAAACATATATCCATAGCCTTTTTTAATTCGACTTTCAAATTTATCAAAATCTCTCTGGTTAAGAGTCAATCCTCTAATAATATTATATATATTTTCATCACGATAAAAAGGAGATACCGAACAAGTTTTTTTAAGTCTTTCTTCTCTTTCTTTTCGCTCTTTTTCTTCACGCTGTCTAAAAGCTTCCTCTTTAATTCGTCTTTGATTTTCCAAATATTTATTATATTTTTTATCGGTAAAACATTGATTAGGATTGCTTCTTCCTATAATAAGCCCAAGTAAAAAATCTAACATAATTAACACCTCATTCATTTGTCAATATGTTTATTGCTTTTAAAGTAACTCGGATATATTTATTTCAAGTGGTGTAGCTTTATCTTTATAAATCCAAACGGGGATTATTTCGGTAAAATCATACTTTTCCATATCAAAATCTTCATCAAAGTGGTAAACTGTTACACTCTGCTTTTTAGGGTCTACTATCCAGTATTCACGCACACCATAAGCTTGATAAAGGTTTAGCTTTAATAAATAATCGTGTATAGCATTACTTGAAACAATTTCAATTATCCAATCAGGAGCACCAGAACAGCCTTTATCGGTTAGTTTACTTGAATCACATATTACGGATATATCAGGAATAACAACGGTACTTTCAGATAGCTTTACATCAAAAGGAGCGGTATATACTTCGCATTTTCCTTTGTTTTTTTTGATATAGTTGAATATTGTAGCTGACAATTCCATTGATATTTTTTGATGTATTCTAAGTGGTGACAGCGACATATCGTAGATAACACCTTCAATCAGTTCTACACAAGTTCCTTCGGGAAGTGCGTAAAAATCTTTTATTGTGTATTTAATATCCTTTGCCTGCATACTGTTTACCCCACTTTCATTTATTTTATTTCTTACTTTCCTATCATTTCTTTATCTCGGCTTATAGTTTCATCTATGGCTCTCTTGATAAAGCCGTTTAAGCTTTCACCTTTGCTTTCAGCGTGGGCTTGAATTTTTGCTTTAGAGCCTTTTTTAATAGCTATATTTATACGGTCATAAGCCTTTGCATTATATTTATTTTTCGCTCTTGTACTTGCCTTACTCTTTTTTTCTTCCATTAGTATTACTTCCTATCTTTAGCAAATATTCAAAAATATACACTTTTCCATTATAAATAGTATATCACACTTGTATATACTTAATCAAGTATATGATTTAAACAAATATACTTGCACAAGTTTGTATAGTTTGCTTATTCAATTATACTTGTGCAAGTATTATAATAAATACAGCTAAGAAAACCAATCCATAATCTTTTACTTGATTTTAAGTAATATTTCTAATCATTGAAAGAAGGTGAAATAAAAATATCATAAACTAAGTATTATTATAATTATATTCACCTAATATTATGTGATGTAAATTCTACTAATAAATATAATATATCAAAAATATACGGTTATTTTGCATTTTGACACCTAAAAAAATTATTCCTTAAAAAATAACCTCTATTTTATGCGGTTTATAGGCTTAATTTTGACACCTATCTGACACCAAATTCCCGAAAAAATATAAAAATTTATACTAGCAAAATTATTATATTAAAAAATATAAGTACAGTATTTATCGGTTTTAATAAGTTTTAAGTAAATATAACAAAAATTATTGAAATTATACCGAAAATAGTATATAATTATACCTAAGCTATTTTCCACATCATACGCATTATTTTTTGGAGGGATATTATTATGATTAAAAAAGCTCTTACACCAAGTGAAGCTCGTGATATGATTGTTTCTAAGCTTTCACACAACTTCGGAGTAATTCCTACCGAAGCTACTGACGAGCATTACTACAAAGCAATTGCTCTCATTCTTAGAGATATGATGAGCCACGAATATGCAACATTTACAAATGCCACTGAATCTCAAAATAAAAAGACTGTTTACTATCTCTGTATGGAGTTCCTTATGGGTCGTTCTCTCAAAAATACTCTCTATAACCTCGGTCTTACTGATGTTATGACAAAGGCTTTGCAGGGACTCAATATCAAGATTGAGAATATATATGAACAAGAGCCTGATGCAGGTCTTGGCAATGGTGGTCTCGGTCGTCTTGCAGCTTGCTTTCTTGATGGTCTTGCAACACAGGATTATCCTGCTATGGGATATTCACTTCGCTATGAATTTGGTATTTTCCGTCAAAAACTCGTTGATGGCTGGCAGACAGAGCTTCCTGACCGTTGGCTTCCAGGCGGACAAGTATGGCTTCAATCTCATCCTGAAAAGAGCGTAAAGGTTCTCTTTGATGGCAGAATCGAAGAAAACTGGGCAGACGGCTACCACAGTGTTAATCATGTTGACGCAACAGCTATTGAGGCTGTTCCTTATGATATGATGGTTGCAGGCTATGGCGGAAAGGGTGTTTCCCGACTAAGACTTTGGGCTGCTAAGTCCAACGATTTCGATATGAAGCTTTTCAATGGTGGCGAATATATTCGTGCTATGGAACAAAACGCTATGGCAGAAGTTATCACAAAGGTTCTTTATCCTGAAGATAACCACGCAGAAGGCAAGAGTCTCAGACTTAATCAGCAGTATTTTCTTGTTTCTGCTACAATTCAGGATATTGTCAGAAGACATCTAAGAATATATGGCACTCTTGATAACTTCCCAGAGCTTGTTGCTATTCACCTTAATGATACACACCCTGTTCTTGCTATTCCTGAACTTATGCGTATACTCCTTGATGAGTGTGGATATTCATGGGATAGTGCATGGGATATTGTTACACGCTCTATTGCATATACAAACCATACAGTTATGGCAGAGGCCCTTGAGTGCTGGCAGGTCGATATGTTTGCAAGAAAGCTCCCAAGAATATATCAGATTATTGAAGAAATCAACAAACGCTTCTGTGCTGAAATGCACGAAAAAGGCATTGATGGCTCACAAATTGCAAGAATGGCTGTTATCAATGACGGCATAGTTAAGATGGCTAACCTTGCTGTTATCGCAGGTCATTCTGTAAATGGTGTTTCTAAGCTCCACAGTGAAATCCTCAAAGAGTCTGTATTCTCAGATTTCTATAAGGTTACACCAGAGAAATTCAAAAATGTTACTAACGGTATTGCTCATAGACGCTGGCTCAATCAGTCTAACCCTGGGCTTTCTAACCTTATCCTTGACCTTATCGGAGATAAGTTTATCACAGACGCTTCCGCTCTTCAGGGACTTATGAAGTATAAGGACGATGAAAGCGTTCTAAAACAACTTGCAAAAATCAAGAAAGCAAATAAGGTAAAAATGGCTGAGTATATACAGACTAATAACGGAATTATTGTTGACCCTGATTCTATCTTTGATGTACAGGTTAAGCGTTTGCACGAGTATAAGCGTCAACACCTTAACGCTATTCATATTCTTAGCACATACCTTTGGCTCAAAGCAAATCCAAATGCAGAATTTACACCTAAGACTTATATTTTCGGTGCTAAGGCTGCTCCTGGTTACTACTTTGCAAAGCAGATTATTCAGTTTATTGTAGAACTTGGCAACCGAATCAACAATGACCCTGATGTCAATAAAAAGCTCAAGGTTGTTTATCTTGAAGATTATCGTGTATCTGTTGCAGAAAAGCTCATTCCATCAGCAGAAATCAGTGAACAGATTTCCCTTGCAGGCACAGAGGCCTCTGGCACAAGTAATATGAAGTTTATGATTAACGGTGCTGTTACACTTGGCACACTTGATGGTGCTAATGTAGAAATTCACGAATCTGTCGGCGATGATAACATTATTCTCTTTGGTATGACAACATCTGAAGTTAATGCTCTCAAGCATCGTGGTTATAATCCTCAGGAGTATTATAATAATAGCCGTGAGATTATGGATATTATCAATTACATTGAAAGAGAGTTCAGTGGAAAGTTCCACGATATTGCAGAATCTCTCAGAAATAAGGACCCATATATGGTTCTTGCAGATTTCTCAGATTATTCTATTGCACAACAAAACGCATCTGCTCTCTATGCTGACCCAATGCACTGGAACCATATGTCGCTTGTCAATATAGCTCAGGCAGGACGCTTTGCAGCTGACCGTTCAATCAGAGATTACGCTAATACAATTTGGAAAGCTACACCAGTTGAGCTTTAATTGATTAAAAAAACAAATCATTTTCATTCCTTAAAATAAAACGAGAGGACACTCCGAAAACGAGGTGTCCTCTTTGCTTTTTTAAAATTTATAATTGACGAAAATTATCTAAAATTGTATAATGTAAAAACAGAGTATATCAACACAGATGACGGTCAATCCTGCTCCCAGAAATGGGGGTGTTGCTATGGAAAACTATGTGACATGGTCTGAGCTAATTCAGCTTATCATAGCATTTGCAAATGTTGGAACATTTATTGTTGCAATCATAGCACTTTTTAGCAATAAAAGGAAATAACCGTCCTGCTCCACCAGAACGGTTATTGATTATTATATAAAGCTGTCTGGGAGCGACCGTGTGCTGGTATACTCTCATTGCTTATATTATACATTTATTCATTAAATATGTCAACTAAATCAAAAATTTTATAATTGACTAATTGACGAAAACTACATAAAAAGATATAATAAGCACTAAATTAATACTATAAGATTTTCAATAACGGAGGTTGATTTATTATGACAGAAAAAGAAAAGGCTCAAGCTGGTCTGCTCTATAAAAGTACTGAAGAAGAATTGAAATCTGAACTTATGCGTTGCAAAAACTTATGTGCTGAATATAACAGACTTATGCCATCACAATCAGAAGAAAGAAAAGCTCTCCTTAAAAAAATTCTTGGCAAGACAGGCGAAAATTTCTGGATAGAGCAATCATTTTGGTGCGATTATGGCTATAATATTGAGATTGGTGAAAATTTCTATTCAAACCATAATCTCGTCATTCTTGACCCAGGCAAGGTCACATTCGGAGATAACTGCTTTGTTGCACCAAACTGTGGCTTTTATACAGCTGGACACGCTCTTGATGCAGAACAAAGAAATGAAGGCTTTGAAATTGCTCTGCCAATTACCGTAGGCAATAATGTATGGATTGGTGGAAGCGTCTGCGTTATGCCTGGTGTTACTATAGGAGATAATACCATTATTGGCGGAGGAAGTGTTGTAACTAAGGATATTCCTTCGGGTGTTATTGCTGCTGGAAATCCTTGTCGTGTAATAAGAAAAATTACCGAGGCTGATAGGAATAAATATAAAAGAAGTTTGTGAAAATTTCGTCTTGACATTTTCAAAAAAATTCTGATATAATTATAGTCGCCGAGTAGCAAGAGCGTAAATCCAGGAATTGGATTTACGCTCTTTTTTTTGCAAAAAATTACAAGTTCTGAGAAAGGAAGATTTTAACCTATGGAAAAAACAAAAATGAACAAAATGGGAATTGTTCCAGTCAATAAACTACTCATATCGGAACACTTTTACTTGAGCTTTTCGCAGAACCGTTTGCGGAAATATTTGGTCTTTCAGGCAAAACAAAATCTCTTTGTTTAAGTGCTATGAGAATAATTTCTGTAAGCTTTGTTTTTGCCGGTGCAAATATTGCCTTTCAAGGAATCTTTCAAGCTCTCGAAAGCGGTACAGAATCATTAGTTGTATCAATTTTCCGTCAGCTTATATTAGTCTTGCCTGTTGCATGGATATTCGTAGAAATTATCAAAAATTCAAATACAAGCACAGACCTTGTCTGGTATACATTTTTAATCGCTGAGGCAGTCTCAACCGGAATAGCTTGTATATTTATGAAACGAACCTATAATAAAAAGATAAAAGTCTTAACTCCATTTCCTGTACATATTTAAGCTAAAACAAAAATCACAGCTAAGAGCCATAGATAAAGCTAATATCCAAAAGCAATTTTTAAACCTCCTTGTGTTAATTATTATTCATTATAAATCAAAGCATCTTTATTTATATAATTAAACTATTTTTTCCGTCAAATATACCAACTATATTAGCATATTTGACAATTTTTCTTTAAAGTAGTAGAATATTTTATATATAATAAAGTGAAGCGAGTTTGTTAATTATGAAAAAATTTAGCCTTTTATATCCAAATAGCAGTAACTATGAAGCCAAGGTTCTTGACGAAGCCGCTTGCAATGACCTATCATTTGACTTTCTCTTAGATGCTTTAACAAAAGAAAAATCTGAAAAGCAAATCATAAAAAGAATTTTATCACAAATGGTATCTGACGAAAAGGTTATAAAATATCGCATAGATATTTTTGATGATTTGCTACACCACCCCAAAATGTGTGAAACATTAGAAAATCTTTTAACACAGCTAAGCGACCTATGGGAACTAAAGCGTATGCAAAAAGATACGGAGGTTTCAGCAATATGGGGACTTATTAACCGACTTCGTGAAGTAAACGACTATATTCAGTGTATAACTCAAATGAAGCTTGCTATGGACGAAGCCGACCTCAAATCAGATGGTTTAAAAGAGCTTTATGCTATGGTAACAGAAATATATAATGGCAGTGGTTTTCCACAGCTGAAAAAGGATATTGATGAAACCTTTGCAAAGGCACAAAAGCTAAAGAGTGTGACTGTTGGTGTAAACCTTGATAATCTTCTTCGTCCAAAGGAGGCTGGTGTTGTATCATTAAATGATGCCGAATTTACCCATACAGGATTGCTCAAAAATTTTATGAATTTTGCTGCAAAGAAAACCTCTGAAATTCACGAAGGTGTAGAAGTTGAAAGTATGAATTTTCACCCTGCCGCAACAAATAAAAAGACTTCACTAACAGGTATGAGCATAAATAATGTGGCTGAACTTTCTACACTTCAAATTGAATCATCGCTCACAGGCGGCGACCCATTTTCAGCGGCTATGGAAAAATCGGTATCAAATATTCTCAAGAAAATAGTCAAGGATATTCGAGATGTTCTCCGCAAGTATGTCGATATAAGCGGTTATTCCCTGACATCAATTTCGCCTGAGCTTATTTTCTATATTCGCTGGGCATCACTGATACGCAAAATACAAAATCTCAATCTTCCAATCTGCAAGCCACAGGTTCTGCCAACCTCACAGCGTGTTTTGCAAACTGATGGTTTATACAATCTTAAACTTGCTATAAAGGCTGTTAATGGTGAAGACATCGACATAGTAACAAACTCTCTCGATTTTAATGAGGAACACCGTATCTACATTATGACTGGTCCTAATCGTGGCGGAAAAACTACTTTCACACAGGCTATCGGTCTTATGTATCTTCTGGCACAGCATGGAATATTTGTTCCAGCATCAGAATTTTGGTTCAGTCCTTGCGATACGATTTATACACATTTTCCAGCCGATGAAAATAAGACCGTAGACCTTGGCAGACTTGGCGAAGAATCTGTCCGACTTTCTGAGATTATGCAAAATTCAACTGAAAATACACTTGTGCTTATGAACGAAACCCTTGCCACAACCAATGTTGAGGAAGGTGTATATCTTGCGAGAGATATAGTTCGCTTTATGTGTTATATCGGAGTTCGTGCAATCTACAATACACATATGCACGACCTTGCAAGAAATTTAGAGGCTTTTAATTCCGATCCCGAAATACATAGTCGTGTCGAAAGCCTTGTTACAGGCATAGAAAACGGACGCAGGTCATTTCATGTACAGGTGCTTCCACCGCAAAATGCCAGCTATGCAAGAGATATTGCAATAAAATATGGCATAACCTTTGAACAGCTAAAACAGAGCCGAGAATTAAAATAATTTATTAAAACTTATAAAACGGAGATTTCAATATGACCTATGATTTCATTGAACTTGACCGAAACGGAACTATTCCGCTCTATCAACAGCTATATGACAAAATATCCTCCGCAGTTGAAAACGGCAGCCTTACTATCGGTGCAAAGCTCCCTTCAATTCGTAAACTATCAGAAGATTTACATCTCAGCCGTACAACAATAGAATCAGCCTATCAACAGCTATGTATTGAGGGCTATATAAAGAGCCTTCCACAGAGAGGATACTATGTCCAATCTGCCCCTCAGAAAAACACGATAAAAAATACAAGCTCCGTTTTACCAATAAATCGTGAGAGCAAAGAAAACATTCTTTATGACCTCGGAAGTGACCTTGCTGACCGAAACGAAACTGATATAAAGCTTTGGCGTTCACATATAAAAGATGTTCTCAAAAAGGAGAATGTCATAGCCTCCTATGGCGACCCACAGGGAGAGCTTGCACTAAGAAATGCCCTTGCACTTTATAGTCACGGAATCAGGGGTGCTGTTACAGACGGAAGCCGTATTCTGATTGGTTCAGGTACGCAATCACTTTTATACATAATCTGCGGACTTATCTCCGAAATAAAGCCACGCACAGCAGCTATGGAGGAGGACGGTTTTCCTCTCGCCGAGAGAGTTTTTGCCGATTGTGGATTTTCCATTCATAAGCTTAAAAGCGATAATGACGGAATAATCCCCGAAGAGCTTTACAAAAACGGCTCAAGCATATTATTTATAAATCCATCTTGCAATAAAAACGGACAGCCTGTTCGTATGAGCCGTAGAAAAGAACTCCTCAAATGGGCGGAAGAAACCGATTCAATCATCATAGAAGATGACTACAACGGCGAACTAAGATATAGCTCCCGACCATTTCCTGCACTGCAAAGTGCCAATAGTGAGAGAGTAATTTATATAGGTTCATTCTCGAAAATGCTCTTGCCGTCCGTAAGAATAGGATATGCGGTTTTAACGCCTGAGTTGCTTAAAATCTACGAATCAAGAAACGGCTTTTATAATCAGACCTCATCAAAAATTGAACAGCTTGCACTTGCCGAATATATCAAAACAGGCGAACTTGAACGCAGACTTCGCCGTTTGCGTAAGCTATATCGTGAAAAAAGCTCTTTGATTATGCAAGCTCTCGAAACTACTTTTGCAGATTCTGACCTTAAATTAAAAGCCACACTTCAAGAAACTGCTCTATGCTTTATACTTTCGCTCAATACAAACCGCTCTATGGCGGAAATGCTTTCACTTGCAAAAAATCAAGGTGTCCGACTTTCCGCTCTAAAATCTGACAAAAAAAATACCACCGAGCTTAAATTAGGCTTCGGTGGTATTCCCACAACGGATATTATCAATGCAATAAATGCTTTAAAAAAGGCTTGGTGCTAAAGTAGTGTATTAGAGAAGTTTATTGACGCGGTCGAAGAAACTACCGAGCGAGCGAACACAGTTTGCCCCTACGATTAGCTAACACACCCCCAAAAGACACTTAAAAGTTTTGCTCAAGCTTTTTCAAAAGCTTGCAGTTTCCAAAGGCAGAGCCTTTGGTGGGTTTTAAGGGCAACGCCCTTAACATTTCTTTCTCCTAAAGCGACGGACGAAGTCCGCCGCTTATTTCTTCTATCGTTAGCAATCAGCTAACGCTTTGAGAACTCACCCTAAATTGCCACCCCATTAAAAGTCACATACATAATAAAATGTAATGGTGCAAACCTAAGCAATTCAGCATTCAGAAATTCCTTTTTATCATCAGCAACCTCTGTCAGTATATCAACATAAATTTTGCTTTCAGCAATATTCTCAGTAATATTACACTCTAAGCCCAAGGATGCAACTTGTTTTTTAAGTGCGTCCTTTCCTATTATGCTCGGATTTATCTGAAGCCTGTTAATAAGCTTATTTCGTCTGATTTCAAGCGTGTCACCATTCATATAGGTTCTTGCCATAGATTCAAGCTGTTCAAGTCCGTAACTCTCTGCTGTCTGAACGAAACATTCACGCAAAAACACATCAACCTTATCATAAGCAACTTGCAAAGCAACAGCATAAGCCCTTATCTCTGCATCAATAAGACCGCCTTGTTTAATATCATAAATTTCTGTTGCAGAAAGCTTATTCTTTATGGATTCATATGCAGTCACCACAAAACCCCCTATACAACAGTAATGCTGACTGCTCCAAGCGTATAAAGCTTAGTGCAATCGCCTTCATATTCTTTAGTCACGCTTGTATCAAAAATATAATTTTTAACACCGTCAATATGATAAATAAGCTCTCCAAGCTCGCAGTATTTAACCCCATCGCCAACGCAAAGCTTTCTGAAATATTCAGCTATTTCATTCTGAACTTTACTTTTAACATCATCAGCATAATATCCGTCCTTAACAGAAATCGACAGCTTTATTACCACGCCTGTCAAAGTGGCATTTTCTACCGAAACGGTAATATTTATGCCCTTCTTGTCATTCATTTCCTGCTGTAAAGCAGAAACAACTTCATCACTGCATTTTGAAGCACGACCTGCAATATAAACTCCAACAGTTCCCGTACCTTGAGCAAGTGGCTTTATACCAACAGAATATACACCGTCTACACCTAAGGCAATTCGTCTGTAATATTCCTCGTTATCACCATTTGACGGATTATAATAGCTTTCTGCAATTCTTTCACGCAAAGCCTCATCACTTTCTGCTGATGCACCACCGCCGAATATACTTGAGTTATTCACGCTTATAGCCTCTGAAAAGTAAGTTACAATAGAAGTAACACGATTCACAGGAATATTATATTCCGAACCGCCATTTTCTGCGTGTGCCTTAACCATAACAAAGCTTTCATTCACAGGCAGAACAGTATCCTCGTCAGTAACATATCTCAAACCTCCGTCACTCACCGCACAAACCGTTCCTTTCGGAACAGTAAAAGAATACGAAAGCGGTCTTTCTACATAGAACATTAGCTTTCCGCTTGCCTTTATAGAAGGCTTTCTTTTAAGACCTCGCATTTCTGCGTGTTTGTCGAGATATTCGCCCGTTGCGGTTGTAGGAAACATTTGTCTTTTAAGAAAATCAAGACTACTTTCAAGCGAGAAAATCTCTCCCGCAAGAGTTTTCATTCTTATACCTATATCTGATGCATCATCAGGCACATAGCCAGCATTTTTTTCAAATTCAGTCTGCATTCTCTCAAGAATTTCACTATAAGTTTCGCTCATTTTATCCCTCCTCATCTTCAAATGGAATTTCAATCATAAAAGCCCCAAATTCAGAATTAAATTTAGCTTTTAAAGTTCCTTTTTCGATATAAGCTGAAATCAAATCCACATCAAAAAGCTGTGGCAAAGCTTTTCGTATAAGTCCGATAAGCTCGCCATTTTCCGTTTTGGCTGTTATTTCACTTCCAAGCTTTCGGTCATATATAAAACCTCCAAGCTTTGCTTTTAATCTTATATAAATTTGCTGTTTAAGCTCATCAAAACCGCTTATAGGTATCGGCTTTCCAGCGGAATCCTTTTTCAAATCTCCATTTTCAAGCAATAAATCCAAGCATTCCACCTCCACTAAACAGACTTGCCATTTATGGTAACATCTCCACAAATTTCAATCTTTCCATCAGCCATAAGCTTTATAGTAGCCGTACCATTTTTATTTGAGAGAAAAAGCTCACCGGGCAAAGGGCAATCGTTCGGATTAACTCTATCCATAATAGTACCCACGCATACATCACCGCTCTCGGTTTTAAGAACAACCGCATTTTCATCAATCTTCGGCGAAAAGCTTATTCCACTCGGAGCCGCAATAGTCAGATGAGAAACACCGTCCCTGCCAACAGCCGTAATTTCCGAATTATTCGCCGAGGAAATAGCCGCATTTATGCAGTTACTTTTAGCTTGATTTCTCTTTGTAATGTTCTTAGCTATCCACATTCAATATCAAACCTCCATTCAATTACACAATAAATTCAAGATTGTAAGCTCATTGTCGCCGTCAGCCTCATATCTCAGCTTATTTACTCTAAGATTTCCGAGTTTGTAATCGGGCAGAACAATCCAATCCCCGATATTAACAAGCACCCTGCCAGAAATAGTAAGATTCAGCGTATCATAAAGTTCATTAGATTCCTTGATATTCTGATAACAAGATGCAATTCCAACACCGCCATTATCAACAGCATTGAGATAACGCACCGAATCAACACCAAGTCTTTCGGCATTTTCATTGTTTATAATCATCTCATAACCGTTGCCACGCAAGGTTCTGACACGATATTCCGAAATAAGCTCACAACGCTTTCTAACTCGGCTCAACGAAATAATTTTATGCTCACCCTCATTAGTAAGCACCGTAGTTTCGCCCTCGTTTTCGGAAATATCAATCACACCGTCCTCATTAACTCTCGGATATGTATCAAGAAACTTTCTGCAATATTTTTCAAGAACACTCCATTCGCTCTCACCTTTTGCAATGCTCATACTTCCGCTTTTAGGCTTGTCATTGCCGATATACTCCTTAAATCCTAAGCGTGAGAAATTTCTCTCCATAAAAAGCTGCATATCAGGCAAGCAACAGCTTTGGGGCATAGCCTCATTATCAAGCAGCAGAGCCGCAAGACTTCTTGCATTGATTTCAAGTATAATTCCACTCTCTGAAATAGTTTCAATCTGCTCATCAACGATTCCACGAAACACGCATTTAGAGCCGTCAAAAACAGCAATTTCAGCATATTCTATTCCATTTATACCAGAAAGAAAAAGCACATCAAGACTATCAGCCGGAACATTCTTTTCACGAATGAGTGTAACACTTTTCGGATTAAAAAAGATATATTCATTCTTCAAAGCGTCTTTCAAAATATATTTCATCAAAGCCTTATCACCTCTCCCGCATCAAAAGCCAAATCAGGACGCATAACATTCGGATTTTTTTCAAGAAGTTCCTCAACCACAATATTGTTATCGTATGAAATATCCCAAAGAGTTTCGCCACCCTTTGCTATATAGCTTTTAGGTGTCTGCACCTCAAAATGTTTCGCTGAAGTATCCTCACAAAAAGAAAAACTATATTTAATCAAACTATCCGAAGATTCCTCCAAAAGTTCAAAATTTTGAAAAAACGCATAAAAAGGTTCAATCCCCGGAAGTAAAAGCAAACCCGAACCACCACTTAGAAAAAGCTTGCGAATCTCCGCAAACTGCTTTTCGCAATCATAGCCGACAAGCTCACCCTCTCCACTGATTTCACACGCTTTTCTTCCAAAGCTCACAGTATTTTCTGCCTGAAAAGGCACAGAATTTTTAGTAACCCTTGCCCTATGCCTAATCTTAATAACACTTGGATTTGTTGCAAAGCTATATCCCTTATATGACATCTTTTCCAGCTTATTCATCTTGACCTCCATCTAATTGCCTTGGATAGCGTCTTGCTTCTCTCTCAACATTATCAGAAACAGCCTGTGAAAGTACAACTACTTCTCTCAGCCTGTTCATTTCACTTTCAAGCATTTCATTTATATCAGCTTTCATTACGCCATAGCACTCTCCGTTCTTTTCTTAGCAAGAATTTCAACTTTCTCAATAACATTGTTTTTGTCGAGTTTTTCGCTGTGAATATTAAAGTAACAGCCATCAAAAGCAAGTGCCTTATTTCCGATAAATATTTCTATTGAAACGCCATCAGAATTAAACAGATTAACATCGAAAGCTTCAAAAACAACACTTTCAAGAATAAGTCTATATTGTTCTCTGCCCTTAATAATTGCAGTTGGTTCAGTCATAAAACACTCGTAAACCTCGTGGAGCTTTCTTTCGGTGATAATCTCACAGCTTTTTGCTGTACAAAGTAATTTTCCACCAAAATTAATTACGGCATTACTGCCCTTAAACGCTGAATAAACTGCCATTTAGATTTCCTCCTTAAAGACTTCGGCTAAAGCGTCTTTTCCGCCATAACAGCCGCAAATATCAATTTCAGCCTCCGCACAATAAGCATAAGGCTTAGTTGTATATTCACAAGCAAGAAGCCTCATATCTCCTATTTCATCAGGAAAAAGACTTTTTAACTTTTTGCATATCCTGCTAAGGACCTCGATAACCTCTCCACTATCACCATTTTCGCAACTATATGCCTTAATATGTATTTTTTGCTTTATGCCTCGACAAAGCTTTTCCGAAAGCAAGCCGTCCTCATCATCACATTCCGAGAAACCAATCACCGCATAATTATCCCTTACAGGATTTTGTATTTTATTCTGCGAAAAAGCCCCCAAAATTTTGATATTCCAAAGCTCAGTATCTTCTTTCAAAGCATTTTCATACTTTTTGCAATCAACAAAAATACTTCTCACCCCCCGATAAATCTATCTAACAAATTTTTTCAGATAGCATTGTGCATAAAGTCCTATCTTACCAATAGATACCATATGCTTGCTCAAAATCACATAGCTTTCATTACGACACTCGACTTTATCTCCACGCTTTGCACCAACGACAAGCTCTGTTCCGCATAGCATAACAAAACATTCCTCATCAATACAACCAACTTCCTGACGAATTTTATCCGAGAAATCGCTTTTATCAATAAGCGGATAAATCACCGCAAAATCAACCTTATCATTGATTTTGGTTTCAGCACCTATTCGGCGAAAAATTCTTTCTATCCTGCTTTTTTTCATACAATCCTCCCGAAGATAAAGCCATCATCACGCAGAAAGTCCTTAACCTCAAGCAACACATCTTCCCATACCGCATCAGCATATTTCATACTATTTTCATTTGTAGAATTAACACTGATTTCACCGACTTTAAAACCACCACCTTCACCATTTGCAATATTTCGCTGTACATATCTTATAAAGGCAAGAGCAGCGGCAGCCCTGTTAAGGCTGTCACCGCATTCCTCCTCATTTATATCAGATTTAAGCCTTGCCCTTAAAGAACGCACCGCATCTTCGCAAAGGTTTTGATAGTTTCCTCTTTCAGACTCAGAAAGCTCTGCCAGCTTCAAAAATATCGCAATAACCTCATCAATACTCATACAGCACGCACCTCAAAGATAAAATTAAGAAAGCTTCATTGCCTTAGAAGCACTTGCACAAATCTTTCCAAAGCCTGTTGTAATGCTTATTGCGGCTCTCTCAAGCTGTCTGTCGATAAGCTTGTCATAGTCAGTAATAACACCACCAGATTCAACAAGCTCAAGTGAGCAGTTCTTGTCAAGACCGATAATAGTATTAGCGTCCATAGATGGAACATGAATAAGCTTTGCACCAAGTGGAGTAATCATACTACCAGTGCCGTGGAAAGTAAGTCCTGCGGAAGCATCTCTCATTTCAGGAAGTGCGAGAAGCTTTTGCATTAAAGCAGTAGGAGCAAGAATAGTATTAAGCTCATACGGAGCAAGTCCTGCCCAAAGGCTTACAAGGTCTGTATAGTCGATTTCACCCGTTGCACTAATAACTGTTGCCGGATTTTTATTTCCGTCACCATTAAGAATAACGCTCACAGCATCCTTGAGCTGTTCTCTTGCAATCTGCATACCAATCTGACTAAGCATAACAGTAAACAAATCAAGACGCTGAAATCTCAAAGCCTCATAAGATGCAGAAAGAATTCTGCCACGCTTATTAAGCGAAATAAGACTGCCCTGTGTCTTAATAACAGTTTCAGGAATAGTCGCAGTTTCCTTAACAATATCAAAAGTAGTCTTATCCTCAGATGGGTCAGAAGTAATAGAGCGATAGTCCATACCATCAATTCTTGTAGTTGCTGCTACAATATCCGGAATTACATTAGAGCGTTCCATACCGACAGAAACCGCTCTCGAAACATATTCAGGGAATAAAGCCGCAGAATCAGAATTATCAAAAAACTTTTCAACTCTGTCAGATGACTTACCGCTCACCTTAATATCAAAACGCTTCAACTGTCGCTGAAAAGCGTCCAAGCCCTCAAGAGCAGTTCCCTTATAATTTTCAGACGGGTCAAGCTCCTCAAGAATATCAGTAAGGCTCTTGCCCTTGTTAGCATACATACCCTTTTCGATTTTAATAGTTTCAAACTTTGCCATAAAAAATTTCCTCCTAAAATTAAAATAAATTTTTTGTTTTATAAGCTTTTAAATTAAATCACTACTTGTAAGGTTTAGTGTATTCAACTTAAATTGCGTGTCTGTCCTTAAATGCCTTTATAGGCATTATTCTTTTTGCTTGTAACCTCGTCCTTAATCTTGCCAAGCTGTGGAACACCCTTGCCAAGTCTTGCCGATTTCTTTTCATATACCTGCTTAAATGCTTTAAGCTCAGCAAGCGTCATCTTTTCAGTAACGCTCTTAACAGCCTCCATAGGCAATTCTGGCTCAACAATTGCATAAAGCCTTGTCACATCTGCTTGAAGTTCATTTCGATAAGCCTCACCGTCACGAGCCTTTGCCTTGAGTATATCAAGTTCTTTTACAAGCTCCGCAACCTCGCTTTTACTTAAAATAACATCACCACTTGAACCAAGCTTTTTAAAAATGTCCTCCACTTCGTTTTCCCCTCTCATAAATTCATTAAATGCTTTTATAACACCAGCTGACCTCTGAGCAGGAACAGCCACAAACGACCATTCATAAGCGTCCTTAGGCTTGCTCAAAACCGCATAGCACAGCTTTCCGCCGTAGCTCTTACCCTTAATATGTGAACAGTTCTTAAAGTCCGAACCACATATTGAGCAAACACTCTTGCCCATAGAGCAACCAACACTTACTTCCTTTTTGATACCGCTGTCAAGCTCAAGGATAATGTCCTTATTCTTTTCACTAATCGGCATATAAGCTTTGGCAATAAGCCTTTTATACTGCTCTCCATAACTTGTCAACTTTCCGTCAACAGTTTCAACCTTGCAGTCATAAATTCTTGCGGTCTGATTTTCAGCCGTAGGATTGTGGTCAAGAATACCGCTCTTGCCGATATACATTTCTGCTAATTTTTCAAGAGATGTGCTGTCAAAGCACTCAAAATCTCTGTCAATTTCGTTATCGCAAAGCACAACAGAAAATGTATAAACTTCATCAGCCGAAAACCTTCTTTTTGTATATTGATTGATTAAATCAAGTTCCTTGCTATCCATTGATTTCCACCTCGTTTCTCAATTTTATATTTTGAATTTCAACAGCCTCCGCATTAGCGTTGTTAAGTCGAGCCTGTGCAAGTTCAGTTTCGTCTTGAAGATTGATGTTATCCCATTCAATCGTAAAATTGCAGTCGAAACCAATCGTTCTAAGATAAACTCCACAGATTTTTCTGATAGTCGGCTCAAGCAAACGCCTATAATATTCAAGCTCACTTGTAAGAATATCCGCCTGCTGAGATGCCATTCTTTCCGTTGAACTCCATTGAAGTCCGAGTAAAAACGGCGGAATTGAAAGCTTTGAAACTATCTGCTCCAAAAGCTGTCTTACAGGAATTTCACTATCGAGAATCTGATTGTCCGCACCGATAACCTTTATGCTGACATCGCCTACCGAAACGAAATCTGAGGCTCTGCTGTCACGCATAGTTTCACTCCAAGCCTTAGCAATCTGTTCGGTTCTTTCCTTTGCAAAGGCTCTGTCATTGCTGTCAGTTGGTTTATACGAAACCGCAAATCTCACATTTCCGACTCTCTCCCAGTTTGTACCGACTGTATTAAAAATCGTCAGCAAAATTCCGCTTATAAACGGCAAGCCTTTTAAAAGAGAAGTTCCATAAACATTTCCCGGCTTTGGCGAAAGTGTGCAAATAGAAATAAGCTCATCCATATCAATCGGAACATTCCCCTCGATTTCCTTTCTATAAATTCTCACATCAAGAGGATTGTTTCCTCTTTTCAACACAATGTCATCAAGGCTCGCATTATATAAAGCACTTACCTCACAATTTTCAGAAAGCACAACCTCGCCGACAGCCGTACCATAGGTCAAAAGCTGTTCCAAAAAGCACGAAACAAAAATATCAATTCCGACACCCGTACCATTGACATTAACGCTTCTGAGAAACTCCGCAAGCTTAATCTGAGCGTTTTCATCTTCGCATACAGCCTTAAACCCACCGACAAGACGAACTGTCTTTTTTATTGCAGCATCAATCACAGGAATAGCCTCTTTCAGCGAATCATAAAGCTTAAATTCACAGCTTGTAAACGGCGAATAACCGCTTAAATCGCTGAATGGGTGTACATTTCTTATTCCGCTTGCCGTCTGAACGGGTGAAAAATTTTCTTTTCGTTTAAAAAGCTTCATACCTCATCACCTACCTTTCTGCGGAAACGGCAAAGAAACCGCCTCCGCTCTTATTCAAGAGCGTTGTCACAAAATACCTCATATCGTCCATAGCGTGGTCATTTTCTTTTATAGGAGCATCACGACCATTGCTATCCCAGCGGTAAAGTCCAAATTCTCGGATTATATCAGTACACGCTCTGCAAATCTTAATTTCGCCCTGTTTTAAAGCTGTCGAAACTCTTCTTATACCGTCAAGGACATTGTTTTCCGCAGGATATACTGCGAATTTTCCCTTCCTTCTGATAAGCTCTATAAAGCTTGCTGCTGATGGGTCAACCGTAATTCTCTCAACATTCCTATCGCCCACCAATTTCAGTAAGCCCTCGTAATGTTCCTCGTCTGTTTTTTGATTACCCTCTCTGCGTGAATCGAAGTAATACTCGTCAATTCTGTACCATACAGTACTCTGTCTGCCCCAAAGTCCGAATGAAGCAGGATTCACCGTACCGTAATCACACGAAACGACATATTCATCAAATCCACCCTTAGGTTCATCATAAAAGGCTGTAATATCGCTCATAAAAGGATAAACAAGACCTTCTGCGGCAACCCATTTTCCAAGCACAAAGCGTTCATAAAAAGTCCCCGAATAAAGGCTCTCATAACGCTTAATCATCTCTTTAGAAAGTGACGGATTATCCTGCATAGTAAAATGCAGATATAGGGCATTTTTCTCCTTGCGTTTCTGAATCCATTCTGTATAGAACCAGTGCTTAGGAAATTCAGGATTGCAGTTGAACCAGAATTTCGAGCCTTCAACGGAACATCTCGCAAGAGCCTGTTCAACAAAGGAACGAACCAACAATGCCGCCTCATCAAACATAACCCCCGAAAGTGTCATACCTTGAATCAATGAAGCCGAACCCTCATCACGACCTCCGAAAAGATAGAAACGATTTTTCTTATCGTGATAGCTGATGTCAACATAATTTGCCGAAACTTTCTCCTCGCAGATAAAGCCTTGATTTTTTAGCAATGACATCAACGGCACTAAAACATTTCTGCGAACAGAGCGAATAGTTTTTCCACAGATTGCAAAATCACCGCCGTCAAATCTCGCAAAAGCCCACAATACAAATGAAAGACTCATACAAACCGTTTTTCCACTTCTGACCGCACCATCGCAAATAATAGCGTCATAACCGCTATCCCTACTTTCGGGATACCACCATGTCAGAAGTTTAAGCTGTTTTTTAGAAAAGCTTTCAATCTTCGCCATAGTCATCAGCCTTTTCTAAAGCCTTTGCACCATTCTTGATTGCATCGAAAAGTGAGCCTTGCTTTTTACTGCTTTCCTTATCGAAATCACCCATTTTTTCAAGTGCTTTAAGCCTGTCAAAAAACTTAATTTCCATTGCACCGTCCTTAGGCTTTTTAATCTCTGAAATATTTGTGAGGTCGAGCTTTTCAATCTCATCATCAGATAGATTTTCGCAATAGAGAAGCTTTATTGCGTCAGTCACCTTTCCTAAAGCAAGCCTTTCATAACCAAGACACGCCCTTGCCTGACTACTTTTAATCATAGTTTCGCAGATAGCGTTAATTTTTTTGCGAATATCCGCTCTGCAAAGAAGCTGTGGACCATCTTTCTTTGGGTTTTCATATCCCGCAGAATCTGCGGCTCTGACTGCGTCACCCCACAGGGCAAAATATTCGCAAAATGTCTTTTCCTTTTCAGACATTCTATTTCTTATACCCGTTTTTATATCATTCCTTTCATTGAATATAGAGATATTTTTTATCTGTCAGCACTCCGCCAAATTTACTGTCTTAAAAAAGTACCTCTCACTATACCCGACGAAATCAAAAAAATTTGACCTCAAAAGGTCAAATTTCATAATTTATTTACCATTTATTAACAAAATATTTAATATTAAATAATCGCAATTGATTTATAGTAATGTAATTTTAATATTTTCAAATACCTGCTAAAAACAATTTTTCATTCGCTTTTTTATTACTCTTGCATTTTCTCAACCACTGTGCTATACTTTATCCACAATATAATTCTTCGGGGCGAGGCGAAATTCCTCACCGGCAGTTATAGTCTGCGAAAAGTGCTTGCACTTCCGATTCGGTGAAATTCCGAAACCGACGGTATAGTCCGGATACGAGAAGATTTATCTTTGACAGCATATAGGCTGTCTTAATATCATTGCATAAAAATTGCCCCGTATGATTTTATTTCATACGGGGCTTTTCTGTTTGGTGGGATTTATTATGAATGATGAATTTTATATGCAGCGAGCCATAGAGCTTGCTAAGAGAGGCGAAGGCTTTGTTTCGCCAAATCCTCTTGTCGGAGCAGTTATTGTCAAGGACGGCAAAATCATCGGTGAAGGCTGGCACGAGAGATGTGGCGAACTTCACGCCGAAAGAAACACCCTTAAAAACTGCAAAGAACCAACTCAAGGCTCTACAATTTATGTCACTCTTGAGCCTTGCTGTCATTATGGCAGAACGCCTCCTTGCACAAAAGCAATTATTGAGGCAAAAATCAGCCGAGTAGTTATCGGTTCTCGTGACCCAAATCCGCTTGTTTCTGGCAAGGGTGCAGAAATTCTGCGTAAGGCTGGAATTGAAGTTATTGAAGACTTTATGCGTGATGAATGTGATAAACTCAATCCGATTTTCTTTAGATATATAACAACAAAATTGCCCTATGTTTCGCTCAAATACGCAATGACAGCCGACGGCAAAATCGCAACATATTCCGGAAAGTCGAAATGGATTACAAATGAATTTTCGAGAAATGATGTTCACCGCCTGCGTAAAAAGCATAGAGCCATTATGGTTGGCATAGGTACAGTTCTTGCAGATAATCCTATGCTTAATTGCCGAATTGAAAACGGCAGAAACCCGATAAGAATAGTTTGCGATAGCAAGCTAAGAATACCGCTTGATTGCAATATCTGCAAAACCGCAAACGAAATAAGCACACTTGTAGTTTCTGCGATAGAAAATTCAGAAAAGCAATCCGAGCTTGAAAAAATGGGTGTAAAAACTCTCATACTTCCTGATAAAAATGGAAAAGTCGATTTAAAAAAGCTTATGCAATATCTCGGCGAAAAATCCATTGATAGTGTACTTATCGAGGGCGGTGGAACACTTGCATATAGTGCCTTGCAAGCAAAAATAGTCAACCACATTTATTCCTACATTGCACCGAAAATTTTCGGTGGAGAAAATGCAAAAACACCAGTTGAAAGCGTTGGTGTAGAAGCTCCTGATGATTGCTTCAAGCTAAAAAGAACCAATATTCGTGAAATGGGCAGTGATATTCTTATCGAATATGATGTTCTGGAGGTGCAGTAATGTTTACAGGAATTATCGAAGAAATTGGCACTATAAGAGAGGTTCGTTCTGGCAAGCTTAAAATTTCCGCATCAACTGTCCTTGAAGGAACAAAGGTCGGCGACAGCATAGCTGTAAACGGTGTCTGCCTAACTGCGACAAGCATTGATGGCAATTCATTCACTGCTGATGTTATGCCCGAAACACTCAGACGCTCAAATCTCGGCGAACTTCACTCAGGCTCTAAGGTCAATCTTGAAAGAGCCGCCGCAGTAGGTTCAAGACTTGGCGGACATATCGTTTCCGGACACATTGACGGCACAGGCAAAATCATTTCCATAAAGCGTGAACAAAATGCTGTATGGATAACAATCTCTGCAAAAAGCGAAATTCTTGAACTCATTGTCGAAAAAGGTTCTATTGCCATTGACGGCATAAGCCTGACTGTTGCAGAAGTCACAGACGAAAATTTTTCCGTTTCATTGATTCCGCATACAAGTGAGGTTACAACCTTGCTTTCAAAAAGAGTTGGTGAGGTCGTAAACTTAGAAAATGATGTCATAGGAAAATATGTCAAAAAACTTATGGGCAAGAGTGAAAAAAAAGGCATAACACTTGAGTTTCTCGCCGAAAACGGCTTTTAGCGGCGAGCCGCCGCTCCCAAGACGCGTTCAACTTTTTCGTTAAATTATGATTTGCTATTCGCGTCTAAGCTTTTTAATTAAAAATTTCGTTCAAAGCGGCGAGCCGCCGCTCCCAAGACGCGTTCAACTTTTTCGTTAAATTATGATTT
>OGPU01000269.1_pt1 | contig 65101 bp, 38 predicted proteins | sample 1552991 | NCBI WGS metagenome assembly OGPU01 (sample SAMEA2580296, study PRJEB22360) | human gut metagenome | biome: human gut; feature: human-associated habitat; material: faeces | place: Denmark | collected 2008/2010 | reverse complement strand
CGTGAAGACCGCCATGATCTCGCGCGCATCGCCCAATCTGGAAAATTCGGAGCCGTTCCACGAATTCTCGTCGTGGTTCGACGTGAACGCCAGCCGCATGGCCGAGTCGGGATAGTCGTCGCGGTCGGCGTAGATGTAGTCGCGCAGAGCCGTGACGCGGGTGCGCTGCCGGGCCACGTCGTTCATCAGGTGGTGCATCCGCCAGGCGTAGCAGGCGTCGAAAGCCCCCTCCTCGAAAAGATTCCGCTCCTCGGCCTCGGCCAGCATGAACAGATCGGGCTTCACACGCCGCAGGCGCAGCGAGGTCTCGTTCCAGAACTCGATGGGAACCAGCATCGCCATGTCGCAGCGGAATCCGTCGACGTCGTGCTGCGTGAGCCAGAACTCCATGGCGTCGGCCTGCGCGCGCCACACGTCGCGGTCGGCGTAGTTGAGTTTCGCGGTGTCGGACCAGTCCCACGGCACGGCGGGACGGCCCGCGGCGTCGCGTTCGTACCACGAGGCGGGCTTTTCGGCGATCCACCGCGCGTCGCGCGCCGTGTGGTTGGCCACCCAGTCGAGCAGCACTTTCAGCCCCAGTCCGTGCGCCGTCGACACGAAGCGATCGAAATCGGCCATCGTCCCGAATTCGGGATTGACGCCGCAGTAGTCGCGCACGGCGTAGTAGGAGCCCAGCGTCCCCTTGCGGTTCGTCTCGCCGATCGGGTGGATCGGCATCAGCCACACGGCGTCGATGCCCAGCTCGCGCAGGCGGGGGAGATGTTTTTCGGCGGCGGCGAAAGTCCCTTCGGGCGTCAGCTGCCGCACGTTCAATTCATAGATCACCGCAGGATAACTCCATGCGGGATGCGGAATATGTGTCGTTTCGTCCATTTTTATCCGATTCAGACCGCAAAAATAGGAAAATTCGGCAACATCCGAAATATTTTACTTTTCAACCCTTCCCGCGGCGGATTATCGGAAAAAAAGTAATATCTTTGCGCAACCATTCAAAACATTAAAGATTAAGTCGACATAAAACCCATGAAACATCTCGGGATTTTCATACTCGGCGCATTGCTGTTGGCATCGTGCGCCACCAACAAACGCGCGGCCTACATCCAGCAGGTACAGACCGACATTCCGACCGCCATCGAACAGGACTACCAGATCCGCATCAAACCGCTCGACCGGCTCACGGTGACCATCAACAGCAAGGACCCCGAACTGGCAGCCCCGTTCAACGCGGCATCCTCCTACAACTCGCTCAACGGACTCTCCTCCTATTCGAGTTCCTCGAACGGAAACCTCCAAATCCTCACCGTCGACAAAGAGGGCAAAATCCAGCTGCCGATCATCGGCGAGATCGATTGCGACGGACTCACGCGCAACGAGCTTGCCAAAAAGATCGAAAACACGATCCGCGAAAACGGGATGGTGCACGACCCGATCGTCATCATCCAATTCGCCGACGTGAAATTCTCCGTTCTGGGCGAGGTCGCCCGCCCCGGACAGTTCTCCATCACCAAAGACCGCATCTCGCTCTTCGACGCCCTGGCCATGGCCGGCGACCTGACGATCTACGGCCAGCGCGAGAACGTGGCGCTGATCCGCGAAGAGAACGGCATGAGGACGGTGCACTATTTCGACCTCAAAAACCCGGACATCCTCACGTCGCCCTACTTCTATCTGCAACAGGACGACGTCGTCTACGTCACGCCGAACAAATACAAGGCGCAGGCGGGCGAAATCAACCAGAACCGTTCGTTCTACATCTCGCTCGTTTCGGTAGCCGTCTCCGTGGCGACGCTCCTCGTCACCATCACCCGCTAATAATCGCCAGTTTTTCATGGAAGAAAATCGCAATGTAAACAACGTCCCTGCGGAAGGGAACGAGGACAGCATCAACTTCTCGATCCACGACCTCATACAAATGGTCATCGGCAACTGGTTCTGGTTCCTGTTGTCGACGGTCGTCTGCCTTTCGTGCGCGCTTTTCTATATCTACACGGCGCCGAAAGTCTACAACCGCACGGCTACGATCCTCATCAAGGACGGCAAGAAGGGCAGCGAAACGGATATCGCCGCCTTCGGCGACCTGCTGGGAGCCACGGCACGCCGCAACGTCGACAACGAGATCATCGTGCTCAAATCGCGCAACCTGATGACCGAAGTGGTACGGCGGCTCAACCTGCACGTCAACTACGTCGTCAAACACGGGCTGCGCACCGAGAACCTCTACCGCCGTTCGCCGATCGACGTCACCTTCATCGACGACAACGAGCGGCAGGCGCTGGCGTTCGAACTGACCCCCGTCGACAACGAGAAGTTCTCGCTCACGAAGTTCGTCAACCGCACCTCGGCCGATTCCGACAAGGACAAGGATTCGGAGATCTACGAGGTCGAGATGACGGGGCGGTTCAACGACACGATCACCACGCCGTGCGGACTGCTCGTCGTGACGCCGACGCTCTACATGTCCGACGACTACTTCGGCGACCCGATTTCGGTGAGCAAACAGATCGTGAGCAGCGTGGCCTCGGGTTACAACAAGCGAATCGCCATCGAGTTGGTCGAGAAGCAGGCCAACGCCATCTCCATTTCGCTCGACGACAACATTCCCCGCCGTGCGGAAGACGTCATCAACACGCTCATCGCCCGCTATAACGACGAGTCGATCAACGACAAGAACCGTATCGCCGACTACACGGCCGACTTCATCGACAAGCGGCTGCGCATCATCGGTTCGGAGCTGGACGCCGTAGACCGCAAGATCTCCACCTATAAGAAAGACAACGAGATGTACGACATCACGGCGCAGGCCACGCAAAGCCTGACCGAGAGTTCGCAATTCAAAACCGCAGGTCTTTCGGTGGAGAACCAGATCAGCATGGCGCAGTACATACGCGACTATCTGCTCAACGACACCAAGCTGCGCGACCTGATCCCGGCCAACGTCGCCATCACCAACGTGTCGATCTCCGACCAGATCAAGAACTACAACGAGCTGATGCTCCGCCGCGACAAACTCGCCGGCAACGCATCGAGCAACAGCCCCGTCATCCAGGATTTCGACAGCGAGCTGGCCGCGCTGCGGCGGGCGATCATCGCCTCGCTCCAATCGCATATCTCGACGCTCGAAATCCAGCTGAACAACATCCGCCGCGAGGAGAGCCTCGCCCGCACGCGCATCGCTTCGGCGACCCGCCAGAGCACCGAACTGCTCGACAATACCCGCCAGCAGCGTATCAAGGAGGAGTTGTACCTCTACCTGTTGAACAAACGCGAGGAGAATGAACTGACCAAGGCCATCGCCGACAACAACGCCCGGATCATCGATCCGGCCTACGGCAGCAGCACCCCCGTGGCGCCCCGCTCGGTCATCATCCTCTTCATCGCACTGCTGTTCGGTCTGGCCACGCCGTTCGGCATCATCTACCTGATGGAAATTCTCGACACTACCATCCGCGGCCGCAAGGACATCGAGGACAAACTGAGCATTCCGTTCCTCGGCGACATCCCCGAATACCACGGTTCGACCCGGCAGGGATCGGTGGTGGTGCGCGACAACGGCCGCGACAGCGTCTCGGAGGCATTCCGGCTGATCCGTTCGAACCTGGGCTTCATGAGCGTCAAGTCGGGCAAGTTGCAGATCATCATGGTCACCTCGTCGAATCCCCATGCGGGCAAGACCTTCGTCACGACGAACCTGGCCATGACGCTCGCCCTGGCCGACAAGAAGGTGGTCATCGTCGACCTCGACCTGCGCCGCCGCACTCTCTCCAAACAGATGGGTCAGCGCGACAACCGAAACGGCGTCTCGGGCTACATCTCCGGAACGATCGCCAACCTCAACGACATCGTCTTCCAGAGCGGCCTGCACGAGAATCTCGACATCATCTTCGCCGGTCTGCAACCGCCCAACCCGGCCGAAATGCTCCTGTCGGAGAAGTTCGACGAATTCATGGCCGACCTGCGCAAACGCTACGACTACGTCGTCATCGACAGCGTGCCCGCCATGGCCGTGGCCGACGCGCTGATTACCGACCGCCTGGCCGACCTGACGATCTACGTGATCCGCGAAGGACTGCTGGACCGCCGGCAGCTGCCCGACATCGAAAAACTCTACCGCGAGAAGAAATTCCACAACATGAGCATCGTGCTCAACGGTTCGACCGGAGGCGCACGCCGCGGATACGGTTACGGATATGGCTACGGATACGGGTATGGTTACGGCTATGGATACGGCTACGGCGAAGACGAGAGCCAAAAGTCCTCGGCCGTCATCGACAGCCGCTACAACCTCACGCAACGGCTGAAAGATTTCTTGGGTCTGAACGATAAAAAGTAATACCGCAATGGCTATCCGGGATGCAATTATCGCCGTCGACTTCGACGGTACGGTCGTAACGCATGCCTACCCGGAGATCGGTGAGGATGCGGGGGCGGCGCCCGTGCTGAAAGAGCTGACGGACAACGGTTGCCGACTGATCCTCTACTCGATGCGGCACGGAAAACTGCTGGACCGCGCGGTGGAATGGTTCCGCGTCCGGGGCATTCCGCTCTACGCCGTGAACGAAAACCCGTCGCAGAAGCGCTGGACCTCGTCGCCGAAGATTCATGCAGACCTTTACATCGACGACTGCAATCTGGGATGTCCGCTGCGGTTCATCGACGGAGAGAAACATCCCGTGGCCGATTGGGCCAAGATCCGCGAGCAGCTCGTCCGGGAAGGTTTTCTGGACTGACGCGCAGAAAGTCGGGGGGGGGCTGACGAAGACCCAAACCGGATAATAAAAAAGCGAGACTTTTCAAAGTCTCGCTTTTTTTGCAGGCAGGCGGACTGGAGCAGGCAGAGCGGCAGAGCGGCAGAGCAGGCAGAGCAGGCAGAGCAGGCAGAGCAGGCGGCGGGCAGGCTGGCTGGCTGGAGCGGCAGAGCAGGCAGAGCAGGCAGAGCGGCTGGAGCGGCTGGAGCGACGGGCAGAAGTATACAGGCGGTGGCAAAAACAGGCAGAGGTAGGCCTATAATGACAGAGATAATAGGAGCTGGCAAGTTCCGGGCATCGTGAAGAACGGGACGGATGGGTAGCACTCAAGTGCGTCCCATTCGTCCCGTTCGGGAGAATTACGGAAATGACTGCATCTAAAGCAGAAGCAGGTTTTTGATTATCGCGGAGCAGATTTTGCCATAACGCAGTTCGGCCCGGACGGGACATACCGAAGTATTTCCCGTTCGGGCCGGACAAGGCAGGGCGAAAGATGCCCGTGAGAATCGAAAACTACGCCCAGAGATTCCGGGGATATTTACCCTCGGCAATCATCTTCTCGATGGCGGCCATCAGCGCGGGTTTGTCCTCCTTGTAGGTGACGCCGTGCCACTGGGCGGCCGAACGCAGCACGCGGAGCGTAGCCGTGCCGTCGCCGATCAGCTTGTTGACCATCGTCGGGATGTAGAACTCCGACTTGATATTGTCCTTGTTGGCCTCGAACCAGACTTTGAAGTACTCCTTCGAGTAGGTGAAGAAGTCGGGCGTGAAGCCGAAGAGGTTCATCGAAACGGGAGTGTCCTCGGAGAGAGGCTCGTCGGCGCCGTTGTCGTGGAAGACGATCCGGCCGTCGGGCATCCGCTCGATCTGCGTCCGCTCGACCATCGACGTGAGGTCGCCTTTCGGATCGACGCCGCAGACGCCGCGCGAGACCGTACCGTTCTCCGAAAGCGTCTTGTTCAGGTCGTAAGCGACCATGCAGTAGCTGTTGCGGCTCTCGCCGAGCTGCGCCAGGTAGTCCCCGATGGTCTTATAGGCCTCGGCGCCGTAGAAATCGTCGGCGTTGATCACGGCGAAGGGTTCGTGAACCGCATCGGCTGCCATCATCACGGCGTGGTTCGTACCCCACGGCTTGACACGGCCTTCGGGAACGGCAAGACCTTCGGGCAGGTAGTCGAGTTCCTGGAAAACGAAATCCACGGCGATGCGTCCGCCGAAACGGTCGGCCGAGAAGACCTCGCGGAACTCCTTCTCGAAGGAGTGGCGGATGACGAAGACGACCTTGCCGAAACCGGCGCGGATGGCGTCGTAGACCGAATAGTCGATGATGGCCTCGTTGTTGGGACCAACACCGTCCATCTGTTTGAGCGACCCGTAGCGGGAGCCCATGCCCGCGGCGAGTACCAGTAATGTGGGTTTTACCATGTTATTTTATCTGTTTATGACATTGGTTCAAAACATCCACAAAGGTAAAAAATTAAGCGCGCCCCGCAAAGGATTTATGCAAATTTGCCTATCTTTGTAGGGTTAACAAAGAGAAATCGTACCCGGAGAGATGAAATTTCTGAAAACCATACGGGCATGGTGGCGCGGCCTGTTCCGCAAACGCCGGTTCAACATGCTCAACGCCACGGACAACACCGAAGAGTGGCACATGCACCTCTCGCCGGCGAGTATCCTCGCGGGACTGGTGGCGTTCATGCTGATGCTCTTCATCCTCACGCTGTCGCTGGTGGCGTACTCCCCCATCCTGGAATTCCTGCCCGGATACCGCACCGAGGCCGACCGTTCGCGCGAAAGCCTCGTGCAGAACATCATCCGGCTCGACTCGATGGAGCGCATGATGAACGACATGCTGACCTACAACGAGAACATAGCCCTGATCATGGAGGGACGCACGCCCGTGGCGCGCGTGCTCGCCTCGTCGGACTCGTCGCGCATCAGCAAGGTGCTGGTGATGCCCTCGCACGAAGACTCGCTCCTGCGGGCCCAGATGGAGGGCGACGGCGAATACGCCATCGCCGGACAGGGCGGCTCGCGGCGCAAGGTGCGCGAGGCCATCGAGCTGGCGACGCCCGTCGAGGGAATCATAACCGGAAAATTCGACATCCGGCAGGGAAATTTCGGCGTGAAGATCGCCGCGACCGCCGCCGACCGCATCACGGCCATCGACAACGGCACGGTGGTTCAGAGCCTCTGGACCCCGGAGACGGGTTACATCGTGGTCCTGCAACACGCCGGGAACCTGATCTCGGTCTACAAGAACCTCTCGCAGTCGCTCGTAACGACCGGCCAGACCATCCGTTCGGGCGAACTGATCGGCTACAACGCCGAAGTGCAGGACGGAGAGGTCCGGCTCTTCGAATTCGAACTCTGGAACAACGGCAAACCCGTGGACCCCGAGGGGTACATCGTCTTCTGACAAACGCATGAAACAAAGACTCGCAATACTGGGTTCGACCGGCTCGATCGGCGTGCAGACGCTCGACATCGCCCGCGAAAACCCCGGCCGCTTCGAGGTCCGCGTCCTCACGGCCAACCGCAACTGGGAACGACTGGCCCGGCAGGCCCGGGAATTCGACGCCGACGCGGCGGTGATCGCCGACAAACAGCACTACGCGCAGCTGCGCGACGCACTCGCGGGAACCGACACCAAAGTATATGCCGGAGAGGAGGCCGTGGCGCAGGTCGCGGCCGGAGGCGGCACGGACGTGGTGGTGAACGCCCTGGTGGGCTACGCCGGACTCGCTCCCACGGTGGCGGCCATCGAGGCAGGCAAGAAGCTCGCGCTGGCCAACAAGGAGTCGCTCGTGGTGGGCGGCGCCTGCGTGATGCCGCTGGCCCGGAAGCGGAAAGCCCCGGTGATTCCGATCGACTCGGAACATTCGGCCATCTTCCAGTGTCTCGTGGGCGAGCGCGCCCCGGTCAGAAGGCTGATCGTCACGTGCAGCGGCGGCGCATTCCGCGACTTCCGGGCCGAAGAGCTGGCGAACGTCACGGTGGAGCAGGCCCTGCGCCACCCCCAGTGGGACATGGGCGCGAAGATCACGATCGACTCGTCGACGCTCGTGAACAAGGGGTTCGAGGTGATCGAGGCCCACTGGCTGTTCGGGACCCCGGCGGAACGGATTTCGGTGTTGCTCCACCCGCAGTCGATCATCCATTCGATGGTCGAATTCGAGGACGGCGCGATCAAGGCCCAGCTCGGAACGCCCGACATGCGCCTGCCGATCAGCTTCGCGCTGCTGTACCCCGACCGGGCGAACCGTCCCGGCGAGCGGTTCAACTTCCTGAACCATCCGCAGCTGACCTTCGCCGAAGTGGACCGCGCGAAATACCCGGCGCTCGACATCGCCTACGACTGTCTGCGGCGCGGCGGCACGGCGGCCTGCACGATGAACGGCGCAAACGAGGTGGCCGTGGCGGCGTTCCTCGCCCGCAAATGCGCATGGCTCGACATCGTGCGCGCCATCCGCTACGCGCTGGAGCACGCCGCATTCGTCCCCTCGCCCACCCTGGCCGATTACGCCGAGGCGAACGCCGAAGCCCGCGCGCTGGCGGCGGAGTTCCTACAATTAAAAAATTAAAAATTAAAGCTTGTGGACATTCTTGTAAAAATCATTCAGTTCTTCCTCTGTTTCACCATCCTGATAGGCATTCACGAGATGGGTCACTTCATCATGGCGCGGGTGTTCAAAATCCGCGTCGAGAAATTCTACATCTTCTTCGACCCGTGGTTCTCGCTGTTCAAATTCAAACGCGGAAACACCGAGTACGGTCTGGGATGGCTGCCGCTGGGCGGATATGTCAAGATCGCCGGCATGATCGACGAGTCGATGGACACGGAACAGATGAAACAGCCCGTCAAACAGGACGAGTTCCGCGCCAAACCCGCCTGGCAGCGTTTTCTGGTGATGATCGCCGGCGTGGTGATGAACGTCGTGCTGGCCGTGGCCATCTACATCGGCGTCTGCTACACCTGGGGCGACAGCTATTTCTCGAACGAGGATGCCAAATGGGGCTACAACTTCAACGAAGCGGGCCACAGCCTCGGATTCCGCGACGGGGACCGGCTGGTGAGCATCGACGGCGAGGCGGTGGAGAACCCGATGGTGTTCCTCAACTCGCTGCTGATCACCGAGGGTGACCGCCGCGTGGTCGTGGAGCGTGACGGAGAGCAGGTGGAACTGACGCTCCCGCTCGCCGAACTGATCGCCATGCGTCAGAACAAGGGCTATGAAAAACTCCTCGTCCAGCGCATGCCTTTCCTGATCGACAGCGTCGTGGCGCCGACTGCCGCCCGGCTGCGGAAAGGCGACGAGATCGTCGCTATGGAGAGCCGGCGCACGGCGGACCGTTACGAAAAGATGGACTACCGCGACTACAAAGCCTATCTGCAACTCCATGCCGGCGACACGGTGCGGCTGACCGTCCTGCGCGACGGCGGAACGCTGAAACTTCCCGTTCCCGTCTCCGCCGAGGGAACGATCGGCGTGATCGTGCAAAACCCCTACACGCTCCGCACGCAGACGTACACCTTCTGGGAGTCGATTCCGGCGGGTTTCCGCAAGGCCGGCGACATGATCTCCTCCTACTGGGAGCAGCTGAAGATGATCGTACAGCCCAAGACCAAGATGTACGAGGAGCTGGGCGGATTCATCGCCATCGGCAGCATCTTCCCTTCGTCGTGGGACTGGCAGGATTTCTGGCTGAAAACCGCCTTTCTGTCGATCATCCTCGCCGTGATGAACATCCTGCCGATCCCGGGGCTCGACGGCGGACACGCTATCTTCACCTTCTGGGAGATGGTGACGGGACGCAAAGTGAGCGACAAGGTGTTGGAAGGCGCGCAGTACGTCGGGCTTATCATCATCCTGTTCCTGCTGCTCTACGCCAACGGAAACGACATATACCGGTTCTTCATCAAATAGCGGCAGGGACGCCGAACAGTCGGAACGGCCCGGATCTTTTGGGAATACCTTTTAGTTTCTTGCAAAAAAGGGGCAAGACGATTGATTTTTAGATTGTTATGTTTCGAACCAAATAAGAAACATAACGTTTAGAGAGTAAAAAAACGTGATTGTAAACGAGGTTTCGGTTTCTAAATCGTTACCTCGTTTACTTTTGCCATTTATTGTGTATTGTTATGAATTACAATATATTGCATTATCATCCATCTTAACAACCGACTCTGCTGAAATTATTTTTGCAACCCTCAAAAAGCAGAGTTATGCGCAGCACTTTCAAGGTTCTGTTCTACCTTAAAAGGAACAAGGAGCAGCCTCTCGCTCCGGTCATGGGTCGTATTACGGTCAATAGAACGATTGCCCAGTTCAGCGCCAAAATCGAAGTCCCGGTTCGCCTGTGGGAAGTCAAAGGCGGTCGTGCGAAAGGCAAGAGTGTCGAAGCCGATCGCATCAATCGCCATTTGGACAATATTCGGGGGCAAATCAACAAACATTATCAGGATATTTGTGATCACGACAGTTATGTAACGGCCGAACGGGTACGGAACGCCTATCAGGGTTTCGACCGGAAATACCAGACCCTGCTCGAAGCATTCGAAAAATTTACGGTAGACTATCGAAAACGGGTTGGTGTCGATCGTGTTCGTAGGACATATGGGAACGTTACTGCAAATGTTCGGAACATTTGCATTCTTTCATGGAAAAGGTGTATCGGACCAAGGATATGCCGCTTTTGGAATTAGAGCAGTCCTTCATTGAAAAATTCCACACTTATCTATCCCATGACCTCGGAATGTCTCCCAATGGATTTGTCCGGTTATCTCAAATGCCTGAAATATGTGGCCAAAATGGCTTTCAACAACGATTAGATGGACAGACCCTATGCAACGATTGTGGACGCAGAACTTAATCCGAACTTACAAACTATCGGGCAACATTCGAACAGCAGACATTCCGAGTCAAAACCCATATACTTCGCTGTGAATGAAAGGGCAATAACCTCGATTCGCTTAGGCGGAACAACGAAAGTTCGCTTTGGACGCTATATTGGTAATGTTCTCAAGCCCTTTTTCAACTTGCGGCAAAGCCGATCATGGCAAATATCCAACTGACAACCTAATAAATACGCAGGCCCATCCATCACAAACAACTTTTTTACGATCGTAAGCTGAATGCGCAGCGAGAGTTTTCAATCTTTTTTACTATCTTGCAATGCTTTCAATCTAACTTTTGCAACAATGGAAAATTCCATTCATTTGAAATATCTGGTCATCAGCCCGACCGACCTGAAATGGGGCATGACCATCAATTCGGTGGGTTTCCAAAACATCGCCGCCCATACGCCTTATCCGCCGAACAACCACCCTTCACGCTATCTCTTTTCTACCGATAACGGACGTGTACTCAATGAATATCAGCTCCTATACATCACGCGAGGGGGGGGGGAAAATTCGCATCCCGTACCACGGGCAGCGGACGCTACCAACCCGTCAGCGAAGGCAATATGTTCCTGCTCTTTCCCGGCGAGTGGCACAATTACATGCCCAACCGCGAAACCGGATGGGATGAATACTGGATCGGATTCCAGGGCAGCCACATCGACTATTGGACAGCAAACGGTTTCTTCTCGCGCGAAAAGCCGATCTACAACGTAGGCATCCACAACGAAATCGTCCAGCTCTACCAGCAGGCCATCCGCGTCGCCATCGAACAAAAATCGGGATTTCAGCAGGTGCTGTCGGGCATCGTCAATTATCTATTGGGGCTGGCCTATTCCTACGACAAAAATTACGTTTTCGAAACCTCCGAGATCATCGACCAGATCGGTCGTGCGAAAATCCTGATCGCCGCTCAGTTCAAAACCATCCGCCCCAAGCAGATCGCGGACAAACTGAACATGAGCTATTCGAACTTCCGGAAAATTTTCAAGGAGTACACCGGATTCGCCCCGGCACAGTACATTCAAGAGATGAAGCTAACCAAAGCCAAAGAACTGCTTACGAACAGTTCCATGCCCATCAAGGAGATCGCCTATCTGATGGGATTCGAAAATCACGAATACTTCTTCACGGCTTTCAAAAAGAAAAACGGAGTGACGCCGGCCGATTACCGGCATTTAACCCAAGGAAACGCCATCGTGCAAGAATAATCCCCTGCGACCGTCGGGCCATACATATGAAAAACGAGAGGTGCCGATCTTCGGCACCTCTCGTTTTTACTGTTACTGCCCGTAACCGGGATTCGGTTCGATGAGCGGATTGCCGCTTATCGCGTCGTTCGGAATCGGGAATACCTTGAAATACGGATTGTTGGTAGCCTTATGATCCCACCAGTCCGCTTCCACGAATTTATCCCAACGCAGCAAGTCGGTGCGGCGACGGCCTTCGCCGAGGAACTCGATACCCCACTCGGCCAGCATGCGCCATTCGTCAAGGTTGCCGGCAGTACAGGGATCGGGATCGACTTCGTTTTCGAAGTTACGTTTGCGCACGTCGTTGATCAGTCGGGCGGCCTCACCCTTGTCGCCGTCGCGCCACTTGCATTCGGCCAGCATATACTGCACCTCAGCCAGACGCGCCATCACGAAACCGGCTTTCCACTGGTTGGGATCGTCATCCGGAGCAATCGGGTATTTGATAAGACGTACGCCGGTATTCTCTTCTCCTTCGTATTTGGTCGAAGGAACCGCATCGAGCGACGGATAGGTGATGCCGACGAGCGACGTACGGCCGACATAATCCACCAGTTCGAGCTGCTTGCCGTCATGCACGCTGTTCTGACCCGAAACGATGACCGGCGTCCCGTTCTTGGCGATCGGGCCAAACAGCAGCTGGCCTTCGTAATCGCCGTTGCCGTTGTACTTGTAACATTTCTTGCGCAGATCGGCGTCGTTGAAGCGGGCGAAAGTGCGGCCCAGCTTAAAATCGGCATCGGTATAAAGATCGCCGTTAGGCTTGTGCGACGGCATGATCGTAATGCCGTTCATCGTACCGGCGCCTTTCAGACCGAAAAACTGGTCCATCATGTTGGGCTGGTAGAACCACGCCGTATAGGTGTTGTTCTGCAATTTGTTCAAGGCCGAAGGAAGCACCCAGATGTTCTCGGCACTATTGAGATTATTGAATCCGAACGGTTCACGCCAGTCGGAAGCCATCGAGTAGTCGCCGTACGTGCCCGACATGATTTCGTTGCAAAGGGTTTCGCACTCCGAATAGTGATCCTCGTTAATGTAGGTATGGGCGTTGAAGTAGAGCCGGGCCAACAGAACGGCCGCCGCGCCGCGGTTGATCGTGTAATCAATTTCCGTCGTCTCGTCTTTCAGAGGCAGCACTTTAAGCGACTCCTTGAGCAGTCCTTCGATATGCAGGTAGGTGTCCTTAGCCGAACTGCGGGGCTGGGGATCGACGCCCACAGTGCCCTCGTAGATCGGCATACCGCCGTAGAAATCCAGGCCGCGCAGGTAAAAATAGGCGATCAGCGTCTTCATTTGCGCAATATGGCCGGCACGATCCTCCTCGGTAAATCCGACCTTGTCATAATCGGCCGCCTTGAGGTCCTCAATCACTTCGAGCGACAGAGCGACGCCCGTGGTAACCAGACTCCACGCATTGTTGATAAAGGGATTCGAGGTGCCCCAACTGTGATCCTGAAAACGGAACCAGTCGCCGCCGGTCCACTTCTGCTCCTTCTGGATCACTGCAAACTGGTCGGCGCAAAGCTCTTGCAGAAACCAGAAGCCGACGCCATCGCCGCGCATCTCCGAAGAATAGAGATGTGTAAATGGACGGCCCATGGCCGAATAAACATCATTTTTGGTTTTGAAAAAGGTCTCGGGAGTCACCTCGCTGTACCATACGGGATCGAGGTCGGTACAGGCTGCGACGCTCGCCAGGGCGGTGAGGGCCGCAATGCTCTTCATAATATATTTTTTCATAGCTTTAACTCGTCTTTAGATTAAAAACCGATCTCGATACCCAGAATAAAAGAGCGCGTACGGGGATATTGACTCATGCCTTCGAATCCGGGAGCCAAACCATTGACATTTACTTCGGGATCGAGACCAGAGTAACCGGTCAGCGTACATACGTTGCGCACGGTGAAGTAGCAGCGCAGTTTCTCTACGTACTTGATTTTGTTGCGGGGCAGCGTGTAACCCAGCGTAACCGCGTCGAGTTTCAGAAAATCGCCCTTTTCGAGCCAGTAGTCGAGCAGCATCAGACGGTCGGTATTGGAAATCGCCTTGTTGCGGCGGTAAGCCGTACGCAGCAGGTTCTGACCTTCGGTGATCTTGCAGTTCACGCCCTGAATCATGTCCGTCACATTGTAAACATCCTGTCCGAGCCAACTGCGGAAGAAAAGATTGAGATCCCAATTGCGGTAACGCACCGTATTGTTCCACGAAAGCACCGCCTTCGGAAGGCCGTTGCCTGTTTGTACGCGGTCCTCGTCCGTACCCGAAGCATAAGGGATAACCTTGTTGTCCTTGCTGTAAATCATCGGGGTTCCATCCTCCTCACGGACGCCGGCGAAACGATAGAGGAAGTAGCGTCCGATCTCCTGACCGCCGAAGATGCGCACAGCCGAACCGCCGCCGTGGGGCATCGGCTGGAACTCCATGTGGGTATCTTTGGCCATGCCCTCCAACCGGGACTTGCCGACGAATGAACCTACCAGCGACGTGTCGAACGTCCAATCCCGGGTGTCCACCACGCGACCGTTCAGTTCGAACTCGAAACCCTTATTGGTAATATCGCCGATATTGACCGTCGAAGTGGAATAGACCGCCGGAGGAGAAGCCACAGGAATCCCGCTGTAAATGGCGTCTTCAATCTTGCGGCTGAAATAATCCATGCGGCCGCTCAGACGACGGTTGAAGAGAGAGAAGTCCAGACCCACGTCGAACTCTTTCTTGATCTCCCACTTCATGTCGCGGTTCTGATTGTGCATCAGACCGTAGACGGTCAGCCACTGACCGTTGTAATAGGTCCACGAATCTTTGGAGTACATACGGTAGGCCGTATTGGTACTGAAGCCCTGATTACCCGTCGTACCGTAGCTTACGCGCAGCTTCAGGTCGTCCACGCCCCGGACATCGCGCATGAATTTCTCCGACGAAATGCGCCAGCCGGCCGAGATGCCGGGGAAGAGGCCCCAGCGGTTGCTGTAAAACTTCGAAGAACCTTCGTAACGCAGATTGAGGGTCATGAGGTAACGGTCGTCGAACGAATAATTTACACGCCCGAAGAAAGCAATCAGGCGGGTCGTGGGACTTTTGTAGGAACCCAGACCGGCTTTACCGTCCGAAAGATAGGTTCCGGCGCCGAGGTCCCAAGGACCGAGGCCGTCCACCTGAAAGTCGGAGTTGCTGGCCGAGAAGTTATCGCCGTTGAACTCCTGGAACGAATAGCCGAGCACGGCGTTGACGTTATGGCGGTTGAAACGGCGGTCGTAGTTGGTCGTCAGGTCGAGCATCTTGTCATACGCCTGCGAGAAACTGTGCGAAGCCGTGCCGTTGTAGTGGTTTTCGAGCGACTCGCGGTGCAGCTTCGAAACGAAGTTCTCCGACTTATTCTTCACATGCTTATAGGCGGTCTGCGCCGTCACCGACCAATGGTCCGTAAGGTTCAGTTTGAGCGAAACATTGGCCAGCATCAGGCTCGACGAATTGGAATTGTCGCGCAGGTTTACTTCGGCCACGGGGTTCTTGGCATAGGGCTGGTTCAGAATCATATAATAACCCGACTCGCTCGAAGCGTCGTAGATCGGATAGGTCGGGTTGAGACTCGACGCCAGCTCGAAAATACCGTTATCGACATTGGTCCAATTGACATTAGTGTAGTTGATCGTCGCGGAAAGTTCCAGCCGGTCGTTCAGGAATTTGAAATAGGAGCTCAGACGACCTCCGACCTCCTGACGGTCGTTCTTGATGGCAATACCCTCCGCATCGCGCACGTAACCGCTGGCGCTCACGCGGAACTTGTCCGTACCGCCGTTGGCCGAAAGGGCATAGCGCTGACTGAAAGGCGAAGACTTGGTCACGACATCATACCAGTCGGTCGAACCGCCGAAGTCGTAAACATTGTTGATGCCCGTACGCCCGTATTCGCGGAATTCGGAAGCCGAGAGCAAATCGGGCTTTTTAGCAATCGCTTCCAACTGAAGTTCGGTCGAGAAATTGACCGCGATACGGCCCGCCTGCGGACGCTTGGTCGTAATCAGCACAACGCCACCCGTAGCGCGAGTACCGTAGATAGCCGCCGCCGACGCATCTTTCAATACAGTAATCGACTCGATGTCCTCTTTGGCCACCAGATCGATCTCCGCACCCGGAACACCGTCGATAACCACCAGCGGCCCTTGATCGCCGCTCACCGAGTTCACACCACGCAATTGAAGCGAAGCGCCCGAATTGGGATCGGAACCGTTGGTGGACTGGATCGAAAGACCGGGAATCTTGCCTTGAATAGCCATCAGGGGCGAACTGGTGCCGGCGATAAAATCGTCCTGCGTGATTTTCGACACCGAGTTGGTCAGCGACCGCTTGTCGATCGTACCGTAACCGACCACCACCACGGCGTCGAGATTATTGCTCGGTTGAAGCGAGATCTCGAAAAAAGTCCGGTTGCCGACCGGCAGAGTCTGGGTGACATACCCCACATAACTGACTTGGAGTTCAGCTCCGGAATTCACCTCGATGGCAAAAGCACCGTCGGCGGCGGTCGAAGCGCCGTTGGTCGTGCCCTTCTCGACGACATTGACGCCGATCATCGGCTCGCCCGCTTCGTTGAGGACCTTGCCGGCCACCCTGATCTTGGGCTGGGCCGCACACACGCAAACCGAAGAGACCGAAAAGCCGGCCAGCAGGAGCAGGAACAGCGCGTTCCGCTTCAAACATACGCCGAACCGGCCGAGACCCGATTTCGCATAGAAGTTCATGAAAATGTTCTTCATTTGTTCTTAGATTAGGTTAATAATAAACAGATTTTATAACTTGTTTTTGTCGGATGGATCGCTCCTGTCATTTTCAATAATGACCTATCGGGAATAAGATACGGAGCCGGGGAATTTCCTTATCTCATAGAGCAGGAAGTTTTAGGTTAATATTCGGGTTGAACTTTACAGGTCCTTTTTAGTTTCAAACAAAATTAGAGAGGATTTACAGGAGTTTCATTAATCATTTTGACAAAAAAAATTGAAAAAATGACAAGATGACAAATCGAAGCAAACCGTGCAATCCAGCAGGCTGAAAACGATCGTTATATACATTATAAAGGTATCGGAAAGCAGCTTATTTGAATTATCATTTTTTTCAATCCATATGTCAAAAAGTTTAATTTGCGAGTAAAAACATCTCCCTATTTTTGTATATCCCAAAACAAACACGGGCACCGTCCAGCGGCGTCCGCAGGCAAAACGACAACCTAAAATCCGAATCCGAAAATTATGCAACGACTGGCTTTCAAAATGAAGCTCAAACCCGGCTGCGAGACGGAATACGAAAAACGCCACGCTCGCCTTTGGCCCGAAATGAAACAGTTGCTCAAAGAGGGCGGCATTGGCAATTACTCGATTTTTTACGATCCCGACACCCTCGTGCTGTTCGCCTATCAGGAGATCGGCGGCGAAGGTTCCTCACAGGAGATGGGCGACAATCCCGTGGTTCGGAAATGGTGGGACTACATGAGCGACATCATGGAGGTCAATCCCGACAATTCGCCCGTCTCCATTCCGCTGCGGCAGGTTTTCTTCCTCGAATAATCGCCGCACCGACATCCGATACAGATACGAAAAACCTATAAAAACTTAAAACTATGAAAACACGTTTCCTTCTGCTTTTATTCGCTCTTCCGCTGCTTCTGCTTTCATCGTGCGACGAAAAGGACGGGCCCACGATCATCCCGCCCAAGGAGAAGCCCGCCTATTACGATGTGGCAATCCGTACGACCGACTACGAGCGCTGCAAAGAGATTACCCTCCAAGACGACGGTTCCTATTTCGTGGACTGGACCGACGGTTTCGACTCATTCTTCTTCATGGACATCCAGCTCGACGAGGACGACAAGGCTGCCGGTGCGGAATTCAGTCTCTACAACGTACTCGAATTCGAAGTCAAGGGCGCTACGGTAGTGGATAACACCCCGCTGATCATTTTCTTGGGGCAGTGTACGGCTTGGCCGAACTTCTGCTCGGACTGCAAGAATTTCATTCCCATATCGACCGATTGGGTGAAGGTGACCTGCAACTTCATGGAAGACGTACCCAATCAAGCCGCAGCCGCACCATGGACATGGATGCGCGTAGGCATCGGTGCCAATGCGCACACCCCGACTTTCTACATCCGCAACATCCGTCTGATAAATCCCAACCACGGGAACAAATAAGCCCGTACCGCCACCGCGGAAGCCTCCGTCCGACCGGTACGGAGGCTTCTGCGAATTAACACAATCAATCCGACTAAATCCGACCGCCATGCGACAGTTGTTTAAGAATCTGCTGACAATCACCTTATCCGCCGCGCTCTGCGTCGTCGCGGGATGTTCCGGCAACGACCGGCTCCCGTCTCTCGGGCCCGAAAATCCGGACCCTGAAAAACCCGCCGAAGAGGGTATTCCGCTGTCGATCCGCAACCGTGACTTCAACAACATTATTTTCACGCAGGAGGGAGACGAGTGGATCATCCGCACCACGGGACTGGACCCGTACATCTGGCTCGACGCAGCGATTCCGGTGAATTTCAAAAAACAGTACATGCTCGCTTTCGACAGTTTCAACACCTCGGAAACGCTGCCGCTGGTAATCTTCGTGGGTGAAGTCTGCGACAACGACCACCTGCTCGAAAACGGCGACTATACGCTGCCCCGCACCGAGGGATGGTCGTCGGTATCCTACGACCTCTCGAAAGTAAAGCAGGCTCCGAGCGTACCGTTCAAGTCGGTGCGCGTCCGCTTCGGACTCAACGGCGAACATACGTTCCGCCTGAAAAATCCCATTCTGCGCGAACCCAACAAGCAGGAAATCGAAGCTGCGGAAAACGAAGCCAACCGGCTCAAAGAGGAGCAGGAACTCACCAAGCGGCTGAACAGCTACCTCGCCAAAAGTTTCTCGTCGAAAATAGAGCAGGTCGTGGCGGATTACGCGGCCAACACCATCTCGGTAACGGGCACCACCGACGCGACGGACTTCGACGGTGTCGGGCTGGCCGAAATCCCGATGTGGATGGATCAGACCAAGCTCACCGCAGTCGAGAGCTTCACACCGCTCACGGGCGGTTCGATCTCGCAGTCGTTCCCTCGTTTCGCCGAAAACGGCCGTGACAGACTGCTTTCGGGCTGGGCCGTGGTACGGCAGGAAGGCGGCGCCTACACGCTGCTCTCGGCCGTGCACCACACCGACCGGATCGACAATCCGCGGGAGAACCTTCCCAAAATGGTTCCGGCCTCGATCAAGGGCATCGGCGGCTGTCCGTACGACCATGCGGACATGCAGGACCTGAACATCGCCACCGGCACGTTCAACATCATCCTCGACCAGATTCTCTACACCGATCCGGGCGGCGGACGCGAACCCTACGAATACGCGGGCAAGACTTATTACGCCGACGTGAACGGCAGCATGATCAAACAGATCGACCAAGACGTGAAAATCTCGCAGCAAATGGGACTCATGGTCTCGGCTATCCTGCTGGTACCTGTGAACCGAGGCACCGCCGAAGGATCATGGCTCGATCTGGTAGCCCATCCCGAAAACGAATACAGCGCAGCCTTCTCGATGCCGAACATGCTGTCGAAAGAGGCTGTGGAAGCCTATGCCGCGACCATGAACTTCCTCTGCGAACGTTACAGCACCGAGCAGTACGGACGCATCCACCATTGGATCATCCACAACGAGATTCAGGCCGGATTCTACTGGACCAACGCCGGCAAGCGCAATCTGGAAACCTATATGAATCTTTACGAACGGTCGATGCGGCTCGTGCAGACGATCGCACGCCAATACGACCCGAACGCCAAGTCGCTCATCTCGCTCGACCACGGCTGGACGGATCAGGGTTCCGACCGTTCGTACCAGGGTGTGCAGCTGCTCGAACAGCTCCTGAAATACTGCCGCCAGGAGGGTGATTTCGAATGGGGGCTCGCTTTCCACCCCTATCCGCAGGACATCAACAACCCGCGTACATGGCTCGACGACCGGGCGACATACAGTTTCTCGACGCAGTACCTCACGCCCAAGAACCTCGAAGTGCTCGACGCATGGGTCGAACGGCCCGAAGTCTGCTACAACGGCACCGACCCGCGCGAAATCCAGTTCACCGAGCAGGGTATCAACACTCCCGACTACGAACTGCTGTCGTTGCAGAATCAAGCCGCAGGCGTGGCCTACTCGCTGGCCAAAATCCAGCACATGAAGCACGTGACCAGCTACGCCTACCACCTTTGGGCCGACGCCCACGAGGAGGGCTCGCTGCGGCTGGGTCTGCGCAAATACCGCGACGATGCCGACGATCCGCTGGGCAAAAAGCCGAGTTGGGAGGTATTCCGGGCCTTCGGTCAGGAGGATTGGCAGAGCGTTTCGGCTCCCTACCTCAACGTCATCGGCATCGACAGTTGGGACGACGTGGTCTACACAGGAACCATCACAGAATAAAATCGTTAACTTTTACCCGAAGAAATGAAGTTCAAACATCTTGCATGCTGTCTGCTGCTGCTCGCCGGAAACGCCGGAGCACAGGCCGCCGCACCGGATTCCGAAGCGGGACCGGTCAAACTGACCATCCGGACGGCCGACTCCAACAACGTCACGGTCGAACGCCGGGGCGACGACTACGTAATCACCACCACAGGCGTCGATCCCTATGTATTCCTCGACGCCGAACGTCCGGTAGACGTAACCGAATACCCGATGCTGGCGTTCAACAGTTTCAATACCTCGGGCATCATGTCGCTGGCGCTCTTCGTCGGACAGCTGGACAACAACCACCTGATCGAGGGCAACCTCTATGAACTGCCCCGCACCGAAGGGTGGTCGTCGAATGCCTACGACATCTCCTGCACCGACACGCCGCTCGATGGCCCCGTATCGTGGATTCGCATCCGCTTCGGCATGACCGGCGGCAACCAGTTCATCATCAACGGGCTGCAACTGCGCGCCATGAACGACCGCGACCGCGACATCCTGGGCAACATCGAGCGCCGCGACCGTGAAGACCAGGAGCAGTGCGACCGGCTGGCAGCCTATCTCAAGACATCGTTCCCCTCGGCCGTGACACATGTCGAAGTCTCCTATCCCGCATCGGAGGTCACGATCGAAGGCACCCTCAAAGGCCAGCCCGACGCCACGGTGGGGCTGGCAGAGATCCCGATGTGGGCGGACTACACCGTATTGGACGAGATCGGCGAATTTCTACCGCTGTCCAAAGCCGGAAAGTTCCGCTTCACGCTGCCGCGCTTCGCCGCCGACAAGCACGACCGTCTGCTCTCGGGCTGGGCCGTAGTGCGACAGGATGACAACGGATACACGCTGCTCTCGGCCGTGCACTACCCCGACGACATCATCCCGCGCGAGAAGCTGCGCAAGGTGACGGCCCGTTCCTTGAAAGGCATCGGAGGCTGCCCGTTCGACCACGAAGACATGACCGAACTGGGCGTAGGCGGTGCGAATTTCAACATCATGCTCAACGAAATTCTCTTTCCCGATCCCGCACCGGGGCGCCGACCGTACGAGTACTGCGGCCGGACCTGGTATGTGGACGAGAACAGCCACGCCATCCAGCTGCTCGATCTCAACGCCCGCAAGGCCAAGGAGCACGGCTGGCTCATATCGGCCATCCTGCTGCTGCCGCTCGATCGCGACTTCACACCCGGGACGTGGATGATGGAGGCCGCGCACCCCGAGCGCCAGGGCAGCGCCGCATTCGCCATGCCCAACATCCTCTCGCGTACGGGTCTCGAAGCCTATGCCGCTACGATGACCTACCTCTGCGAGCGTTACAGCTCCGAGGAGCGGGGCCGCATCCACCACTGGATCGTTCACAACGAAATTCAGAACGGATTCTATTGGGCCAATGCGGGCGACCGCCGGATGCTCTCCTACATGAATCTCTACCAGAAGTCGATGCGCACGGTTTACAACATCGCCCGTCAGTACGATCCTCACGCACAAGTGCTCGTGTCGATGGACCACGACTGGAATCGCAAAAGTAACAAACGCAGTTACGAGGGACGCGACCTGTTGAATATCCTCGTAGATTTCTGCCGCCAGGAAGGCGACTTCCAATGGGCGGTGGCGTTCCACCCCTATCCGCAGGACATCAACAATCCTCGCACATGGGAGGACGATCAGGCGACTTACCGTTTCGACACGCCGTTCCTGACCCCTAAGAACCTCGAGGTGCTGAACGCATGGGTCGAACAGCCCGAGGTCCGCTACCGAGGTCTGCCGCGTGAAATCCATTTCACCGAGCAGGGTCTCAATTCGCCCGATTACAGCGAAAAGTCGCTTCGCGACCAAGCCGCAGGCATGGCCTATACCTGGGAAAAGATCCGCAAGATGAAGAACGTGAAGTGCTATTACTACCACCTCTGGGCCGATGATCCCGGCGAAGGCGGACTGCGGCTGGGACTGCGCAAATTCCACGACTACGCCGACGATCCGCTGGGCAAAAAGCCCATTTGGGAGGTGGTGCGCGCTTTCGAAACACCCGAATGGGAAAGGGTCAGCGAGCCGTACAAGGCTGTGATCGGCGTCAAAGAGTGGAGTGAAATCCGCTACAAAGGCAAAATCGAATAAATCCGGGCTTGAGTCCCCAACGCTATGAGAACCAAACGCATCGCATTCACTCTGCTCGCGGCGGCCGGTCTGGCGGCCTGCGGCGGCGACCCGTTGAAAGAGGCATTCCGCGACCCCTCGAACGAATTCCGCCCCCAGCCTTTCTGGCATCTGAACGGAGCCCTGACGAGCGAACACATCGACCGCCAGCTGACCGAAGCCCGCGACAAAGCAGGCTTCGGCGGCGTGGCCGTACTCCCTGTCACGGCGCAGCCCCATTGGCAGAAAGGATTCATGTGCCCGGGCATGAGCCCCGAATACCTCGGACAGGAGTACTTCGACCGTTACACCGACATTCTCGAAGTCTCGAAACGCAACGGAACGCAAGTGATCCTCTACGATGACATCGACTTTCCGAGCGGTTCGGCGGGCGGACGCCTGTTGAGAGAGTATCCCCAATACACCCGTAAATTCCTCGCCAAACACGAATTTACCGCCCGCGGCGGCACGCGCTTCCGACAGGAGTTCCGGCCCGACACCACCGCGACCGTCATGGCCGTTTCGGCCTTGAATCCACAGACCAAGGAGGTCGTGGACCTCGGCGGCGACTACCGCGACGGCGTGCTGGAGTGGCAGGTTCCGCCGGGCGAATGGAAGGTGATGCTGTTCACCTGCAACTACTCGGTGGGCGGCGTACACGGCCACTTGGTGGACTACATGCAGCCCGAAGCCGTGGAGACACTGCTGGAGATGACCTACGGCGAATACGATAAGCGCTACCGCCCCTACTTCGGCAACGTCATCCGGAAAACATTCTTCGACGACGTGGGATTCGTGCATATGGAGCAGACATGGACCCCAGCCATCACGGAGATCTTCCGGGAGCGTTATGGCCGTAATCCGGCGCTCTACTATCCCGCACTCTTCTACGACATCGGACCCGAAACGGGTGCGGCGCGCATTGCCTTCTACGATATCCGTTCGGAGTTGATGGCCGAAGGATACGTCCGGCAGGTCTCTGAATGGTCCGAAGCGCGCCGGATGCACAGCATGGGTCATCCGCCTGAGAATTACAGTCCCAATTCGGTCGTGGCGCACGGCGACATTCTGAAATACTACCGTCATGTGGACATTCCGCTGCTTGACGCCATCCTCTACTTCCGGCGCGGGTTGAACGGCTTCAAGCAGGTGTGCTCGGCAGCCGATCTGGGCGACAAGCCCGTCGTCGGTGCGGAATTGTGCGGCGCCTACCCCGAGGAGATGGATTCGGCGATGCTCTACCGGACCACGCTCGAAGCGATGGTGCGCGGCGTGAACTTCGTCGTTCCCCACGGCATGTGGTACGACACCGATCCGCAGACGGTGCGCATTCCGCCGCTGATCGCCCCCGAGAATCCGCTGCTGGGCCCCGCGCTGAAAGATTACAGCGCTTCGACAGGACGTTCGTGCATGCTGTTGCAGGGCGGCCGCCGCATCAGCGACATCGCCGTGCTGTGGCCCATCAGCGCCATCCAGGCCGAATCGTACATGTTCCGCGATGCCGAATCGGGCCTCCCGATCGCCAACTGGCATCCGAACGACGTGGTGAACTACGCCCTGAGCGGTATGCTCACGAACGAACTGCACCGCGACTTCACCTACGTCCACCCCGAGAACCTCGCCGAAGGCAAGGTGTCGGTCGAGGGCGACCGCCTGCGGCTCAACAACGCCGAAAACATGCAGGAGTACAGCGTGCTCATCATCCCGGGCGGAGGCTACATCTCGGCTGACGCGCTGAAGCGCATCGGCGAATTTTACGAAAATGGAGGCAAGGTGATCGCATTGGCATCGCTGCCGTCGCACGCCGCGGAATTCGGCCGCGACGCGGAGGTGCAGTCGCTGATCGCCTCCGTTTTCGGCACGCCGACGCCCATCGCAGAAGCGACGGCGACCAACGACCGGGGCGGCAAATTCATCTTCATGCCCCAGGCGACGGTCCAAAGCGTGGCCGACGCCCTTGAACAGACGGAATGCGAAGCCGACCTCGTCATCCCCGACGCCCGGCCGGACGAAGCCGGATTCATCAACTACACGCACAAGCAGCGCGACGGCCGCGACTTCTACTTCGTCACCAACACCCGCGAAAGCCCCTTCGAGGGCGAAATCTCGTTGCGCGGCGAATTCAGGGCAGTCGAAGTGTGGAATCCCCACACCGGAGAGACGGCACCCGCCGAGTTCCGCATCGAAAAGGGCCGCACGCTGGTTCCGGTCCGGATTCCGATCGTCCGCTCGCTTTTTATCGTAACCCGAAAATAAACCGGTCATGCGACGAATCGCTCTCATAACCCTCTTTTCGGCGTTCGCGGCGATTTCACCGTCGCAGGCCGCGGGCCCGGCCACTTCGAACGTATCCGAAACATCCGCCGTACCCGCCGGAGAGATCATCCAGTGCAGGCTTTCGGGCTCAGCGATCTATCCGGGAACCGAGCGCGACTACTGGATCTATGTTCCGGCGGCATACCGGGGCGACAGGCCCGCATGTCTCTATCTGGACATGGACTGCATCCACTACGACGCCCCGGCCGTCTTCGACCGGATGATCGCCGACGGCGAACTGCCGGTCATCATCGGCGTCTTCATGGCCTCGGGAGCCGTGAACGACGAGCAGGGCCATCCCGTGCGCTTCAACCGAAGCAACGAGTTCGACCGGATCGACGAACGGTTCGCCGACTTCGTCGAACGGGAGCTGCTGCCCGATGTCGAACGTCACACGACAGCCGACGGTCGGGCGATCCGGCTGTCGAAAGACCCCAACGACCGACTGATTACGGGCGGCAGCAGCGGCGCGATCTGTGCATTCACAGCGGCATGGCAGCGTCCTGACCTTTTCAGCCGGGTGTTCAGCGTCGTCGGGACCTATGTCTCGATGCGCGGCGGACACGAATATCCCTATCTGATCCGCAAAACCGAGCCCAAACCGCTCCGCATCTACATCCAGGACAACGTGCACGATGTCTGGAACCCGCTCTTCGGCCATTGGTTCGAAGCCAACCAACTGATGCTCTCGGCGCTCGACTTCGCGGGCTATGCGCCCAACCACTCGTGGGGCGATACGGGTCACGACGACATCGGAGCCACGCGAATATTCCCCGAGGCGATGCGCTGGCTCTGGAAGGACTGGCCCGCCCGCGTCGCAGCGGGGAGATCGCAGAACGACATGCTTGAGGCCATTCTCGAACCCGGTGCCGGGTGGCGGGAGATTCCGTTGCCCTTCACCCCTGCGGGAGAGCTGTTGTCCGATGCGGCAGGGCGTCTGTTTGTCACCGATGATCGGGACCGTATCCGCTCCATCTCGGAGGAGGGAGCGACGGAGACCTTCCTCGAACTCTCGCCCGGTGAAAAGGCGTTGGCGGCCAGTATAAAAGGCATCTACACTACGGACCGCAAAGGCCGCATCCGGCTCCATGCCGGCGGCAAGTCCGAAACGATCACCCGGCTCCCCGGCGTCAGGGCCCTGCTTCCGGCAGGTCCCGACGGAGAACTGATCGCCTCGACCGACCGGGAACACGGAAGCCGGATCGTACGCATCAGCGCCGACGGAGCTCTGCGAACCATCGGTGACGCCCCGGAGGGCGGAGAGCGGCTCGCCCTGTTCCCGAATCACGAAATGTTACTATCTTCACGCAGCCATTCCGACTGGATCGACAACTATGTGGTGCGCCGCGACGGTTCGCTCGACTGCCGGCAGGAGTGGTATCGCCTGCACAACATCTACGCCGATCATCTGCGGCCGCGCGGCAACATGCAATGCGACCGGCAAGGCAATCTCTACGTCGCCACGCCGACCGGCATACAGGTCTGCGACCACAACGGCCGCGTAAGAGCCATACTGCAACCCGGAACCGGAGGCGTGACTTCGCTTGGTTTCGCAGGTACGGACCATCGGACACTCTGTACGCTCGTCAGCGGAAAGCTCTTCATGCGGCGCATGAAGGCAGCGGGTGCCACTCCCGACATGGCGGCAGCAGAGGTCGCGACACAGGGAGCCGGATGAGGAAAACGAAAAATGCTAAAATACGACCCATGAAGAACAGATTCTTATTTCCCGCACTCGCCCTGCTCGTATCGCTCGCATCGTGCGGCGACCGAAAAACCATCACCGGAGAGGAGCTGGCGGCGGGCTTCACCGAAACACCCGACTCGATACAGACATCGGTTTACTGGTACTGGATCTCGAACCACATCAGCGCCGACGGCGTACGCCGCGATCTGGAATCCATGAAGCGCATCGGCATCGACCGTGCTTTCATCGGCAACATCGGACTCGAGGACAGTGAGTCGGGCGAAGGTCCGGTCAAATTTTACAGCGAAGAGTGGTGGGAGGTGATGCACGCAGCGCTGAAAAAAGCCTCGGAGCTGGGCATCGAGATCGGCATTTTCAACAGCCCGGGCTGGAGCCAGTCGGGCGGTCCGTGGGTTGAACCGCAACAGTCGATGCGCTACCTGGCCAGCACCACGACCCACATCACGGGCGGACGACAGGTGGAGATCGACCTGCCCCGTCCCGCAAACGAATGGAGTGCCGATTTTCAGGATGTGAAGGTGATCGCCTTTCCGGCGATCGACGGCCAGAGGCTCACTCCGGCCGAGGCCAAAGTCACAGTCAGGCCGTCGGCATCCCATCCCGAACGACTGATCGACGGAGACCCCGGCACCGCAGTGGAGCTGCTTCCCGCCGGTTCACGAAGCGGCGAAGTCACGCTGGAGTTCACGACCGAACGGCCGTTTACATTGCGCAGTCTGAAACTCTACGTCACCGAAGCTCCGGTGGACTGCCCGGCACGGATCGAAGCCGAACAGAACGGCACGTTCCGCACGCTGGCCGAATTTCCGGTAACACGCTTCAATCCCTCGCTGAACGTAGGTTTCGACCCCTATGCTCCGGTAGTGATTTCGGTCCCGGCGACCGCTTCGACCCGTTTCCGGCTCGTGTTCGCCAATGCCACACCCGGCTTCGGACTGCGTGAAGCCGAGCTCTCGTCGCTCCCCGTCGTGGAACGCTACCCCGAAAAAACGCTGGCCAAGATGTACCAGACCCCGCTGCCCTACTGGCACGAATACATGTGGCGCGACCAACCCGCAGCGGACGATCCGTCGTTGGTGATCGACCCGAACGACATTCTCGACATCAGCGACCGGCTCGAGGGCGACCGTCTGATCTGGAACGCCCCCGCAGGCGAATGGACCATCATGCGCACGGGCATGCTCCCCACGGGCGTCGTGAACTCCCCGGCACGGCCCGAAGCCGAGGGGTTGGAGACTGATAAAATGAGCAAAAAACACATCGAAGCCCATTTCGAAGCCTTCCTCGGCGAAATATACCGCCGCATTCCGGCCGAAGACCGCAAATGCTGGAAAGTCGTGGTGGAGGACTCCTACGAAACCGGCGGTCAGAACTTCACGGACGGCTTCCTCGAAGACTTCAAGGCCCGTTACGGCTACGACCCCGTGCCGTTCCTGCCCGTCTATGCAGGCACGGTGGTGCAGAGCGAAGAGATCTCCGACCGCTTCCTGTGGGACATGCGGCGGCTGGTGGCCGACAAGATCGCCTACGACTATGTCGCCGGGCTGCGCGACGTGAGCCACAAATACGGACTGACGACATGGCTCGAAAATTACGGACACTGGGGTTTCCCCGGAGAATTTCTGCAATACGGCGGGCAGTCGGACGAAATCGGCGGCGAATTCTGGAGCGAGGGAAGCCTGGGCGACATCGAAAACCGCGCAGCATCGTCGTGCGGCCATATTTACGGCAAGAACAAGATTTCGGCGGAATCGTTCACGGCGGGCGGAGGCGGTTACCACCGTTACCCGGCCATGATGAAACAGCGTGGCGACCGCTTCTTCACCGAGGGAATCAACAACACACTGCTGCACCTCTACATCTCGCAGCCCTACGAAGAGCGCGAGCCGGGAGTGAACGCCACCTTCAGCAACGAATTCAATCGCAAAAACATCTGGTTCCCGCAGCTGGACCTCTTCATCCGATATATCAAGCGAGTGAACTTCATGCTTCAACAGGGGCTAAACGTGGCCGATGCAGCCTATTTCATCGGTGAGGACGCCCCCAAAATGACGGGCATCACCGATCCGGCACTTCCCAAAGGCTACCAGTTCGACTACATCAACGCAGAAGTGATCGAGCGCGACATGTCGGTAGCAGACGGGATGCTGACACTGCCCCATGACACACGGTATCGGATACTCGTACTGCCCAAGCTGGAGACCATGCGTCCCGAACTGCTGCACAAAATCGCCCGGCTGATCGAGCAGGGAGCCGTCGTCCTCGGCCCCGCACCACGCCGCTCGCCCAGCTACGAGAACTATCCCGCCGCCGACCGCGAAGTCCGCAGTACGGCCGACGCACTCTGGTCGCAAATCGACCCGGCAACCGGCTACGCCCGTATCGGCAAGGGCATGCTGATCGACGGGCTGACGATGTCGCAGGCCATGAAGCTGATCGGATGCACCCCCGACTGCGGCACGGCGGAGGAAGACCCGGTGCTCTACTGTCACCGCACGGTGAACGGTATGGAGATCTACTTCATCTCGAACCAAAGCGACAAGCCGATCCGCACGGCCCCCGAATTTCGCGTCAAGGGCATGCAACCCGAGGCATGGAGCGCTATCGACGGCTCCATGCGCACTCTGCCGGCCTTCGCCCCGACACCCGACGGAGTGCGGGTTCCGTTGAAACTCGACGGCTACGAAAGTCTTTTCATCGTGTTCCGCCGGCAGGCGGCACAGCCCGAGACGACCGACCTTGCTGCCGGAACAGAGGCCAATTTCCCGGACTACAAGGTCCTGCAAACGCTCGGCGGCCCGTGGACGCTCACCTTCGACCCGGGCAAGCGCGGTCCCGCCCGACCGCTCGTCACGAAGGAGCTGTTCGACTTCACGCAGCATGCCGACTTCGACATCCGCCACTACTCCGGCCCCGTAACCTACGAGACGACATTCACCCTCGATTCGCTGCCCACGGAACGCATATACCTCAATCTCAACGACGTGACGGCGATGGCGAAGGTCAAAGTCAATGGTGCCTATGTCGGCGGAGTATGGACCATGCCCTACCGCGTAGAGATCACCGATGCGGTGAAAACAGGGGAAAACAACGTGGAAATCGAAGTGGTGACCACATGGAAAAACCGCCTCATCGGCGACCTGAAACTGCCCCAAAGCGAACGCCGTACATGGGTGGCCTACCAACCGTGGACAGCCGACGACGAATTGCAAAAATCCGGGCTCATCGGTCCGGTGGTGCTCGAAACCAATCATTTTTAACAACATATAACTTTAACAACATATAACCATGAAAAAAGGAATACTGGCCTTGGCGACGCTTTTGTTCGCAAGCACGTTACTGCCTTTCCCGGTGTCGGCGCAAAAAAGCCGTACGCCCGATTACAAGCAATACGGAAAGATCATCCGCGAAAAGATTTACTCGACATACCGCGACTATTGCCGCGAGTCGGGCGGCCACTTGCCCTTTCCGTTCATCGTACCGGGCGGCGCACAGTACGGCAATGTACTGTGGGACTGGGATTCGTGGCTGAGCGACATCGCCATCCACCAGGCCGCAGCCGATCAGGGCGGCAAGGCCCTCCAGGAGATCTCCGACTACGAAAAAGGATGCGTGCTCAACTTCCTCCGCTACTCGGGAATCGACGGCTGGGTGCCCGTCAACATCTCGATGGACGCCGGAACCCAAAAGCCCGAAAATATTTACAAGGAGAACATGCACAAGCCCTGTCTGGCTCAGCATGCGGCTTTCATCGTCAAGCAGAACGGCGGCGATGCCGAGTGGCTGCGCGACGAGTTCTTCCGGCTGGAATATTTCGTCGGCGGCTACGTAAACCGCTACCGCCACCGTGCGACGGGGCTCTACTTCTGGCAGAACGATGTGATGATCGGCGTGGACAACGATCCCTGTACTTATTTCCGCCCCGACCGCAGTTCCGGTTCGATATTTCTCAACTGCATGATGTATAAGGAACTGCGCGCCATGGAGTATCTGGCGGGATGCCTCGACCGGCAGGAACTCGCCGCCGAATACGCCCGGAACGCCGAGGAGCTCAAAGCCGCCGTTCAAGAACATTGCTGGGACGAGCGCGACGGCTTCTTTTACAGCGTGGACCTCAATCTGCGTCCGGTCAGCACCGAAAAGGAGATGTATCACGGCGGAGCGCCCCGTACGTGGGACTGCCTGATTCAGCGCATCGGCGTCTGGTCGGGATTTCTTGCCATGTGGGCCGATATCGCCACTCCGGAGCAGGCCGAACGCATGGTGCGCGAACACTTCGCCAATGAAAAGACATTCAATGCCCCGTACGGCGTACGCACATTGTCGAAAATGGAAAAAATGTACTCGCTCAAAGCCAGCGGCAACCCCTCGACATGGCTCGGCCCGATCTGGGGCGTATCGAATTACCTGACATGGCGCGGACTGGTCAAATACGGATTCGAACCGGAGGCGCGGGAACTGGCGTCGAAGACCATCGCCCTGTTCGGACGGGATTACGAACGTACGGGCATACTGCACGAATATTATCAGCCCTCGAACGGCGAACCGATCCTCAACCCGGGTTTCCAGAACTGGAATACGCTTGTTATCAACATGCTCAACTGGATGGACGGCAAAGCGGTCGTAACGGAGTTCTGATCCGCCGCACCGCACGGACAATTTCGTATACAAAGAGCTTCGGGACGACGTTCCGGAAGCTCTTTTTACATGGGGCACTCCCGCTCCGGTACACTCCCGGCCGAAATCCGGCACGAGACCGGAATTTTGTCAGGAATTGAAGTCGTTCTGTCAAATAGCGCAACGAACAAGCCTCTTTCTGCATCTAACTTTGCTTAAAATCATATCAAAAAACCAATGACCCGAACAAAATTGCCTATCCTCACGCTCCTGTTTTTCCTGCTGAACTCCCTCGCTTCGCTCGCGGCGGCACCCGAAGTCTGCATTCTCGGACGCCGCACCGCGCAGGATGCAGTCATCGTGCTTCCGGCCAACGCATCGACCATACTCCGTTACGCCGTCTCGGATTTCAACGAAGACTGCCGGGAGTCCGCCTCCCGGGAACTGCCCGTCGTCACGACGCTCGGAGAGGCCGGTCCGCGCCCGGTCATCCTGCCCGCCGTCATCGGGAAGAGCCCGCTCCTCGACCGGCTGATCGCCGAAAAGCGGATCGACATCGACTCGATCCGGGGACAATGGGAAAGTTTCGCCATCATCCCCGTTTCACAGCCTTTCACCGACTGCCCCGCCATCCCCGGCGCACTGATCATAGCCGGAAGCGACGACCGAGGGGCGATGTACGGGCTCTACGAAGTGAGCGAACGCCTGCTGGGCACCGATCCCCAGAAATTCTGGACCGATGCCGTACCGCACAGAGTCAGAAACTCCGTCTGGAACCAAGGTCGGATCGTACAGGGTCCCCCGACCTTCAAATTCCGCGGTTGGTTCGTCAATGACGAACACGCCCTGCTGGGCTGGCACCACCGCGAAGGAGAGGACAATTCGATCAAGCCCGAAGACTGGGCCGAAATTTTCGAGACGATCTGCCGCATGCGCGGCAACTTCTATACGTTGATCGAGTACGGCCAGACACCCGACAGCGCATCGCTCCGACTAGCCAATGACCGCGGCCTCTATGTCACCGGGTCGCACATGCACATGCTCATCACCAACACCTCCTACGCCTTCGATCCGGGGCCGCACACCTGGACCTGGGACGCTTTCTGCGAAAAGGTCTACGGCAAACGCTACCCTTACAGCTGGATCACCCAGCGGGAGAAGATCCTCCGCTTCTGGGAAGAGGAGGGAGTGAAACGCCACAAAGATCATCTGGCGATATGGACCGTCGGACTCAAAGGAGCCAACGACACCGATTTCCACGAGAACGACTCCACGGCCCCGCGTTCGGTGGTCGAACGGGCGCGGCTCACCAACGAAGCGATCCGGATTCAAACCGAAATCGTCGAACGCAACCTGCCCGGCACCGAACCGCTCTACATGATCGCCAACCGCAACGACCTGTTCGACCAATATCTCACGGGCGAACTGCAATTTCCCGAAAACACCTGCATCCTCTGGCCCGACGACCCGTCGTTCGGCGTCTTCCGCCTGCTGCCCGAAGAGAAGCATCTGGCGAAGGACCCTCTCCACGGCATCTTCTTCCACCTGACCTTCTGCGACAACCATTGGGTGCAGTGGTACCCGATGAGCGGCGTGCAGCACGAACTGGTGAAGGCCGTGCGTGCCGGAGCCGTCTCGATGGCCGAATTCAACGTCGGCGACATCCGCGAAATTCCACTTAAAACCGCTATGGCGATGGATCTGGCCTATGACGCCCGTCCGTGGCTGACCGACACGGAGCACTGGCGCACCTTCACCGACGCATGGATCGCCCGTCAATACGGCATGCGCAACCCGTCGCATCTGACCGATCTCCTCGTCCGCTACTGGGACCTCGAGATGCCCGTGCGGTCGATGATCATTCTCGAGCGCATGTCGCAGTACACGATTCTCGACGAAGCGATACTCAAAAAGATCGACGGCGCGACAGACAAGCGCCGAGCGATGGTCGAATACGTCCGTTCGATCGAGGTGCCGACGGGAGGCCGCTACGGCAAAATGGGCCGGGAGGAACTCTGGCGCAATGCTCCCGCGTGGGAACAATTGTGGAAAGAGGCCAATGCCCTCACTCCGGAGATCCGTTCCGACCGACGCCGTTTCTACTACGATTTCGTTCTGCTGCAAATCGCCACTTCGCGGCTGATGAACCTTTGGGGCGGCGAACTGTTGCGGGCCTTCGACGCCATCGGCGCAGAGCGTTTCGCCGAAGCCGCCGACCATCTGGAGAAAGCCAAAGGCTACGTGAAAGAGCTGGTCGAATGTCGCGCCCGCGCCGAGCACGGCAAATGGAAAGGCTGGTTCGACGGCGACCAGCTTTACCCGTGGACCAATCACATGTGGGGTTTCCATTATGAACGGGAGTTGGCTGCCGAAGCCGAAATGATCCGCATGCTCCGCACATGGAGTGCTCAATCGTGAACCGCGACTGACCATGAAACGACTCCTGCTACCGCTCCTCGCCCTCTTCTGCACAGCGTGCGTCCCCGCAAACCGCCCCGACGATCTGAAAACCGACGGACAGAGATCGCCGCTGGCCACCGACAGCCGGCAACCGCGTCTGACATGGACGCTGCCCGACGGCACCGGAAGGCCCGTCATGCAAACCGCCTACCATGTGCAGGCATCTTCCGCCGAGGATTTCCGGACGCCCGATCTTTGGGACAGCGGAGAAGTCGCCTCTTTGGAGACAGCCTGCATCTACGAGGGCCGATTCCCGGCGTTGGGCCGCCCGCTCTTCTGGCGGGTCCGCGTCCGCACCTCCGACGGAAAAGAGTCGGAGTGGTCGCAAACGGCCTGCTTCGAGAACGGATTGTTGGCCCCGCAGGAGTGGACCGGACCGTGGATCGGCATGGACAGCACGTCCCGCAGCACCGTCCGACTCGACAAGCCCGTCGTCTCGGCACGGGCATATATCTGCGCGCCGAGCTGGTACAGACTCTTCGTGAACGGGCACGACACAAGCCGGGGTTGCGTCATGGGACCGGCCCAAACCGACTACGAACTGCGCTGTCTCTATATGACCGAGGACATCGGCGGATACCTTGCCGGCACACGGCAACAAACGATCGAACTCGGCGTCATCCTCGGCGACGGCTGGTACGATCAGTGGATCGCATGGGGCACCGGCTCGATGAGCTACGGCCAGCCCCGCCTGCGGGCGCAGTTCGTCTTCAACCATCCGGACGGCATGCAGACTTCGGTGCCTGCCGATCTGACATGGCGGGCTGCGACGGGACCGATCGTCGAGAACAATGTCTACCGGGGCGAAGTCTACGACGCCCGCCGGGAGATTCCGCGGTGGGGCACGAACGACTGTGCGGAGTGGCAGGCTGTCGCGGAATACCCCGCACCGGGTCCCAGTACCCGGCTCGAACCGCAGTGCATGCCTCCCGAACGCCCCGTCCGCGAAGTGCGCGCCGCCAGCATGAAGCAAATCACGGAACCCGACGGCGAACGCCCCTATATGTACGATTTCGGGGAGAATCTGACCGGCTGGTGCCGGCTGCAACTGCGAAACGCCGCGCCCGGCACACGAATCCGCCTTGAATTCGCCGAAAAAATCAATCCCGATGGAACGCTATTCCGCACCCCCGTCGGCAACGAGGTCAACGGCACGGTGCAGGTTGACTACTACACCGCCAAAGGCGGTGCTCAAGAGACATGGGAACCTGTTTTTACGTTCCACGGATTCCAGCACACCGCCCTTTACGTCGAGTCGGGTACGCTGCCCGAGGCTCCGTCGAACAAAACCCTTACGGCCGTCGTAGTTCATACCGATCTGCCGGAGACCGCCTCATTCGACTGCTCCGATCCCCAGCTCGTCCGGCTCCACGAAGCCGCAGGGCGTACCCTGCTCGCAGGCATGCACGGACTTCCGATGGACTGCCCGGTGCGCGAGCGCTGCGGCTGGCTCGGCGACGGACACGTTATCGCCGAAGCCTTGCTGACACGTTACGACGCGGCTTCGTTTCTGCACAAATACGCCCGCGACATCGAGACCGGAGGCCGCCGCGTCACCGACGAACCGCGTGTCGGTCCGAACTACGGCACGATCGTCCGTGAACCCAAACCGGCAGGCATCCCCCACATGATCGCACCCGGCAAACGGCGCTGCAATGCGGCATCGCCCGACTGGGGCAGCGCACAGGTCTTCATTCCGTGGGAGATCTGCACCCAAACGGGCGACGTACGCATCCTGCAAGAGTTTCTGGAGCCGATGCGCACATGGATCGACTATCTCGGTTCGATTGCCGATCCCCGGACCGGCCTGTTGGTTACGGGGTTGGGCGACTGGTGTTCGCCTGCGATGCGGCGGGCCGCCGAATCGGGAACGCCGTGGATCGGCAATGCCGAAATCCCGATTCTCTCCTCAGGCATGTATATCCGCTGCTGCCGGATTCTGGCCCAAACCGAAGAACTTGTCGGCGACCGCACCCGGAGCCGGCATTACCGCCAGCTGGCCGACACCCTGAGCCGCAGGCTTACGGAGCACTATTTCCTGCCGCCGCACGAACGATCCGAATACAGTCAGACGGCCCTCGCATTCGCCTACCGCTTCTGCGATCCGGAGCTTCTGCCACGGGAGAGGATTGTAGAGATGCTCGTCGCCCTATGCGACGAGGGCCGCAATTTCGACACGGGCATCTTCGGCACCACGCCGATGCTGCACATACTCACCGCCGAGGGCTATGGCGACATTGCCCGCCGCCTGCTGACCAAGCCCGAGTACCCCAGCTACCGGGCCATGCTCGACCTCGGGGCCACAACGCTCTGGGAACACTGGCCCGTACAGGGACTCGAAGGCGGATACGAAGTCTACGACGGCTCGATGTCGCACCCCATGCACGCCGCATTCGACGAATGGCTTTACACGGGTGTGGCAGGACTCGCCGCCCGCAGGAGCGTCCGGGAACCGTGGACTTTCCGCTGGAACGATTTCCCGGGACTGGAACGTGCATCAGCAGCCCGCAGGATTCCCGAAGGCCGTATTTCGAGCGAATGGCGGCGCGACGGAAGCGAAATCGTCTGGGAAATCGAAGTGCCCGCAGGAATCGAAGCACAGATCGTCATTCCGGCCTGCATCCAGGCAATCCGCGAAGGCGGCCGTCCGCTTGCGAACCAGGCTGAAACCGGACGCATCCGGATTCTTCCCGCAATGCCCGAATCCGGCCGGCAACCGCTCTCAGTCGGCTCGGGAAGCTACAAATTCAGTTTTCCGGCACCGAAACATGAAAAAAGTCAACAAATCTAAACACCTGCGATGAACCGAATCAAACCACTCACCGGCATCTTGTTCTGCCTCTCCGTATTAAACCCCACAGCGGGTTCCGGAAGCAATCCGGCTTCCGAACATAAAATCGACAGCCTGCTGCGGCTCATGACACTCGAAGAAAAAGTCTCCATGTGTGCCGGAGCCGCACCCCGCATGGCGTTTCAAGGCGTTCCGCGGCTCGAAATCCCCGAAGTGCAGTGCTGCGACGGCCCTCGGGGACCCAACATCGGAGGTCAGGCCACGGCATTTCCTTCGGGGATCGCCTGGGGTGCGGCATGGAATCCCGCTTTGGCCGAAAAAGCCGGCGAAGTGATGGGCCGCGAGACCCGGGCCATAGGCCGGGGCGTTCTGCTGGGGCCCGCCAACAACATCCTGCGCGATCCGCTGTGCGGCCGCTTTTTCGAGTACTACACCGAAGACCCGTATCTGAACAGCCGCATCACGGTCGCCGCCGTGAAAGGCATCCAAAGCGAAAAGGTCGCTGCCTGTCTCAAACATTACGCCTGCAACAACCGCAAAAACAACCGCAACTTCTATATGTCCCGGATCAGCGACCGCACCCTGCACGAAATCTACCTCCCGGCCTATGAAGCTGCCGTCGGCGAAGGCGGATTGTGGAGCGTCATGACCGCAGCCAACGGCGTGAACGGAGAGTTCGTGAGCGACAGCCGCCGTCTGCTGACCGACATACTGAAAAAGGAGTGGGGATTCGACGGATTCGTAATCACCGACTGGCTCCAGACCCGCTCGACCGAAAAGGCGGCACTGGCCGGACTCGACATCTCCATGCCGGGCGGCGAGAGCTGCGGCTTCGGGCGGCCTCTGCTCGATGCGGTCCGCGAAGGCCGCGTGCCTGAAAGCGTCATCGATGACAAGGTGCGGCGCATCCTGCGCATCTACGAACGCATCGGCGCACTCGACGGCCGCAACCTCTCCGCCGGAGCCGCCATCAACACTCCGGAGCATCAGGCAACGGCCCTGCAACTGGCCGAGGAGAGCATCGTGCTGCTCCGCAATGAGGGCGGCATGTTGCCGCTGCGCCGGGGCATGAAGATCCTCGTCACAGGCCCCAATGCCGACAAGCACTTCTGCCTGCCCGGCATGGGCGGCAGTTCGGGCATTGAATCGCCCTATGAAACAACCGTTCTCGACGGCCTGCGCAATCTGCCGGGCAATGCCGATGTCAGCTATTTCCCCACCGAACAGCTCGGCGGATTCTCGCCGATTCCTGCCGAGGCGGTCCACAGCGATCCGCATGGCAGCGAACCGGGCTGGAGAGCAACCTACGCCGGAGCGGAGCGGACGCTGGTCCGCACCGAACCGCAGATCGACTTCATGTGGGAGATGAAATCCCCCGACAAGACGATACCCGTCGAATCGTTCTCGGCGAATTTCCAGGGCTGGATCACCCCGCCTGTCAGCGGCGTCTACACACTGCGGCTGACCGTCGGCGGCTGGTGTGCGATCTTTCCCGAGGGTTGTTACGGCGCTCCGACGATCGTGGCCGACGACTCCCGCGAGGGCGAGCGCACCGTCACCGCGACGATCCAGCTGCAAAAGGACGAACCCTATTTCTTTTGCGTCAACTACTCGAAAAACCGCGAATGCGACGCTTCGGTGCGGCTCGAATGGAAACTGCCCGAATCATCGGAATCGGCCGAGGCGCTGGCCCGGCTCGATGCGGCGGCCCGGGAGGCCGACGCCGTAATCTTCGTCGGAGGTCTGGACCACAGCCTCGACACCGAAGGCCGCGACCGTCTGACGATGGAATTCCCGCAGGATCAGGAGCGTATGATTACGCGGCTGGCAGCAATCAATCCCCGCACGGCCGTCGTACTGATCAACGGTTCGCCGATGGAACTGGGCGGCTGGATCGACCGGGTTCCGGCCGTCATCGAGGCGTGGTATCCCGGCATGGAAGGCGGCACGGCGATCGCCAATATCCTCTACGGTGAAACCGATCCTTCGGGTCGTCTGCCCTTCACATGGCCCAAAAGGCTCGAAGACTCTCCGTCGCACAAGCTGGCCGCACAGGACCTCGACAACGTAAATTATGACGAGGGGCTGATGGTGGGCTACCGCTATTTCGACACACAGGAGGTAGAACCGCAGTTCCCGTTCGGCTACGGACTCAGCTACACGACGTTCCGCTACGGGAAACTGCACGTCTCGGAGAAGGAGGGAAAAGTCTGCGGCCGGATCGAAATCCGCAACATCGGGAGGTGCGACGGCTCGGAGACCGTGCAGATTTACGTACGTCCCGAACGGCCCTCCGTCATGCGCCCCGCACACGAACTGAAGGCATTCGAAAAGCTGTTCCTCCGGGCCGGAGAACGCCGCACGGTGGAATTCACCCTCCCGGCACGGGCATTCTCCTATTACTCCGAAGCCGAAAGCCGCTGGGTCGAAGACCCCGGGCTCTACACCATCGAAGCCGCAGCATCGAGCCGCGACATCCGCTCGACCGCACAGATCGAAATAAAATAACCATCCGATGAGAACACGACTGCTGCTTCCCGCCCTCAGCCTGCTGCTGACCGCCTGCACCGAAGACGAATTTTACCGATATACCAACTACAATCCCGACGATGCGGCCAATGCGCCCCGGATCGAAGAGTTCGCCGCCCCCAAGGGCAACGCCCGGCTACAAACATGGTGGCACTGGATCAACGGCAACGTATCGAAGGAGGGCATCCGCCGCGACCTTGACGAGATGGCCGACAAGGGGTACGGTACGGCAGTCATTTTCAGTCTCGAAGGGTCGATCGAAGGTCCCGTGCGTTTCGGATCGCCCGCATGGTACGACGCTTTCGCCTATGCTGCCGAAATCGCGGCGAAAAACGGCATGGAGATCGGAGCGCACAATTGCGACGGCTGGAACGAGGCGGGCGGGCCCTGGAACTCGCCCGAAAATTCGATGAAGGCCCTGACCTGGTCTTTCGCCGAGGCCACCGGCAACGGCACGCGGCAACGCATCCGTCTCGAACAGCCCGAGTCGAAAAGAGACTTCTACCGCGATATCGCCGTGCTGGCATGGCCCTCGCGCGAAGTTCCGGAGGGGACGATCGAGCGTTTCCGCGAAAAGAGCGCCCAATTGCGCAGCTGGATGGAGGAGTTCCCCGAGGATGACCGTCCCATTCCGGCCGAAGCGCTGATCCGTCCCGACGAGGTGCGCATATTCCGCGACTCGCTCTCCGACGACGGCGTCTTCGCCTGGCAGGTCCCGCAGGGAAGATGGAAAATCATGCGGCTGGGCTACACGACCACCGGCAAGGTGAACGGACCCGGCACTCGGGAGGGTACCGGACTGGAGGTGGACAAGATGAACGCCGCAGCCCTCGACCTCCACTTCGCATCCTATATCGGGAAACTGGCCGAAGCCGCCGGAGAGAATACGGGCAAATCGTTCACGGTCGTCTCCACCGACTCGTGGGAGTGCGAGCACCAAAACTGGGCCGAGGGCTTCGACGAAGAGTTCGCCGCGCTGAACGGCTACGATTTCCTGCCGTGGATTCCGGTCTTCACGGGCCAGCCGGTCGGGAGCCGGGAAGCCACCGAGAACTTCCTGAAGGATTTCCGCCGCACCACCTCGCACCTCATCAACCGAAATTTCTACGCCCGTTTCGCAGAGCTCGCCCACCGGACCGGCCTCCGCTACGAGACGGAGCCTTCATGGGACTCCTACGTCATGAACCAGGCATCGACCTTCCGCTACGCCGACATTCCGCAGGACGAAATCTGGGCGCAGCCGCGCGAGGTCGGACGCATCCGCACGCTCACGACGGAAAATCCGGTATGGCCCAACGAACCTCTCTCCGCCGTGTTCCCCACCGCCCCGAGCGCCGCCCACTTCTACGGCAAGGAGCTGGTGTCGTGCGAAGCGCTGACTTCATGGACGGGCAACTGGGCCGACTCCCCGGCCGACATGAAGGAGACCTGCAACCGCATCCTGCTCTCGGGTTACAACGCACTGGTATTCCACACCTTCGCCCACCAGCCCGACGAGCGCTGCCCCGGATGGCAGATGGAGCCTTTCGGCTCGGCCATCAACCGCAAACTCACCTGGTGGCCGCTCTCCAAACCTTTCTTCACCTACCTCACCCGCATACAGTACATGTTGCAGAAAGGGCGACCCGATGCCCGCATCCTCGCTTTGTATGCCGACGCGATTCCGGCGGGCAAAGTCCGGCAAGAGTTTCCCGACGCCGTGATTGCGGACATCATCACGGGCGAGTCGGTCCGCGACTGGCTGCGCGTCGAACGGGGACGGCTCGTCAGCCCCGGTCGCATGCGCTACGACCTGCTGGCCGTGTCGCCCGACATCTTCCTGCGCCCCGAGACGCTCCACGCGCTCAAAAAGCTGGTCGAAGAGGGGGCTTGCATCTCCGGCTATTACCTGCGACGCTACGCCACCAACGCCGGAGGGGCCGAGGCCCGCGCCGAGTGGGAGCAGCTCAATGACGAGCTCTTCGGCTCGACCCGAAAATCGGTCCGCAGGATCGGCAAGGGGTGCGTTTTCGCCAACCACTCGGCACTCGAGGCCGCCAAAGCGCTGGAAATAGCCCCGGCCTTCACGCCTGGCACAGGCCGAAATATCCAATGGACCAAGCGAATACATGCCGACGGCGATGTCTGGTACTGGCTGATCAACGGCACGGACAGCGCCCAGACATTCACGGCGTCATTCGACGTGCAGCGGAGCGCGCCCTCGTTCTGGAATGCAGAAACCGGCACCGCCACCCCGGCCGCCGTCTACCGACAGGAGGGCGAACGCACCGTCGTACCCGTAACGCTCGCTCCCTATGCCGATATCTTCGTTCTGTTCTCCGGGAAAGAACGGCTCCACATCGCCCGTTGCAAAAGCCCCTCGTCCGACACCGCGGCAACGGACGGCGGCCCCGCCTGCCTGAACCCCTCGCAGCCATTCCGCACCGCTCCCGACGGTAAACCGGAAGTCGAATTTTTCGTCCCGGGGAGCGTCGAAGTCCAACTGTCGGACGCATCGGTGCGCACGGCCTGTGTAACCGGCATTCCAGCCCCGATAGAGCTCACACGCCCCTTCACAGTCCAATTCGATGAACAATGGGGCGCCCCGGCCGAAGTGCGCTTCGACCGCTTCGACTCCTGGACGGAGCACTCCGATCCGGGTATCCGCAATTACTCGGGCATAGCGATCTACAAAATTCCGATCGAAATCCCCGGCGACCGCATCGCCGCAGGACGCCGCGCCTACCTGCAATTCACCGGACTGGGTGAAGTGGGCGAAATAACGCTCAACGGCTGTCCGGCAGGCACTTTATGGAAACCGCCCTACTGCATCGAAATTACGGATCAGCTGCGGTCCGGCGCCAACGAGCTGGTAATCCGCGCAGCGAATACATGGGCCAACCGCTGCCTCTACGACGCTACGCTGCCCGAAACCGAGCGGCTCACCTGGTCGAACACCATGCGGTTCCTCTACCCCGAACCCGGCAAGGAGATTCACGCTCATTTGGCATGGCGTCAGGGAGCGATCCCTTCAGGCGTCATCGGCCCCGTGCGGATCGTCTGGTCACAGTCTGCGCCGCTGGAATGATCCGTCCCTGACCGATTCCGACAAAAACGGGCTCTTTTTGATTTCCCACAGAAATCAAAGAGTCCCGTTGTGCATTCAACCTACAACCTTACCGCGGTTACGGACAGGTAGATAACCGATCCGTCGCAACCCACCCCGGGCATTCATGAGTTTTCAAAACCAAATATCCCCGGGGCTTTTCGTATCGTTCAGAAGTAATTGATATTTATGCCGAAAGGGATCAGAAAACTTGAAAAAAAGCAACTTTATGACCCTGTTGCACATGCAGGTCAACAAGGACCTTTCCGAATCGGAGTGTGAACGTCTCAATACCGTGTATGATCGGTTTATCAATCAGATTCAACATGTTTCGAAACAGGAGAACCAATCGAAACCGGACTCTCTGCATGTGCTCGCACGTATTCGGGAACGTCTGGCCCGTCTGCTCGAATCCTGCTGTGACCGGAAATCCATGCAATACGCTTTGATCAAATCCGCATTGTCTCTGATCGAATTCGAAAAGAAACTGACCTGCAACTGAAATATCCCGGAGTCAGAGATGCTCAATCCAAACGTCGGCATTCGCCTCTCAAAATCTCGAAAAAACATACGAATCCGGACCTGATGGAATTGATTGCGCCGCTATCGGCCGCCGGATTCTTCTGCCTTTACGACGACACTCCGGCATCGTTCATGCAAATCATCCGGGAATTCGAAATCATGTGCAACACAAGAATCAAAAATCCCGACAACAGCCGTTGGCCCATTCTGAACCGCAAAAACAAACTCACGCATTTTCTCGATATTCTTCGGAATACGCTCATCGAACTCAGCGATAGTATTGCAGAGTCGTTTGACAGGATGTCACGCAATATTGGGTAATTCGGAGATGCGTTTCCAAATCATTACCTCACTCAAAAAACAACGCTGTAACTTTTTAGGTTACTGCGTTATCTAAAAAAGAAGGATCTCTTCGGATCCGGACCGTTTCGGCATATCGGGGAGGCCCGAAAATCGCAGCGTTTTGCAATTTTTTTTGTAATTTATCCAAAAAGCAAGTATATTTGACCGCAAGAGTAAGCTGCGCCCGCAGCAAAGGTTAGTTTAACGAGAGACGAAGAAACCATGAATAAGGACGGAACATACAACGGCCCGAAGGCTCTTGTATTCCGCAATTCGGAGGGGGGGGGAAATGTCCCCGAATTCTTCCGGAACTATTATCCCATGTTCGTCTCTTTCGCCCGCAACTTCGTCCAGAGCCGCGAGGTATGTGAAGACCTCGTGCAGGAGGCTTTCGTAGCCCTGCTCGAACAGGGATGCACGTTCGACAACGAATACCTGGCCAAGGGATTCCTCTACAAAACCCTGCGCAACAAATGCCTCAACCATCTGCGTCACGAGCAGATACGCAACCGCTACGCCGAAATGCAGGCGGCGCACTACAAACGTGAGCGCAACGAGAAAAAGAGCGAAGAGTTCTTCATCGACGCCATCATGCGCGAAGAGTCGTCGCTGATCATCTCGCAGGCGATCGAAGGACTGCCGGAGATGGGCCGTCAGGTGCTCAACATGTCCGTCGAAGGACTCTCCAACCAGGAGATCGCCGACGTGCTCGGCATCTCGATCAACACCGTGCGCACGCACAAATCACGCGCCTACAAAGTCCTGAGGATCGTGCTTTCCAACCAATGGATGCTCTTCTGATCCGCTGAAATCCGGCTCCGAAGTTACGATTTAACACGCCTCTAACCGATGCAAAAATAAGTTTTTACATTTTTTTCGCATCGCGTGTCATCCGTTCCCGCTTCCGAAGTGTTATAATAACAGTGTTAGTCGGGAATATCATATCATTCATCAAGGCAGGTGTGCTGCTGGGACGTTTTTTCGTATCGAAAACCTCCCCGCACGAGCGCGAACAGCTCAAACTGCGTCTCCGGGAGCTGAAAGGCGAGGAAAAAGCCCGCATCGTCGGGAAGATACTCGACGCCGAAGAACTGGAACGCCGCCGGGCGATCCGCTCCGAATGCAACGTGGAGCGGGCCTGGGAGCAGGTGCAGCGCCGGATGGAAGAGCGCAGGGACCGGCGGCGCCTGAAACGCTACGCGCTGATGCTGCAAAGCGCCGCGAGCCTTGCGGCAGCGGTGCTGATCGCCTGCGGCGTCATCTACTATACGCACATCGGACGCCAGAAACGGGTGATGGCGCAGATCGCGCAGATCAAACCCGAAGGACAGCACGCGGTGCTCTATTTCGCCGACGGTGCGAGCATCGACCTCGGGCTGCGGGATTCGCTGGCACTCCGGACCGAAACGGGCGTAGACGTGGAGCTCACCGGAGAGAACAGTCTCGCCTACAAGTCCCGGCACGAACCGAAAAGGGAGCTTCCCGAAGAGTACAACACGCTGGTCACGCCCCGCGGCAGCGAATACAGCCTCACGCTGGCCGACGGCACGCGGGTATGGCTGAACGCCGCCTCGCGCCTGCGGTTCTTCACCTCGGACCGGGGCCGCGAACGCCGCGTATGGCTCGAAGGCGAAGCCTATTTCGAGGTGGCTCACGACGCCCGGCGGCCTTTCATCGTCGAATCGGGCGGCCAAAGCATCCGGGTGCTGGGAACGCGCTTCAACATCAACACCTATGAAGGCGACCGCGCCATATACACCACGCTGGTGGAGGGTTCGGTGGCCATCAGCCCGCTCGCAGGCGGAGACGCCGTGACGCTCGAACCCGGACAGCAGGCCGAATACAGCCGCCGGAAAGGCGGCGCGATCGCCGTGAAAGCGGTCGATACGTCGCTGGCGACAGCCTGGATGAGCGGAACTTTCATTTTCGAACACGCCTCGGTCACCGAGATCATGGAGAGCCTTTCGCGCTGGTACGACTTCGAATTCGAGGTATCGCCCCTGCTCGACGGACTTCGGTTCAGCGGCCAGTTCCCGCGGTGCGAGAACCTCGACAAAATACTCACCATCATCGCATCGACCGGGACGGGCATGCAGATAAACTACGACGGAACGAAGATCACGCTGAGATAGAAAACACCCATTCAAACCACTCGAATTATGACGAAACCTTTACAAACAAACGAACGGAAACTTCCGGGAGGGACTTCCGCGGTGCGCCTGCTGCGGCCGCTGGCATTCCCGACAGTCGTTTCGGTCATGTTATCCATGAGCCCATCCCCGGCGTTTGGACAAGGCAACACCCCCCGACACGAAGAATTTGTCCGCGACAACTGCCGCACAGAGTCCGCAGCCACGGCCGAAGCCCGCTATTCGGGCGAAGAGCTGCGCAGACTCCACCCCACCGACCTCATGAGAGCCCTGCAACTGATCGACCCGTCGATCTGCGGCACCGACCCCGACGAACGATACGGTTCCGATCCCAATGCGGTGCCCGCCGCAATGAGCCTCCAAGGCGTGAAATCGTTCGCCTGGGGATTGAGTTCCGCCGATGCCCGGCCGCTGGTCATCGTTGACGGCCACAGCGAATCGTTCGACCGGCTGAAAGATTTCGACATCCAGCGCATCGAAAGCGTCGCGCTGCTCAAAAACGCCACGGCGACGGCCTTGTACGGCGTGAGGGCCGGGCAGGGAGTGATCGTCATCACGACGAAGATCCCGGAGACCCACCCCCTGCGGCTGACCTATCATTTCGACGGCACGTTCCAGCGTGCCGGCATGCGTGCATTCGACCTGATGGATGCCGAACAGAAACTCGACTGGGAAAAACGCATGGGCGCCTACGAAGGCAACGACGCACTCTATCAACAGCGCATGGCGGACATAAAGGCCAACGGTTCGACCGACTGGCTGGAGATGCCCCTCCGGACCTCGTTCTCGCACCGCCACCGCGTCACGGTTGACGGCGGCGACAGCAGCCTGCGTTACCGCGGGGTGCTCTACATGAACCCAGTGAAGGGTGTGATGAAGGGTTCGAAGCGCACGATGTACGGCGCATCGGCCTTCATCGGCTATACGACGCGCAAACTGGAAATCTCGAACGAACTGAGCGTGGACATGGCCGACGCCGCGGAATCGACCTACGGGTCGATGTACGAATGGGCGCGGATGAATCCCTACTACGCATCGGCCGACGAGCGCGGCGTACCCTACGACATACTGGGCGAAGGGACTTTCAGCGAGCAGTGGTCGCCGCTCTACGAAACCTCGCTCAACAGTTTCGCCGAAAACAAGATCGCACGCGTGAACAACAACCTCACCCTGCGCTGGAAGATCGACGAACATTTCAGCGTGGCAGGCCAGTTCAACCTTACGCACGACTACGACAAGCGTTCGGAATTCACCTCCCCGCAGTCGCTCGTCTACAAGGATTACGGCATCGACGAAATCGACCAGAAAGGCAGCTACCGCATCCTCCGCAACCGGCTGGAAAGCTATCAGGAAAAGGTGTGGGCCGACTACCGTCTCGAACGCGGGCACCACGCCCTGCGCGCCACGCTCGGCATGGAGGTCTACTCGGCGACGATGACCGACGACGCATTCCGCGGCGTGGGCATGTCGAGCGACCACATGGACTACATCTCCTTCGCACAACGATACGCAGCGGAGCGCCCCGAGGGCACCAAGACCTACGAGCGCGTGCTGAGCGGCTACGGTGCAGTGTCGTGGAGCCTGAACCGAACGCTTTTCATCGACCTCACGGGCCGCGTGGACAAATCCTCGATGCTCGCACCCGACAAACGCACGGCGGGCTCCTACTCCCTGACAGCGGCTTACGATCTGAAAAAAGCCCTGCTGGAAAACTCGAAGCTGATCGGCCGGCTGATGCTGACGGCCGGATACGGCAGCACGGCGGGATACCAGTTCGACTACGCATTCGCCAACCCGCTCTACACCTACGACATCGGCAACCCCTACCTCAACGGCATGGGGACATACAGGACCGGGCTCGATTACAGCAAGGGCCTCGTGACCTTCTACAACATGAACGTCTGCAACCCGGCTCTGAAATGGAAGACGACGCGCAACGTCAACGTCGGCGTCAGCGGCCGCATCAGCACGGTGGACATCGCGGTGAAATACTATAACTCCCTGTCGAAAAACCTGCTGACGCTCGAAGAGCAGAACATCGCCTTCGGATCGGGCTACCGCTATGCCAACAGCGGCGCGATCCGCAATTCGGGCATGGAATTCTCGGTGGCGGCAGGCGTCCTGCGCGACCGCAACGGCCTCGACCTGACGCTCTTCGCCAAAGGCGTCGTCAACCGGAGCCGGATCACCGAACTGCCCGACTATTCGGCCGCAGCGTTCAACGCGTCCAACTTCGAGAACGGAAACCATTACGGCATGTCCGAGGGCGATGCCGCCGACGGCATCTACGCCCTGCGCTCGGCAGGCATCGACCCGGAGACCGGACGCGAACAGTTCTACCTGCGCGACGGATCGGTGTCGTTCGACCCGACCGCCGCAGACATGGAGTATCAGGGCAGCATGACCCCGAAGCTGCGCGGTACGTTCGGCGCGACGGCCGCCTATCGCAACTTCGATTTCGCGGCGGTCTTCTCCTATTCGCTGGGCGGCAAGTTCTACGACCTCTACACCCAGCGGGCGGTGGATCTGGCCGGATACTCGGACAACGTTCCGACGGCCGCCGCGGACAAATGGAGCCCCTCGAACCAAAACGCCGTCTACCAGGGCGTCGGCAACGCCTCGGAATACGCCTCGTCGCGGTTCGTGTCGAAGCGCAACACCCTTTCGCTCGCGTCGCTGCGCATCGGATACGCATTTCCGAAACGGATCGCCTCGGCGATGCGCATGCAGGCGCTGAAAGTGAGCCTCACGTGCGACGATCTCTGGTATTCGTCGTCGGTGAAGAGCCCCCGCAGCCTCTACTATCCCTATGCAACGAGCTTCATCCTTTCGCTTCAAGCAACCTTCTAAAAACGCGAACACATGAAAAAAATCATATACACCGCGCTCCTGCTCCTCGTCACCGTATCGTGCGACAAATGGTTCGAGGCAGAACCCAAGGGAGGAGGCCAGTCCGGCGCCAAGGTCTTCGACAACGAAGCCTCTTTCCGCGACTACATGAACGGCATCTATACCGGACTCCGTTCGGAGGAACTCTACGGTTCGAACCTCACGCTGGGAGGCGTGGAATTCCTCGCCCAGAGCTTCGTCCCCGACAAAGGAGCCGAAGCATGGACCAAACTGGATTTCAGCAGCGAAATGGGACAGAATGTCTCCCGGGAGGCTTATGCCAAGCTCTACGCCGCCATCTACCAGTGCAACGACATTCTCGAACTCTTCGCCGAAAAGAAAGACGTGGATTTCATCGCCGGATCGCGCGAAATGATGGTCGCCGAGGCCCGGGGGCTGCGGGCATTCCTGCATTTCGAACTCCTGCGGCTTTACAGCCCCGCCTATGCGGCGGACAACGCCGCGTCGAACATCCTCTGGGTGGAGGGCACGCAGCCCGAAGGCGTGCGGATGACCACGGCACAGCTGACCGACAAGATCATCGCGGAGCTGGAGGCCGCAGCCGCCGAGCTCGCCGAATACGACCCCGTCGTCACCGGCGTGAGCTACGACGAAATGTCGCTCCTGGGGGCCTCGCCCATCGACCGCGTCTGGAAACTCAACTACTACGGCTGTCTGGCAGCCGAAGCCCGCGCGCTGATGAGCCGCGGCACGGCAGATGATTTCGGCAAGGCATACGGACTGCTGACGAAGATCATCGGCGAAGGCGGATATGCTTTCGTGCGAACCGTTTCGGGAACCGACTACGAATTCTCGACGGAGTTCATCTTCGCGCTGCCCTCGCCCGAAACGGGATTCTGCGCCCTCTCGGAAGAGCTCTTCGCGCCCGTTCCCGACGGCCGGGGCGTGACCCTCTCGGCACGGCTCGACATCAATGACCTGCACGCCGACGACCGTCGCCGCAACTGGTTCGACGCCGACAACACGATGCGCACGAAATTCGCCCCGACGAGCAAGATCGACAAATGGAAAACCACACCGGCAATCCCGGTGATCAAGATCGGCGAGGTGTACCTCATGGCCGCGGAAGCTGCCGCCAAATCGGACCGGCTCCCCGCGGGTATCGGACTGTTCAACGACTTCATGGTCCAACGTAACAGCGAATCGCTGAAGCTGCCCGAAACAGCCACGCCGGATCAGCTGATTCAGCTGATGGAGGCCATCGACAAACAGTACCGGTACGAATTCCTGGGCGAAGGCGTGCGCTATCACTTCTGCAAACGCCTCAATCAGACGATAACGGCCTACGACGGCTCGCAGATAACCGAGATCGGCAAAAAGGCATTCCCCATTGTCAAATAACCTAAGATCAAGCAGATGAACAACATCACGAAACATACCGTCCCGGCACCCCGCAACGCACGGTCTCTCAGGCTGCTGCGGATGTGCCTGCTGCTGACCCTCCTGGCTTGCATCCCCGCCGGAGCGCTCCGTGCGCAGGAGGCCAAAGTCTCGTTCCGGTTACAGGAAAAACCGCTTTCGACCCTACTGACCGAAATCCAGAAGCAAACCGGATACAAAATATTTTACAGCGACAACAGCGTCGATGTATCGCGCAAAGTAAACGTCTCGGCAAGGCAGGTGCCCGTGAACAAGGTGCTCGAAAGCATCCTTCCCAAGCTGGGCCTCACCTACCAGTTCATCAACAACACCATCGTACTGTCGCAGGACCCCAAAGCCGCAACGACACAAGGAAGTTCGGTAATGGCCAAAGCCGTCCCGGTGCGCACGGTATCGGGCGTGGTCCGGGACGAAGCGGGCAAGCCGATCGTCGGCGTATCGGTCATCTCGGTCAAAGACCGGCAGCGCGGAACCTCGACAGCCGCAGACGGAACATTCTCGTTCCGCGTGCCGGCCGATGAAACGCACATCACCGTCTCGATGATCGGCATGAAAACCCAGACGCTGCCCGTCGGCAACGGAACCCTGAACGTCACGATGAAATCCGACGTTATCGAATCCGAAGCGCTCGTAATCACGGGTTATGTGCCCAAGGCCAAGAACAGCTTCACGGGTACGGCGACGCAGGTGAAGGGTGCCGATCTGGTGAAGGTCAACCCGACCAACATGTTGCAGGCGTTGCAGGTGTACGACCCCTCATTCGTGATCTCGGACATCACCGGCGAATTCGGATCGAACCCCAACTACATTCCCGACCGCATCGAGATCCGCGGCGCGAACAGTATGCCCGACATCTCGGAAAACACGCTCCAAACCTACACCTCGCTGCCGATCTTCATCCTCGACGGATTCCAGGTCGAAGTGGAAAAGGTCTACAACCTCGACATCAACCGCGTCGAGAACGTCACCATCCTCAAAGACGCCGCGGCCTCGTCGATCTACGGATCGCGCGCGGCGAACGGCGTGGTCGTCATCACGACCAAAATGCCCCAGAAAGGCAGCATACAGATCTCCTACACGCTCAACACCAGCATCGAGACCCCCGACCTCTCGTCGTACAACCTGATGAACTCGAAAGAGCTGGTGCAGTACTACGAAAAGATGGATGTCTTCTCGGGAGGCTCGACCACCATCGGCAGCGTGGACCCCGAACGGCGCAACCTGCTGACGATGCTCAAAATGGAGGCCGCCAACGGCGTGGACACCTACTGGCTCGCACAACCGCTCCGCACCTCGTTCAAGCACGACCATTCGCTCTTCCTCGAAGGCGGAACCGACGTTGGCAAACCGGGCAAGGATCACACGCTGCGCTACCAGATCAACCTCAACGGCAATTTTTCGGACGGCGTGATGATCGGCTCGCAGCGCAACACCTACGGCGGCGGCGCGAAACTGATCTACGACACCCGGAAGCTGCAACTGACCAGCGACCTGCAAGTGGGATTCACCGACACGAAGGATTCGCCCTACGGCAACTTCTCGACCTACACCCAGCTGCTCCCGATCTTCCGTATCAAGGACAGCAACGGAGACTATTTCCCGACCCTTTCGGCGAACAACATCCCGCTCTACGAGAACTTCCCCTGGACCGGCATCGGCTCCGATGTCCTCGGTTCCCAGATCAACCCGCTCTACGAGGCCAACAACCTGAACAACTTCTCGCGCGGCAACAACCTCAGCCTGACGTATCAACTGGGCGCCAACTGGGAGATCGTCAAGGATCTGCGCCTGCGGGCGTCGTTCACTTACGACCGGATGGAAAGCATGACGGAGAAATACGTTTCGCCGTTCAGTTCGGCGATCACCGACGGACTCGAAAACAACTCCGTCGAACAGCTCTACCGCCGCGGCTCCTACAACAAGCAGAACACAACGACATCGAAATACTACGGCATGGTCAACCTCTCCTACCTGAAAAGTTTCGGACGGCACACCGTGCAGGCCGTACTCGGCGGCGAGATCAAGGAGGACAACGCCGAAAGCGACAGCTATTCGGTGACGGGATTCCTCAACAACTCGCAGACCTATCCTTCGGACGGCGCACAATATCCGCTTTCGGGACGCCCCACCGGTTCGAGCAGCATCGTCCGCACGGCGGGCGCCTTCGCGACGGTCAACTACTCGTTCGACAACCGCTACATGCTCGACGGAAGCTACCGCGTGGACGGATCGTCGAACTTCGCCAGCAAACAGCGCGTGTCGTCGTTCTGGGCAGTGGGCGTGCGGTGGAATCTCATGAACGAGAAATTCATGAACCGCAAGATCTTCGACAACCTCGCCCTGAAAGCCAACATCGGCACCACCGGCAACTCGAACTTCGTGCTGAGCCAGATCCTCAACATGTACAAGTACCTGACGATGTACGACGGAATCACGGGCGCCGAGCTCATGTCGCTGGCCAACCCCGACCTCAAATGGCAGACGACGCTCAAACGCAACATCGGCGTCGAACTGGGATTCCTGCAAAACCGGATCAACCTGGAGTTCAACTACTATTCGAACACCACGGACAACAACATCACCCGGGTCGATATTCTGCCCTCGACGGGATTCTCGTCCTACACGGCCAATCAGGGCGACGTAAGCAACAAGGGTTTCGACTTCAATCTCTCGGTAACGCCCGTCCGCACCAAGGAATGGCAGCTGAACCTCTTCGTGAACGGACAGCACAACCGCAACAAACTGACGAATCTCTCGGAAGCCCTCAAAGACTACAACAAGCAGATCATGGAACAGCAGACGACGACCGACAAGACCAAAATCGAGAACGTCTTCCTGTTCGAGGAGGGCAAATCGCTCACGGCGATCTACGCCGTGCCGTCGGCCGGCATCGACCCCGGCACGGGTCAGGAGATATTCATCACCAAGGACGGCAAGCGCACCTTCACGTGGAACTCGGCGGATCAGGTGGTCGTGGGCGACACGGAGCCCGACCTGAGAGGCTATTTCGGCGTGAATCTCAGCTACAAGCGCTGGTCGCTGAACACCAGTTTCGAATACTCGTTCGGCGGCGAGATGTACAACCAGACGCTCGTGGACCGCATCGAGAACACCTCGATGAACAACTCGGTCAACCGGGTGGCCTACAACATGGACCGCCGGGCCCTCTACGACCGCTGGTCGGAGCCGGGCCAGAGCGCCAAGTACCGCGGCATCAACGTCTCGGGAAAAACCTACGCCAGCTCGCGTTTCGTACAGAAGAACAACTACCTGCGGATGAACTCGATACGCATCATGTACAACCTCAACAGCCCCGACAAGCGGCTGCTGGGCATATCGATGCTCCGTATCGCGCTCTCGGCCAACGACCTGTTCTACTCCTCGACGATCCGGCAGGAGCGCGGACTCTCGTATCCCTTCGCACGGACGTTCACGCTCAGTCTTCAAGCTAACTTCTAAAAACAGATTTCCATGAAAATAAGATATATCGCAACCCTGCTGCTGCTGGCCGTCGGCGCCGTATCGTGCAAAGACTGGCTCGACGTATATCCCCGTTCGGAGATCACTTCGAACAAGGTTTTCGAGAACGAAGACGGTTTCTACTCCGCACTTGCAGGCCTCTACATCAAGATGGCCGACGACAAGCTCTACGGATTCGACCTCACGTGCGGATACCTCGACCTGATGGGAGGCGCCGTGTATATGGGCGCAGGCAACATGGTCACCTATCAGGCAAACAATTACTATGCAGACCCGACTTACGGCCCCATGGTCGCAGCACTGCAATTCCCCGCATTCAACTACACGCGCGGAGGCATCCGGACAGAAAAGACCGACGCCACGCTGGAAACGATCTGGACGAAGATGTACAACACCATCACCAACGCCAACCTGCTGCTTCAGGAGCTCAAAACCACCGACGTAGCGTTCGAAACGGGTGTCAAGGAACTGTTGACGGGCGAAGCGCTGGCCGTGAGGGCTTACCTGCATCTCGACCTCGTGCGGCTGTTCCAGCCTCCCTACCTGTCGGAGCAGGGCAGGACGGCCAAACGCATCCCCTACATGGAGACGCTCGATGCTCTGAAATTCGTTCCCTCATCGACGACCGACGAGATTCTGGACAAGGTGGACGCCGATCTGGCCCATGCCGCCGAGATCATGAAGGACAACGATCCCATCAGCTCGGACAAGAGTTACCATACGCTGATGTTCACCACCAACCGCCAGTACAAGCTGAACTATTACGCCGTGAAACTGCTTCAGGCACGGTCGTTCCTCTACCGCGGCAAGGACAAAGAGGCCTATGAAGCGGCCAAGGAGGTCATCGACAACGCCGCGGGAGCCGGCGTCCACTTCATCACCGAAGCCGAGCGCAGCCGTGTCGATAGTTACGGAACCCCCGTGGACCGCAGCTGCCCGATGGAAAATCTCTTCGCCGTGCTGACGGACGATCTGGACAACAACGTACGCGACGCAATCAGCATGAGCGGAAAGCGGCTCGGCGCAATGGCCCGCTTCGCGTCGAACAAATGGCTGAGTGCAACTTCAGGACTGGTGCCCGAAGCGTTCTTCTCGGCAGCCAGCGACATCCGCATCAATCTCTGGAAACGAACCGTTCCGACTGCCGGTATGGTCGGCAAATACATCCGTGAATCGAGTGCGGCGGAGGATGTGGCGCTTTATCCGAAACAGGCCGTGACGCTGCTCAAACTGGGCGAAGCCTATCTGATCGCCGCGGAAGCGGCCATCACGGCAGTCAGCCCGAGCGAAGGTCTGAGCATCCTCCGACAACTCCAAGACGCACGAAAAGGCGGCATATACGACACGACCGACGGTCTGAAAGAAGAGATCCTGCTCGAATACCGCCGTGAGACGCTCGGCGAGGGACAACTCTTCTACGCCTACAAGCGGCGCAACGAGGAGCGGCTGATTACGCTGTTCCAGGTCCCGGAACTGACCTATTATTTCACGATGAACGACAACAGATATACGCCCGACATCCCCGACAAGGAGTTCAACGCGGGCCGAACCTATTAAAGAGATGAAAGCCATGAAAAAATACATTATATCCGTTCTGGCGATCGCCCTTGCCTTCGTCGCCTGCGAGAAGGAGGATATTCCGGTATACGATGCCTCCCGTCCCTCGCTGAATTTCGTCAAATCCTATTTCACACCTGCGTTGACGGACCCGACGATGGATACGCTGAAACTCGTCGCCGTGTTCTATGCCGGCCAGGAGCAGGCCGATTTCAAACTCCCGATATATCTGTCGGGACCCGCTACGGACCACGACCGGAAATACACCATGCGCGTATCGGCCGAGAAAAGCTACGGCGACCTAGTGGAAGGTGTACACTTCACACTCCCGTCAGAACAGATTCTCCATGCAGGGCAATACGCCGATTCGGCCGTCGTCCATGCAAACATCGCCAAACTGCGCGCGGACAAGGCTTCGGGAACACTGGTCTTCGAGCTCGTCCCGGGAGACGATTTTGCCGTCGGACTGGAAAAATACCAGAGCATCGGACTGGAAATATCGGGCGAGGGATTCACCAGCCAGCCCGTTTTCTGGAACAAGAACGACCTGAACACCTACGGCGGAAACTTTTCCTCGATCAAAGCCGAAAAATATGTCGAACTGAACGGCGTGACCTCCGACAGTTGGTGGGAAAGCAACAAGGCCAAACTCTACGCTTACGGCAAACGTACCTACGAATGGTTCCGCGACAACCCCACTTACGACAACGGAGAGCGGGTGATGTTCATAGGAACGATCAATTACGAATAAAGACGAACGACCATGAAAACATTCAAATACCTGACGGTTATTCTGGCGGCCGCCCTCGCGGCAACGGGCTGCTACGACGACGAGGGCAGCTATTACACCGGCTCGTGGACCGAGATCGCCGCAGTGGAAGGCATGAGCATACCCGGCACCGAAACAGCCTACTTTCTCAACCTGGTCGAAGATGAAACGCTGAGCATAAATCCCACGGTTCGTTTCAATCCGGGAGCGGACACTTCGCAATTCGCTTATCATTGGGTCATGGGCGGCGACACCATCGCGTCGGGACTCAAACTGGACTGGACGGTGACCCGTACGGCAAAAATGGAATTCAACGACTCGGGAGAGACCTCTTTTTGGCTGGCCATCGACAACAGGGAATCAGGCGAAAACTGGCTCTATTACCTCCAAAATGAAAGCGGCACTATTCTGAGAGTGAAGATTTCCCAAACGATAACACCGAAAATCGGGGTCTTCGTCTATGAAAAGGAGGACGGAACCGTCGAATGGGGTTCGGTCAAAGGTACGAACGCTTCGACCCCGGAGGCATTCACGACACTCTATACCGACCTCTACGCCCGTTACAACGCCCCGCGCGAGATCGGAGGCTCCGTAACCGGAGCCACCTTCACCGGATCGAAACTCATCGTCTACACCGACCATGCCCCGGATTACGGCGTGATCGTGGAGACATCGGAATCGGACAGCTACCCGATGGGCTTCCACGTGGGTTCGATCAGCAACGAAGTGTTCCAGGGTACGCCCGACGGGAAGATCGAGGGACAGGGATTTTACAAAGGATGCATGCAGGAAATACTAATCGGCAGTTCACTCTTCATCGCTCCGAGCAATGAAGAGTATCAGGTGATCCTGCCCGGCGCCGAACCCTCGCAGGACAACGTAGCGCAGATCATGGGTGCGAATCCCTATGGAAATCGGATGCATTTCTCGATACAGCGCATGACCTCGGGCGAACTCTGGTATTACCGCTACGACTCCAACCGGGGGTATCTGCGCCAGATACTGCCGGATGAGAGCGGCGATGCGGCGCTCAAAGCCGACCGGATCATCGGCGTATTCCGCCAGCCGACGTTCATCGACAAGCAGATCAAGATGTTCGTGGCCGTGAAATCGGGCGCCGCCTACCAGCTCTACACCTACACGTATGAGCAGAAGACCAGCGGCAGCGACATCATCACCTGCGTTGGCAAGAAAGACATCACCTCCTGGGCCGGGGGCATGAGCGACGACTGCAAGATGTTCACCAACGGCGTCGAAGTTCCGCTCAACTATCTCTACATCGCCAAGGGCTGCGACCTCTGGCGCACGAGCTACAAGTCGCAGGCCGACCCGAAGGCGGTGAAGAGTTTTCCGGCTCCGATCACGGCCGCCGAGGTGGTCATCTCCACCCCGAACACCATCAGCGAAAACACCAAAGAGCTATACACGGCGATATTCACGTACGATACGAGTGCCAAAACCTCGAAAATGTATGTGCTGGACGCCCGGACCGACGACCTGAAAGCCTACTCCGAGGTGGAAACCGCGATCCCGGGCAAGGTGGTCCGCTACCTGGCCAACCAATAAACACCCGAAACGAGGGGATTATTTCCGACGGCCCTGCACGGGACTGCCGGAAATAATCCTTATCTTTCGAAAACGATTCGCCTATGCAAACCATGAAAAAAATCCTGTTCATCCTGCTGCTCCTCACCGTCGCGCCCGGATTCGCGCAGGAGACCTTCCGGCTCGAAACCGGCGATCTGCTCTTTCAGGTCAATGGCCGGAGCGCCTACACCGACGCCATCAAGAACGTCACTTCGGGCATCGGACAGTTGGAATTCTCGCACGTGGGCGTCGCTTACGTGGAGAACGGGGAGACCTATGTGCTCGAAGCCGTGCCCTACGGGGTCGTCAAAAGCAAACTGGACAAGTTCTTCCGCAACTCCCAGCTGATCGACGGCAAACCGGTCGTGGTGGTCGGCAGACTGAAACCCCGGCTGCAAAAGAACATCCCGGCAGCCATCGAACGAATCAAGAAGCTGCTGGGAAAACGCTACGACTATGTTTTCAACCCCGACGACGACACCTATTATTGCAGCGAACTGATCTATGTCTCCTACCTCCGCCCCGACGGAAAACCGATCTTCCGGATGAAGCCCATGACTTTCCGCGACAAGACGACGGGCGAAACGAGCCCCCTGTGGATCGAACATTTCAAACGCTTCAAATGCGACATCCCCGAGGGCGTGCCGGGCACCAATCCGGGCGACATGTCCCGCTCGAAGGCCATCCGCATCGTTCACCGCTATTTCTGAAACAATTAACCATCGATACGATTTATGCTCAAACAAATTCTTACGCTTTCGCTCTGCGCCCTGATAGCCGCCGTGCCGCTCGAAGCCAAAAGCCGAAAAAGCAGCCGGAAAAAGGCGCAGACGGCGCAAACCGCGGAAAAACCCAAGGAGAGCGCCTACGACAAGCTCTTCAAGAAGAAACACGACGTAGCCGACGGCATGATCAAACTGCACAAGGTCGGCGACAAGCTCTATTTCGAATTTCCGCAGGCGCTCTTCGGACGTGAAATGCTGCTGGGATCGGTGATCTCGGAGACCTCGGACAACCTCACGGGAGTCCCCGGTTCGAAATCCTACGTACCGCTCCACATCACCTTCACCAAGACGGGCGAAAACGTGCAGATCCGGGAGATCAACGCCGACAACTACACGCTGGGTGTGGCCGGGAACATCCTCCGCTCGCTCGACCGCAATAATATCCCGACCATCTTCCGCAACTTCAAGATCGACGCCTACAACGCCGACTCGACAGCCGTGGTGTTCAACGTCACGGACCTTTTCGTGAGCCACGTCAAGGAGCTGTCGCCCTTCTCCTACCTCGGGGCCTACGGCGGCTCAGGGTCGCCGAGCCTCAGCGAGTCGTTCAAAAAGGAGCTTTCGTCGCTGGACGGCATCAAATCGTTCGCCGACAACCTCACGGTGAAGAGCACGCTGAGCTACACCTATTCGGTGACGCACCCCGTGACGAAGCAGAAGATCGTGGACAACGAACCGCTGACGGCTGTCATGACCCGGACGCTGGTGCTGCTCGACGAAGAGCCCTACCGCCCCCGCATCACCGACAGCCGCATGTCGGTATTCCCCACCGGGAAATACCTGTACAGCGACAAGGAACAGCGCGTGAAGGCCATTTACCTGGCCAACCGCTGGCGGCTGGAGCCTTCGGACACGGAGGCCTGGAAACGCGGCGAGCAGGTCGAGCCCGTCAAGCCGATCGTCTTCTACATCGACCCGGATTTCCCCGAGAAGTGGCAGCCCGCGGTCTATGAGGGCGTCATGCAGTGGAACGAGCTCTTCGCCAAGATCGGGTTCAAAAACGCCGTGAAGGCGCTGCCCTACCCCGAGGGCGATCCGGAATTCGACCCCGACAACATTAAATATTCCTGCCTGCGCTACGCTCCGGCGCCCATCGCCAACGCTATGGGTCCCTCGTGGGTCGATCCGCGCAGCGGCGAGATCCTCAACGCCTCGGTCTACGTCTTCCACGATGTCGTGAAGATGCTCAACCGGATGATCTTCGTGCAGACCTCGCAGGCCGACGAGCGCGTCCGGCAGGTAAATCTGCCCGACGAGGTGCTGCTCGACGGGCTCCGCTATGTGCTGGCGCACGAGGTGGGACACTGCCTGGGATTCATGCACAACATGAGTTCGTCGTCGGTCATTCCGGTCGATTCGCTGCGCTCGCCGTCGTTCACGCAGAAGTACGGCACGACCACCTCGATCATGGATTACGCACGTTTCAACTACGTGGCCCAGCCCGGCGACCGGGAGCGCGGCGTGCAGCTCACTCCACCCCGCTTCGGCGTCTACGACGAATACGCCGTGAAGTGGCTCTACACCCCGGTGCCCGACGCCCAAACCCCCGAAGAGGAGTATGCGGTGACCTCGAAATGGATCACCGAGGCTTCGGCCGACCCGACCTACCGCTACGGCAAACAGCAGTTCGGGGGCATCGTCGATCCCAAGTCGCAGACCGAGGACCTCGGCGACGACGCCGTGAAGGCCTCGGAATACGGCATCCGCAACCTGCGCTACATCCTCGAAAACCTCGACACATGGCTGGCATCCGGCGACGACGACTATTCGCAGCGCAACGGCATGTACACGAACATCGTGAACCAGTACGTCACCTACATCCAGCACGTCTACGCCAACATCGGCGGCATCTACCTCAACGAAAAACTGGAGGGCGATCCCGTGGAGGCCGTGGCGTGCGTCCCGCGCGAGAAACAGCGCCGGGCATTGCAGTTCATCCTCGCGGAACTCAAACGGATGGAGTGGCTCGACAACGCGCCTCTGCTGGAAAAGGTGACCATTCTGGGTTCGCCCCGGGAGGCTGTGCGCGAAGCGATCATCAAGGCCGTGGTCAACGCCCCGGCCAAGAAGACCCTGGCGATCAACGCCCAGCTGTCGAAAGACCCCTACACCCCCGAAGCCTGCTACAAAGACGTTTCGGACTTCGTGTGGGAGCCTACCGTACGCAACCGCCGCCTGACCGAGGATGAAATGGCCATCCAGCGCGAATTTCTCAAAGCCGCAGCCGTCAAGGCCGGGCTGAAGAACTACACCGCCGGAGGCAGCACGCCCAACGCATTCGCCGCGGACGACGCCGGACGGGAGGCATTCAGCGCATTCGCCCAACCCGCGCCGCTGTGCAGCTGCGCCGGGTGTGCGCACGGAACCGCGGCCGACGGCGACGCCGTGTCGGGATTCGGCGCGCCCCGGTTCCAGTACTTCACACAGAAAGACATCTCGATGATCTATTACAACGACATCCTGCGCATCCGCGACCTGCTGCGCGGCAAGGTGGCATCGGCGTCGGGCGAAACCCGCATGCACTACCAATACCTGCTGCACAACCTCGACAAAGCGCTCAACAAATAATGCCGGCAGCCATGAGAACATTCCTGAACAAGATCGGCGCGCTGCTGTTAGCCGCACTCCTGGCGACGGCCGCGCTGCCCGGCGGGGCGCACGCGGCGGCAAAGAGCCGCAAGGAGAAGAAAAAGAGCGAAGCCCCGGCTCCCGAAAAAAAGCTGTCGGCCTACGAAAAACTCTTCAAGGACAAGGAGTCCAGAACGGCCGAAGGGCTTTTCAAACTCCACATCATCGACGGAAAACTCTATACGGAGATTCCGCTCGACATCCTCGAACGCGAGTTCGTCATCAACACCACGATCGAAGCATCGTCGCTGGCCGACTACGGACTGGCGGGCCAACAGCCCCTGCCGCCCTACCACATCACGTTCTCACGCCGGGATTCGCTGGTGAGGATGCACGAGGTACCGCGCCGCACGCTCTCCGACAGCGACGCCGGCATCGCCCGGGCGCCGGAGCTCAGCTCGACGATGCCCATTGTCGCCAGCTACCCGATCAAGGCCTACAACGCCGATTCGACGGCCGTGGTGATCGAGAACACGGCGCTGTTCATGAGCGACAACGAGCACCTCAAAGCGTTCGAAGCCCGCGGCATGAGCCCGCTGCACATCTCCCGCGCCAGTTACAAGGCCGACCGCTCGCTGCTCCGCGACGTGGAGGGCGGCAAGGACTACGCCTCGGTCATCAGCGACATGACCTACGGCGTGACGACGCAGTATTTCATCTTCATCATCTGCAAGGACAAACCTTTCACGGCCCGTGCGCGGCGCACGGTCACGATGCTTCCCGAGGAGTGCGCCCCGGCACGCATCGCCGACCCGCGGATCGGCGTACTGCCCGTGCCTTTCACCCGTTTCACCGCGGAACAGGGCACGCGCCCGGCCTATTTCGCCTCGCGGATCAACTTCCGCCCCGGGGGTGAGATTCGTCCCGTGACCTTCTACATCGACACCCTCTTCACTCCGGCGTGGCAGTGGGGCATCCGCCGCGGCATCGCGCTGTGGAACGAAGCCTTCCGCCGCATCGGCATGGGCGACGTGCTGAAAGCCGAAGTCTACCCCGCCGAGGGCTTCGACAGCAACAGCCCAGGGAGATTCTACGTGAAGTACGTCGCCTCGACCAATCCGAAGATGACGGTCAACCTCGCGACCGATCCCCGCAGCGGCGAAATCACGGGCGGGTGCATCCACCTGCCCGAAAGCCTGCTCGACGAAATCCGCCTGCGCCGCTTCATCGACCTCGCGGCCACAGATCCCGCGGCACGCGACATGATGCTCGACGACGAGGAACTCGCCTCGTCGCTGGCCGTCCACACGGCGCGCGGCGTGGCCCAGCTGCTCGGTCTTGCGACCAACTATGCGGCGGCAGCGGCCTATCCGACCGATTCGCTGCGCTCGGCGGCTTTCACCCGCGAAAACGGGCTCTGCTCGTCGATCACGGCGCTCAACGACTACAACTACCTGGCACAGCCCGGGGACAAGGGCGTGCGGCTGGTGAACGACTGTCTGGGCAAATACGACTATTTCGCCGTCCGCTGGCTCTACGGCGACATCGCAGGAGCCAAGACCCCCGCCGAGGAGCAGAAAGCGCTTTCGGAAATGCTCCGCGAGAAAGCCGGCGATCCGGCTTATTATTACGGCAACTACTGGTACGACTACTATTTCGGCGACGTACGTCTGGCTTATTACAATCTGGGCGACGATCCCGTGAAGCGCACCCGCTACCGTTTCGAGAATCTGCGTACCGTCGCACAACATGCAGCAGAGTGGCTCGAAGGGCGCGATGCGGACGGCAGCTACCGCGCAGAAGCCATTGCGGCGCTCTCGCAGGGTGTCCGGGAGGTGATTTCCTACATGGCGGCCTACATCGGCGGCGTCTACTACACCGAGGTCACGGAGGGCGACGGGCAGACGATGCTTCGCGTCGTGCCCAAGGAGGAGCAGCGGCGTTATGTGAAGGAGACGCTGAAAGCCATCGAGGACCTCTCGTGGCTCGACACGAAGCTCACCGAAGGCCAGCTGGCCAACCTCCCGCAGTCGGTGCAGACGGATTGCCTGGGAACGCTGATGAAACGCATGGAAACCCTGCCCCGCTACCAAAACGGACTGTCGGGAGCCTACACGCCGGGAGAAATGGCGGCGGACATGGCCGACTACATCTTCCGCGACGTAAAGGCGGGATGCAAACTGTCCGACTACAACCGGCTGCTTCAACAGGCATTTACGGGTGTGGTCATCGGCGGCTCGAAAGTGCTCGCAGAGCCGAAAACCGCACAAGGCCGGGCCTCGGCGTTCGCTGCGGACGACGAAGCCATGCAGCCCGCATTCCCCTACGAAGCCACGGCGACGCTGGCTCCGATCAGCGCATACGGCAAATACCGCATGACGTACTACGCCAAGGATTTCTCGGAACACGTCTACTACGGCATGCTGCTGCAACTCCGCGACATCTATCGCCGGGGCGTCGCCGCAGCGTCGGATGCCTCCTCGCGGGACTTCTGCCGTTACATGCTCCGCAGGATCGAGAACTCGCTGAAAGTGGACTGATCCCGGGGAAAACCCCGCTCGGGACGAAGGCGCGGAGTGTTCCGCGCCTTTTTTCATATACGAGCGCAAATTTCCGCCGCCGGTAAAACCCGTTCTCAAGCGGAAACGGGCATTTTGCAGAAACCGGAAAATAAGTTACCTTTGTGAGATGGCAAAAGAGAGCATGGAAAAACTGGAAGCCTGCGCCGCGGCGCTGCGGAGGCATCATTTCGACGCCGTGGCCGTCGGCAATACGGCCGAAGCCTTCGCCGTGATGAAGGCCGCAGCAGAGGAGTGCCGGCCCCGGCTGGCGTCGTTCGGCGACTCGATGACGATGCGTGCGACGGGGATCGTCGAGTGGCTCGCCGGCAATGACGAAATAGTGCTGCTCGACGGATTCGACGCCTCGAAGCCCTATGAGGAACGGCTCGAAATACGCCGTCAGGCCCTGATGTCGGACTTTTTCGTAACGGGCGTGAATGCCGTGACCGAAGCGGGAACGCTCCATTGGCTCGACAAAGTGGGCAACCGCATCGCCCCGGTGGCGTTCGGACCCCGCAAGGTGGTCATCGTGGCGGGCCGCAACAAGGTGGTGGCCGACCGCAACGCAGCCGAAGAGCGCATCCGCCGCATCGCGGCGCCGCAGAACATCGCCCGCCACCCGGGATTCCGCACGCCCTGCGCCAAAACGGGCGTCTGCTCGGACTGCAATGCGCAGGACCGGGTCTGCAATACCCGGATGGAGATGCTGCGCTGCTGGCCCGACAAACGGGTGCTGGTGGTACTGATCGACGAAGATTTGGGATTATGATGAAAGGATTGAAATACGGCGCCGCCGTGCTGGCGGCACTGCTGCTGGGAGCATGCAGCGAATCGGAGGTGTTCTACACGGCCGTCTACCCCGTTGTACGTGTCGAAGCCGTAGTGACCGTCCCGAGTCCGGAGCCGGAGCCCGAACCCGAACCGACGCCGGAAAGCCGGGCGGACGAAGGCGGAACGACGAACCCGGTGATCGAAGAGATCGAGGCCGGAATCGTCGCCTCGGCGCACGTGCAGGCAGGCGGGCGCTATACGCTCAATTTCTCGAAATACAACGGCGGCCGCGCGCAGATCGAGACCGCCACGGAGGCCGGCACGGTGACGGCGGCTTTCTTCAAGACCCCGGGCACGAACGAGGTGCTGATCTACTGTCCGGAACCCGAGGCGGAATACTCGTTCACGCTCTCGACCTATCAGGACACGGACGGGCGGACCAAAACGGTGCTCGTGACCGACCTGACCGAAACCTACCAGGCGCTCTACCCCGACGCCGGGATCACGAAGGCCGAACGCCGGTCGTACACCTCGACAAACGCGAACTGAGATGGCAAAGGTCAAAAAGGCATATTTCTGCAAGAACTGCGGTTTCGAAGCCCCCAAATGGCTGGGACGCTGCCCCTCGTGCGGCGAATGGAACACGTTCGCCGAGGAGATCATCGCCCGCGAGAGCGGTTCGGTCCCGGCGGTCGCGGCGGGTCCCCTGCCCGCGGCGAAGCCCCAGCGCGTGAGGGACATCCGCGAAAGCGAGCACGTCCGCCTCGATCTGGGAAACGCCGAGGTAAACCGCGTGTTGGGCGGCGGGATGGTCCCGGGGTCGCTGGTCCTCGTGGGCGGCGAGCCGGGAATCGGCAAATCGACCCTCTCGCTGCAAATCGCACTGGCGGCGAACGGACTGAAAACCCTCTACGTCTCGGGCGAGGAGTCGGCCGAGCAGATCAAGATGCGCGCCGCGCGCATCGGAATCGGCAACGACGAGTGCCTGATCTATCCCGAAACGCTGCTGGAGAACATCGTGACCCAGATCGCCGAACACCGGCCCGACCTGGTGGTGATCGACTCGATACAGACGATTTACACCGACCTCCTGGACTCGTCGGCGGGAAGCGTGTCGCAGATCCGCGAATGCGCGGCGACGCTTCTCAAATACGCCAAATCGACCGGAACGTCGATCTTCATCATCGGCCACATCACCAAGGACGGCTCGATAGCCGGTCCCAAGATACTCGAACACATCGTCGACGTGGTGTTGCAGTTCGAGGGCGACAGCAACAACATCTACCGCATCCTGCGGGGCATCAAGAACCGGTTCGGAGCGACGTTCGAAATCGGGGTCTTCGAGATGCTCGACGCCGGACTGCGGGGGGTTGACAATCCGTCGGAAATCCTGCTGACGCACTATGAGGAGCCGTTGAGCGGCATCGCCGTGGGGGCGTCGGCCGACGGCGTGAGGCCCTACCTGATCGAGGTGCAGGCGCTGGTGAGCGGTGCGGCGTACGGCACGCCCCAGCGTTCGACGACCGGATACGACGCACGGCGCATGAACATGCTGCTGGCCGTGCTGGAGAAGCGCGTGGGGATGAAGATGTTCCAGAAAGACGTTTTCCTGAATTTCGCGGGCGGATTCAAGGTCGCGGACCCGGGGCTGGACCTCGCGGTCGTGGCGGCGGTGATCTCCTCCTACTACGACCGTC
>OGPU01000258.1_pt1 | contig 67976 bp, 59 predicted proteins | sample 1552991 | NCBI WGS metagenome assembly OGPU01 (sample SAMEA2580296, study PRJEB22360) | human gut metagenome | biome: human gut; feature: human-associated habitat; material: faeces | place: Denmark | collected 2008/2010 | reverse complement strand
CATCTTCAATTACTTGCATAAATTCGATGGACGCGTCTTATATCCCCATAGCTGACGCAAGGGGTTTTACGACGCATTGGATAAAAACCCCATAAAACGGATTTTCAGAACCTTCACAGTAACAAAAAATGGAAAACGCTTCAGAACCCGAAGCTCCAAGAATGTCCATACAGACAAAAGATCTTATAAGATATACCAACCATACCATACACCAGAAAAAAAATCACGCAAAACCCATCCAAAAATTCCACCACAATTCGACACACTCCCAGCCGACAACGAAGCACCTCGACACACTCCCAGCCGACAGCGAAGCACCTCGGCCCACCCCCTTCCCATCAAACCACAAGGAAACTCAGCCTTTCCTCCACGCCGTCCAGCGCAGCGCTGACGGCTCATCCAACTCCCGCCCAACCACCCTAACCCTACCGCCTTGAACCTCACAGCCCGAGCCGGGGATGCTGTCTGGTCTGCGGCTTCGTCGGGAGCTGATTCTTGGCTGGCGGAAATCTGCGTTGTTTTTCAAAAGTCCGCTGTCTGAGCGGCTGCAAGACGCGAGTTCGGACTTTTGGAAAACGCTTTTAGCAGATTCCCGGCAGCCTAGAAGCCAGCCCCCGACGAAGCCGCAGACCAGACAGCATCCCCGGCTCGGGCGTACGTTCACCCCCACCACCCTCTTCCCACCAAAATAAAAATCTGCTATAATACAACCACACAACAAAAATCAAAAATAACAAAGCGAACAATCACCAATCAATCGCATTCAAAATCCAAAGAAAGACAAGGTAAAACATAAATGAAATTTCCACCCAACATCAAAATCCCCGACTCCCTCAAAGGAGTCTTCAAAAAAAGCTCCGCCCCGGATCCCCTCAGAGAACCCCGGCGCAATCCCAAGGACAACATCCCCCTGAACTTCCGCGAACGCAGCAATGCCCGCGTAAGTCTTATGGCATCCGTCATCGTCCTTGCGATCCTGGTCCTCTTCTTCAATCAGCTGGACTACCGCCTCATCCGCAAACCAGCCATAGACGCCCAGAAAAAAGCCGCGGCAGTCAAAGCCAAGGCCGAGCAGGAAGCAGCCGACACCACTGCCGAAACTACCACTGCCTCCGTCATCGCAGTAGGCGACAACCTCTATCACCAGAGTCTCATCGACGCAGGCGCATCCTCTGACAGCAACTGGAACTACGACAAGATCTACACCCACATCCAAGACGCCATCAAGGACGCAGACATCAAAATGATCGATCAGGAAACCGTCTTCACAACCGACCATGACAGCGTAAGCTCCTACCCATCCTTTGCAACACCCACAGAAGTAGGAGACGCCATTATAAAAGCAGGATTCAACGTAGTAGAATCCGCCAACAACCACATCGATGACTTCGGAGAAGGCTTCCTCACAGACACACTGAACTTCTGGAAAACCAAATATCCGGATGTCACACTTCTGGGGATCCACGACTCCCAGGAAGATGCCGACACCGTCAAGATCCGTGAAGTAAACGGTATCAAGATCGCATTTCTGGATTACACCTACGGCACAAACGTAGGCGGCATTGAAGGAAAAGACTACATGATCGACATGATCCGCAAAGACAAGATCACAGCCATGATCCAGAAAGCAAAACAGCAGGCCGACTGCATCATCTTTGTAGCACACTGGGGTACCGAAGACGAAACCATGCCAAACGAATACGAAAAACAGTGGGCAGCCTACCTTATGGAGCAGGGCGTAAATGTCATCATCGGCGGACATCCACATGTACTCCAGCCATATGGCCGCCTTACTGATGACAAAGGCAATGAAACTGTAGTCTTCTACTCTCTGGGAAATTTCGTATCCACCCAGCAGAAGCTGGAAGAACTTCTCGGCGGAATGGCAAAATTCACCATTCAGAAAACCGTACAGGACGGCAAGACCTCAATTGAGATCCTGACCCCTACAGTGGAACCTCTGGTCATGCATTACAACAGCGATGCCGGTGAATTCGGACCATATATGCTTTCCGATTACACAGAAGAACTTGCATCTCAGAACGGTGTACAGTCATACATTGGCTCCGGTGTATTCACTCTTGACAACCTGAAAAAGAAGTTCAACGAGATCATGTCCATGAATGTCACTCCATCCACAGGAACCAACCTCCTGGATGTGACCATTGACACAGACCTGAACATGATCGATGCATCCGGAAATGTCGTAGAAGATACCGACTCCATCACAGCAGAAAAATATTACGCAGATAAAGGCATTGACATCACTTCCGAAGACTTTAACTCTGCTGATAATAACTCAGGCAGCACAGACGACTCCTCGGATGACGGTTCCTACGACGACAGTTACTCTGACGATGGTTCCTACGACGACGGTTCCTACGATGATGGTTCCTACGACGACGGTTCCTACGACGACGGTTCCTACGATGATGGTTCCTACGATGATGGTTCCTACGATGATGGTTCCTACGATGATAGCGAAGAATAGCGATAACTTTTCGTAACCAGTTTATACCCAGATCCATAAAATACCGGAGATCCGGCACCTCTGAAGCCAACACTTCAAAGGTACACAGATCTCCGGTATTTTTATTTTATCTTTTATATTTTCTTTCAAAGATTTCGCTATACAGAATATCAGTATGTAAATATACCAACTCCATAAGCTTCCAACGGATATGCAAAAGAAAATTCCCGGTTGTCACAATTTTTCTTTTCGGCTTTAAATACCTTGCCCTTCGGAAGAAGCCCCTGCTCATCCATGATCAGCTTGTACTGTTTTTTCTTCGGAACGCCTACACGGTAATCCGGACGTGCTACCGGTGTAAAGTTGCATACTATCAGGATATTATTACGTCTTGTAGGAGATTTTCTCACAAAGCTGAAGATACTTCTGTCGCCATCGTTGGCATTGATCCACTCAAATGCAGATGGATCATTATCTGCACCGTAAAGTGCCGGATATTTGCGGTAGATATGCAGAAGATCACTGACATACTGCTGCAGCTTCTGATGATTTTCCTCGCCAAGAAGATACCAGTCAAGCTCTCTGGCCTCACTCCACTCACGCAGCTGTCCGAAATCCTGTCCCATAAACAGAAGCTTCTTACCCGGATGCCCGAACATAAAAGTATATCCGGCCTTCAGGTTCTTGAATTTATCATCCAGCTCTCCTGGCATCTTCTCCAGCATAGAACACTTCAGATGTACTACCTCATCATGAGACAGAACCAGAACATATTTCTCACTGTATGCATAAGTCATAGAAAATGTCATCTTATTATGATTAAATTTACGGAAATATGGATCCAGCTTCATGTATTCCAGGAAGTCGTTCATCCAGCCCATATTCCACTTCAGAGAGAATCCAAGCCCGTCGTCTTCTGCCTTACCTGTTACCATCGGCCATGCGGTAGATTCCTCTGCGATCATGACAGTTCCATGATTTCTTCCGAGAACAACGGTATTCAGATGCTTAAAAAATTCAATAGCCTCCAGATTCTTGTTTCCGCCGTATTTATTGGCGATCCACTCACCGTCTTTCTTACCGTAATCCAGGTAGAGCATGGATGCAACCGCATCTACACGAAGACCATCAACGTGGCATTCCTCTACCCAGTAAAGAGCGTTTGCGATCAGGAAATTCTTCACCTCCGGACGTCCGTAATTGTAGATCTTGGTTCCCCAATCCGGATGCTCACCCTGTCTCGGATCTGCATGCTCATATACAGCAGTTCCGTCAAAGTTAACCAGTCCGTGTGCATCCTTCGGAAAATGTGCCGGTACCCAGTCAAGAATGATACCGATTTTCTGACGGTGAAGATAATCCACCAGATATTTGAAATCCTGCGGTGTTCCGTAGCGGGAAGTCGGTGCGTAATAGCCGGTTACCTGATAGCCCCAGGAACCGTCAAAAGGATGCTCTGCGATACCCATAAGCTCCACATGGGTGTATCCCATTTTTTTGACATACTGTGCAAGCTTCGGCGCCAGTTCTCTGTAGGAATAGAAACCATCCTCATCCTCTGCTGTCTGCGGATGCTTCATCCAGGAACCCGGATGCACCTCATAGATAGACATGGCACCTGTGTCCGGATCAAAGTTCTCGCGATTTTTCATCCAGGTATCATCTTTCCATTTATAGTTGGTGATATCTGTAATACGAGAAGCTGTTCCGGGACGCATTTCAGCGGCATTGGCATATGGATCTGCCTTGTAAAGCTCCTCACCATGTGCACCTGTAATGTAAAATTTATACAGCTGTCCGATCTTCGCTCCCGGTACAAATGTCTCATAAACGCCAATGGGTCCAACTTTTTTCATGGGATTCTTCTCCGTATCCCATTCGTTGAATTCACCTATAACAGAAACCGCCTGTGCATTAGGTGCCCACACTGCAAAATAAACCCCTTTTTTCCGGTTCTGCGTGTCCGGATGTGCTCCCAGCTTCCTGTAAATATCATAATTCGTGCCCTGACCGAACAGATACTGGTCAAGCTCCGTAAATTGTAATTTCTTTCCCATTTTCAGGTACCTCCCTTTATAGTTCTGCCACCGTCCATTCCCCAATTTTAAGTGGAGTTTTTTATTCTATAATTATACCAATCCCCATATTTTCAGTCAAGGAAAAACCCTCTCCGGCTAATATGTGTCTATTATCCGACAGTGTCAGATAAAGTCAAAAAAGAGACCTGAATGACGCACATTTTGTCATTCAGGTCTCTCCTGTCATTTTTTAATATTCTTCGCTTCCATCGTCATAAGATTCGTCGTAGGAACCATCATCATAGCTTCCATCATCGGAAGATCCATCCGAATAATCACTTTCGTCAGAGCCATCGGAATAGTCCCCTTCATCGGAAGATCCGTCACTGACATCAGATCCGTCAGAAGAATCGCTTCCATCGGAGCCATCCTCTGAGGAATCCTCTGAATCGCTGGAATTTCCTGCATATCCTGCAACACGACCAGCCTGAAGAGAGCTGTCCCAGAAGTCAGAATAGGAAGCACTCTGTAACGTAACATCCTTCGCTTCTGCAAGCTCGCTGACTGTTACAAGCTTATATCCCTGGTCGATCAGTGCCGGGATCAGCTTCTCTGTGGCACACTTCACAGATGGTTCATGAATATCATGCATCAGGATGATAGAACCATCTCCCAGTGAGGAATCATTCATGATCTGGTTATAATCTGCATCCGCATCCATCAGCTTCCAGTCCAGAGAATCCGTAGACCACATGAAGAAAGGCTTGCCAACTGCACTCATCTGCTCATCTGTGATCGCGCCATACGGTGCACGACATACCGTTGATGCCTGCCCACAGGCTTTTACCAGTGCATCATCCGTCTTCTGGAACTCCTGCATAACAGAATCCAGATCCATATTTGGCAGCGTCTGTTCCGGATGATCCCAAGTATGGTTACCGATCTCGCAGCCAAGCTTTACCATTCGCTGTATGGTAGATTCACGGCCCTCCACATTCTGTCCCAGCATAAAGAACGTAACATGGATATTGTATTTCTCAACAGTATCAAGAAGTGTCTCTGTATACTCTCCAGGACCATCATCAAAGGTCAGAGCGATCATCGGGCGCTTCTTGGAAGGATCATAAGAGCCATCCTCATTAAAATAATAGTCCTTCACACCTTTCTCCACCCATCCGGTCTGCATGTATCCCTTTTTATCAAAGCTGTATGTTGTTCCGTCAATATCCGCAAAACCATTTACATAATATGTACCATCCGGATTCTGATACCACTTTCCTGTAGAATCCTCATGCCATCCCGGAGTCATAACAGAAAGCCTTTCGCCTGCTGCACTGCCCTTTACCGGCATCACCGTTGCATCCGTACCGGAATCCGCGCTGTCTGTATCCGAAGCAGCCGTATCCGTCGATGCCGTACCGTCCTTCGTACTGCTGCCTGTGGAAGCTCCGGCAGTATTTGCCTGGACATTTACTGTCTCCGCATCCTTATTGCTTCCGCCGCCTGCATGGTTGACGATGGGAAGAATTACCCCTCGAACAACAAAAACCAGCAGAAGAATCGCCGCAACTACACAGGTTATCCGCTTCATCATCCGCCGCCGTCTTAACTGCTGCTGTTTTCTGCGCATCCTCTCACGCAAAACTCTTTTGTCCATTTTTTACATCCCCGTTTATATACTCATATCTTTCTTTGATATTTAATGTCTGTCTTTAATCATACCGCATTTAACGCTTAAATACAATGGAAATTCCCGAAAGAATCTCTTAATTTGTTACTGTTCACTCCGTTCTCAGTAACACACTTCGCGATGCACATGTAAAAAAAATGGCACCCGGAACACATTCCGGGCACCACACTTTTTTAGCTGCTGATACTGTCAGATCACTCCTGACCCGCTGCATCCGATGTGCTGCTGTCTGCATCCTGATCCGCCTCGCCGTCTTCCGGCACCATATCTGTAGCCTCTGCCGCTTCCAGCTCTTCATCCACGGTACCTTCCGCACTGCTTCCGTCCGAGGAAGGATCATCTCCGTTTACTCCCTGGGTATCACCGGCAGAAACCTTCTCCTCAACCGTTGCATTGTCCAGGATAAAATCTTCCACTCTGAGAAGCCCGATGGATTCATCCACGGCTGCCTGTCCGTATTTATCTACCAGCGCAGCCAGATCCTTCACACTGTATGCTTTGATCAGTTCATCCTGGATACTGAGAGATTTTTTATCTTCAAGCGTCATATTCTCCGCATCCATGATCCCCTGTACGATCAGGTTCTGCTTTACTTTAAACTCCGCATACTGACCGCTCTGCTCCTCAAAATCATCCATGGAGATTCCCTGAGCTTTTACAAAATCCTCCAGCGTCATATCGCCCTGTTTTGCATAATTCTCATACAGACTGCGAAACTCCGTCTTGGCTGTATCCAGATCCTCCTGTGGATATTCCTTCACTTCAGATGCTGAGAGCACTGTGTTCCATGCAGTTTCACGCAATGTGTTCTGTGCACTTGTCTTCGCTTCATCCTCCAGTGTGGTACGGATTTCCTTCTTATAATCATCCACACTCTTGCAGTCTGTATTCTTGGCTACCCAGGTATCGGTAAGCTCAGGTGCACGCTTAAAGCTCTGCAGAGTGACCTTAAATACCACTTCCTGTCCGGCCAGCTCTTCCGAAGAGTATTCCTTCGGGAAAGTCAGATCGAGATCCTTAGTCTCACCTTTTTTCATTCCGATGATCCCGTCCTCAAATCCGTCGATAAACGTTCCGGAGCCTATGGTCAGCTCATAATTATTTGCAGTACCGCCGTCAAAAGCCACTCCGTCCTTGGTTCCCACATAATTAATGGTAACCACATCTCCGTTCTGAACACTGCCTTCCGTTACTTCCTCAGCCTTGTTCTGAAGCTCTTCCTTGATCCTTCCGTCAACCATATCATCGGTTACGGCTTCTACTGTGTTATCAAGAGTCAGCCCCTTATATTCTCCGATGGTCACATATTTGCTCACATCATCCACGGAAACAAGCCTTGTGTCTCCGGAGGCTGCCTCTTCGCTGTCTTTATTGGAATCCGTTTCTTCTGACTCTTTGGAATCTGCAGATCCGGAATCTTCTTTATCTGTTGTATCCTGCGCTTCTGCTGCAGGTTTTTTGTCATCTTTCTGGTCTGTTGATGTGCCACATGCAGTAATCGCCAGTGCCGCACACAGTGCAAGAACCATGAGATATGCTTTTTTCTTCATAACCTACTCCCTTCATCAAGTACTGTCGGTTCGATTATAATCTTTTTTTATACAGATTTGTAAAGTGTGTTTGCTGTCTTACATTTCCGGTACCGGTGTCGGTCTGGAAGAATCCCACACCTCCGATACATCAAACAGGTCACTGAGCATATCCGGATTGTAATACATTCTGTATCCATCCAGATTCCGTCTTCCCTGACGGAAATATTCACTTGTGATCTGCACAAAATACTGACTGGAATCTACATTGCAAAAATAGCGGTAGCCACGACTTTTGTAATACTCATACTTTTCATTATCCGAGGTGTATCCTTCCCAGTCGCCGATATCCGCACCAAAGGCAAAAATGATCATATCGGTTTTTCCGAGGATGGGTGCCACATATTTTTCCCATTTTTTATTATCGGTCTTCAACTCCGCTGCTGTGGAGCTTGTAGCGTTTCTGTGCCCCCAGGTATGGCTTGCAAATTCCCACCCGTCCTTTTTCATGGCCTTCGCCACTTTTTTGGCTGCTTTTACTTCTTTATCATAGTCAAAATCCGGATTGGCCTTGAGAAAAGCCTTCTGGTCATCCTGAAGATTCTTCTTGGTCTTATATGCCCCATCTGTACGGTAGCCCAGAACACCATTATAACCGGTCATTGCCAGAATACCCTTTCTTCCATGATAGGAAAAATCCGGATGTTCTTTGATAAAGGAATCCAGGATCGGCACCACATCGTAATCTCCGGTCACAACTGTACCGTCTGCCTTCTTATACTCGCATTTGATATCTCCGTTGTCGTCGATCACCAGCTTTGTGGCAAATCCGTCTCCGTCCATATAATGATAGTAGCTGACGTCATCCTCTGAAAGAACAAAAGGAATCTTGCCTTCCGGCAGCATGATCTTTCCCCTGCTCATGGTTCCGTCATCATTGATCACAGCCATATCATGAGGACTCACCAGTACGTAACCCTTATCATACATGATCTGGAGCATTTTTTTGAACTCGCTGACTGTGGTCATCATCTGATTATATCCGGCCTCATCGGAATCTCCGTCAAAGGCCAGTGAGGTATTCACGATCAGGGAATGAAAAAATACATGGGTGATATTCTCAAGTGGATATTCCACACAGGCATCTCTTTTTTTCATGTAGGCTGCTGCTGCTTCCTGCATCTTGTCACTGGTGGCAAATTTCCAGTTGTTTTTCAACACGGAGATCGCGCCGGTGTAATCATACTGCTGTGCCAGTTTTTTGGCTTTTTTGAGAAGTGTTTTTTCGTCTGAGGAAGTACTGTCGGAGCCGTTCTCGGCAGCTTCCCTTTTCTGTGTTTCTTTTTCTGCCTTTTTTTCTTCCTTCGGTGTCTCGGTAGCTGCCGGCTGGTCCTCCGGGTCCGCTGCTACTTTGGCTTCTTCGGACTGTTCTTCTTCGGCTTCTGCAGCTTCTGCTTCCGCTTCATCAGACTGTGTATCCTCGTCATCCTGTGTCCCAGAGATCATATTGTCCACCTGAACAGTGACCGGATGGTTTCCGCCCACAAGAAGTGACGCCGCAAGCACTGTTGTCAGTACACCTGCAATTTTTTTCTTCATAATAATATATATGCCCCTTTCTAAAAGTCCCCTCGTATCTCCGGATATGACCGTTACATCGGCGGTACCGGTGTCGGTCTTGCCGGATCAAAAACATCTTTTACGTCAAAAAGATCGGATAACAGTTCCGGGTTATAATACATACGGTATCCATCCAGATTCCGTCTTCCCTGACGGAAGTACCGATCCCGGATCTGTACATAATACTGGCTGGAATCCACGTTGCAGTAATAATTATATCCCTGCCCCTTCAGATATTCGAATTTATCCCCGGAATACTCCTGGTCATTGGTAATGTCGGTTCCAAAAGCAAAAATGATAACATCCGTTCCCCCGATCAGCGGATCTACATTTTTCTTGAAACGTTCGGTATCTGCCTGAAGCTTCTCCAGTGTGACCTGTCCCACATTCTGATGTCCCCAGGTATGGCTCGCAAATTCCCAGCCTTCTGCCTTCATGGCATCGGCAACCTTTTTTGCGGCTGCCCGTTCTTTTTCCAGGCTGAAATCCGGATGTGCATCCAGCCACTGTACTTTATTTTCATCCAGATCTGCCGGACGGGTCTCATAGCTTTCGTCGGTCCGGTATCCCAGGATCCCGTTGTATCCGGTAAGTGCCAGGATTCCTTTTGCACCGCGATATGAGAAATCCGGATGCTTTTCCACAAAACGGTCGATCAGCGGAACCATGTCGTAATCTCCCACGGAGACACTTCCGTCATCTTCCACATATTCATTGCGGATCTTTCCTTTATCATCCACGATCAGCTTCGTGGCATAGCCGTCACCGTCCATGTAATGATAATAGCATACATCATCCTGTGAGAGGACAAACGGCGTTTTCCCAGGCGGAAGAAGGATCTCTCCCTCTGTGATATTCCCGTTGTCGTCTGCCTTTGCCATGTCCTTGATGCTTACCATCACATAGCCCTTGTCATACATGGTCTGCGTGATCTTGTTAAACTCATCAATGGTTGTCATGACCTGATTATAATCTGCTTCTTTGTAGTCTCCGTCAAACGCTTTGGATGGATCCTTGATCAGAATATGATAAAAGACATGTGTCACCTTTTCAAGGGGCCATGCCGTACAGGTTGCTTTTATGTCTTCGTATTTTTTTGCAGCTGCTTGCATCTTCTTATCAGAATCATAGGACGGAGCCTTTTTCAGAAGATCGATAGCTTTGTCATAGTTATACTGACTGGCCAGAAGCTCTGCCTCTGCGAGAGTATCTTTGGAAGCGGTCTCTATATTTTTAGTACCTGCTTCTAAAGCTTTTTCTCCGGAAACAGTCTGTTCTTTCTGTTTGTCAGAAGAAACCATCTTCTCTTTTGAAGCCTTCTCACTTCTGCCCTTCAGTGCACCGACTCCTACTGATGCCCCGACTGCGACGATCATTGCCGCTGTTATGATGGCCAGACGTTTTCTGCGTTCCTTCAGCTGGCGCTTTCTGCGGCGTTTCAATACCTCTTTCCGCCATTCTTCGTACTCAGGAGTCCCCATTTCCGGTCGGGTTCCCCCGGGCTTTTTCTCTTTCATATAATATTTCCTCCATCTCTGGTTTATCCATTACATATGTTAGCTCAAAGATAGTTATGTCCTGTATTCTCTGCAGCATACACAGATGAACTGCATCGTAATCATTATAACTGGTAACTGCTGAAATTTCCACCGTTCCACCTGTCTTTTTCACTTTTTTAATTGCCTTTTTGACGAAACAATGCTAAAATGTTGTTTGCGTAATGTAACCGATTGCGAAACAAATATATATACAGGGGGATTCTCAAATGAGTACAGTTACCATCGTTCTTCTGGTCATCCTCGTTATTCTGATCGCAGCAGTGATCGCACTCTATTTCTTCGGAAAAAAAGCTCAGAAAAAACAGGACGAACAGCAGGCTCAGATCCAGGCTAACAAGCAGACAGTTTCCATGCTGGTCATCGATAAAAAACGGATGCCGCTGAAAGATTCCGGACTTCCACAGATGGTCATCGACCAAACACCTAAGCTTATGCGCCGGTCCAAGCTTCCGATCGTAAAAGCCAAAGTCGGTCCGAAGATCAACATCCTTATTGCAGATGAAAAAGTTTTTGATCTGATCCCGGTCAAAAAAGAGATCAAAGCTGAAGTCAGCGGTCTTTACATCGTTGGCGTAAAAGGAATCCGTGGTTCTCTCGAAGCACCACAGAAGAAGAAAAAAGGCTTCCTCGCAAGATTCCGTAAATGATCAGAATCCAAAACAGCCGCCATGCTTTCAGGAATTCCCCTGATGCACGGCGGCTTTTCTTATGTAGTGTAATTATATATCTTTTATTTTCTGCAGGATCTATAAAACAAAATCCTTGCAGTCTCTTGGCTGTACCTGGATTGCCAAATAGCAGTCTGCCACATGTTCTTCATTCATATCCAGCGCATAATCTGCTTTGATCTGAAGGTTCTCTTCGCTTTCCGTCAGCTCCAGATTCGTAGCTGAGATCCCCATCTGAAGTGTTCCGTAAGGGGTAGTATAATAGGTCATGTTTTTTTTGCCCTGTTCAAATACCATGTGTACATTGACCAGACCCTTCTTGCTGACTTCCAGACCCTTTCCGGATACTTTTATGTAATTGATGGTGGGCTCTGCTGTTTCATCCAGCAGTTCCTCATATCTGAGGTAATGAGAACCATTGCGGAAATAATACTGTCCCGGAACAATGATCTCTATAGGTTCCTGATCCCCCTGTGCATCCATCATCTGAAGCCCTCTTACATGGATCAAAACTTCTTTCTGCATTCTTTTCTCCTATCATTTATGTACAGATCTGTTTAATATTTTTCGATATCGATCTTCTGTGTTTTTTCTACGTTATACGGCAGGATGGAATTGGCAAAATCCTTAAACTTCTCTGCAAGATCACTTACATAAAAGCGATACGGGAATTCCTCCTGTGCTACCTCATTGCTGGCAAGATCCAGTCTGGAGAGTAACTTTTTAAGCTCCAGCGCCGTCTCATATGCAGGATTCACAAGGCAGACCTCCTCACCCATGATCTTGCGGATGGTAGATCTTAAAAGAGGATAGTGCGTACATCCGAGGATCAGTGTATCGATCTCCTGCTCCTGCAGCTCCTTCAGATATCTTCTGGCAACTTCCTCGGTGACCGGATCATGATACCAGCCCTCTTCTACCAGCGGAACAAACAGCGGGCACGCTTTTCCGATCACGGTGATCTCCGGATCCAGTTCCTTCAGATAAGAGGCATGGATACCGCTTCCTACCGTGCCCACCGTTCCGATAATGCCCACCCGTTTATTTCTGGTTTCCTGGGCAGCAACTTTGGCACCGGCCTCGATCACTCCAAGGATCGGGATATCCAGTTCATCCTTCACCGCATCCAGAGCAAATGCACTGGCTGTATTACAGGCCACCACAATGGCCTTCACCTTCTGTTCCTGCAGAAAATGAATGATCTGGCGGGAATAACGGATCACCGTTTCTCTGGATTTGCTTCCATAGGGAACTCTGGCTGTGTCTCCGAAATATACGATTTTTTCCGATGGGAGATTGCGCATGATCTCCCGGGCTACTGTCAGTCCTCCGATACCGGAATCAAACACACCCACCGGTGCGTTTCTGTCTATATTCATTGATCTTATCTCCTGAAATAATTAATCGAACGTGATTGGTCCGTTGAAATATTGTATCACCAATCCAGGGCTTGCGCAAGCCAGAAGGATATCTTCACCGGCTTATTTTCCCCGTTATCCTCTGCTTTTTCAAAGCAGAATTCCGGGTAGATCGTTCCCCACCAGGCATAAAACTGTGGCTGCCGATCACCTGCAGTTCTTCTCTCCCAGGTACTCCCTGCAAGGATCACTGCCGTGAGCAAAAGGAACCCTCCTGCTTTTTTTAATACATGCTTCTTCATTTTTATATGCTCCATGAGCAAGCCCTCCTGTCAAAAATCTTCTGATGATCTTATCCAGAGATATACTGTACGATTTATCGTACTGATCATCATCTGTATTATTAACAGTCCGGCTCCCATCTATTCATTACTGCCGTAATCCACTTCCAGAAGCTCACCTTCCACCCATATCTCCGGAAGCCAGGGCAGCGTTCCATCCTGACAGAACTGATGATATACCTCCCGCAGAGTCACACCCTTCTTCTGCTGCCCGGATGTGCGGTTCTCCTGAATTCCCTGAAGGTATTCCCCTATGGAGCTTTCCCGGGCTCCCTTCCAGTGAAAAACATCTCCCAGCATATCCGTCCGGAACACGTAGACATCCTCTCCGATATGCTCTTCCTGCTTCAGATATCCGATCAATGCTTCCCGGGATCCCTCTTCCAGGATCTGTTCATCCAGGATCAGCACTTCAAGATGACCCAGATCCAGAAATTTTTCCTGAGACCGGTTGTAAACTGCCTCGATCTCCTGAAAGTCCCGGCCGGAAAGAGTCAGCACAGAAATCGGATCTTCGTCCGGTTTTTCCTGTCCGGTAGCTGTACTCATATCCGGCATTGCATATTTCAGCACAAAGCCATTCTCTGAAACACCGGCCCCCAGTGCCAGCGGATAAGCTCTTTTTTCCGGTTCTACTGCCGCACAGCCTGATCCCGTCAAAGTGATGACCAGGACAAGTCCTGCCACAGTTACTTTTTTCTTCCGTCTTCCCCGGTTTTCCGTACTGAGAAAAAGCTGTATCACAAGCAGAAACGGCACAAAGATGTACCCCAGATACCAGCCATAATACTCCCGGATCCCCATCCCGTTTCTCTCATACAGGGAAAGCAGCCAGCCTGCTGCCGGGATCCAGTACCGACCGGTCCCGAATCCGGTTTTTTCCGCGATCTGATTTCCGTAATGAAACAAACTTCCCAGAGAAAACAAAAGTCCGAATACCAGAAACCCCATCCATATCACATCAAATCTCGCCAGTACGTTTCCCGGAAGATCTGCCCCCTCCAGAAGAGGCAGTACCGGACAGATCTCGTTTTTAAGGCGTGCACCTCCAAAGACTGCCGGAAGAAGGAGCTGCATTCCAAAAATGATCCCGCAAACTGTAAGAAAAGCCAGGATCACAGGTTTTCTGGCACTTCCCTGTTTTTTTGCATACTCCAGCCCGAAGGGAAGAAGTCCTGCTCCTGAAAAAGCACACAAAAGTGTATACAAATCATGGAGCCATCGCTCTCCTGTAAATCCTGTTTCCGGATCTTTCATCACTTCCATAAAGTACTCTGTTTTTCCCTGCCCTGCACATAAAAGCATCAGAAGAAGGATCCCTGCCAGAAAAATCCTTCCGGACACCTCAGCGATCCGCCCTCTTCTCTGCATTCCGCGATGCGTTCCCAGACTACAGGCTGCAACTGCAAGAAGAGACAGCCATTTTCCGGAAATCCCGCTGATCAGACTTTCCGGGATCACCTCCCCCAGAAGGCCCGAAAGAAATGCCGAACTTGCGATCACATATACCAAAAAGAACAGGCCAATAAATCGTACAGTAAAACTTCCTGTCCTTTTGGAAAGCTCTCCATATGCAGGTGTCAGACGTATCAGCCAGATCACATAAAAAGAGAGCACTACGGCCGCAGCAGCTGTCCCTGCCATGGCACTGATGCCCAACATCGCTCCATTCTTAAACAGGCACAGCAGAAACGGCGCCGGAAACACCAGTATGATCTGCCGAAAAAGCTGTCTGTGGGAAATCCTGTTATTCTCCGCAAATCTCATAACCTTTATCCTTTCCGGCTCCATGGCCTTGTCCGAAGCCTGCGTTTCTGGGCATTTCTGGCATACAGCGGCCGGAATTTCCGCTTCCGGAAGGGCTGTCGCAAAATCCTTCCACCGGTTTCCGTCTCACTGTTCTTCTCTACAAAAGGTACCAGATATGGGACACCGAAGCTTAAAAGTCCTGCCAGATGCGCCATGGTGAGATACAGTCCCAACACGATTCCGAATATACCTAGAAATCCTCCCAGAAACAGAAAAGCGTACTTCAGAAGCCGGAATGCAGAAGCAAATTCCTCATTAGGTATAGCCAGTGATCCCAGTGCTGTCAGTGCCACGATGATCACTACCACCGGGCTGACAAGATTGGCCTCCACCGCAGCCTGTCCGATGATCAGTCCTCCTACGATCCCAATGGCATTTCCAAGAGCTCCCGGGATCCGCACACCAGCCTCCCGTATCAACTCAAAAGACAGTTCCAGGAACACCAGCTCCACTACACTGGAAAATGGAACGCCATCTCTTGCCTGTGCAAAGGAAAGGATCAGATTCGCCGGAAGGATCTGTGTATGAAACCGGATCACAGCCAGATAAAGTCCGGGGAGCAGCGTTGCCACAGCCATGGCCAGATACCGGAGCACCCGCAGGAAAGATGCCATCTCAAAACGGTTGTACCAGTCTTCACTGCTTTCCATAAAACTGTTGAATGCTCCGGGAACCACCAGTGCCACCGGCGAATTGTCGCAGAGCAGAACTGCTTTTCCATTCAGCAGCTCCTGGGCAGCCCGGTCCGGCCGCTCCGTTGTCTGAAACTGAGGAAAGGGAGAATACCATGCTTCTTCTGTCAGCTGTTCCAGCATCCCGCTGTCCAGGATCCCGTCCACTGCAAAAGATTCCAGGCGCTCTTTCACAGCAGTCAGAAGCTCCTCATGGACCAGATCCTCCACATAAAGAAGCTGTACCACCGTATTGGAGCGTACACCGATGCTGCTCTGTTCCACCTTCAGCCTGGTATCCCGGATCCGCTTTCTCACAAGGGCCGTATTGGTTTTTACACTGTCACAGAACCCCTCCTTGGAGCCTCTGAGGACCTTTTCCGTTTTCACCTCTGATACAGCCAGCCCCGGATATCCTTTACTGGAAATTTTCATTGCTTTGTCGTATCCATCCAGAAAGAAAACTGCATTTCCCGAAAGAATGGCACCAAATACCTCCTCCATGGAAGACAGCTCCTTCACATCTGCAATTCCAAGACTGTTTCGGCGGATAAATTCCCGGATCTTTTCCTCCGGGATCTCCCAGAAATGATTGATCATTTTTCCGATAGCAGAATCATCCAGCATCATGTTTGAAACCGCAACCTCAATATAGACCATCAGACAGTCCGCCTTATGTCCCTCACCAAGGCGCATGGGCCTGATCAGGATATCATCGCAGTTTTCACACCGTTTCCGGATATACGATTCATTTTCATGAAGAGATATCGATATCTTCCTTGTTTCCATAAAGTCACCATCCTTTACAGCAAGTTCCCCCACTGCTTATTGCTTTTCGCAATTGAAACAGGGGACTTACTTGATTCGGTTAAAAAAAGAGATGCCCCAATGACATCTCTCTTAATATTCCCGCATATCCGGTTCTTATTCTTTTTTCTCGGCCTCTTTGGCCTCATTCTCCGCGCGGATAGTACGGATGATCGCTTTTCGTTGATTCTCCAGATGATGGAAAGAAATATCCTGCGCCTTTTGCACATCTCCTTCACGGATGGCTTTTACCAGTTCTTCATGCTCACTGACCAGAAGATTTCTTGTCTGCTCCTCCTTCAGATACTCTACACGATAGCGATACATCTGCTCACGGAGATTATTCAGGACCTGATTCAGACGCTTATTATCAGAAGCCTGATATATGATCTCGTGGAAAGCCACATCGGTTTCCGCCAGACGGACCAGATTTCCCTCTGCTTTTGTTTTTTCAAATTCCTTGGCTGCCACCCAGAGCCTTCCCAGCTCATCCTCTGTGATCAGCTTGCACGCTTTTTCTATGGCAACATTTTCGAGGGCGATACGCACCTCCAGAACATCGTTCAGATCCTTCTCTGTGATGCTGGCTACCTGTGCACCTCTGCGTGGGATCATCACTACAAGACCTTCCTGCTCCAGCTTGCGCATAGCCTCACGCACCGGTGTTCTGCTCACGCCAAGACGCTCTGCAAGGGCAATCTCCAGAAGTCTTTCGCCCGGCTTCAGCTCTCCCTTCAGGATTGCCTGCCGCAAGGTGTTAAAAACAACATCCCGAAGCGGCAGATATTCATTCATATCCACAGAAAAATCACTTGTCATTTGTAACTCCTCCATCTCTATTGTAAATATCCGTGGCAAATACAGTCTTTGCAAGCCCGCTCTTTCTGAGGCTTCTGGCTGCCGCGGCCATCTTATCCCTGTTATCAAAGATTCCAAACACAGTAGGACCGCTTCCGCTCATCACGGCTTTCAGCGCACCTTTTTCTTCCATAAGGTTCTTGATATTGCCGATCACAGGATACTGTCGGATAATCCCCGGTTCAAATACATTCTCCATTCTGGATGCCATGGCATACAGATCATTATTTCTGATAGCTCCGATGAGTCCATCGATGTCCGGATGTTTTCCGATCCCTTCCAGATTCAGATTCTCATAGGCTGTTTTTGTGGAAACATTGATTCCCGGTTTTCCTATCAGAACATAACATTTCGGAACTTCCGGAAGTCTGGTCAGCTTCTCTCCGATTCCCTCCGCAAGAGCTGTTCCCCGCATGATACAATACGGAACATCTGCTCCGACCTTTACTGCACGTTCCATCAGCTGTTCTTCGGTAAGCCCTAAATGGAACATCCGGTTCACACCCACAAATGCGGCCGCTGCATCGGAGCTGCCTCCTGCCATGCCTGCTGCCACCGGGATAAATTTACGAAGCTTGATGGAAAGTCCCTCTTCAACATCGAACTCCTCCATCAGCATCTGTGCTGCCTTATATACAAGATTTCTCTGGTCTGTAGGAATAAACGGAAGATTGGTCGTCAGTACGATCCCCGGCCGTCTGGTCTTTCTGATATCCAGGATATCATACATACGGATGGTCTGCATGATCATGCGTACCTCATGATAACCGTCCTCTCTCTTTCCCAGAACATCAAGTCCGAGATTGATCTTTGCCATTGCTTTTAAACGCATAAGCCCCTCCATTTGTACTTTGTATACAGTATTTATACATGTATTTTATATGATTTTTACATTCTTTTCAACAGCAAAATATTCCACTTTTTATTTGATCTGACCTTCCACTTTTTTCACAACAAGAAGCGGAGTTCCCGGAGAGGGTTCCTGATTTTCCTTGAGAGCATTGATCGTCCGGATCTCCTGGATAGATGTGTGATATTTCCTTGCGATATCCCACAATTCATCTCCCGGTTTTACCATATAAACCAGGATTCCCGGCATAGCCTGGAGTTTTTTCATATCCAGTGGTTTTTCCTCTATTTTCTCAATGATAAATACCGGTTCTCTGGCAACTGCCAGAAGCTCCAGTCCTACAGTTGCCCGGATCTCGATCTCATTTCCATCTGCCATGGCTGCGGAAAGCTGCTCCAGCTTTGCTTTTAACTGATAACAGCTGTCCTGTCGGATCCCTCTTGCTTCCACCATATGGGAAAACGGTATCATTGCCTCCATGGAATAAAACGGCATATCATCATTTCCAATAATGTACAGGATCTTCAGCATGACCACGCCATCTGCCTGCACACCGTTCTCTACGATCCTGGTCTTATCGATCTTCACTTTTCCCTGACTGTGACACAGCTGGAGGACTTTTCCCTGAGTCTCCTTTACCTGGATCCTGTCACTGATCCTGCATCTGGAAAAATTACGTACCAGAAGCCGTTCCAGTACCTCATTCTTTCCTTCCGGAACACATTCACGGATCGGTGTATACACATCGGTAATGAGATCATATTCCTCTTCCCTGAAAAATTTCATATCCAGCTCCAGCACAACATCCGAAACAAGGATCCGTTCTTCCCCATCGACATCCGGTTTGGCCTCCAGACTCTGATGCATCACCGAAGCTTCGATCAGCGGGATCAGTTCCTCCGTGCAGTCCGGACATTCCACTTCTCCGGAAAAAGGCAGCGAATATTCCAGCCACTGCACCGGGGCTTCTGTATCTTCAGCTCCGTACAGCACAAAAACGGACAGCTCTCCTCTTGCCTTTACCACATTTTCCTCCGGCTTCAGATCCAGCCCCCGTACATCCATAGTATACCAGATCAGGCTGGCGATATCCGGACGATTGGAGGCAATGGTATACTCATCCTTGATCCGGAGTGTATCTTTTTTATGTACGGTAAGTCCCAGAAAACGGACTGTTTTTTTTCTGACGGATACCTCTTCTGCATCCAGCACCACCGGCAGGCGGATCTGTTCTGTTTCATCCACAGTCGCACAAAAAGTTACCAAAGCTTTGATATTAAGCTTTCTGGAATGGATCAGGCGGATCGTAAGATCTTCAATTTCCCACTTCAGACACATTTTATCCCCGTTTATGATATCCTTCAGGTTCAAGGTTTCCTCAAATGGAAGTTTTGCAGTAAGACTGCTGACGATCCCTCTTTCTTCCCCCACATAAAGGATATCTACCTGCAGATTTCCCGTAAGAATACCTTTCCCGTCAGTAAGACGGACATCATCCATAATGATCCTGCCCTTATTCTGGATCAGTCTTCCTGCATCCGGTTTTGCATCCGGTACATTAAAATCCTCATCAAAAGTGATCTGACTTTTTGCCCTGCTTTTTTCCTTTAATATCTGCATGCTTTCTTTTTTTAATTCCACAGTCTATTCCCCTTTCTCCGACTCTTTTTTCACCGGACTGCTGCTTTCCCGGAACGTTACCGGCTTTTCCTGTTTCCGGGTTTTTATCACAATGCAGGGATAGGACGGAACTCCTGCCTCCTTAAGATCCTCCGGTCCAAGAAGTTTTGTAACAAAAAATATCCCATTCGAGGATTCTCCAAGCTCCTCTACCTGGATGCTGTATCCGCCACTCATCTGCCGCCCGTACCCTTTGGCCAGGTAAAGATCCTCTCCGTTTTCATAACTCAGCTGAAATTCCTTTTCCTTTTTTTCTTCCATAAGCCTGGAAAGCTCCTCCGGGATATCCCGGCGTTCCACAACGATGTAATCTACCGGTTTTCGTTCTTCTTCCTCCACCCGGACAAATCGACACCCGGAAAGCAGCAGTGCCAGCACGGCAGCTGTCAGCACGATCCGCAGAAATACTGCTTTTTTCATAATATAAGCCACCTGCATGATTCGTTACTGTTCACTCCGTTCTCAGTAACACGCTTTGCGGAAGATCACCAGTAAACAGTAACCATTATTCAGTATTTATTCTATGTGAGCAGGGAAAGATTTATTGCAACTATCGGATTTTCTTCGTATAATATAAAATACCATCTTGCTGCGGAACTCTCCGCAAGTATCTATAACAGAAAGGACAAAAGACATGATTCGATTCATACTTGTCTGTATCGTGGTGATCGCCTATCTGGTGCTGACCATTCCGGTTCTCCTTGTAGAATGGATCATCGGGAAATTTTCTCCCATGACTAAGGATATCAGCTCTCTGCGCATGGTACAGGCCATATTCAAATTCATCCTGTGGATCACAGGCGCCAAAGTCACCGTCATCGGCGAAGAAAACGTTCCAAAGGATCAGGCTGTTCTCTATGTAGCAAACCACCGGAGCTATTTCGACATCCTGCTCACCTACAGCCGCTGTCCGATCCGCACCGGCTATGTTGCCAAGAAGGAAATGGAGCATTATCCGCTGCTCTCCAACTGGATGCGCAATCTCTACTGTCTCTTTCTCGACAGAGAGGATATCAAGCAGGGTCTGAAAACGATCCTTCAGGCCGCAGACTATGTGAAATCCGGCATTTCCGTATGTATCTTCCCGGAAGGAACCAGAAATAAGAATGCTGATGAAACAGAAATGCTACCTTTCCATGACGGCAGCTTCAAGATCGCAGCCAGAGCCAAAAGCCCGATCATTCCTATTGCGATCAGCAACTCTGCCAATATCTGGGAGGCCAATTTCCCGAAGATGACACCTACACACGTAGTGATCGAATATGGCAAGCCTATCATTCCTTCAGAGCTTGACCGGGATACTCAGCGCCGCTTAGGTTCCTATACACAGGATATCATCAAAGAAATGCTGATCAAAAACAAAGAACTGGTGTAAACATCAAAAAAACCATATCTATGTCTGTTTTTCGACATAAGATATGGTTTTTTTATTACTGTGTACCTGCTCCCAGGATTTTTTCCGCATTTTCGATGCGTTCTTTCGTTGGCGGATTGATTCCCTTCAGCGGATAATCAATATGCAGATTTTCCCATTTAAAGGTTCCGAGTGTGTGATATGGAAGAACCTCCACTCTCTCAACTGTCTTCAGTGTTGCGATAAAGTCAGCCAGCCGGTGGAGATAGTCATCCCGGTCATTGCGTTCTGGAACCAGTACGTGACGGATCCACATGGATACGCCCATATCGGAAAGCTTCCGGGCCATGGCAAGGATATTTTTATTGGTACATCCTGTGAGGATCTTATGCTGTTCCTCATCAATGTGCTTGATATCCAGCATGACAAGATCTGTGTACTTCATCAGCTCTTCCCATTTTTCATACCACGGACCCTCTTCTGTGTAAGGGTTGCCGCTGGTATCAAGTGTTGTGTGGATCCCAAGTTTTTTTGCTTTTCTGAACAGCTCAGTGAGGAAATCGATCTGTAACAGTGGCTCGCCTCCACTCACAGTAATACCGCCCTTACTTCCCCAGTAAGAGCGGTATCGACAGGCTTTTTCAAGCAGCTCATCTGCTGTGTACTCCGTCCCTGTTTTCATTTGCCAGGTGTCCGGATTGTGGCAGAACTGACAGCGCATGGCGCAGCCGCTCAAAAAGATCACATACCGGACTCCTGGTCCGTCAACAGAGCCGAAGCTCTCCAGTGAGTGGACGTAGCCAGTGATTTTTTTCTGGTCGTCCATATTTTTTATTACATCCTTTCGTGGCAGGTTCTTGCGATAACGTCAAGCTGCTGCTCTCTTGTAAGGTCGATGAACTTAACAGCGTATCCGGAAACACGGATCGTGAAGTTTGCATACTCCTCTTTTTCCGGATGCTCCATAGCATCGATAAGTTTCTCTTTACCGAATACGTTTACATTGAGGTGATGTGCACCACGATCAAAGTATCCGTCAAGTACATTTACAAGATTCTCTGTACGCTCTTCCTCAGAATGGCCAAGTGCATCCGGGTTGATCGTCTGAGTATTGGAGATTCCGTCAAGGGCATCCTCATAGTCAAGCTTTGCAACAGAGTTCAGGGAAGCAAGAAGTCCGTTCTGCTCTGCGCCGTAAGACGGGTTTGCTCCCGGTGCCAGAGGCTCGCCGGCTTTTCTTCCGTCCGGAAGAGATCCTGTAGCTTTACCATAAACAACGTTGGATGTGATGGTAAGGATGGATGTGGTTGGCTTGGAATCACGATAGGTATGGATGTGTTTCAGCTTCTCAAGGAATGTGGAAAGCAGAGTTGTTGCGATCTCGTCTGCTCTGTCATCATCGTTACCATAACGTGGGAAGTCACCCTCAACCTGGAAGTCTGTTGTGATTCCGTCCTCGTCACGGATTGCTTTTACTTTTGCATATTTGATAGCGGAAAGGGAATCTACTACGTGTGAGAATCCGGCGATACCTGTTGCGAAGGAACGGTCAACCTTTGTATCGATAAGTGCCATCTCAGCTGCCTCATAGTAGTATTTATCATGCATGTAGTGGATCATGTTCAGTGTTCCAACATACAGATGTGCAAGCCAGTCCATCATCTGATCATATTTTGCGATTACTTCGTCATAGTCAAGGTACTCGGAAGTGATCGGCTGATACTGAGGTCCTACCTGCTGTTTTGTCTTCTCATCAACACCACCGTTGATCGCGTAAAGAAGGCATTTTGCAAGGTTTGCACGAGCACCGAAGAACTGCATCTCTTTACCTGTCTCTGTAGCAGATACACAGCAGCAGATGCTGTAGTCATCGCCCCATACCGGACGCATAACGTCATCGTTCTCATACTGGATGGAACTTGTTGTAACAGAGATGTCTGCTGCATATTTCTTGAAGTTCTCAGGCAGTCTTGAAGAGTAGAGAACTGTAAGGTTCGGCTCCGGAGCCGGTCCCATATCCTCAAGTGTATGAAGGAAACGATAGTCGTTCTTTGTTACCATGGAACGTCCGTCCTGTCCCATACCTGCTACTTCCAGAGTTGCCCATACCGGGTCACCGGAGAAGAGCTGGTTGTAAGACGGGATACGAGCGAATTTAACCATACGGAATTTCATTACGATATGGTCAACAAGCTCCTGTGCCTCTTTCTCTGTAAGAGTTCCGTTCTCAAGGTCTCTCTCAATATAGATATCAAGGAATGTGGAGATACGTCCAACACTCATTGCAGCTCCGTTCTGAGTTTTGATCGCTGCAAGATATCCAAAGTACAGCCACTGGAATGCTTCCTTTGCGTTCTTAGCCGGCTGGGAAATATCAAAGCCATAGATCTGAGCCATTTCTTTCATCTTCTTCAGAGCACGGATCTGATCTGCGATCTCCTCACGAAGCTGGAAGTCATAACGTCTCATACCCTGACGGTCGCATGCTGCGAAATCTCTCTCCTTGCATGCGATCAGATGATCGATTCCGTAAAGAGCTACTCGTCTGTAATCACCTACGATACGTCCACGTCCGTAAGTATCCGGAAGTCCTGTAAGGATCTTGTTGTGACGTGCTCTCTTCATCTCCGGTGTGTAGATATCGAATACACCCTGGTTGTGTGTTTTGAACTCATAGTTGTTGAAAACATCTTTGATCTTGTCGCTTACATGGTATCCGTAAGTCTCACATGCCTGCTCTGCCATTTTGATTCCGCCGTATGGCATGAAAGCACGTTTCAGAGGTTTGTCTGTCTGAAGACCTACAACCTGCTCCAGGTCTTTGAGTTCCTCATCGATATATCCAGGACCGTATGCTGTAATTCCTGTTACTACCTCTGTCTCCATATCAAGAACGCCGCCTTTAGCACGCTCTTCTTTCTGAAGCTCCTGAAGCTTGCCCCAGAGTTTATCTGTTGCCTCTGTTGGTGCTTCCAGGAAGGAAGCATCTCCATCATATGGTGTATAGTTCATACTGATGAAATTACGAACATCGATCTTCTCTTTCCAACGATCACCCTTAAAACCATTCCACTGTTCAAAATCAACTTTTGCCAATTTGTTACACATCCTTTCCTGTTGTCTCAATATTTCGTTCACTGCCCGCGCAGTTAGTAATATATAACATTTCTCATGACGACCATAAGATAACAGATTCCGAATTTAAAGTCAACAGCTTGGAAGTATGTTCTTTATAATATACATGTAATTGTATTATTGATAAAAATAATGAGAAAATTGTACCAGATATTGTACAATGTCGGGCGTCTGACGGACGCTCCTGGCGGAGGGCGTTTCCTTTCCAGGGGGGACACTTTGGCGTGGGCAGGTTTCCCTTTCTGGGGGACACTTTGGCGTGGGCAAGTTTGCGAGGGGGAAAGGCGCTCGGAGTTACGAAGCCCGCTTTTCCCCCTCGCGCTCCCCCTTTCCGGGCACGTCGCTGTTCTGCGCTGTGGTATGGGGTAGTGTATTGGCAAATGCCTGTATGCTGCTGTATTGGTGGCGTCAGGCTGAGCCGATTTTTTTTCCGCCGGACGGAAGGCGGTCTGCGCAGCAGACCTGTTCCTGGTGGTTGTTGTATTGCTGGCGCTAATCTGCTCCTGCCTGTTGTATTGCTGGTGCTGACCTGCTCCTGCCTGTCGCTGTATTGCTGGTGCTGACCTGCTCCTGCCTGTCGCTGTATTGCCGGCGCTCACTTGCTCCCGTCTGTTGTCGCATCACTGGCATAGACCTACTTCTGTCTGTCGCTGTATTGCCGGCGCTGACCTGCTCCTGCCTGTTGTCGCATCACTGGCATAGACCTACTTCTGTCTGTTGTTGTATTGCCGACGCTCACCTGCTTCCGTCTATTGTCGCATCACTGGCATAAACCCGCTCCCATTAACAACAGGGAACAGGCCCGCTGCGCGGGCCGCTTTCCCGTCCGGCGAAACAAAAATCGGCTCAGCCTGACACTGCCAATACAGCAGCATACAGGACTAAGCCGATAAATTAACACACTCCAAGGCGTAGCACAGCTGCGTGCCCGGAGGGGTGGGGTGTGGGGAGGGGAAACGGGCTTCGCAACTCCGAGTGCCTCCCCTCCCCACGAATTTCCCCGCTTTTTCAAAGCAGAACTTTTCCACGAAAAACCCTACAACACTTTGGAAAGAAACTCCTTCGTCCTTTCCTCTCGAGGATCCCCAAACAGTTCTTTCGGATTTCTATCCTCAAGAATCACCCCATCATCCATAAAGAGCACTCTGTCGCTGACCTCCCTTGCAAATCCCATCTCATGGGTAACCACCAGCATGGTCATGCCTTCTTTTGCAAGCTCCTTCATAACCTCAAGAACCTCTCCGACCATCTCCGGATCAAGAGCTGATGTCGGCTCGTCGAACAGAAGCACCTGGGGATTCATTGCAAGGGCTCTGGCAATGGCAACCCTCTGCTTCTGTCCGCCTGAAAGCTTTCCTGGATAGACATCGGCTTTTTCTTCAAGGCCGACTCTTCTCAAAAGAGCCCTCGCCTTCTGATCAGCTTCCGCTACATTCCATTTGCCAAGGCGCACCGGCGCAAGGGTGATATTTTTCAATACTGTCATATTTGGAAACAGATTAAAATGCTGAAAAACCATTCCCACATTTTCCCTGAATTTATCTACATCCAGCTTCGGATCCAGAAGCTGCTGTCCGTTTACGGTGATCTCGCCTTCCTCCGGTTTTTCCAGAAGGTTCAGACATCGCAGAAATGTAGATTTTCCGGAGCCGGACGGACCGATGATGCAGATACACTCACCCTTGTTTACGTGAGTTGTGATTCCCTTTAATACGTGTACATCCCCGAAGGACTTTTTCAGATTTTTAACATCAATCACTTTCTCTCAGTCTCCTTTCAAATCTCTTCAGCAGAAGGCTCAGGCACTTCACGATCAGATAGTACATGATACCTGCAACGATCAGCGGTATGAACATCTGATAAGTACGGGAAGAAACATAGCTTGCCGCTTTTGTCAGATCCATGATACCTACATAACCTAAAATAGATGTTTCTTTGATCAGCTGGATAAACTCATTACCCATTGCCGGAAGGATGGTTTTTACAGCCTGCGGAATGATAATGAAACGCATGGTATCTTTATACCCAAGGCCCAGAGAACGACCAGCCTCGCTCTGGCCCTTGTCTACAGATAAAATACCTCCGCGGATAACCTCGGAAACATATGCACCGCTGTTGATACCGAAGCTGACCACTGCTGCCACATATCCCAGCCTGCTGTGGAACACTGCAAAATAGATGATCATCAGCTGAAGGACTGACGGTGTTCCACGGATCACATCAACATAAATATCCGCGATCGTGGAAAGAATGGTTCTTCTGCCTTTTTTCGCAGCTCCAAGACGTACCAGAGCCACTACAAGACCGATCAGGATACCTACGATCACTGATAAAAGGGAAACGATCAGCGTAATCCCAAGACCGTTAATATAAAACTTCCAACGATTATCCTGAAGGAAAATAAAGCTTAAAAGTCCCAGAAAACCATCGGTTGCTGCTACATCTGTCACATCTTCGCTGTTTTCAAGTGTATCCACAAAATACTTCTGATAAAGATCATCATATTCCCCGGATTTTTTTACTTTTGCAAGCCCGTCATTGATGATCTGGACAAGCTCTGTGTTTCCTTTTTCAATACAGAAAACCGTATCCTCTGCTGTACTTGGCACGGACTCATACTGCAGGTCTGAGTTCTGTTTGCAGTAAATCTCAGCCATGATATTGTCGATCAGAACTGCATCTGCTCCACCGTTTTTCAGCTCCATGACTGCACTGGAAGCGTTTTTAAATCTTTTTACTTTGGCATCCTTAACTTCACCGTAATCGGTAGTCTCGCCGGATGCGATCATATCACTCTGTGCACCCTCCAGAACTGCAACGGTTTTTCCGGACATCTCCTCAAAATCCTTGATCGGATTATCCTTACGGCTGATGATGCACTGTGTACCGGTGTAATAAACATCGGAAAAATCAACGCTTTTTTTACGGTCCTCCGTAGGTCCGATCCCGGCTGCGATCACCTGTACATCACCAGCCTCCATGGAACCCATCAGGGAATCAAAGGGCATATCCTTCCATACCAGCTTTACGTTTTCTTCCTTGGCGATCGCCTCCAGAAGATCGTAATCAAAACCTGTAATATTTCCATTATCATCCAGGTATTCAAATGGTGAATACTCTGCGTTCGTTCCTATGATGATGGTCTGCTGTTCTGCCGCTTTTACTGCCACTGCACTGCTGAAATATATCGGCAGAGCCATGATCATACACAGTACAAAACAGATAAGAGCTCTGCTTTTTCCATTGCGTCCCATTATTTTCCCCTCCTGCTATTCATATTTTTTTCCGTAGCCAAAAGCACCTTCCATGCCACAAATGCCCGCTGCAAAAGCAGCTGCCTCTTCAAGACTTTCACAGATCGCGGTTTCCTCCGCCATGCCGTTTTTCATTCTTCCGATATACCCGGTAAGGAAAGATGCGATCAGTGAATCCCCGGCGCCAAGAGTATCTTTTACTTCCGTAAGCGGCGCTGCCGGCTGTCGGTAAAAATTCCTTCCGTCATAAAGAATGCAGCCCCTGGCTCCTCTGGAGGCCATGGCAAGCTTCGGCCCCATGGAGATGATCTTTTTCAGATGCTCTTCTGCCTCCTGGTCGGTTCCGTCAAAGGAGCAAAATGCGTAAGTAACCTCCGGTGCTGTTTTTTCATAATATTCCTCTGTGGAATCATCAGAAAAGTCAAAAGAAACCGGAATTCCCGCCTCTTTGATCTTATGCAGCTCTTCCTCCGTAAAAGAGTAATTTCCGCTATGTACCACGTCAAAGCCTTTCATATATTCCAGATCAAAACGATCAAGGATATACGGTGTTTTTCCACGGATACCACCATCATTAAAATCCAGGAACTCACGGTCTCCGTCTTTTAATGTGATCCTGGAATAACCGTTCTCGCCGTGCAGCTGTCTGCACTTTACGGTTTCCACGCCGATTTTTTCCAGTGTATCCATGATCAGCTCTGCTCTGTCGTCATCTCCGAAATATCCCATATACGCTGTTTTTTCACATCCGGCCATCTTTCCGTAAACACTGACGTTTACGCAGTTTCCGCCTGGATACATGGTTTTCAGATGATCATAGATATCCACTACATTGTCTCCGAAGCCAAGAAGCCTTGTACTGTATTTACTCATATTTTCCCTTTCTCTGTGCACAGGCACAGTAGCACCTTTAGTACTCTACAACGCCCATATATCTTCTCATATCCAGCGGATGACGGCGTTTATCCTGAAGAGCGGTACGGTAAACGGTCGTCATGGTGTAGAACAGCATCGGAGTAAAATATTCCACACAGCTGTCATCAATTGCTTCCATACCAAGCTTATCCGCATCGATCACTTCGTATTTCTTTCCGTATTTTTCAAGGAAAGTCAGCACACGCTCATCCATCATACGGTTTCTGCCCCGGCTCATCATAAGGATATAAAGATGATCCTCATCCGTTACCTCAAACGGTCCATGGAAATATTCCGCACTGTTCAGATAACCGCAGTCCATCCACTGCATTTCCTGAAGTGAGCAGATTGCAAAGCCATATGCCTGAGAATAGGAAGCTCCCGATGCCATGATATAAAGGTTCGGTTCCTCTGAATATTTTTCTGCAAAAAGCCATGCTGCATTCTGCTGATCCTTCACTGCAGTTGCAATAACATCATCGATCTTTTCAAAGCCTTCCACGATCTTATCGTAAAGCTTATATCCCGGCTCCTGTACCTTCATCAGCTCATTAAGAATACGAAGTACGATTCCCTGAGGCTTCTCTGCTTCCTTTACCCCCGGTGCCCAGTCATATACAACGGAGATCCATTTATCGGTATCACATGGGGAACCTGGCGCATGTGTCATTGTAACAACAGCCGCACCTGCATCCATTCCTGTTTTTGCTGCCTCCAGACACTCCTTTGTCTTGCCACTGTGGGAGCAGATGATCAGAAGACTGTCTTTTCCCAGCTTCTTCGGCGGTGTCAGTGCAAACTCTCTTGCAGGGATCCACTGTGCATCCATCACTGCGGATTCTGCACGGACAAAATAATATCCCGGATACAGATCCACAAGAGATCCTCCGCATGCAAGAAAATACACATTTTTGATTGTTCCATGCTCTTTGTTGATCTTATTTACGATTTTTACTGCGTCCATTTTCATCCTCCGGTTTTCGTGGAAATTCGTCTGGTAATCCTCTGAATCCATTGAAAATACAGGTTTTTTCGGATTTTCAGATAAATTTCTTCTTCTTGTACTTTTGCATTTTACCTTTTTGAAGAATATAACATATTATAACGTTATAGTAAAGAGTATATTCATGATTTATGATTAATTATTCATCCAATATACCTTCTGACGCACTGCAGAGGTTTGTCCCTTACTGGACAAATACATCCGCACTATAGTAAAATATCTTTTATGAACAACCTCAGAAAGGATATTTTCATGTTAAATAAAAATTCAATCCAGCCGCTTTACAAGCAGCTTATGGATATCATCACCCAGCAGATCAAAAACGGTACTTATAAGCCCGGAGAAAAAATCCCCACTGAGCCGGAGCTTGCCGATCTTTACCATGTCAGCCGGATCACTGTCCGACGTACCGTGGAGGAGCTTTGCACACAGGGCTATCTTATCAAGCATCAGGGAAAAGGAACCTTTGTAAAATCCCCCATGATCTTCCGGAAATTTGAATCCCAAAAAAATATGAGCTTTTCCGAATCCTGCCGTCAGAATGACCGGATTCCGGAATCTCACGTACTGTCCTTCTGCAAAAAACCTGCGAACAGCGTAACCTCTGATTTTCTGCAGCTTACTTCGGATGAGGAAGTTTTTTTTCTGGAACGTCTTCTTCTGGCTGACAGTATTCCGGTTATTGATGTTCACACCTGGCTCCCCACACGGCTTTTCCCGGATTTTGATCCGAACGCTGTAGAAAACGGTTCTTTTTTTGAATATATCAAAAACACCTACCGCTGTACGATCGCAGAATCCAGCCGCAGCACCATTTCTGTTACTGCAGCCTCCCCGGATATGGCAAAAACTTTGCGTCTGTCTTCCGGTGATCCCGTGCTGATCCTGGATTCCTATATGGAAGCTCCTGATGGAAATCCGCTTTACATCAGCCGTGAATACATTGCAGGTTCCCGCTATACGATTTCATTTTGAAGAATCAAAAAAACGGCACAGAAGTGTTATGCTGCCAATACAGCAGCATACACCTCTGTGCCAGTGTTTATTTATCCAAAAATATTACTGTTCACTCCGTTCTCTGCAACACGCTTCGCGATACACAAAATTTATCCTTTATCTTTTCAAGACTCCGATCCATCACTGCCTGTCATCTGTGCCTCAATGGCCTTTCCAAGGCGGTTATAGATCGTCACCGCATCCTCCACATGGAGTGGGCTTCCGGTATTTCCCGATGCGCCTGCCGTTACCAGTATGTATTCCCTGTCGTAGACCTCTGCAAAGCTTGCAAGACACAGACCCGCCTCACTGGTATATCCTGTCTTGCCGCCCAGGATCTTGCCGCCGGTAACGGAAGGGTCAGAAAGATTTTTGAACATGGTACTGTAATATGTGATCCCGCTGGGATGGATATTTGTCACTCCTGTGGAATGCCGCGGGCTCTCAATGATCTCTCTGAACGTATCGTTCCGAAGCGCATACCTGAGCAGCACCGCAATATCTCTCACTGTACTGTAATGATCCGGATCATGAAGCCCTGTCGTATCACAGAAATGTGTACCATTCATTCCAATCCTCTGTGCCTTCTTATTCATCAGCTCCACAAATCCATCCCTGGAACCGCCTACGGTATCCGCCAGTGCGATACAACACTCCGCACCGGATGGCAGCATGGCACCATAAAGAAGGTCGATGGCCCGCACGGTCTCACCGGGCTGAAAGCCTGCCTGGGTGGCATCCTGCTCATAAAGCCCCTGGAACATTTCCTGGGTCAGAGTGATCTCCTGATCCAGATCATCCAGGTTCTCAATAGCCACGATCACCGTCATGATCTTCGTCATGGAAGCCGGATAGATCTTCTCATCGCCCTTCATATTTCCGATGATCTTTCCGCCTTTTACCTGCATCAGCACTGCATAGGGACTGTTGATACCGCTCATCTCAAGCTTACGGACAACCGGTCTCTGCAGAGACTCCATCCAGTCACCTACCCCTTTATTCCAGCCGATGATCACTACAAGTGTCAGGATCACGATAGCCTCTACCACCAGGCAGAGTATCATTTTTATTTTGTTTACCTGTTTTTTTATTTTCTTCGCTTTACGCTTTTTTGATCTCAATTTATACTCCCTGTTCCGACAAATTCATCTGTAAGTTTTACTTACAGAAACGTTTTCCCCATCTTTTTTATATTAACATGATTATTATTGTCTTCTGTAAAATCTATATGAAAAAGCTCTGATGAGCTTTCGGTCTGTTACAACTCTGTTTGTGCCTTATTGTAGGATTTTTGCCCCAAAAAATCAAGGTGTATAAATGTATAAAAAAATACCCCATACAAAGTTTCCTCTGTACAGGGTATTTAAAATTTATTACTGAGCTAATTTAATCGGGTTAAGCTTAACACCAGGTCCCATTGTCGGAGCGATTGTAACGCTCTTCAGATACTGACCTTTCAGTGTGCTAGGTCTAGCCTTTGTGATAGCTCCCATAAGCGTCTGGAAGTTGTCGCTTAACTGCTCCTCGGTAAAGGAAGCCTTTCCGATCGGAACATGGATGATGTTGGATTTGTCAAGACGATACTCGATCTTACCTGCTTTAATGTCGTTAACAGCTTTTGTTACGTCCATTGTTACAGTACCAGCTTTCGGGTTTGGCATTAAACCTTTCGGTCCAAGTACACGACCAAGACGACCTACAACGCCCATCATATCCGGTGTTGCAACTACAACGTCAAAGTCAAGCCATCCCTCGTTCTGGATCTTCGGAATGAGGTCCTCAGCTCCTACGAAGTCTGCTCCTGCTGCCTTTGCCTCTTCTGCCTTAGCATCTTTAGCAAATACAAGTACACGAACTTTTTTACCTGTTCCGTGTGGCAGAACAACTGCTCCACGGATCTGCTGATCTGCGTGACGTCCATCGCAGCCTGTACGGATGTGAACTTCGATGGTCTCGTCGAACTTAGCTACAGCTGCTTTTTTAACAAGGCTGATAGCCTCTGGTGCATCATATAATGTTGCGCGGTCTACTGCTTTCGCAGCTTCCACATATTTCTTTCCTCGTTTCATTTCTATAACCTCCTGTGGTATTTGCGGGGAAAAGCCCTCCCACTTGAAAATTTCACTTTTTCTACGGGAACCCCGAACTTAAGCTTCGGTATTTATTAGTCTACGACTTCGATTCCCATACTTCTTGCTGTACCGGCGATCATGCTCATAGCAGCCTCGATGGATGCTGCATTGAGGTCTTTCATCTTCAGCTCAGCGATCTCCTGAACCTGTGCCTTAGTAACTTTAGCTACTTTGGTCTTGTTCGGTGTACCGGAACCAGATTTGATGTTTGCAGCTTTCTTAAGAAGAACTGCTGCCGGCGGAGTCTTGGTTATGAAGCTGAAACTTCTGTCAGCGTAAACAGTGATGACAACCGGGATGATAAGATCTCCCTGATCAGCTGTTCTTGCGTTGAACTCCTTAGTAAACTGTACGATGTTTACACCATGCTGTCCAAGAGCCGGACCTACAGGTGGTGCTGGAGTTGCTTTACCAGCCGGAATCTGTAATTTGATATATCCTGTTACTTTCTTTGCCATTTTCGGCACCTCCTATGTGGTATTGGCGGGGGTGTGTCCCTCCCACTTGCTGTTACCTTGTTTTTGAATTACTCAGCTTTTTTGATTTCTGTGAAACTTATTTCTACCGGTGTTTCACGACCGAAAAGCTCAACATTGATCGTTACCGTCTGTTTCTGCATGTTGATACCTGTGATCACACCTGCGGTATCTTTCCATGCACCACCGGTAACGACTACCATGTCGCCCTCTGCGAAGTCCACTTCGATATCCGGTTTCTGGATACCAAGCGGCATCATTTCCTCTTCTGTAAGAGGCACAGGCTTTGATCCCGGTCCTACGAATCCTGTAACACCGCGGGTATTACGGACAACGTACCAGGTATCGTCATTCATCACCATATTGAGAAGCACATAGCCTGGAAACATCTTTTTCTGAACCTGTCTTGAGGTTCCGTTCTTCATCTCCACTACATCCTGCAGCGGAACACGTACCTCCAGGATCTGGTCTTCCAGGTGTCTGTTCTCGATCGTCTTTTCAATGTTGGCTTTTACCTTGTTCTCATACCCGGAATAGGTATGGACAACGTACCATTTTGCTGCTTCTGACATATAATCACCTTGTCCTTACTTCATTAAGAAATTAATGCATTCCAGAATTCCGGAATCCATTACACTGATAACCACTGCCAGGATGATCGTGATGATCACGACCACAACAGTCTGCTTTGCCAGTGTGGGACGGTCTGTCCAGACAATCTTCTCAAATTCTGACTGAAGTCCCTGAAACCAACTTTTCTTCTGCGGCTTATCCTCAGATTTCTGTTTTTCCATAGCATAACCTCACAAATCTCTGTGATTACTTTGTTTCCTTGTGCAGAGTGTGTGTATGACAGAACTTACAATATTTCTTGGTCTCCATTCTCTCAGGATGGTTCTTTTTCTCCTTCGTCATATTGTAGTTACGCTGCTTGCACTCGGTGCATGCTAATGTAATCTTAACGCGCACAACTTCCACCTCCAGTGTTTTCATTTGCATGGTCTTCTATGCCGCCCGGAACGTATATCCGTCGTCATTTTCGGGCATAAAAAAAAGACCTAACTTCCATGTCGCTCGTCAATTTTATCACAGAGCAGGTGTACAAGTCAAGCCTTTTTCGCTTAAATATAAAGAATTTCACAGGTTCCGTACGGACGTCTCAAGTGCGCAAACCCGATTCTGCTTCGCTGCATTTCGTTTTCGGGACGTCGCCCCTGTACAGAAAGTCATAAGAAGCCCCTTATGTGCAGGCACAACATGTCTTCTTCTGTCTTCCTGCACACTTTCAACTTCTATTAAAAGTAGTCATAACCACCGTGGATATCCACCACACTGCCGTTCATATATCCGTTAGACAGCACTGCATAAGCCATATCCGCCACTTCCTCCACAGTTCCAAACCTGTGGAGTGCGATCTTCCGGTTGATACGGTCATAGCTCTCCTGGGTGCGGGCGCTGTGCCACGGAGTTTCGATGAAGCCAGGTGCAATAGCGTTGACTGTGATGCCCTTTGGCTCAAATTCCTTTACCAGGGATCTTGTCAGGAAATGGATGGCTGCCTTGGTGACTCCATATACAAGGGAGGAAGAATACGCCTGCTGTCCTGCATAGGAACCGGTAAAGAGCACACTGCCGCCCTCTACCATCATGGATCTCAGCTCTTTTACCATAAATACAGGTACGGAAAGATTGGTGTTTACGATCCGTGTCCACTCCTCAAAGCTGTAGTCTTCATATTTTGCGTAGGTACTGATGCCGGCATTGCTTACAAGCCAGTCAATATGGTCTGTCTGCTTTTTCAGCTCCTCCACAAAAACCATCATCTCTTCATAGGAAGACATATCTGCCTTTATCAAAGTCACCTGAGATCTTTTTTCCTCAGGAAGGCTCTCCTGAAACGACAGTGCCTTCTTCTCATCATGTCCATATGTTACGAAGATCCTGTCAGTTTTTGCCGACTCTGCCAGGATCTTTTCGGCGATTCCTCTTCCGATTCCGGAGGTACCGCCTGTGATCACAGTTATTTTTCCCATTTTACAGCTCCATCAGTTCATCAAATATCGGTTTCGGTATATAAGGCTGCTGATTGTGGATCGGCTCACCCAGACAGGTCTTCGGGTATGCGTAGGTTCCATGCTCCAGCATGATCTCCAAAAGCTCCGGTCCGTTCTGCTCCAGGAATCCACCGGCATATTTTTCCACGTCTTCTCCCTGGATGCGCTTTGCAGGAATTCCGTAAGCCTGCGCCACATCTGTAAAATCGCAGGACGAGAATCCGCTGCCATCGGAGGTATCCGCATATACACAGTCAAAATAATCTCTCTGAAGATGACGGATCATTCCCAGCGCCTCATTATTCATTACGATCATCTTCACCGGGATATTCTCACGCTTCACCCACTGCAGCTCCTGGATATTCATCTGGAAGGCTCCGTCTCCGCAGATACATGCCACCGGCTTGCCGGTAGCATAATAAGCTCCGATAGCCGCCGGAAGTGCATATCCCATAGCACCATGTCCGCCGGAAAAAAGTGTCTTCTGCCCCTGCTGATTGTGGAAGGACTGATAGCTCCATACCATATGCTGTCCCACATCCACAGCAACCGCTCCGGTATCAGAAAGCTGATCACTCAAATATGCGATCATGCGGTTCGGATAACGCTGCGGTGTCTCATCGTCCACTTTCCAGAGTTCCTTACGGATCTTCTGGCAGACAGCAAGCCATTCCTCATAGGAACCGATCTGTGCCTGCTGCTCTGTCAGCTTACGCACCACAGTCTCTGCGCTGACGCAAAAGCATTTCTCACCTTCTCTTCCCTCATGGATCTCTCTTTGAAGATTATAAGGATCAATATCCACACGGATGATTTCGGCATTCTTCGCAAACTCATGAACCTTAGTACCAATCTGACGGGTACACAGGGAAATTCCAAAGCAGAGCAGAAGGTCGCTTTTTGCATTGGCGATCATATTTGCATACCGGTGTCCGTAGGCACCTCCGATGCACCCGAAGTTCAGAGGATCATCAAAGCTCAGTGCGGACCGGGCAAGTACACTTGTGATCACCGGAATGTGATGGGCACGCGCCAGATCTGTGAGCATTTTTTCTGCTTCTCCGGAAGCTCCGTGACCGATCATAAATACCGGCCGTTTTGCAGTCCTGATCTTATTCAGAATATATTCTGCCGCCTCTGCTCCATCAGAAGAATCCACCTTTGCAACTGCATCCCTGTAAAAGGCTGCCCCGTTTTCCGGATCATTTTTTCCATATACAGCTGTCTCGATCTCTTCCTCGGAAAATTCCATATCATAAACCGGATCTTCCACCTCGCCTCTCTGCACGTTCATGGGAAGATCGATAAGAACCGGTCCCTTTCGATCTGTATTGGCGATCTGCCATGCAAGATTCAGTTCACGAACGATATTTTTCGGATCACGGACCTGCACCGCGTACTTGGTTACCGGCTTTGCCATGGAAACCATATCGATCTCCTGAAAGCCCTGCTGACGAAGGCCTGTAATACCGGAATATTCATAGGTATTCAGCTGTCCGGTGATAAAGATCACCGGAAGAGAATCGAAATACGCATCTGCCACACCGGAAAGCAGATTGGCAGCTCCCGGACCACTGGTGGCATAGGCACAGCCGCAGGCATTCTTTGCCTGAGCATAACCACAGGCGGCAAAAGCAGCTCCCTGCTCATGATAGCTGGAATGACTTCTTGCATGGGGATTCTTTTCAATGGAATCTACCAGATGTGCGATCATGGTTCCCTGGTATCCAAAAAAATCATGGATCCCTTTTTTCTGCAAAAATTCCACAACATAATCTGTAAGCTTGACCTTAGACATATTTTTTTACCTTCTCCATATACGAGATCCTTCCTGTTTTTTCCAGATACTTAAGATACAGGTCAAAAACCTCCGGATCTGTTTCAAATGCTTCTTCATATTTCAGACAGCGATCATTCATCCTGGTATATCCTGCAAATGCTTTTTCCAGTTCCACATAATCTTCATTTTTGAAGAGATTCCGGATATAGCTGAGCTTTTTGCGATAAGCCAGTGCACAGGTATATTTTTCCCCGCAGAATTTTGCATAATCCCAGCACTGTGCAAGATATTCCCGGTAATTCATTCCAAACTGCCTGCGCTTTTCCCTTTTCTTCCTGACAGAAGCAAATTTCTTCAGTTCCTTTGACTGCTGCAGAAATTCCTCGCATGGGATCAGTGTGCTGCACACCACCAGCGAGCCGGGAACATAGTTTTCCATTGACTTATTTCGATAATTTTTGCCGTAGGCCCGGGTGAGATAGCTGTCTGTGTTTCCCGGGACCATAAAGGATTCTCCTCCAAGCATTGCCTCCCCGGGATTTTCAAAAATATGCGCAGGAAAATAAAGATTCTGGTCAAAATATCGGAGTACATATGTTTTTGCGCCATCCTGCGGCTGCCGGAGCAGATCCCGGAATATGCTCTTTGCCAGCCAGCCTCGTCCGCAAAGGGAAAGGACTCGCACCATCCAGATACATCCCAGCTCACGCCGGTTTCGCCACTTGCCTTTTTTTCCGTAGATCCTCTTCCATCCCTCTTCGCGCATACGGTTCCAAAGATATTTTCCCTTTGGACCATATTCACACTGCAGCGGAAGGATATTGATCCCCAGTCCCGGATGTTTGTATTTTCCATACTCGTCCAGCTTATAAAACAATGTATCTTTATCTGTATAACGCAGAAAAAATCCGGGGAAACGGCTGTTATTCTCCATAGATTCCAGAGCTCTGCGCAGCTCCGGTTCTTCGTCAAAGATGTTTTTAAACCGGGCCATATCACCGGTCTTCATATAAATATCATTGCTTGCCGGATTCATGGGAAAAGGGCGCTCCGTTACCGCACAGAGGGTAAGATACGGAGAAAGATAATATGTGATCTTATTTTTTCTGCATATGGTATCTATTTCTTTTAGAAGTTCCAGTACTTTCTGCTGTTCTCTGTTCAATACACTCTGCCTCGTTTCTGTTGATCTGTCATTACAGGATCCGCTTCAGAAGCTCCTGAAGCTCCTCCTGACTTTTATACTTATCCAGCCAGCTGTTCAGAAATTCTGTCACGTCTGCCTTCTTTGCGAAAAATCCGGTACGCCGGCTTCCATCGTAAAGATCCTCCAGGAAGATCCTGGAAAGCTCATTTTTTATATAGGGATGCGGCTCATGATCCAATGCCAGGAAATAATTTTCGAAGGCTTCCCGGGTACGCCCCTGTTTCTTCCGGATATCTCCCAGAAGCTTGTATACCTCTCCCTGCCATTCCTTATGGACCAGAAAGCTGCGGATCTCCTCTGCCAGATATTCCATCTCGCCCTCTTCCTCACTGCACAGGATCCTGGTACGGCCCTCTGCCAGTGCTTTGGGATAGCCGAATCTCTGCCATGCACAGGTAAGTGCCTCTTTGTACACTGGCTCCTCAAGGGTTCCCTCCCTTGGAGAATTACCGGTGATCCCCAGTTCTTTGCAAAGCTCTCTCACCAGCTCTTCCAGCTCCCCTTTTGTACGGACGGAATATACCTTCGCAAGATAAAGAGCGCCTCTGATCTCCTCTTCCTCCGGCATCAGTCTGCTCCAAAATTCCATCAGAGAGAGTGCTTCTGATCTTCTCTGGCTTACAAGCAGATCCCGACAGTCTCGGATCGCCTGGGACTTCTGTTTTTTCAGGAATTTATCCAGTTCCAGCTGCACAATGCCGTTATTGGTGCATTCTCTGGCTTTCAGATACTCTGCCATTGCTTCGTTCCGGAGGCCCTTTTTCCAGAGAAGATCCCCCTTATATTTCATAAAATATCCATCCTGGGGAAATACTCTCAGGCAGTAAGACAGAAATTTCTCCGCTTCCGAAGCATTCTGCGGTCCTTCCAGGCGCTCCATCACAAACCGGCATTTAAATTTCAGGAATCCCGGAGCATCCGGATATTTTCTGAGAAGATCATCCACGATCGCCTCTGCTTCCTGCATTTCTTTAAATTCATAGTGGCTGGCTGCTTTTCGGAAACGGCGGATATCCTCCACTGTCTGCTCCATTTCCGGAGTAAGATGATCCATTTTCTTGCGTACCTCGTACATACGGTATGCCTTGGAAACACGCTCCTGATAGATCAGTGTCAGCATGGCCGCCTGAAAAGCCTCATCCTCCAGCGAGATCAGGATCGGATGATAGAACGGACGGATCCCGTTAAAATCCTCACGCCCGATAAACTCCATGCTGAGCTGTACACGGTAATACTCCTCAAAGATCTCACCAAGCACATCATATCTTCTCTCTTTCAGCAGGGTCTCCGCTGTTTTTTCGGATCTCATCAGTCGGGCAGACACATCCCGGGCTACAACACCGGCTTTGATCCTTCTTCGTCTGTCATCCTGTTTATGGTCTCCCTTTGCCATAAGAAGGCAGTAGAATTTGCGGAAAAGCATCTGTCTGCGGATACGTTTTTTGTCGATCCTTGGCATATATTCATCCCGCACCTCCTGATAGCTGGCGCCCGGAACATCAACAGACTCATGAGATTCTCTTTCCCCATGAGGCGGTATATAGGACCATTCGTCCCCGTAATGCCAGATCAGATAATCGCTGGTCCTGTGAGGGATCATAACCTTTTCGCCCTCGAAGTCCATATATTTTACAGGGAACATCATATCCTTGTCAAAAAGAAACGGGCAGCCTCCCCATCGCATGGCATAGCGGCTGCACTCCTCTTCTTTATAAGAAAACATGATCTTCTCCAATTTCTTTAAGGTTCTGTCCTTTCCGCAGAAGGTATAGCGGAAAAGCCAGTACAGATACCGCCAGGGAGAAATTTCCCATCTGACTCCCACGACCATGCTGATATTCAGAAGTTCCGTATAGATCATCATATGGTCCCGGTATTTCTCATACTCACGGTCATCATCCGGAATGGGATCCAGAGTCAGTACGTCAATGATCTCACCAGCCTTGTCGTCTCCTATGATCTGATGCTTGTGGATCGCACAGGTATCCGTACTTCCGTAGCGCGGAAAACCGTTGGTATAATTACGGTCCACTTCTGCACAATAAACCGCCCGGTTCGGCGGCATCTCGTTCTGACATATTTCTACAAATTTATCCCAGTCACTTTTGGGCATGTAAATATCCACATCATCGTCCCATGGGATAAAGCCTTCATTTCGAAGAACACCGATCAGAGTACCTCCGGCCATTACATATCTAAGATCATGCTTTTTGCAGATCGCGTCAACCTCCCGGAAGAGCTGCAAAAGAAGCTTCTGTTTTTCTGTCATCTGTCAACCTCTTTGATTAATTATTTTCAAAAGCTCAGCCAGAGTTTCTGATTCTTCATAAAAAAATCTCGTACATTCTGTCCGTCTGTCACGGATCATGATGACCAGCTCCTGAAGCAGATAGCGAAGACCATTTCCCTCAAAATTAAAGCTGTAGCGTTTCAGGAATTCCTGACCTTCTATTTTTGCTTCAAAATATCCGGTATTCCACCAGTCACCGGGTACGGTGATACGCCCCCTGGTTCCGATGATCGCAAGCTCGTTTTCCACATCCACCGTTGTTCCGATCTCAATGGTCGCCAGTGCCCGGAGATACTTCATCGTGATCATATCATAAATAAAGCAGCCGTCACTGCTTTTCACCGCATTGCTCTTCACATCCAGGTAATCCTTACCGAGAAGCTTGATGCATGCACACAGCGCCTGGCTGACTGTTTCGCTGAAATTTTTTCCGCCCTCAAAATCATCCTGTGAAATCGCGCATTTTACAGCTACCACATCTCCCACAAGCGCTCCATGTGTCAGCCAGACGAGCTGCGTAAAAGCGCGCAGATAGACCATGGTAAGCTTCTCTACCAGAACAACCTGATGTGCCTTTGCCAGTGCAAACAGCTCTCTTATCTCTTCCGGTTCCAGAGCCATAGGCGTGTCACTGATCACATATTTATCACATTCCAGTGCCTTTCGGATATAATCTGCCCTGTTTTTCAGACCGGATCGGATATAAATGATATCCAATCCTTCCAGAAACTGCCCGTAATCTGTACCATAAGAGTCAAGTTCGTATCTGTCACAGAATTCTCTCGCAACAAAAACGTCCTCGGAATACACACTTTCTACATGCAGTCCGCTGACATACTTGGACTCCATCACCATTTCGTTGTCCTCTGTATCATCCGTAACAATGCCCATGCTGTAGATCATACCCTCACTTCTGAGCTTGGTACTGGAAATATTTTTGGTACGTTCCAGATAAACGACCTCACAGTAATTCTTCAGATAATCAAATTTGCCACGCCAGTCCGAACCGACTACCAGAAGGTCGATATTGTATTTTGTAATGTCATTTAGCTTCTGCCCCTGATATTCCTCTACAATGATCTCATCCGCAAAACCAGTCTTGCGGACATTTTCGATACGCTTCAGAAGGCTGTCCTGTACATTCAGCTTGCCGCGTTCGATATCATAGCTTTCACTGGTGACACCCACAACAAGATAATCCCCCAGCTCCCTGGCTCTTTTCAGAATATTGTAATGTCCCTGGTGGAACAGATCAAAGGTACCGTAAGTAATGACTTTTTTCATTATTAATTTAATCCTGCGCTTTCTCTTCTTTATTTTTCAAAAGCACTTCCATTTCCCCCTGCGGTTCTGTGATCTTTAATATATCATCCAGGTCCTGGAGCTGCTCAAATTCCTGTGGAGCTCCGGCATCATCCATGCCTTCCTCCATCTCAAGATCCTCATCTACAAAGAAATCCTCGCCACGGATTTCTTCCGTCTCTTCTGTCTCATGTTCCAGTACAGCCGCCACATCGTCCTTCACCTTACGTGCATCCTCCTCGTCCAGAGTTGCCGCAAGCTCCTCAATGGCTTTCTTTCTTTTCAGTATGATCTCATAACGGTCATCTTCATCATATTCATCCTCAAGTCCTTCATCCTGCACCTGCCTCTCACGTTTGAACAGAATAAATGTAAGCAGGTTCAGTACCCCTCCGTAGAGGAAAGATACCGGCTTGCTTCCAAGGATCAGCACAAGCACCCAGGATACTCCGAAAAGCACCCAGACATTCAGCATCTGCGGGATGCTGAGAAGAAGCAGGCCGTTGAGTACGATCATGATCGGATAATGGAAAAAATAAATCCCCATGGTATTTCTTCCAACAAAGGTAACCGGCAGCTTCACATCCGGGATCAATGCCAGAAACGTCAGCACCAGCACAAAAGATACCAGATACATCAGAAGGCGGATCAGCATTCCTGTGATATCATCCATTCCCGATAACTGATACGTATGATTCCCACGGAAAATATCTACCGGGATCTCATTGGCGATCATAAAATTCGGAACTGCATACAAAAGCAGGGCTGAAACCAGGAGCAGGATCCATTTACCCTTGAATTTACGGACCACGTCTGTGTAATCACTCTTCCACAGATAGCCTGCCACAAAAAACGGAAAAAATACAACAATCCTGGAGCTTGAAAGATAGGTTGTAAATTCCGGTCTTGTTCCTGCCCACAATGCAAAAATAATGCTCAGAGGCACGATAAAACGTATCTTGCCAAGTGCTTCGATAGTCAGCCTGTAGATAAACAATGCCAGCACATACCACATAACTGTTCCGGACGGACGGAGCAGCTCATAATCCATGCTTCTGCCGGTCCAGATATAAGCATACCAGGTCAGACTGTATCCAAGAATATAAGGGATCAGCAGATTCTTCACATTCTTCAGTACATCCTGTGGCTTCTTGGAAAGATATCCAGATATAAAAATAAAAGCAGGCATGTGAAAAATGGTGATCCCATACCATACATAACGCACCACCATGTCCACCTTGACCAGCTGAAATGCGATCAGATGATTAAATACGACAAGAAAGATCAGTACTACTTTAATGTTATCGACCAGGTAAGAATACGGAACTCCCTGGCTATCCGTTCTCTGTTTCATTTGTTTCCACCTTGTAATATTTGATAAAAGTATGAATAAATAATAACATATATTTATGAATTTGGAAATAAAGAATTAATATATGTCAGAATTATTCACCTCTTCCAGAATTTTTCAACGGTATTTCCATATCCCGTGGAGCGCATAGGAAGCAAAGAAAAACAGACTCTTCAGCGGACCATATCCCACATACCGATACACCTGATAAGTCATTGCCGCAGACTTCAGCTTATTTCTGGATTTTCCCCCTTCACTGAGCCGGTATTTCAGGTAAGGTCTGTTGATCCCTGCTGCAAATCCTCCCTTTCTCAGGATCCGGAGCCAGGTAATGTAATCTTCATGGCTGTCATCATGCTCCATTGGAAACGCAAGTGCATCTTCTCTGCGCAGCAATACGGAAGAACAGTTGATGCTGTTATGCTTCAGAAGCTCCCTGTATGTGATCCGTTCCTTTACCGGAATATATTTGCCGGTAGTGCGCCCATCCGGCGTCATCAGCTCTCTTCCGGTGGAGCAGATCGCACAGCCGGTCTGTTCCATAACCTCTGTCTGGGCTTTCAGCTTGCCCTTTTCCCACCAGTCATCCGCATCCAGAAATGCGATATATTTTCCCCGGGCTTCCTTTACGCCCCGGTTTCTGGAACGGGCAGCCCCCATATTCTGTTCATTTTGGATATAACGGATCTTTCCGCTGTCCATATATTTCATTACAGCAAGTTCTGTGCCGTCTGCAGAACAGTCATCAATGACCAGCACTTCTACCGGAACCTCCTGTCCCAGTGCTGATTCGATCGCTTTTCCAATATATCTTTCCCCGTTATATACGGGCATCACTACGGAAACCAACGGCTTTTCCATAAAAACAACCTCCGTCCTCTCTATCCACAAAATGCGCGTCAGGATGATCTGCCGCAGCCTGACACGCATTTCGTTTCGTTACTTATTTTTTGTCTTCGGAATCCTTAAGAGCGTTCTTCTGATTATCATCCACGCCCTCGGAAACTTCTTTCTGGAAAAAGATCTTTACAGTCATAAACAGAAGCTTGATATCCAGAAGGAATGAATAATTTTCAATATAAAACAGATCCAGCTTCAGCTTATCATACGGTGTGGTGTTATATTTGCCATATACCTGAGCATAACCGGTCAGTCCGGCTTTTACCTTAAGACGATAGTGGAATTCCGGGATTTCCTGCTCATATTCCTGCATGATCACATCTCGTTCCGGCCGTGGACCTACCAGAGACATATCACCCATAAACACGTTAAACAGCTGGGGAAGCTCATCCAGATGCAGGTTACGCAGAACATGTCCTACCGGTGTGATACGGGAATCGTGCTTGGACGCAAGACGTGCTCCGTTCTTCTCGGAATCCACACACATGCTTCGGAATTTCCGGATGCGGAATTCCTTTCCCTGATAGGTAAGACGATCCTGGAGATAAAATACCGGACCGCCGTCATAAGCCTTCACCGCAATGGCAATGATCAGCATGATGGGTGAGGATACGATGATCCCAAGTCCGGAAACAATGATATCCAGAACTCTCTTGGCTGCACGCTGCTCCATGGAAAGTCCCTGATTCCTGCACATCAGAAGCGGCGTATCAAACAGATGGATCCTGTCTGTTCCAAGCAGGATGATATCGGAAATCTTCGGGCTCATATAGCAACGGATGGAATGAGAAAAACAGTATTTCAGATACCTGTTTCGGATCTGGGACGGAAGATCCCAGATGATCACGCCTTCATAATCTTCCATCATGGCATGGATCTTCTCTTCGCCCTCACGGATATGAACCTTACCGCTGATATCGTATTTATCCTTTCGGGTGTTCATCTTGTGGATCACATCACCGGGATCACGGTCTCCGTAGATCACCAGCAGCCTTCTGGCTCCGTACAGTCTGGAGTAAATATACCTGGAGCCCCAGATCCACAGTACCGTCACAACAAGCTGGACTCCGGTCATTTCGATCACCGGTCTGGCCGACATAAACCATCTGTTGATCAGTGTGATCTGAAAATACGTCACAACATTGGTACAGATCGTTGCCAGCGTCAATGAATAAAATACATCGATACGCTTCAGATAGCCTACCTTCAGACCTCCGTAAAGCTTGGCAAACATTAGATAGATCAGCGCATAGATCAGGATCATTACCCAGTTACCTTTTCTCCAGAATGGCTTCAGGATCAGGTCACTGTAAAAATCATACCATACATAAGCAAAGATCGCTGCCTGTGCGATCACGATCAGACTTGCCAGACAAAATACCACAAATCTCTTATAATCTTCTCTTTTACTTCTATTCACAGATTTTTCTTCCTTCCTGAGGAGTAGATATTAACTTCATCATTATAGCCAATATATACTCTTACGTCCAGAGATTCCTCTGATTTTTCTCCTGATATTTTCCTGTCAGGATGTTTTTTTCCGTGACTATAGCAAAAATCCCCAGGAGCTTACCCGGGGATTTTTGGCTGTATATATTTATTTTTCTTTTTCAGTTTCCACGCCTTTTCGAATTATTCATTCACCAGGTTATACTCTTCGATGGATTTGTTGATGGAATCTGCCATGTTTTTCACAGCTGTATCCACATCCTCTTTTCCGTTGAGCATGCTCTCAATCTCGGATTCCACGGTAGCTCTTGCCTCCGGGAATACACTTAACAGAGCGCCTACATAGTCGGCGGAAGAATCATGGAGCTGGTCGATCGCTGTCTGGAACTGCGGATATTTTGCAACATTATCCTTAAATACCTGCTCTTCCTGAGACTTTACAGTTACAGGGAAATATCCGGTCTGTGCGTTCCAGTAAGCCTGAGACTCCGGAGAGATCAGGAATTTTACGAACTCCCATGTTGCACGAAGCTTTTTCGGATCATTGTTGTTCAGTGCCCAAAGAGATGCACCACCGATGGAAACACCGCCCTCGTCACTGGATTTGATCTTCGGGAAGTATGCAGTACCAACCTCAAATTTTCCGTTTACATCCTGAAGGATCTGTTTCAGGGAAGCTGTGGAGCCAAGAGTGATCGCAGATTTTCCTGCAGAAAAATCTGCCAGACCTGCATCGCCGCCCTTTCCTACGACAGGTGCGAAGCCCTTGTCATTAAGATCCTTCCATGCTGTAAGGATATTTTTTGCAGCATCATTCTCGTCAAAAGCAACAGCTGTAGCAGCCTCTTTACGTCCGTTTCCGTTGTTTGCATACTCAAGACCCTGCTTTCCGATAAACTGCTCGAAGAACCATCCGTAGATTCCAAGAGACATTACCTCGCCTGCGCCGCCTTTGTCCAGAAGATCCTGTCCGATCTCACCGATGCCCTCCAGGCTGTCCGGAATTTCTGTGATGCCTGCTTTATCAAACATGTCCTTGTTGTAATACATGATCGGTGTGGAAGAGTTGAATGGCATGGAGTACAGCTCATTGTCGATGGTGTAGTATGCAGCCAGGTTCGGCTCGATCTCAGATACATCGTAGCTGTCTGCATCGATCATCTGCTGCATAGGCACGATCCATCCGGAATCGATCATGAATCTTGTTCCGATCTCATATACCTGTACAAGATCCGCACCCATGTTTCCGATCTGTGCACTTTTCAGCTTGTTCAGGGAATCATCATATTCCCCCTGATACTGAGCATCTACCGTAATTCCGTATTCATTCTCATCGTTGAATTTTTTTACCAGTGTATCGATCGCCTCACCATTGACACCACCCATGGAATGCCAGAAGGTAATGGTAGTTCCATCTACATCGGAAGCATCTGCCATTTCCACTTTTTCATCTGTGCCGGCATCTGCGGCGAATACAGTTACTCCGGAAAGAGAACCGATAGTCATTGCTGTGGTAAGGAAAGCTGCGATGATTTTTTTCTTCATAACTTTTTTCTCCTCTTGAAAAATTTTCTCTTTTTTCATTTTTTTATATAAGATGAACTGCCCGTCTTACGACTTTGCAGTATCTTTTTGCAATATTTTCCCCTTACAGCAGGATGCTGCAGGGTTGCTGCCTGCTCCGATATCAGCCCTTGACTGCACCCGAGAACATTCCTCTGATCAGCTGTTTCTGTCCAACGATAAAAATGGAAATGGACGGAATGATGATCATAACAACGCCTGCGATCATCAGGGTGATGGACTGTGAATCCACACTATCCAGCATACTGATACCGATCTGAACGGTTCGCATATTGTTGGAGCCTGTTACAAGCAGCGGCCACATGTACATATTCCATGCGTTGATAAAGGTATACACTGCCATAGCGCCAATAGCGGATTTTGTCAGCGGAAGCAGGATCCTTACGATAAATTTCAGATTGCTGCAGCCGTCAAGCTTTGCCGATTCATACAGTGAGATCGGGAAAGTCATGTAAAACTGACGGAACAGGAAAATTCCCATTGCGGATGTAAGGTAAGGCACGATCAGTACCTGATAAGTATCCAGCATTCCCCAGCTTGATACCGTCAGGTAGTTGGAAATGATCGTTGCCTCTCCCGGAACCATCATGGTTGCCATCACAACCATGAAGAGAATACCTTTTCCTTTGAATTCCAGGAAAGAAAACGCAAAAGCAGCAAGAGAACAGGTAATGATCTGTCCGATGGTAATGCATCCCGCCATGATAAAGGAATTCAATATGAATCGGAGAAGTGGAACGGTGCGGAATGCATTGATAAAGTTGGAAAAGGTCGGATTCTTGGGAAAGAGATTCAACTCTGTAGTAAACAGTTCACTGGAAGGCATCAGTGCAATACTGATGGCATAAAGCAATGGAAGCAGGATCAGAACTGCAAACACCACATTTGCCGTAACACGGAGCGCTGTTCTTGTCCTTCTCTTTGCAAGAGCCTTTGCATTCATAGCTTTTTTCAGCTCCAGAAGCTCCTCTTTTGACATGTTTCCCACTGCCGGGACTGCCATATTTTCCATCTGGCTCATCAGTAATTCACTCCCTTCTTCTCAATACGGAACATGATCAGTGTGATGATCATGATGATCACAAACAGGATAACAGACTGGGCTGCCGCACTTCCGAAGCGGTAGTTAAAAAACGCATCCCTGTAAATGGAATAAACAATAACATTGGTAGACTCATTAGGACCACCCTCTGTCAGGATCTTGATCTGTCCAAAGGACTGAAAGGCCTGTATGATATTTACCACCAGTGTGTAAAACATGATCGGGGAAAGTCCCGGAAGCGTCAGGCTGAAAAACTGCTGCACACTGCTGGCTCCATCCACAGAAGCTCTCTCATAAATGGTCTCATCAATATTCCCGAGTCCTGCGGAAAAATACAGAAAATTGATCCCGCTGTTCAGCCACGCAGTAAGAATGGCTACGCAGATCAGAGCCGTGTTCGGATCGTTCAGCCAGTTGATATCCAGGCCGGTAAGCTTGTTCACAATACCTACTGCCGGGTGGAGCATGATCTGGAAGATCATTGCTGCAGAGCTGGATGCGATAGCCATTGGCAGAGCATAGGATGTACTGAACACCCGGATTCCCGGAAACGCCTTGTTACAAAGCACTGCTGCGATCAGACCAAGAAGCATGCCGCCGACCACAACGATCAGCACAAAGATCAGCGTTACCTTCAGACTGTTGATAAAGGATGCTGACTGAAGCAGTTCTTTATAGTTTCCCAGACCAACGTACAGCTTTGCCTGTCCCATCTTGTTAGTCTTGTAAAGACTTAAATAAATTGTTTTCACAAACGGATAAAACAGAAAAATTCCAAAAATAAGCATACAAGGCACCAGATATAAGTACGGTGTGATCTTGCTTTTGCTGTTATTTTCCATAACTATTTCTCCTCCTTGCATAATCAGATTCTATCTACAGGCTGATCTGCCTGTACTCAAGCTCTTCCGTGACATAAATTCATGACACAAAAATATTTTCTTCTGTCTCCGGATCAAACACATGGGCCTTCTCCATATCAAAATACAGAGAAACCTTCTCCCCTACCTGTGTCTGATTTTCCGGACTTAAGCGGACTGCCAGGGTTTTGCCCTGCTCATCAAAATAGAGGATCACTTCCGCTCCCAGCATCTCGCGGTTTACTACAGGCTCATCTACATCTACGCTGTCATTTTCAATACCAAGCTTTTTTGCCTCATCAAACTCGTAGATATCCTCCGGACGGATTCCAAGGATCACGTGTCTGCCGTTATATCTGTCTGCGATCTGTTTTCCTCTGGTTCCGTCCAGATAAACCTTTTTCACAGTTTTGGCATCATCCAGAAGAAGGGCCGTGCGATTATTTTCTTCTGCTTTTACCGTACACCGGAAAAAGTTCATGGACGGAGAACCAAGGAAACCTGCCACGAAAAGATTTACCGGATTGTCATAAATACTCTGAGGCGCTCCCACCTGCTGGATCAGACCATCCTTCATGACCACGATCTTAGTCCCAAGAGTCATGGCCTCTGTCTGGTCGTGCGTTACATAAATAATGGTGGTGTCCAGCTGTTTATGTAATTTCACAAGCTCCACACGCATCTGAGCACGGAGCTTTGCATCCAGGTTGGAAAGAGGCTCATCCATGAGAAAGGCTTTCGGCTTCCGGATAATTGCACTTCCAATGGCAACTCGCTGTTTCTGACCGCCGGAAAGAGCCGCCGGTCTCCGGTCAAGAAGCTGGTCGATCTCCAGGATCTTTGCCACCTCATGGACCTTTCTGTCGATCTCATCCTTCGGAAGCTTACGGATCTTCAGGGCATATGCCATATTTCCATAAACTGTCATGTTCGGATATAAGGCATAGTTCTGGAACACCATGGACATTCCCCTTTCCTTCGGTTCCAGATAATTGGAAAGCTCACCGTCGATCCACAGCTCACCGTCTGTGATCTCCTCCAAGCCTGCGATGATACGCAAAGTGGTGGATTTTCCACATCCGGACGGACCTACAAAGATCACAAACTCTTTATCATGTATATCAAGATTAAAATCCTTCACACCGTAATGCTCCGAATCAAATTGCTTACATACATTTCTAAGTGCAATTTCTGACATTACTTATCTCCTTTCTCTTCTCTCGCTCACATAGTTTGTAGTATAGGATTTTTTCGGCTGTTCAGATATCGTGATTGAGATAAAGATTTGTGAATTGCATGTTAAATTGTTTCAGAAATTATATGCAATTCCGTTAAATTCTTTCTCCAGAGTAAAATACCCATCGCGTTATGTTGCCACCTTCTTTCGCCGTCATCTCTGTCCTGCATCATATCTTCCAATTTTTATTACATTGATCACAACAGCTCTCTCCAATATGTCGGCAATATGGATATTTCCCGTCTCCTCGCATATCTGAATCAAATAAAAATAGAATATTCATATTTAATACTTGCCTCTCTTCCAGATAAATGCCAACTTTCAGGCTTTTATGATCACTTGATTTGTGCAATTTTTTATGTTGTTTTAATTTTTTCTGTAAAATTTCAAATATATGCTTTGTTTTTGTCTAATTTTACCCTTGAAGTTTTGTACATAAGTTAAACAATACAAAATATTGTTCTTAAATTTTCTAACTTTTTGTTAGCCACCTCGTCCGAGAAGTGCTATAATAATCCCAGTCAGAAAAGAAATGCAGAATTCGTGTTACTGCGAACAGCGCGAACAGCAACATTACCGGAATCCATGCATCAGGAGGAGGAATTTGACATGATCACATTGAAAGCAGAGAAAAGAAACCCGAATGTAAAAGCTAAAAAATTAAGACGTGAGGGTTACGTCACAGGAATTCTTAGTGGAAAAGAAATGAAAGAGCCTGTAGCACTTCAGTTTAACGGTGCCGAGGCAGCCAAATTCATTAAAGCAAATAAAGAAGGTACACAGGTTTACTTGGACATCGAAGGCGAAAAAGTTGATGCCCTGGTAAAGAACATTGACTATAATCCAATTGAAAAACAGCTGATGGCTCTGGATTTCCAGGCACTGGTAGCCGGTGAGAAGGTTTCCACAACAGTCGCTGTCAAACTGGAGCACACCGACATGGTTCAGGGTATCGTTGAGCAGGAGATGGAAGAGATCCACTACAAAGCAGATCCGTCCAACCTTCTTGACACCATCGTCATCGACTTCAACGGCTATCCTGCAGACGTCCGTGATATCCATGTAAAAGACCTCCCGATCCCGGAAGGCAAACACGTCCACTTCATCACTCCTGAGGATGCAGTTGTTGTTCATATCGGTGAATATGAGGCAGCTCCGGAAGAGGATGAGGACGCTGAAGGCGCTGAAGCTGAAGCGAAATAAGGTTATATATAAAAATGAACGGAGATTGCTTTTGCAGTCTCCGTTTTTTGCTGTAAAAAAATTTTTCCTGATTTTTTTAATTTTTTTCAAAAATATAAAACCTTCCGTGAAACTCAATCGTCTAGTAAGTAGAGAGGAGGAAATAGAAGTTTTATATCAAACAAAAAAAGACACTCAAAAAACAAATCATTAAACTCAGGAGGAAATTAGTATGGATACCAACGCAGCAAAAAATTATTTACAGAACACAGAATTAAAATTCAAACTCAAAGCAGGCGCAACTGTTCTGCCGGCAGTCTTTCTGCTTGCTATCGTTCTGATCGAAACAGTAACAGGAAAAGCTCTCGGAAGTGCCGGCGATGTTTATTTTGCCACCGGACTCATTCTTCTGGTAATAACCGGATCTGTTCTGAATCTTATCAAATATGCGTTAGCCGCATTTAAATGGGGATGGCTTCTCACACCTTTTATGTTGTTCGATCTAATCATCGCTTTATGTGCAGGATTAATGGTGTTCACAGTAGGAGCTCTTTTCCCGTTTATTCCAATGGCATTGGATACATTCAGTCTTTACAGAGAACGCTGCAAAGCAAAAGAATATTTATAATCAAAAAAACCGTCAAAAAAGCATCACAAAAAGGGAGATCAAAATGATAAAGAAAAAATTTTCAAAATATATTACATTACTGTCCGCTATGATGATTCTGATCACATCATTATTCACTGTTCCGGTTTCGGCTGCTGCCCAGGCAGCCGTTCCGTCGAAGGTTGTTATTACCAAAGTAGCTTCCACCGGCTCCGGTTCTGTTTCCATCAACTGGAAAAAATCTGGTAATGTCACAAAATACTGCGTATATTATAAAAAATACGGTGCTTCCCGCTGGATCAAAGTCGCAGATGTAAGCTCCGCCAAAACTGCCTACACTCACAAAAGCAGCAAAAAAGCGCCTCTTACAGCAGGAAAAAAATATGTATACACAGTACGAGGCTACAACTCCAAAACCGGTAAATGGGGAGTTTACAATAAAAGCGGAGTTCCTGTTGTTGTAAAAAACAATAACAATACTACCTATCTTTATATGGTACATCTGGTCAATGGAAAAGGCGGTGCGAAACACAAAGGCAATGGCTATTATTATTGGGATACAGGAATTACCAGTGCCAGTACTTCCGGCAATACAATAACCTTCAATTGCTCATTTACCAGACGGGTTGGTAATAATATGTCTACTAATACCTTCCTGAAATCCGGAAAAAGAACTTTTCGTATCACTTCAAAAACCAAATATTATTTCTCTGATATGTATGGAAGAGAATATACCACCCTTTCACACGCACTCCAAAGCGTCAACCGAAAAAACGGTCTTGTGCTGGTGCTTAAGGTAAGAAACAATACGATCAGTGACTTGTACTTCTGTTCCTGATTTTCTTTCATCACTAATTGTAAAAATACAGAAATCCCCGGGGCTGTTATCAGATCAGCCCCGGGGATTTCTGTATTATTTAACGTTTACATTTATTACATATTTTTTTCTTCCTGATTTCACCGTGATCTGTGCTTTTCCATGTTTCAAGCCTTTTATAATTCCTTTAGCCGAAACAGACACCAGCTTTTTGTTTGAACTCGTATAAGTGATTTTTTCAAGTGAAGTAAAAGGACTCTTCACTGGTTTCAAGGCAACTTTTTGATTTTTCTTTAAAATAATCTGTTTTTTAAGTCCTGTTAATTTTGTTGTTTTCACTGGTTTGTTTTGAATTTTTACAGTAATTTTTTTAGAAAGTCCACTTTTTAATTTAACTGTTACAATTGTTTTTCCTGTTTTCTTCTGTGCAAAAAGCTGACCTGTTTTGGAAACCTTTACAATTTTAGAATCTGCCGATTTCCAAGATACAACAGAGTCCCCTGCGGCCATTTTAACAACTTTAAGGCCTTTGGTAGATTGTTTTGTTTTAAGAGCCACTGTCGATGCCGAAACCTTTAATATCGGTTTTATTTTTTTTCCAACTTTTTTTTCTGTCTTACCACAGCCACTGCATTTACGTTGACGGATCTCTGCCGAAAAAACAGTCGCTTTCTTGATTGTTTTCCAGGCTCCATATGTATGTTGATGTATTACATCTCCAAAAACACATGATACTGGATTAATCTCCATTACATTCCACTGATACGAAAACGAAACAAATCCTGTTTTGTCCGCTGTTGCCTGATTTATATATAATAAATTATCTGCTGCCAGTATATCTGTCGTATTTTTATTCTTTAAAAGAACAAATAAAGTGTAACTACCGGGTTTTCTTTTGCTATAAGATTTCACATTAACAACAGAATTTTCTCTTTTCTGATCATTTACAACTGACGGTTCTAATTCTTCAACATCTACCCCTTCTATTTCCATCTGTTCGATTTCTTCTTCATTTTCCATCTGTTCTACATTACTATCTTCTTCTTCATCTGAAATAGGAGTTTCCAGTTCTTCTGTTTCTTCCTCATTTTGACTATCTGTATCATCTGTAAAATCATAACTTTGAATTTCATCCGAATTTTCTTCTTCATCATTCTGATTTATTTCTCCCGGTATATACGCTTTCCATATAATATTCTTTCCCCCGAATTTTTCTGATTCTATTCCATCCCACGTTGAATCTCCCTCTGGATAATACAATGTCATCTCTTTAACTTTATCTAAAAATCTATCTCCAATATATGATGGTTTATTCCCTGTAAAATATACTGTTTTCAGTTTTGCACTTTCAGCAAATACCCATGATCCTACACTTGTTACATTTTTAGGTATTATAAGTTTTTCTATATTATCGCAGGAATGAAACGTATGATCCCATATGTTTGTTACGCTCTCGGGAATTGAAATATTCTTGATAGCTTTCCACCCTTCAAACATACTACCGATAAGTTCTTTTATTCCATGTGGTAATTTAAAAGTAACTATATTACTGCAATTCTTAAATGCGCAAGAATCTATGGTTGTAACATTGTCCGGAATAATCAACTCTCGCAAACTTTTACATCCATAAAAGGCCAACTCTCCTATTTTTTCTAAATTTTCCGGAAATGTTACGCTATTTAAACTACTGCACTCAAAAAAAGCCATTTTTTCTATTGTTACTAATGTCTTTGGAAAAATTACATTTTCCATATTATCAAGACCATAAAAAGCCATATGCCCTATTGTTGTTATACCTTCTTCTATTATGATCTTTTTTATATCTTCCCTATCTTTATACCACGGAGCAGTACTATAATATATCACATTTTGGGGATATTTTCCTGTATATTTTAATTCATAACTTGGTATCTTTCCTTTTCCTTTTATATATAAGATTCCATCTTCTTTAAGCTCCCACGAAATATTACTATTATCTTCTGGTAATTCACTAATTGTCGGCGTTGGTGTTATTTCAGGAGTTGATGTAGGTTTAATCGTTACCGTTGGTTTAGGTTTAGGCTTAGACGTAGGTGTTGCTATCGGCATCTGCAATACTAAATCTACTACTTTTTTTCCATCTGAAACAGCAATTTCTTTTTGAACGATTACTTTTTGTTTTTTGGCTTTTATAATATAATTTCCATTAGGTAAATATATTTCTGCCAAGCCATTATGATTAGTCATAATTGACTGTTCATTAGAAGTCGAAAGACCATCAGATATATAAAACCCTATTGTTTTTCCTGTTTCTTTATCTATCACTGTTATCTCTGAATTTTCTAAACGCCGATTTTGAGCATCTGCTACCAAAATCTCAACAGCATATTTAATATATGGGCATGTACCAAATCCAAATTTTTTATGTCCAACGGACCAATAAAAGGTCTTCCACTTTTCTTTCAATGTAATAGGCGTTATTTCAAATTTTGTTGCATCTTTAACTAATGAGAATTTTATATTTACATCTGCTTTCCAATAAAGCTCTCCTGAAAAACATGTTATACAATCATGAATTGTCTCATAATTAACTATATTGTCTGACTTCACTTCTGCTACAATTCCTGCGGTTGGTTTTATTTCCGCCTCACCTAATGTCTCATTGACAAAAAAACACTCCGTTGGCATACTAAGCCCAATAAAAAAATCACCTGATACCTCTAGCAAATTAATGTCCACTGGCAACTTTGTATTTATTGTTTTAAATCCGACATTACTGTCATATGCTATTCCCCATTCACCATGTTCCTCAATGTATCCCTTTACTTTTCCTGATACCGATCCTACTAATTCAGGAGTAAGCTTAACATTTATCATTTTAAAATAAGAGAGAACTATTGCTGGTAATGGAAATTCAACATCTTTATTTCCAGAAATGCCTAATGAAGTCTTTAATGACAACTGTACTTTAAAAGATATATATTTATAATCCGGTAAAATATATATTTTAAAATCCACACCAACTCCTACATTAATTTCACCATCAAGTTTACAATCATCATCTATAACATTCTTTGCACTCACAGTTACAGAAGCCGTCAATAATTTATTTATTTTTAGCTTTGCTGATTTAGGTACTTCATTTTTCCCTAGCATATCAATAGAAGAAACATTTTCTTCCGATTCTACTGTCATACCACCTGGCAAATTACTATCATCTATATTCACATCAGCTAAATCATTGCTGTCTATTTCCAATTTAAAATAATCAAAATAATCCGTCAAATCTGTGTTTTTATCTTCGGTTATAAAAATCGTATTTCCTTGGATAGAAATATTTTTTATTTTTGCAAGAATGACTTTTCCTTCTTTTTGTTGATAAGAAAAAGTATCTCCTTCTTTTAGATTTTTAAAATCATCATCTGCATTCATAATTGTATAAGTTCCATCCGTATTATCAATTACCTGATTTTTTTCTGATTCTTCTTTAAATACCAATGTATCTTCTTTAAATACACCAAAATTTGTTTTATTATCATCCTCATCCAGTTTCAAAACTTCTCTATCTTTGTAATCATCTGTCGTGGAATTTTCCAATTTTTGCATAGATTCAGTATACATTTGCGTGACATATGGATTACATAATGGCTTAAAACTAGTTTTCTCCAAAAGATATGCTTTTGCTATAAAATATTCTGGCATAGTTTCTGTTTCAATCAGAACAGTAGCTTTAGTTACTCCTGCTTCAATGGTTGTTTTCCCAGATGCAAGCATTTGTGTACTGTTTAAATCTGTATATATTGCAACAATCAATGTTGCTGCCTTTTCTGTTTTCAATTGAACTTGTGCAGTCTTTTGCGAAATTTCCAGTTCAAAAATATCATTACTATCGTTTGATTTCTTGGTTTGATCTGCTCCAGAAACTTCATTTGCAATCAACTGTCCCATAGAACCATCGCCTGTAACCTCAGCATGATCTGATATTTCTGTATTCTCTGCGGCAGGGATATCTACTGTTCCTAGTGGACTGATACACACAATAATTGCTAAGAAAAATGCTAAGAATTGCTTTCTTATTTGCTTCTTCATTTTACCTCTCCTTCTCTGTTTAGATTTTTAAAATTTACATAGTATTCTCCATCAAAATAAACCAGGATTAGAAACACTATCATCTATCATAAATCTTAATGAAACCTTATTCGTTCCATTTAATTTGAAACGATAATAATCAACATCATACTCAGAATACAGCGTTCCTGTATATGTTTTACTCAAATACGAAATATTTGCATTTTTCAATGTTTTATATCCACTGTACTGCTCTTTTTCCCATTGATTAGATTTGGTATAATGGGCAATCAAATTATATGTACCTTGCACACCTGTACCATTATACTCACTTACTTTTATAAAATACTTACCGGTCATCAAACCAAGTATAATATCTTTATATGAATGTGCAGTCCATGATCTTAATTCATGTCTATTACTATCATACAAATATACATTCCAGCTTGAATTGTCCAATGATAGCTTAATCTCAACCTCAGTATATCCATTTCCCTTCAGAATTGTAATCTGATACCAATCCTGATCATAATAAGCATCCATCGAACCTTGTACCCACGTATTCAGCGGAAGCTTATCCGCTGTAGCAGGTGACCCATTATCTTCACTCTCCTCCAGCATCGCAGCCTGTACCTGTGTTGCCGGGTTAATAGCAGCTACGCACAGCGCCATTGTCGCTCCTGCAAACAAGAGCTTCGTCAGTTTTGCAACTTTTTCTCTCTCTTTTGTTTTTATTTATATGATTTTTCATCATATTCCTGAATAATACTTCTGCCTGCGTTCCTCTCACAGGCTTGTTGTATAGATAACATAATCCGTATTCTATCGAAAACAATTTTTTCATGAAGAAAATGCCATTCTTACTACTTTTCCATCCGTCACTTCCATATATACCTGCAAACCACTTAAACTTGTACAGGTACGTACAGCATCCTCTTTTGTCCCAGGAACCGAATCATCTGCTTCATTATAGAAATACTGTGTATCTGCCATCAGCTGGAATGTTCTCATTCCATACCCTGAAAGTGCTTCTTTATTGTATGGAACGAAAGCTTGATCTGACTTTGCAATAGTTCCATAAAAAGTAAGTGTATCCTCATCTGCATTATAGTCTACCTGCGTTGTTCCCGGCAGCGTTAAATCAGGATCCGACTGAGGATGTAGTATTGTTGCATAATACTCTGTACTTCCCGTTTTTTTCTGCTGAATTTCAGGCGTTGGTGTTGGAGTGAATGTCGGCGATACCGTTGGTGTCGGTGTTTCAATTGTCTTTTCTTCCGGTGCTTTCGTCGGTATTTTTTTTACGGCTTTTTTATGTGGTTCTGTTTTCTGCTCCTGTACAAATGGGAGCTTATCCATATGTTTCGCCACACCGTAGGTAACTCCTCCTGCACCCAGGACTCCGGTAAGGATCAACGCTGTGATCTTTTAACCCCGCATGTTTCGCAGCTGTTCCAGCTGCAGTCCCTGCGATTTTGGAACCGGAATGAACTGCTCCGGTACCGGCGGTTCTTCCGGAACCGGCCTGCTTTGGAATATGTCCGGAAGTTTGCTTCGAATAAGCCTCCATAACATCCGGCAGAACTTTTTGCGCCAGCGGTTCCGCTGATACCTTGTCCACTTTTCCAATCAGATACAGAAAGAATACAAACAGTGCAAGACTGTAGAGCTTCGTTCCACGTTTCTCCAGATCCAGGACCTGTTCTTTTATCTTTTTTCGTCCGTAGGATAATCTGCTTTTTACTGTATTTTCACTGATTTCCAGAGTTTCTGCAATGTCTTTTACAGACATTTCCTCATAGTAAAACATGCCGATGACCATTCGCTGATCCTCCGGAAGACTATCCAGAATCTCCAGCACAAGACGCCGGACTTCTTTTTCATCCATAGCCATCTCAGGATTCTGATCTATCCTTTCATCTTCTATGGATTCTTCGAACGAAAGGTCATCCTGATCTTCTCCACCTGCCATATCTGTAAAAAATACCGGTTTGGATTTTTTCAGTCAGTCTTTTGCAAGATTATTGGCGATCATTTTTATCCAGGGGATCAGTCTGTCCGGATTCTACAGCTGATCCAGCCTGGTAAATGCCTTTACATAGGTGTCCTGCAGAATATCATATACCGTATCTTCATCTTTTATCATAATCCGTATCGCTCTGTATACTGCCGGACTGCTTATCTCATATATCTCAGCAAGTGCTTCCTGATCATTTTCTCTGGCGTTTTCAACCAGGGATGAAATCTTTTTTAATGTAGGACTTCCACATTTTCTGCAAAAATTCGCCCCGTCCGAAAGCTCCTAACCACATTTTGTACATTTCATATTTCTACCTGTAACCCATTTCCTCTTCATAGCCTACAATGATTTCTTCATTTTCCCGTTCCAGATCGGACAGGTAGCTTTCCTGGAAATCATCTGGTTCTATGGTTCCATTATACCAGCTGCAATTGTTGAAATATTCCTGGAGACCCTGATCTTTAAATTTTCTTCCATGTCTTGCATAGATCTCGTTTCTGGCGATCAGGCACTGATACTGTGTCAACCCTTCCACATCTGTAATAGAAATAGGTTCTGTACTACTGTTTGGAAGAACGAATTCACTGGCATCTCCTGTTGCTGCATTTGCTGCCGCTGCATCAGCAGTATCTTCTCCTGCATTGTCAGTGGCTGCTTCACTACTATCACCCGCTGCCTGTTCACTGGCTGCTGCAGAATCCTCTTTTGCTGAATCGTCCTTTTTCTTTTTATCTTTTGATGCTTTTGATGTATCCTTGGCGTTTGCATCTACGTTATCTTCATGATTATAATAATCCAGTCTTGCCGTAACTACATTCTTATAAAGAGCATCCAGAGAATCATATCCTGTATAATACCAGGATCCGTTATTTATGCTTACTCCACTATCCGGTGTATTATAGCTGAGAACATCAAACTTTACAGTTCCATCACCATTCAGCATAAGATTGCTGTAGCTGATATACCAATATATATCATCGGTGGAATCATAGGAGCTATATTCATCTGAATACTGACTTCTGATCTGTGTTTTATATACCAGATACAGAATGTTGCTGGTGCTATCAGTATAATAATCGTCGTCGCTGCTGCTGCCACTTTTGCTTGTCAGAAGATAATCGCCAAGATATGTAAAGGACTCTAATGTAGAACTACCTTCCCAGTTCTGTGCCATATATGCATTGTAAACATCACTGGCCTGCTGCTGCATTGCTTTCAGAGAATCTTTGTCTATCTGATCAATCTTTTCAAGGCTGCTGGCAAGGCCGGATACTGTATATTCTTTTTCAGTTTTCTCCGGAACTTCACCAAATCCCTGTGCCAGCGAATTTACGCCATTGTCATTTATTTTTACAGTAACTTTATCGCCATTTCGCAGTCCCTCTGATGGTTCGTAGCTAAAGCAGTCCATGCCTATTTCGCCGCCATTATAAGTAACAGTAGCGGTTCCGTTTGGCGATGTTCCTTCAAAACTGACGGATACATTTTTGAATACATCCGTTTTTTTAGTTTTTTCCAGTCCGGAAATTTTTTCTTCTCCATCTTTATATTTGATCTTGCAGTTAAGATCACTGGCAATATCCTTACTCACTGTCCATGTATACGCAACCTTATCACCATTCGACACATAATATTCAGAGTCTTCGGTCTCTACGGAAACCCTGTCTTCCAGAAATTCTATTGGCGAAATGCTGTCACCGTATACATCTTTCAGACTTTTTGCTGTTCGCAGATTTTTGAAAGATAATCTGGATTTATATTTCTTTTCGATTGCATCCCAGTTGATATTTACCTTCGCTGTACCATATCCATCATAGCCTTGTGTTTCAACTACGAGGAATTTATTAAGATCTATGGTTTTGCGATTATTATTTACAATACCTCCTGCCACGAGCAATACAACTACGCCTGCTCCGATTCCTGCCAGTGCTTTTTTTGAAATCTTATTATTTTTTGGCGTTATACTTGTTTTCTTTGTTTTCACATCGACAGATGATTTGATTTCCGGTTTTACCTCTGGTTTTTTCTCTTCTTCCTGCGGTGCTTCCATCAGCGGACTTCCGCATTCGCAGCAGAATCTCGCATTATCATCGTTTTTTGTTCCGCAATTTTCACAATACATACTCTCTTTCCTCCCTCATTTCCGGTTATTTCAGTTTACATCCACAGAACTTGCAGAATTTCGCATCTGCATCTATTTCCTGTCCACAATTCGGACATTTTGTAGAATTCACTGTTGGTTCTGATGTTTTCTCCTCTGTATTTCTTCCTGTTTCTTCAGGTTTTACTGCTTCTGTCACTTTTTTCTCTTTCTCTGCTGCCTCGGCTGCATTTCTCTTTTCTTCTGCTTTTCTAGCTTCCTCTTCTGCCTTCTTCTTTTCTTCCTCCGCCTTTCTGGCTTCCTCCTCTGCCTTTCTGGCTGCCTCTGCTTCCGCGATCATACTTTCCGGAACTGCTGTTCCACAGGAAAAGCAGAACTTATGCCCATAAGTGATCGGCTTTCCGCATTTTGCACAGTATCCTATTATATCTTCTTTATTCGTTTTCTTTCGAATATTATCTGCTACATTTCCGGCTACATGTGTCATTTTTTCCGAAAAATGCCCTACGGTATCCGACATCTGTCCCACAGCATTATTAATATCTTTTTTCGAAAAAGCAGTCATCAGATCTGTATGTAGCTGCAGTTGATTTATCAGAACGGCCACCGTGAGCACCAGTATCAAAAGCATCACGATAATGTTGAGCACATACCATCCCGTTGTCTCAAACTGACACTGGCTATCCTCGGCAAGTTTTTTAGCTGTCGTTCTGAAAATGATCCAGATAATAAGATCCACTGCTGTAGCTCCGCAAACAGATGTTGCAATCTGTTTATCTGTGAATTTTTTTATAAAAAGAAGTATAATAGCTGCTACCGGAAGCAGTAAACACAGAACAAGGATCGGATGCGGCTGTACAAGCGTTTCACCCATACCGGAAATGCCTTTTATCGCTGTTATCGCCGATACTTTCATAAGATCCGTGTCCACGCCCCAGTCTGAGTCAGAACAGGAAACCATAAACATCGGACAAAAGAACAGTATTGCACAGCAAAATGTCAGTGTCCTTAATACATTCTTTACCGTAACCGACGGTTTCTTTTTTACAGAAGGTGAATTGCTGTTTTCATTCATTTTTGGTCTCTCTCCTTTGCCTATGTAATTTTTATTTAATCTTTACCTTCTTTGCTACAGAAGATTTTGCTGTCAGAACCTTGGAACCTGATTTGCGGATGGACACAACTTTATAATAATATGTTTTTTTGCTCTTCAGTGATTTCTTGTCCGTGTAGGAGGTTTTTCCTGTTACAGTTGCGATTTTCTTATATCCGCTATTTGCACTTGTACTGCGGTATACATAATAGCCTGTTGCATTGTTTGCTTTTCTCCAGTAGACTGTTGCCTGATTCTTACCTGATTTAATGGAAGAGATTACGGTTGTAGCTGGTTTTGTAACAGGAGCTTTATAAGCTTTTGCAGATGCTTTGATATGATAGATCTTTCCTCGCGCATTGCTAAAGTTTCCGATTTTTACGATCAAATCACCTGTGCATCTTACCTTCCAGGTCTGATTGGATGAAGCAGTACTACTTTTATCAGCTTTTAATAATTTTTTGCTGCCATCATAAAATTCAACTCTCCATTTACCTGGTACATCCACGGAATCATCTATCATAAATCTAAAAGTAACATCATTTGTTCCTTTCAGTTTAATGCGATAATAATCCTTGTCACTATTGCTATATAAATTACCTGTATATAGTTTATTTACTGATACCGGATTCGCATTTCCCATAGTCTTGTTTCCATAGTACTGCTCTTTTTCCCATGCATCTGATGCCGTATAATTCACTTTTAAATTATATGAACACTGCGGACCATATCCGGAAACACATTTTACTTTGACGTAATATTTTCCAGGTGCCAGTCCCAGCACATATCCTTTTTCGCTTCTTGTGCTAAACGAATGCCGATTATGTCTCTCCTCATCCTGTAAATACACTGTCCAGTATGCATTCTTGGGATTATCCTCGCCTGTTTTCAACTCTACCTGTGCAGATCCATTTCCTTCAGGAATGATGAAGCTGTAATAGTCTGAATCAGAACCTTTCGCAGACACACCACATATCCATGTATTCAATGGTAATGTAGTCGCTGTTCCAGGCGTATCGTTTGGTTCCTGTTCCTCAAATGCATCTGCCTGAACCTGCTGAATTGACGGGTTAATGGTTGCCACACACAGTGCCATTGTAGCCCCTGCAAACATAAGCTTTGCCAGTTTTGCAACTTTTTCTCTTAACATATTTTTTCTCTCCTTTGTTTTTATTCATATGATTTCTCATCATATTTTTAAATAGCATCTTTATCTGTTTTACTTACAGACCTTTTATCCTTTTCTCCCTTCCTACTTTATAGACGATTAAAGGAATGAGAAGGTTTTAATATTTTGAAAAAAATTTTATTTTTTTATTGATAAGTATTCTGTGCCTTTTTCATTACTTTAACCATGTCAATCATGTCGTTTATTGCGTCAAATATGCTGTATTTTCAGAATTCCTATTATCTTTTTTCATTTTCATGTACAATTTTAATATGCTTCTTTTCAAATTTCAACATTAAATAGTTTTTTGTAAAAAAGGCACCATTTGCTGAATCAAGTGTAGTTGAATTATAATTATCAACTTATACATTCAGCAAATGGTGCCTTTAATTAAAATCCTTATTTATTTCTCACCAAACTATCCGTTGCACTATATCCATCCATACTATACGGATCTGTAGTATCAACCATCGTCAGTGTTCCTGTATCTGTCAGATCCAGGCGATATCCGTAATTTCCGGAGTTTGCATCATTTACCTCAAAAAAGTATCCATAGTCTGTCTTGGTAACTTTAACGATCAATCTTCTATCGCTGACTTCATCTGAATCCGGATAATAAATTTCCAGCATATTTTGTGAAAATACTGCTCTGAAATGATAAGGTGCACCACCCATCGTATACCAGTTTCCCTCGATTGCTTTCAAAGCATCTGGATCCAGAGAGTTTACATCCGGCTCCTGCTGAGACATAGAAACAGAAACCAGTTTTATCTCCTTGTCAAAAGTTGTATACTCTTCATCTCCTCTTACTTCTCGGCCATATACAATGCTTTCATCCACAAGCGCATTTCCATTCTTGGTAAAACGATCTATGCTTTCATATCCCATATGTGCAAATGTGGAATAAATTCCATTTCCATCCGGCGCTGTATACAGCATTACATGTCCGCCTATAGTTCCAATTGAGATTACATTAGTATCATTTTCCAGCGTGTAAACATCATTCGTCCAGTCTGCTTCGCTTGTTCCATGTGAAAGGATCAGTTCCCGGATTCCGTCCTGATCAATATCATACAATGCAAAGGATATATCACCTGCTGTATTTGCACAGAAATTCTGAATAAAGGCGCTATATTTCGCATATTCCGGCATCTCTGTATAATTACTCGGATTCTCAGCAGGTTGTGGAGTTGCTGTTGGCTCCGGCGTTGCTGTCGGTTCTGGTGTTGCTGTCGGTTCCGGTGTTGCTGTCGGTTCCGGTGTTGCCGTTATTTTTGAATCTGCTGTCTTTTTTTCATCTGACGTTTTCTTTTCTGTCTGTTCCCGCATAAACGGAATTTTATCCGTATTTTTCGATACTCCGTAAATGACACCACCAGCACCAAGAGAACCTGCAAGTATTATCGCGGCAATTTTAATTCCTACGTGCTTCGCTGCTGCCCCGGCTGCTGTTCCGGCTGTTTTTGCTGCTCCTGATCTTACAGCTGAACCTGCTGTTGTTTTTCCTGTAGTTTTCTGTACCTTCACAGAATCATTATTACCACTTGTATGAGTATCCGCATTTTTTTCAGTCAGACGTTTTCCGGAAGGCATTTCCCTTAAACTGGCTTTCATGATCTTCTGCGAAATGACCGGATCAAGCGGCTGCGCTGATACCGTGTCCATCTTACGCAGCAGATACAGGAAGAATACGAACGGTGCGATGTTGTAGAGTTTTGTTCCGCGTTTTTCCAAATCCAGAACCTGTTCTTTTATTTTTCTGCGGCCATAAGACAATCTGCTTTTTACCGTATTTTCACTGACTTCCAGTACATTCGCGATATCTTTTACAGACATCTCCTCATAATAAAACATACCAATGACTAATCTCTGGTCTTCCGGAAGCTGATCCAGAATCTTCATTACCAGTCTGCGCACTTCTTTTTCGTCCATGGACATTTCCGGATTTGTATCGGAACGAACATCTTCTATCGCTTCTTCGAAGGGAATGCTGTCTTCTTCCTCACCGCCGGAAATATCAGTAAAAAATACAGGTTTACTTTTTTTTAACCAGTCTTTTGCACGATTGTTAGCAATCATCTTCAACCATGGAATCAATTTTTCAGCATCCTGTAACTGATCCAGTCTTGTAAATGCCTTTACATAAGTGTCCTGCAAAATATCATAAATCGTATCTTCATCTTTAATAAGAATTTTTATAGTTCGATACACAAACGGACTGCTCATTTCATAAATTTCAGAAAGTGCTTGTTGATCATTTTCTTTTGCATTTTGAATTAAGCTGTCCATCTTTTTCTTTGTTGGAGTCCCACAATTTCTACAAAAATTTGCAGTATCAGGAATCTCTTGTCCGCACTTACTGCATCTCATTTTCATTCTCCTCCCACGGCAATTTTACAAACCTTTATATTAGAATTTTGTAAAATCAACATCTGATTTATCAATCTCTTTATTTTTCTCGTAATTTTCTTCATCAATAAATTTTTCTGCTGTATATCCAAAAATAGCTGCTATGATCACTCCTGGAAAATTACTAATAGCTGTGTTGTACACACGAATATTTCCATTCAATAACTGGCGAGAAGCAGAAATATTTCGGTTTAAATTATTGGCCTGCTTCAAAATCTCCTCATATCCATTTATAGCTTTCAAATCAGGATATTTCTGTCCAAGAAATGCCAGCTTTTCCAGTTTATCATTTGCAGTTAATTGCTCAATTCCTGCCACTTCCTTCTCATAACTGAGTTTTGCAATATTTAATGCATCATTTAAACATTGTGTTCTATTTGCAATCTGAATTCCAATATCAGATCCTTCATGTTTGATTGCCTGCTGAAGTTCATTAAATTTGTTTCTTGTCACAACAACATATATTATAATTGCAACAATAATAATTAAAAATAACATAAAAATCTCCTCCTTCTATACTTGTATATTTCAGTTATTTGCAAGTTCCTTCAAACTCAGATAACAAGAATACGCCATATCCGCCTGATATCTTGTTGTCTCGTAATAATATTCAACTGCTTCAAACGCTTTTCGAATAGTTTTTTTTTCGAATTGATTTAATCTTATATTCGGACGTATCAATTCATGTACCATACTTGCATGAACTTTTTCATTCCATATATGTATTTCCCGAACTGCATTAAATGCTTCTGACTTTACCATTTTCAGCTGACAGATTGGGGTTAAAAGCTTCATACATTCATGTTCTTTTTCTGGTACAGTAAAGACTCCGAATTTCTGATTAAACTCTGTTGACGCAATATTTTTTTTCATATCCACAAACAGCTCATCAGCCTCATCATTTAATTCTACTTTTTGATCCTCATACCTGCTTTTTGCTGTTTTATCTTTTAAACAGTAAATATGTATCGGTTCACATCCTGTTTTAAGGTCCGCTTCAAAATATCCATTTTTTATTACAAAGCCATCGTCAAACCGAATTTCATCCTCTTCATTTTCTACTATAATTTTGTTTTTTTGAATCTCTTCCTGGCAAAAATCATTAAGTTTTCTCTGACAATCATTTGTCAACTTATTTAATTTTTTTCCATAAATGCCACTTATAAATTCCCCTATTTTTCTAATGATAAAATGAATCCCAACATAACCAACAGCTAATCCAAGAAACGATCTTACTATAAATAAGAAAACAAGAAAAATTATCAAATGTATAAATTTTTCAAATCTGCCAACCGCATCATTCCATATAAAAATCCAATTTTTTCCAAAAGATTCTACTTTAAAAAATAGATTATATAGTGTCAGAAGTTTGGTATGCTCTTTTTGACTATTTAAAACAAACTCTTTTAATTCACCGTTCATATGTATGTATCCTCTTATCTGTCCACAAAACTGTCTTCTATTTGGTGCCTACCGGAATTTTGAAATAAAAATTCCGATAGGTACTAAATATAATTTTCCCTTTATACCTCTATACCATTACTAAATTACATATAACTTAAATTGCTTCCGATTTCAAACAAAACAATTATGCAAATAATCACTACAACAATCAAAAAGCAAAAATAAGAACGTGCAAAATTTCTAAGATTCTTGTTTTTTGCTCCGCCAAAAGAAAATACTAATAACAGAATCAGGCCTACCAACGGAATAGAAAACAAAATTTCATATCCAAAATATCCCCACATGGAAATCGGTTTGTATTCCTCTGGAATATCTGAAATTTGAGTTTTCTGCTTTCTGTTATAAGTATCTCTTGATATAGCAGCATTATTTCCACCTACATCATGGCTTGCATCCGTTCCGGAAGTTTCAAGCTTTGCTCCACATCCTTGACAGAATTTGGAATTTTCTGGGTTCTGAGTTCCACACTTTTTACATATCATAGTTTTCTCTCCTTTTCTCTTTTTGTATATATGATTTTCATCATATCCAATTTTAATAATCTCTGATATATACTACATCTTCTATCTCCTCTCTACTTTATAGACGATTCAAATTAAAACTGGGTTTTATATTTTGAAAAAATATTATTTTTTATTTTCAACATACAAACGGATTCTTCCTATGTTGCACATTTTCTTTGAATCGCAGCATTAACTATACTAAATATATCTTGTTTTCAGATTAATCCTTTTTTTACCTTTTTTTCATGTACAATTCTAATATGCATATTCCGCAAGAACTGCGCATCCGTTCCAGAGGAACGGAGCGCCATTCCGC